>ENA-ORCZ01000758-ORCZ01000758.1-marine-metagenome-genome-assembly--contig:-NODE-758-length-10298-cov-2.445553_pt1 | contig 10298 bp, 8 predicted proteins | sample MGYA00237785_ERZ508519 | MGnify/ENA primary metagenome ERZ508519 (study PRJEB26189, sample SAMN06268790) | marine metagenome | isolation source: Bioluminescent Bay, La Paraguera, Puerto Rico | place...
CCCGCCGCGCCAGCTCCACGTTGGTGATGCGCCCGTCTTCCTGGAGGTCCTGCAGGATCTGCAGGTCGATACGGTCCAATTTGACCCGCCGCATGGGCATCCTCGGTAGCGAAAAGAATAAGATCACGCCCGACTCTGCGGCCGCTGAGTAACAATATTACCCGCCCGCCCTTCGCGCGCAAGTCCCCCGCAGGCCCCCAGGCCTGTGTAAAACACGGCCGCGTGGGCGTTTATTTTATAGCGAATGACCGGCCGACGCCCGCCACGGCCAGGCCCTTCGGTCTTGCGCGGCGCGGAGCCTGGGACCATAGTCCGGCCCGCCATGACCCCTCCTTCGATTCCCGGCACATCGGAAAGCCTGCATGATCTCACCTGCTGGGTGGTGACCGACGGCAAGGCCGGGATGGAGATCCAGTGCCTGGGCCTGGCTGAGGCCATGGGCTTCACGCCGGCCGTCAAGCGCGTCTCGGTTGGCAAGCCCTGGCGCTGGCTGCCTGCGGGCCTGATCCGCAAGTCCTTCGAGACCCTGGGGCCCAAGGGCGACAAGCTGACCCCGCCCTGGCCGGACCTGTGGATCGCCAGCGGCCGCCAGACCGTGCCGCTGACCCGCGACGTGCGGACATTGAGCGGGGGGAAGACCTTCACCGTGCAGGTGCAGAACCCCGCCATCGACCCGGCCGCCTTCGACATGATCGTGACGCCGGAGCACGATCGCCTGCGTGCCGACAATGTGCTGACCACGCGCGGCGCCCTCGGCCTGGTCACCGCCGAACGCCTGGAGGCCGCCGCCGAGCACTTCGAGCCGCTCTTCGCGCAGCTTCCGGCGCGCCGCGTTGCCGTGCTGATCGGCGGCAACAACAAGGTCTATCGCATGACCGCCGGGATCATGCGCCAGCTCACCGAACAACTGGCACGCCTGGCGCGCGAGGAAGGCGTCGGCTTGATGGTCACGCCCTCCCGGCGCACCGGCAAGCGCAACGAGGCCATCCTGCGCGAGGGCCTGGCCGGCCTGCCGGCCCAGGTCTGGGATGGCAACGGGGAGAACCCCTACTTCGGCCTCCTGGGCTTGGCCGACGCGATCATCGCCACGGGGGACTCCGTGAACATGGTCTCCGAAGCCGCCAGCACCGGCAAGCCGGTGCACATCGTCGACCTGAAAGGCGGCTCCGCCAAGTTCCGCCGCTTCCACGAGGCCATGCGGCAAGCCGGCATCACCCGCCCCTTCACCGGCCGTCTGGAAGACTGGTCCTACGAACCGCTGGACGAGACCCACCGCGTCGCGCGGGAAATCCGCCGGCGGCTGCTTGACCGGGTTCCCGGCCGCCAAACCGGCGGCGCGGCTTGATCTGGCTCATTTGATCTTTCCCGGCCCCGCCTTTAAAAGTTTCTCCTGATCGTTCGTCCTGCCACGACTCCGGGAAACCGCCGCTTGTCGAGCTTCGCCGCCGAAACCGCTACGACGTCCCCGCGCCTCGACATGGCGCGTTTCGAGGCGACCCCGCTGCAGCGTGCGCCCTTCGAATTCCTCATCGTGCCGGGTTTCCTGAAGCGCGAGGCCCTGCCCGCGGTTGAACGCGACTTCCCCGAGATCACCAGCGGCGGCAGCTTCCCGGCGACGAGCCTGAAATGCGGGCCGGCCTTCAAGGAACTGCTGGACGAGTTGCAGGGCCCGGCGGTGACCGCCGCCTTCGCGGCCAAGTTCGGCCTCGACCTCTCCGGCCGGCCGACCATGGTCACCCTGCGCGGCCAATCGCGCTCCAAGGACGGCGCCATCCATACGGACTCCAAGACCAAGCTGGTCACCGCCCTGATCTACCTGAACAGCGAATGGGAGTCAGACGGCGGGCGCCTGCGCATGCTGAACGGCCCCGACGATCTGGAGAACTACGCCGCCGAGGTACCGCCCGAGACGGGCACCCTGGTCGCCTTCCGCTGCTCCCCGGAAGCCTGGCACGGCCACAAGCCCTTCGTTGGCCAGCGCCGCTCCATCCAGCTGAACTGGCTGACCGACGCCAGCGTGCTGAAGCGCGAGCTGAAGCGCCACGCTTTTTCGGCCCTCACCAAGAAGCTGCTGCGCTTCGGCGCCTGACCCTCACCCCTGAACCTGCGATCCGTCGAGACCCCCATGGCCCTGAACATCGAGACCTTCAGCAACGCTAAAGGCGGTAACGCCTTCTTCAAGGCCATCGGCCACCCGCTGGCCGCGCGCCGGGCGGCGGCGCTGCTGCAAGATCTCGGCCAGGGCCCGCTCGTGGTCTACGACCCGCTGGGCTACGCCAAGGCCTTCGCCGAGATCTACGACCTCTCCGGCCTCGACATCGCCGCGGTCTACGTGCAGGACCTGGAGGATATCGGCAGTGAGATCCTGGGCCATCAAGCCCAGCCTGTCACCGACCTGCCGGGGAGCAAAGCCACACAGGTCTTCGTCACCGCCTTCGACAGCGGGCGCCTCATCGACCACATCCGTCATCTGCTGCCTCAGGGCGCGGAGGTGGTGAGCCTGGATGCGCTGCGCCTGCCCGAGGCCATGCTGACCAACCAACGGAACTATCTCGACAGCCTGAACTTCGCCACCAACCTGGTGCTGTTCCGCGACGGCGACGGTCACCACACGCGTCTCGCCACCGCCAACTACTGGTCGGGGTATGGCGCGAAAGCGCCGGCCGCCTGGTGCTGCCTGATGGACGAGAACGGCGAGCCTCTGGCCGAGTGGACCGACGCCCTGCCCGGCGCCTACGCCAGCGTGGTGATCGACTCAAAGCAGGTGCGCGAACGCTTCGGCCTCGACGACTTCTGCGGCAGCCTCTTCCTCCACGTCTGCGGCATCGCCGGGCACGACATCGTCAAGTACGCGCTGGACACCTACGGCGACAGCGACGAGATCCTCTCCTGCACCCATGACGCCAACTCCTGGCCCGCCGACCTCTACGGCGGCCTGCCCGCGCCCAAGGAGGGCGAACAGGTGCTGCTCTGGGTGCAGAACAGCCATCCCGCGCCGGTGCCCGCCGGCAGCGTCGGCCTGAACCTCATGGGCGCGCCCGACATCGCTTGGCTGGACCGCGAGATTCCGCCCTTCGGCACCCTGGCCATCGACACGGCGGACCTCCTGCCCGACGCGCGCTGGCCACAGCAGATCGAGGTGCAAGCCGGCAAGCACTTCGTGCGTCCGCGCTACGAGGTCGTCGCCAACGGCGCGGTGAACCCGCCCCGCCGGCGCATCGCGCATGCCAACGTGGAGCGCGTCGACCTGAAGCCCGATCCGCGCATCCCCGAACTCTCCAATCTGCTGGGCAAGGGCTTCATCCTGCCCGCGCCTATCCTGCCGCGCGGGCGCTTCCGCTCGCTGGCGCTGCCGACGCCCATGTCGACCTGCCAGGACAACCTGCCGCTGGCGGTCTTCGCCTACGATCCCGAGGGCAAGGAGATCGGCAGCAAGCGTCTGGGCAAGCTGCCGCGCAACCACGCGACCCTGGTCGACATCGAAGACATGATCGACGGTGCCGACACCGACTGGGGCCACATGGAACTGGTCTACGACTTCGCCGAGGGCGGCGAGGCCGACGGCTGGCTGCACGGCCTCTTCCGCTACGAGGACAAAGCCTCCGGCCACGCCGCCGAAACCTCCTTCGGCGCGCACATCTTCAACGCCGTGCTGACCTACAAGGGCGAGCCGCAGTCCTACGCCGGGCGCGCGCCGGGGCTCTCGACCCGCCTCTTCCTCTCCTTCGGCCCGGCGCCCTACCAGCCGCTCTGCCACCTGATCTACCCGGCCTCGACGCCCTGGCACGCCAAGAGCGCGACCACCCTCATTCTCCACGACGCCGAGGGCAAAGCCCTGGCCGAGCACGAGGTGCAGATCGCCTGCGGCGGCTCCCTGCTATGGAAGCCGGCGGACTTCTTCTCCGCCGCCGACATCAGGAAGGCCGGCCCCGCGGGCTACGTCATCATCCGCGACACCACCTGCCGCCTCTTCGGCTACCACGGCCTCACCAACGGCGAGAAGGCCTTCTCCTTCGACCACATGTTCGGGTTCTAGCGGGCTTTGTAGCGGACGGTCACACCGCCCACGTGCCGTTCTGCCTTGTGCGCGCCGTCGAGGGCCTTAGAGGTGACCAGCAGCGTCACTGAATCCAGCCAGCGGACCTCCGTCTCGGTGGTCTTCGGATGGTCATCGGCAATGAAGACGTTGCCGGGCTCGTCCGGCAGCTCGTTCGGCCCCCAGACTATCGCCACCTGTGAGCTGAACCACGTCGTCGCACCGCAATCGCGTTGGAAGACCACGGCCCGCCGCGTTCCGTCGGGCGCGACAGCCTCCTGCATCACCTCGTTGGCGCAGGGCGAAAACAGGAACATCAGAATCAGGAACCCGATGAAACGCCACGGCAACAGCAGCGCCACGACGCCAAGAAACAACGCCCCCACAATCAGACATCTCTTCGCCATGCGCCACTTTCCCGCCTTCATGGATCCTTGCGTGACCCAAGCACCATGATGCCTCTACAAATCCGGCGGGAATGGCCCTAGATTGTGGCTTGAACGAGAAGAACACCCCCAACAGAGAGAGCTTTCGATGCGCTATCTCCACACCATGGTCCGCGTGAAGGACCTCGACGCTTCCCTGGACTTCTACTGCAACAAGCTGGGCCTCACCGAGGTCCGCCGCATGGAAAACGACAAGGGCCGCTTCACCCTGGTCTTCCTGGCGGCCCCGGAAGACGCCGAGCGCGCCAAGGAGACCCAGGCCCCGCTGGTCGAGCTGACCTACAACTGGGACCCGGAGGACTACGACGGTGGGCGCAACTTCGGCCACCTGGCCTACCGCGTCGACGACATCTACGGCCTCTGCCAGAGCCTCATGGACTCCGGCGTCACCATCAACCGTCCGCCGCGCGACGGCCGCATGGCCTTCGTGCGCTCGCCCGACGGCATCTCCATCGAGCTGCTGCAGGAAGGCGACGCCCTGCCGCCGAAGGAGCCCTGGGCCTCCATGGAAAACACCGGGAGCTGGTAAATCCGGTAGTTCCCCCCAATCCTCTCCGCCATTCGCACAGCGGGAAAACACACCAGCTGTCGTCCCGGCACTTGCCTGTCCCGGCACTTGATGCCGGGAATGCCGGGACCCATTGCCCTTTCCACCGCGTGATCCTTTCCGCGAAAGAGTGACCGCGCGCCAACGGCATTGGATCCCGGGGTCAGGCCCCGGGATGACAGTGAGCGATGGTGAGTCGACGGTGATGCCGTTGCCCGGGGCCCCACCCCCACCTAACCTCCCCCCATCAAGGGGGGAGGGATACCGCAAACACCTCACCCGCCAAACTGCCCCCTCCCCCTCGATGGGGGAGGGTTGGGGTGGGGGTGACACTCGATGCAGCCCCAGTGGCCTCCCCCCTTTCACTGAACTTGTGACGCGCCGCATTCTCGGTTAGGGGAGCAGGAGCGGTTTTCGGCCGCCCTGCACGCAAAGGACCCCTGCCCCCATGCGCGCCCGGCGCATCTACGACTCCTGGCCGCTGTTCCTCGGCATGCTGCTGCTGATGATCAGCAACGGCCTGCTGGTGACGCTCCTGACCCTGCGCGCCGGCGACCTGGGCTTCACGCAGACCGAGATCTCGGTCATGCAGGCGCTCTACCCGCTGGGTGCGCTGGTCGGCTGCCTGGTGGCGCCGAAGATCGTCGCCGCCGTCGGCCACATCCGCACTTTCGGGGCCCTGGCCTCGCTCTGCTCCACCGCAGCGCTGATCCACATGGTGACCGCCGACCCGGTGAGCTGGGGCGCCATGCGGGCGCTGACCGGCTTCTGCTTTCCCGGCCTCTACGTGGTGGCGGAGAGCTGGCTGAACGGTCGTGCCGACAACCAGACGCGCGCCGCCCTGCTCTCCATCTACTTCATTACCCAGACCGGCGGCGCGGCGCTGGGCCAGCTGCTTCTCTACCTGCCGGACAGCCAGGGCAACCTGCTGTTCGTCATCACCTCGGTGCTGATCTCCCTCTCGCTGGTGCCCATGCTGCTCTCGGCGCGCCAGAGCCAGGGCTTCGAGGCACCCGCGCGGCTTTCGGTGCGCGAACTCTTCGAGATCTCGCCGCTGGGGCTCTCGGTGAGCTTTCTGAATGGCATCTCCCAGGGTGCCTTCTACGTCGGCCTCGGCCTCTTCGGCGTGGCGCTGGGCCTGCCGGTCGGCAACGTCGGCCTGCTGGTCGCCGCCGGCACCCTGGGCGGCGTCTTGGGGCAGTTCCCGCTGGGCGCCCTCTCCGACCGCGTCGACCGCCGCCTCGTCATCGCCTTCGCCGCCGCCACGGCCCTGGCGGCCTGCCTCGTCATCGTGGTCAGCGCGCCCCTGCTGGCCGGGACACTCTGGCTCTACGCCGCCGTCGCCCTGGTTGGCGCCTTCGTGCTCCCGCTCTATTCCCTCGGCGTCGCCCACACCAACGACCGCCTGGCGCCCGAGCAGATGGTGGCGGCCTCGGGCGGGCTGGTGCTGGTGATGAACGTCGGCATCGTGCTGGGCCCGCTGGCCGGCGGCCTCGCCATCACCCACCTGGGGGCGCCCGCCCTCTTCGGCTGCCTGGCGCTGCTGCAGGGCGCCACCGCCCTGCTGGCTGTCTACCGCCTTGTCGCCGGCGAGAAGCGCGCCGCCGAGACCGGCACGGCCCTGCCGGTCGGCCACGCGGCCACGCCGGTCGCCAGCCGCCTCAATCCCGAGGCTCACGAAATCCACGAGGAAGGCTGAACGCACTATTCGGCGGCGCGCGCCTCGATCATCGCCGCCGCCCTCTCGCGGGCCTCGGCGAAGTTGGCGGCGAAGCTGAGGTTGGCGTGGTGGCCGCCAAAGCCCGAGCCGAAGCCCATGCGCTCCAGCACTTCCTTGGGCTGCGGGCGGATGCCGGAGACGATGACCGCAATGCCGCGGGCCTGGCACCCGCGCATGAAGTCATTAAGGGCGGCGACGCCCGAGGAATCGATCATCGGCACGTTGCGCATACGCAGGATGAAGATTTTCGGCGGCGCCGGCATGGCCTCCAGCGCGTCGCGCAGGCCCCGCGCCGCCCCGAAGAACAGCGGCCCACGCAGGCTGAGCATATCGACGCCCTCGGGCAGGGTCTGGAAGGCGTAGTCGAGGGCGGGGAGCTGCGCGTCGTCAACGTCGCCCTGCAGGAAGCCGACACCCTTCTCCACCTGCACCACCTTGGCCATGCGGTGCATGAAGAGCACCGCGGCCATGACCACGCCGACTTCGATGGCGACGGTGAGGTCGACCATGACGGTCAGCGCGAAGGTGACCAGCAGCACCACGGCGTCGCCCGGCGGCGCGCTCATCAGATGGCGGAACTTGTCGATCTCGCTCATGTTCCAGGCGACCACCACCAGCACGGCGGCGAGGCTGGCCAGCGGGACATAGGCGGCCAGCGGCGCGGCAACCAGCATGAAGGCCAGCAGGAAGACCGCGTGCAGCATACCAGAGACCGGCGACCGCGCGCCCGAGCGGATGTTGGTCGCGGTGCGCGCAATGGCGCCGGTAGCCGGCAGGCCGGCAAAGCAAGCCGAGGCCGCGTTGGCGACGCCCTGGGCCACCAGTTCGCAGTTGGAGCGGTGGCGCGCGCCGGTCATGCCGTCGGCGACCATGGCCGAAAGCAGGCTCTCGATGCCGGCCAGGAAGGCGATGGTGAAGGCCGAGGGCAGCACCTCGACGGCCTGATGCAGGCTGAAGGCCGGAAGCTGCGGCAGCGGCAGGCTGGAGGGGATGGCCCCGAAGCGCGCGCCGATGGTCTCCACCGGCAGGCCGAAGGCCCAGACCACGAGGGAGGCGCCGACCACGGCGACCAGCAGCCCGGGGACTTTCGGGGCGTAGCGTCTGAGTGCCAGGATGGTCCCCAGGGCCGCCCCGGCCACTGCGCAGGTCGCCGGGTCGAGGGTGTCGCGTGCCGCCCAGAGGGCCTCCAGCTTGGGCAGGAACTCGGCCGGCACTTCGCTGAGGCTGAGCCCGAACAGGTCCTTCAGCTGGCTGGAGAAAATGATGACGGCAATGCCGGCGGTGAAGCCGGTCACCACCGGCTCCGGGATGTATTTGATCCAGGTGCCGAAGCGCAGCAGGCCCGCCACCACCAGCATGGCCCCGGCCATGAGGGTCGCGAGCAGGAGGCCGTCGTAGCCGTGCTGGGCGATGACGTTGAAGACCACCACCACGAATGCGCCGGTCGGCCCGCCGATCTGGAAGCGGCTTCCCCCCAGGGCGGAGATCAGGAATCCGGCGATCACGGCCGTCACCAGCCCCTTGTCCGGCGTGGTGCCGGAGGCGATGGCCAGCGCCATGGCCAGTGGCAGGGCGACGACCGCGACGGTCAGGCCGGCGATGGCGTCGGCGCGCAGGTGGGACCAGCCGTAGCCTTCTTTCAGGACGGTGATGACCTTGGGTTTGAAGAGGCGCCAGGCGGGGCCGCCCTCGGGCAGGCCGCCCGGCGCTGGAGAGCCGTCGGTCACCGTCATGAACGCGCCCGGCCGGCGCCGCGCCGTGCTGCAGAGATCATTTGGTCAATCCGCGGGGGTGGGCCGCAAGGTTAGAGGCAATCCATTGGGGAACCGCCAGTCGCCGCAGATTACACACCCCCGATGAGTTTCACACATGTTTTATGTCGATCTCTGCCCTGCATGCCCCGCAAGGGCGCTGCCTCGCCAGGACCGGGTCAGGCGGATCATCCACAGAAAGCGGCCTTTCGCCGCCTTGCGGGCCCCCGCCGGCGACTCTATTTTCCAGAGGTATCCCGAGACAGGAGTCCCCCCGCCATGGCCGACACCCGCCACAGCAAGGTTTTCATCATCGGATCCGGCGCCGCCGGACTGACCGCCGCGATCTACACTGCGCGGGCCAACCTGAAACCGCTGCTGGTGCAAGGCCTGCAGCCGGGCGGGCAGATGACCATCACCACCGACGTGGAGAACTACCCGGGCTTCGCCGATGTCATCCAGGGCCCCTGGCTGATGGAGCAGATGCAGAAGCAGGCCGAGCACGTCGGCACGGAGATCGTCTCCGACATCATCAACGAGGTGGACTTCACCCGCCGGCCCTTTGTCATGAAGGGCGACAGCGGCACCACCTACACCGCCGACGCCGTGGTCCTGGCCACCGGCGCCCAGGCGCGCTGGCTGGGCATTCCCGGCGAGCAGAAGTTCAACGGCCGCGGCGTCTCCGCCTGCGCCACATGCGACGGCTTTTTCTACCGCAACAAGGAAGTGGTCGTGGTCGGCGGCGGCAACACCGCCGTGGAAGAGGCGCTCTACCTCTCCAACATCTGCTCAAAGGTCACCCTGGTGCACCGCCGCGATGCCCTGCGCGCCGAGAAGATCGGCCAGGACCGGCTGTTCCGGAATCCCAAGATCGAGGTGCGCTGGAACGCCGTCATTGACGACATCCTGGGCGGCGACGGCCCGATGGACGGCGTCGAGGGCGTGCGCCTGAAGGACACCAAGACCGGCGAGACGAGCGAACTGGCCTGCGAAGGCGTTTTCATCGCCATCGGTCACGACCCCGCCACCAAGGTGTTCCAGGGTGCCATCAAGCTGGACGAAGAGGGCTATATCCTTACCGAGGCCGGCAACACCCGCACCTCGGTCCCCGGGGTCTTCGCCGCCGGCGACTGCGTCGACAAGGTCTACCGCCAGGCGATCACCGCAGCCGGCATGGGCTGCATGGCCGCCCTGGAAGCGGAAAAATTCCTCGCCGAACAGGAGGATTCCGCCACCCAAGCGGCGGAATAGCCTCGTTAACCCCTCTGATCTATACTATTCCGGTCTGATTCGCGGTTTATCGGGGTGAATCCCGGCCGCAGAACCTATATTCCTTAGGGTTCCGCCGCCGTAGCGGAACAGGGGGCTGCCGCTCCGCCGGCTGCCGAGGGCTCCAGGAGGCGAGCATGTTGGACGACGTGGGCCTGCCCCAGAAGCGGGGGCTCGGGGCCACCATTATGGATTGGGACAAGCTGCGCATCTTCCACGCGGTGGCGGAGGCGGGCAGCTTCACGCATGCCGGCGAGCTTCTGAACCTCAGCCAGTCGGCGGTGAGCCGGCAGATCTCGGCCCTGGAAGACAGCCTGAAGGTGCCGCTGTTCCACCGCCATGCGCGCGGCCTGATCCTTACCGAGCAGGGCGAACTGCTGTACCGCACGGCCCACGAGGTCTTCGGCAAGCTGGCCATGACCGAGGCCCAGCTCACCGAGAGCAAGGACCGACCCAAGGGTCCGCTGAAGATCACCACCACCGTGGCCTTTGGCTCCCACTGGCTGGCCGCTCGGATGAACGAATTCAT
>ENA-ORCZ01000760-ORCZ01000760.1-marine-metagenome-genome-assembly--contig:-NODE-760-length-10267-cov-3.035623_pt1 | contig 10267 bp, 10 predicted proteins | sample MGYA00237785_ERZ508519 | MGnify/ENA primary metagenome ERZ508519 (study PRJEB26189, sample SAMN06268790) | marine metagenome | isolation source: Bioluminescent Bay, La Paraguera, Puerto Rico | place...
CACTGCACGAACAACGAGGTCAGCGCCAGGCGCATCCAGTCGAAGCCCGGCTGCATGGGTTCGGCCAGCACCAGCACGAACACCAGCAGCTCGGCGAGCAGGACAAGGCCGAGCAAGGCCTCGGGCTGGCACAGCTCGGGAACGAAGAAATCATCGGATACGGCGGTGGTTTTCACGCGGATCAGCCTGTGGATCGACCTGCCGGGAGTTTCCTTGCACGCCTCGGTGACGGCAAGCCAAGCACCCGCCGGCAAAGGCGAAATCGTGCGGATTTGCCAGCCAGCTCACCCTTCGCACGGCTGCGTCCGGTGTGCCCGCCCGCAGCGCCATCCCTGCTATCATCGCCGCCTTTCCTCAGCCTTCGGATTTCAGCGAGCGCATACATGAACACCGACAAGACCAACCAGTCCTGGGGCGGCCGTTTCAGCGAGCCCGTCGACGCCTTCGTCGCCCGATTCACCGCCTCCGTCGAGTTCGACAAGCGCCTCTACCGCCACGACATCATGGGCTCCATCGCCCACGCCACCATGCTGGAAAAGGCCGGCGTACTGAGCGCCGATGAGCGCGAGCAGATCATCACCAACCTCAAGGACATCCAGGGCGAGATCGAGGCCGGCACCTTCGACTGGCGCGTCGACCTGGAAGACGTGCACATGAACATCGAGGCGCGTCTGACCGACCGCATCGGCATCGTCGGCAAGAAGCTGCACACCGGCCGCAGCCGCAACGACCAGGTCGCCACCGACATCCGCCTCTGGCTGCGCGACGAAATCGACCTGATTCTCGGCGAAATCACCCGCCTGCAGCAGGGTCTGCTGGGTCTTGCCGAAGCCGAAGCCGACACCATCATGCCCGGTTTCACCCACCTGCAGACCGCCCAGCCGGTGACCTTCGGCCATCATCTGCTGGCCTGGTTCGAGATGCTCAGCCGCGACTACGAGCGTCTGGTCGACTGCCGCAAGCGCACCAACCGCATGCCGCTGGGTTCGGCTGCACTGGCCGGCACCACCTACCCGATCCAGCGGGAGATCACCTGCGAATTGCTGGGTTTCGAAGCGATCTCCGGCAACTCGCTGGATGGCGTTTCCGATCGCGACTTCGCCATCGAATTCTGTGCCGCCGCCTCGGTGGCGATGATGCACCTGTCGCGCTTCTCCGAAGAGCTGGTGCTCTGGACCAGCGCGCAGTTCCAGTTCATCGACCTGCCCGACCGCTTCTGCACCGGCTCCTCGATCATGCCGCAGAAGAAGAACCCGGACGTGCCCGAGCTGGTGCGCGGCAAGACCGGCCGCGTATTTGGCGCGCTGGCCGGCCTGCTGGTGCTGATGAAGGGCCAGCCGCTGGCCTACAACAAGGACAACCAGGAAGACAAGGAGCCGCTGTTCGACGCCGCCGACACCCTGCGCGACTCGCTGCGCGCCTTTGCCGACATGGTTCCGGCGATCAAGCCCAAGCGCGAAATCATGCGCGAGGCAGCGTTGCGCGGCTTCTCCACCGCCACGGATCTGGCCGACTACCTGGTGCGCAAGGGCCTGCCCTTCCGCGACTGCCACGAGATCGTCGGCCATGCGGTGAAGTACGGCGTACAGACCGGCAAGGACCTGGCCGAGATGAGCCTCGACGAGCTGCGCCAGTTCAGCGATCAGATCACTGACGACGTGTTCGCCGTGCTGACCCTGGAAGGCTCGGTCAACGCCCGTGACCATATCGGCGGTACGGCGCCTAATCAGGTGCGCGCCGCGGTCAAGCGCGGCCAGGCGCTGCTCGCGTCCCGCTGACCGGAGTCGGCCGACCGCTTGCGGTCGGCTGTTCAGCTTGCGGCAGAGCCGGGTTGTCGCGCCGTCTGGCGCTACAGCTCGGTGACCGCCGCCGGGCCAATGTGCGGTTCCAGCGACAGGCGATGACCATCCTCACACGCCCGCCAACTGGCGCAACAATGCGCTCACCCTCTCCCGTTCAGGAAGCTTGAGATGCCCCTCGACATTCGCCCCGCGGTTCGCGAAGACGCCGCACTGATCCTGCGCTTCATCACCGATCTGGCCATCTATGAAAAGGCCGAGCACGAGGTCAAGACCGACGTCGCCGGCATCGAGAACAGCCTGTTCGCCGACGACAGCACCGCCCATGGTTTGATCTGCGAGCTGGACGGCGAGCCGATCGGCTACGCGGTGTACTTCTTCAACTACTCGACCTGGCTGGGCAAGCACGGCCTGTATCTGGAAGACCTGTACGTCACCCCGCAGCAGCGCGGCATCGGCGCCGGCAAGGCACTGCTGCGGCATCTGGCCCAACTGGCGGTAGCACGCGGCTGCGGGCGCTTCGAGTGGTCTGTGCTGGACTGGAATCAGCCAGCCATCGACTTCTACGAATCCATCGGTGCCAGGCCGCAGAACGAGTGGATCGGCTACCGCCTGACCGGCGACGCCCTGTCAGAGTTCGCGGCGGGTTGAGCGATCGTTCGAACGCGCCTGCGTCAGCCGCTGCGCTGCCGCCGCGCAAGGCACGCCTGCCTTTTGCCAACGCCTGGTTCTTCCTGGCTGCCGCGCTCTACGCGGCGCTGATCCTGCCGTATTCGGTACTGGCGCTACTTGGTCTGCTTCCCGCACTGCCCGGGCTCGCCACATCCGCCGGTCACGCCCACGAGATGCTCTTCGGCTTTGCACTCGCGGTGATCGCCGGCTACCTTCTCGGCCCACAGCCACTGCGCTTTACCCTTGCGCTACTCGGCTGCTGGGCATTGGCGCGCCTCGGTTTCCTGCTTTGGCCAGGTTCCTGGCTGGCACTGGCCAGCGCCGGCGCCTTTGCTGCCGGACTTGCCTGGAAGGTGTTGCCGCGCTTTCTCGGCGCCGCGAAAAAATGGCGCAACCAGACGGTTGCCCCGGTGGTTGCCGGACTTGGCCTGCTCAGCGCCATCGCCAGCGGCGGCTTTGCAGCTGGCTTCGACCGGCTCATGCTGGAGGAGGCGCTGCTACTGGTCGCCATCCTGATGTTCTTCATGGGCGGACGAATCATCGCGCCAGCCATCGCCGGTTACGCGCAGAGCCGGGGATGGCGACTGGAAGCGCGAGTGCAGCCGGCCATTGAGGGCGCCGTGCTGATCCTGCTCGGCCTCGCCCTGCTGCTGAACCTCCTGCCCTGGCCGCTCACCCAGCAGCTGACCGGCGCCGTACTGGTCGCCGCCGCCCTGCTCACGGCCATCCGCCTGCTGCGCTGGCAACCCTGGCGCTGCGCACGGCCGGACCTCCTGACCCTGCTGCTCGGCTATGCCTGGCTCGCCATTGGCCTGCTATTGCTTGGCCTGGGGACGTTGCTGCCGGCGCTGCCATTGAACGCAACGCTGCACACCTTGACCGTCGGCGCGCTGGGCAGCCTGACCTTCGCGGTCATGGCCCGTACCCGGCTGCTCTACCGGTTCCGCGATCCCGCGGCCCAGCCCTGGATACAGCCGGTGGCGCTGCTGATCAGCCTGGCGGCGCTGGCACGGGTGCTGCCCGCCCTATTGAATCAGCCTCAGCAAGGCTGGCTACTGCTCGCCGCCGGCTGCTGGTCGCTGGCCTTTCTGGCGCTGGTCTTGCTGCTCTGGCGTTGTCGCGAGGCACACGCGGACAGCCATCGCGGTAAAGCTGGCCGCTGAGTCATCGGCCGGAACTCTCGCGCGTTACGCTTGACCTACATGCAACCGACGGCGACTGCCCCCTGGTCCGCCGCCGCATTCGCCGAGGCCTGCATGACCGACCTGCGCACCCTGCTGCTGAACCAGAACACCCAGGGCGCCGAGCTCTTCGACTCGCCCAAGGAGCGCCTGATGTTCTACCGCTCCGAAATCCATTTCGAATCCTCGCTGTTGGCCGAACGCACCAGCGCCTACCTGTCGTCGCAGTCGTTCCTGATGATTGCCTTCGCCTCATCGATGGCCAACAGCAACCCGGAGTGGGGTGAACTGTTCCGTCTGGTGGTGCCGGCGATTCTCTCGGTGCTCGGCCTGGTCACGTCGCTGCACGCGATGCCCGGCATCAAGTCCAACTTCGACGTCATCGAACGCTGGCATCAGAAACAGTCCGAGCTGCTGCAGCTCGAAGGCCGCGTCGGCATGCTGCCGAACAACGAATCGGCCCTGTTCGGCGAAGGCAGCAGCCCGGTCGGCGGGCCTCGCTACAAGCGCACCCTGCTGTTCTCGCTGCGCACACCGATCATCTTCTCGCTGGTCTGGAGCGCATTCGGCCTGCTCTGCCTGGCCCTGAGCCTGATGGACTGACGCGCCGCGGCATTGCTTCACGGGGCAGCCGGTGCTTAGCTGGATGCATCCGTATGGAGGAACCCATGTCCGATCCAGACCGCCCCCGCTATCGCGTCGATGCCGATCGCCAGGCCGCTCAGCGCCGGGTACGCTACGTCGAAACCAACCGCCCGGATGACGGCAGCTGCACGATATGCCAGCTGGACGCAGACAATCCGGCACCGCTCGACGAGACCCCTGCCATGGCGCAAGACACCCCCAGCAACGATGAAGATGAAGCGTTCGCCGAAGAAACCCTGATCCAGGCGATCGAGAATCAGCTTGAAGCCGGCGAGCCCGCGGCCACCCAGGCCACGCTGAACAAGCTGACGCTGGTCGGCTACGAGCGCGACGAATGCCTGCAGATGATGGCGCTGGTCCTCGCCCACGAGATCCGCGCGATGCTCAGCGAAGACCGCCCCTTCGACGGTGCCGCCTACGAGGCCATGCTGCGCAAGCTGCCGGAACTGCCGCAGGCACCCGAATAGGACCTGGATCAAGGCAGGGTCGCCGCCAGCATCTACACTCAGCGGACAGGGCATGAGCCCACCACCCGAGGAGCGAGCATGTCGTACACCCCTGAGTTGGTCGCCGAACTGGAAGTGCTTTGCCAGTTCAATCTGGAAAACCTGCAGGAAGGGCTGAAAGTGCATCACGATGCCAGCCCGTCCACCATCGCCGCTTTCGGCCGCCTCCACGCCAAGGGCCTGATCACCCAGAACGATGGTGGCTACCTCACCAGCCTTGGCCGCGACGCCGCTGAACAGGCGCAGACCCTGCTTACCATCCTCTCGGAAACCGCCACGGCCTGACACCGCATTGCCGTTCCGCTTCGCCAGCCCAGGGTACGGATGATGCCGGCCCTGGCCGTTGGTCGCTCACAGTTGGCAAACTTGCGCCCCGCCTCAAGCCGCACGCCAAGTGGCCGATGAACAGGGGTTAGCCTCGCCTGCACGACCACCATGACCCGCACCCAGCACATCCACCCGATTCTCGAAGACGGCATCGACCGCAAGGTGCTGGCCACGCTGCGGGCGCGCTTTCTGGCCATCAACAGTGCACGTCTGGAGCGCGCCGCTCAGGCCATGTCGACCCGACAGCAGCAGGTACTCAAGCTGCTGCCGCTGTTGTTTCACGTCAACCACCCGATACTGCCCGGCTACGTCTCGGCAAGCACTCCCGCCGGGCTGGCCCATTTCGAGCCGGATGCCGAGCAACTGGCCGAAGCCCAGCGCCTGAGCCGCTCGTTCGCCTACAAACCGCTGCGCGGCAAGACACTCCAACCCATCCTTGGCCTGTTCCTGATGGGTAGTCTGGGCACCGTCGCGCAGGATGAGCACAGCGATCTGGATGTTTGGGTCTGCCATGATCCGGAGCTGACGACGCAGCAGATCGACGAACTGCACCGCAAATGCGAGCTGCTACGCAGCTGGGCCGCGAGCCAGGGCAGCGAGGCGCACTTTTTTCTGGTCGACCCGCAGCGCTTCACCCAGGGCCAGCGCGAAGCCAAGCTGACTTCCGATGACTGCGGCACCACCCAGCATTACCTGTTGCTAGACGAGTTCTACCGCACCGCGCTCTGGCTCGGTGGCCGCACACCTCTCTGGTGGCTGGTGCCGGATTACGAAGAGCATCGCTACGCCGAATACGTCGCGACGCTGCTGGCCAAGCGCTTCGTGCGCGCCGACGAAGTGCTCGATCTCGGCCACCTTGGCCAGGTGCCGCCCGGGGAGTTCGTCGGCGCCGGCCTCTGGCAGCTGTACAAGGCCATCGACGCGCCCTACAAGTCGCTGTTCAAGCTGCTGCTGGTCGAGGTCTACGCCAGCCAGTACCCACAGTTGCGCTGCCTGGCGCTGGATTTCAAGCAAGCCATCTATCAGGGTCGCCTCGACGCGCTGGACGAACTCGACCCCTACATCGCTGCCTACCAGGCCATCGAACGCTACCTCAGTGAGCGCGGCGACCGTGAGCGCCTGGAGCTGGCCCGACGTTGCCTGTATCTAAAGATCAACCGACCACTGAGCCGGCCACCGGTCAACCGCAGCAAGAGCTGGCAGCGCATCCTGCTGGAACGTTTTACCCGTGACTGGCGTTGGGACGAAAAACAGTTCTCCCTGCTCGACAACCGCAGCCGCTGGAAGGTCCGGCAGGTCAGCCAGGAGCGCCGCGCGCTGGTCAACGAGCTGACCTATGGCTACCGCTTTCTCAGTGAGTTCACCCGTCGCCTGCAGGCGACCAGCGCGCTCACCAGCCGCGACCTCGGCGTACTGGGGCGCCGCCTGTACGCCGCCATCGAGCGCAAGGCCGGCAAGGTGGAGGTGATCAACCTCGGCATATCGCCCGACATGAGCGAAGACAGCCTGACGCTCGTCCACAGCTACGATGCCGCAGGCGATGCCCATTGGTCGCTCTACCAGGGGCAGCTCACGGCACCTGAGCTGTCCAATTACGCCCCGCTCAAGCGCGCGCGCGAACTCGTCGCGCTGCTCGCCTGGTGCCATCGCAACGGTGTCGTCGATGCCAGTACCCACCTGTCGCTGTTTCCCGGCGACAGCGGCCTGAGCGAGGCAGAGCTGTTCGCGCTGTTCAGCGACCTGCGCCGCGTACTGCCCCTGCCCCTGCAGCCGGTCAGCGAGGAAGCGCTGCTCGCCGCCTGCCGCCCCAGCCGCGTACTGCTGCTGATCAATGTCGGGCTGGATCCGATGCAGCTTGCACCGGAGCAGCCGACGATCGCCGAACAGGCCATCCAGAATGCGGCACCGGAAAACCTCGTACTGAGCATCGATCAGATCACCCTCAACAGCTGGAACGAGCTGATGGTGACCCGCTACGAGGGACCGACAGCCCTGCCACAATGCCTGCGCGACTATGTCGAGCAGACGACACGCGAGACGGAGCCGCAGCTGCAGGTATTCTGCTTCGCCCGCAACCGCGGCCAGGCCATCGGCCGGCGCGTCGAAGAAATATTCCACGATGCGTACGCCAGCCTCGACGCCGCCCCGACTGCCCGCTACCTGCTGCAGGTCCGTCAGCACTTCCACGTGCTGCAGCGTGACCATGACAGCCTGCGCGTGAGCAGCCTGAACGACCGCGACGCGCTGGTTGAACATCTCGCCGAGGCGCACCACGCCTACAGCCCGCTGCAGCTCGATCGCAAGGCGCTGGAGGGTGAGGAACTGGCGCTGATGCTGGCCCAAGGCCGCCCGGGCTGCCTGCAGGTGTTCTACCGTAGCCTGGGCGAAACGGCGGAGCTGAGCGTACTCGACGAATGCAACGCGCTCTGGCAGCAGACGTTGCCTTATCGCGACGAGCGTTCGCTGCTCAAGCCATTGCTGCGCTTTCTCGAATCGATGCTCTATCGGCGCAGGGCGCAGCAGACCGCCACCATGGCGGAGACCACCGATCCGGCAATCCTGATCTACCGCATCCGCCCCGCCAGCACCACGCAACCAGCGCAGCTGGAACGCCGGCCGCTGCCGCAAGGCGAGATCAACGATCCGTTCTATGACGTGCAAGCCATCGTCGATGCGAGCGAGAACGGCCGCTCCCAGGTCACGCTGTACTGCAACCAGCAGGAGTTTTCCGGTCTGGAGTACGGTACAGACCTGTTCGCCGCCGTGGCGCGCACGATCCTCGCACACCGCCGCGCGGGCGAACGCTACCCCTGTTACATCACAGATCTTGACCTCTCCGGTTTGCACGGAAGCGGCCGTAGCCAGACGGTGCAATACCTGCGTTACAAGTCGCGGCTGGAGGCGGCACTGAACGCGGTCTTGGAACAATAGAGGGAAACTGGCGGGGGCCTCAGCGAACGTCGCGGCGCGAGGTTCTGGCCCGACGAACCAGCAGCAGGGTGCAGTGCTATCGAACGGTTGTTGCTTCAAGAGAGGCAGAGCTGCCGGAAGCTGTTACCAGCCCGAGCGCAGCGGCGGCCGGGCTGATCATTTCGCAAGCGCTGCCCGTCAGAACGGATCGCCGGCCGCTTCGGGCTGGTATTCGATGGCCAGCAGGGTGAGCTTGATCATCTTGCCGCCGGGGGCCGGCCAGTCGATGTGCTGCCCGACGCTCATGCCCAGCAGCGCAGTGCCGACCGGGGCGAGCACCGATACGGTGCCTTCCTTGCCGGCATCGTGTGGGTAGACCAGCGTCAGGTGGTAGTCCTTGCCACTGCCTTCGTCGCGGCAATGCACGCGCGAGTTCATGGTCACGACACCAGCAGGCATCTCGCTGCGTTCCACGATCTGCGCCCGCGACAGTTCCTGCTCGAGCGCTTCGGCGGCCGGACCGTAGTCGTCCAGACTGTCGAGCAGCCGCTCGAGGCGCTGCAGATCGAGTTTGGTAAGGATGATCGGCGGTGCACTGGTCATGGGTTCTGGCAAGCTCCTGCGAAAAATAAAACACGAAAAAAGCAAAACCCCGCCCGAAGGCGGGGTTTTGTTGACCTGCGAGAGACACTATCACAGCAGCCCGAATAAGCAAGGCCCCTGCCGACAGCCCCCGGAATACGGGGCCTGCGCGGCGCTGGCGTCACAAATCCTCGAACTCCAGCGACTCGCCGCCCTGCTCCAGCGTCACCCGCGAAAGCAACTCACCGAGCCGTTCGCCACTGGCATCGCACAACCACAACTGGCTGCCCTCGTCATAGTCGAAATGAAAGCCACCGGAGCGCGCCGCCACCCACAGCTGGCGCAGCGCAGGCTGACGACTGAGGATCAGCTGGCTGCCATTGTCGAAGCGAACGGTCAGCACACCACCGGAGTTTTCCAGGTCGACATCCAGGTTGGTGTCGTCGAATACGTCCTCGACGCTCTCCTGTACGGCATCGACCAGATCGTGATAACGGGCTTCACTCAGGCTCATGCAAGACATCCTCGAATTGTTCTGCGCGCGACGAGGCCGCGCTCAACGGCGGCGAGCTTAGCAGGCCCCGCCCGGATCAAGCGAGCCGGCGGCCAGCAACGCCGCCGTGTGACGTGCTGCTCGCATAGGCAATCTGCCGGGTGCTGGGTATACTCCGGCGATTAGATTTTTCAAGGATTCCAGCCCCCATGAAGCGCCTTCTGCTTCCCTTCATCGCCCTTGCCGTCTTCGCCGCCGCGCTCAGCGGTTGTGGCCAGAAAGGTCCGCTGTACCTGCCGGATGACGAGCAGACCGTCAAAGAACGTTCCAAAGACCGTTTCGAACTCTAAAGGAGGCTGTTCATGGAGGCCTTCTCGTACCGCGACGGTCAACTCTTCGCGGAAGGCGTGGCACTGCCCGCACTCGCGCAACGCTTCGGCACCCCGACCTACGTCTATTCCCGCGCCCACATCGAAGCCCAGTACCGGGCCTATGCCGATGCGCTGGATGGCATGCCGCACCTGGTCTGCTTCGCCGTCAAAGCCAATTCCAACCTGGGCGTGCTGAACGTGCTGGCGCGTCTCGGCGCCGGCTTCGACATCGTTTCGCGCGGGGAACTCGAGCGCGTACTGGCGGCCGGTGGCGAGCCGGGTCGCATCGTCTTCTCCGGCGTCGGCAAGACCCGCGACGACATGCGCCGCGCGCTGGAAGTCGGCGTGCACTGCTTCAACGTCGAATCCACCGACGAACTGGAGCGCCTGCAGCAGGTTGCCGCCGAGCTGGGCATGAAGGCGCCGGTGTCGCTGCGGGTCAATCCGGACGTGGATGCCGGTACCCATCCATATATCTCCACCGGTCTGAAAGAGAACAAGTTCGGCGTCGACATTCAGAAAGCGCCGGCGCTGTATCAGCGCGCCGCCGAGCTGCCGCACATCCAGGTGCTGGGCATCGACTGCCACATCGGCAGCCAGCTGACCCGTCTGGCGCCGTTCGAGGACGCCCTGGAGCGGGTGCTGAAACTGCTCGGCGATCTGCAGGCTTTGGGCATCGAGATTCATCATCTGGATCTGGGCGGCGGCCTGGGCGTCACCTACCAGGACGAGACCCCGCCGGCCCGTTCCGACTATGTGCAGGCCCTGCTCAAGCACATCC
>ENA-ORCZ01000762-ORCZ01000762.1-marine-metagenome-genome-assembly--contig:-NODE-762-length-10203-cov-2.572289_pt1 | contig 10203 bp, 9 predicted proteins | sample MGYA00237785_ERZ508519 | MGnify/ENA primary metagenome ERZ508519 (study PRJEB26189, sample SAMN06268790) | marine metagenome | isolation source: Bioluminescent Bay, La Paraguera, Puerto Rico | place...
TCGTCCAGGTAGGCGGCGAGCCACAGCGCCTCCGGCGCTTCGGTCTCCTTCACTGGAGACCAGCCTTCCCGCGCGCGGCGCCAGAGGGCCGCGCCCTCAGCTGTCTTGGTCTTGTCTTCCCGCATGTCACTCAATCTCTTGCCCCATATCCTCTTATACGTGTCCGGGCCCGCGGCTATCCCCGCGCTAACCCTCTTCCCCAGGTCTGCCTAATCGAGTTCCGCCTGGAAGTGGCCCCGCAGCTTCACCAGCGCCTTGTGGTGCATGGAACGCACGGTCTGCGGGTCGATGCCGATGACCTCGGCCGCCTCGCCGGGCGTCATGTCCCGCTGGTACAGCAGCTCCAGTACCAGGGCCTGGCGCGGCGACAGCAGGCCGTCGGGGATCTTCACCTTCTCCGGGACCACCGGATCCACCGCCAGCACCGCCTCCGGCTGCGCCTCGATATCCTCGGTGCGCCGGCGCAGGCGCCGCAGGTGGTCGATCGCCGCCGAGTTGGCCACCACCGTCAGCCAGGTGGTGATCTTGGCCCGCGAGGCGTCATAACTGCGCAGCAGCCGGAAATCGTGCTGGCAAAGCTTCACGAAGACGTCCTGCACCACATCCTCGGCATCGGCGACCCGCCCGGCCGGCACCAGCCGGCGGCGCACCGCGGCGAAGATCACCGCCGCGTGGCGCGCCACGAAGCGGTCCCAGGCCCCTTTGTTCCCCTCCAGCAGGGCCGCCAGGTCGGCATCACCCTCGCTCACGGAACCGTCTTCCACTGCAACGGCAAAACTCATCCCACTCCTCGATCGGGCCGCAGCCCCGCACGAGCCGGCACGCGCCGACGCGTCAGGGGCCAGCATAGCCCGATTTCCCCATAACCCGAGACCGCTGGGCCGTGGCGTCCGGCCACGTGCCTCTTGCTCGGCCCGGCCCGTCACCGTATCGACATGCACAGCACAGGTGTTCCCGTTATAGTCCACTGATGAGTTCTACGTCGCTTCCGGCCGCATCATCCCCAGGGGGATCCCCGCCCGCCGCGCCGGCCCCGCGCCTGCCGGCGGCGCCGCTGCTGGTCGCCGGCATCGGCCAGGCGGTCTGGATCGACCCGGAGGAGGGCGAGGTGCTGCGCCTGGCCCCGGCCGAGGCGGTCCGGCGGGCCCGACAGGCCCCGCCACTGCTGTGCCACGCGCGGGCCTCGGCCCGGCGCCTGGACTGCGACCCTTTCCCCGCCTTCGACTTGCTGGAACTCTTCGCCTTCGTCCGCCCGGCCAGCTTCTGCGCACCGACGCCACACGGCCTGGCGGCCGCCCTGGGCCAACCGGAGCCCCGGGACGCGGAGGCCGCGGCCATCGCCCTGCCCGGCCTGGCCCAGTCCCTGCTGTCCGAGCTGGCGGCGCGCGGCACCTCCCAACTGGGCGGCGACCGCGACGCGCCGGGCATCGCCTGGCTGATGGCCCAGGCCGGCTGGCTCTGGGGACCCTATGTGGTCGCGGCACTTGGCTTCGGCGAGGGCGGCGCGACGCTGCCGAAACGCACGCTGGGCTTCCGGGTCTGGGAACGCCTGCCGGAATGGGAGGAGCGCCCGCCGCGCGGCGCCCCCGGCACACGGCCGGTCCCGCCACAGGACGCCCGCGACCGCCTGGCCAGTCTGCTGGATGACGATGCCGAGCCGCGCCCGCAGCAGGCCGACTACGCCGCCGCGGCCGCCGCCGCCTTCGCTCCGCGGGCGGAGGAAGGCGAGCCCCAGGTGGTGCTGGCCGAGGCCGGCACCGGCACCGGCAAGACACTCGGCTACCTCGCCCCTGCCAGCCTTTGGGCCGCCCGCAACAACGCCGCCGTCTGGGTCTCCACCTACACCCGCAACCTGCAGGGCCAGGTGGACGACGAGCTGGCGCGCCTTTTCCCGGAGCCCGGCGAGCGCGCCCGCAAGGTGGTGATCCGGAAGGGACGGGAGAACTACCTCTGCCTCCTGAACCTCGCCGAGGCGGTGGCGCAGGCCCGCCCGCAGGACGGCGTGGTGCTGGGTCTCATGGCGCGCTGGGCGGCGCGTACGAGGAACGGCGACATGGTGGGCGGCGACTTCCCCGGCTGGTTCCCCGACCTCTTCGGCCCGGCGCGAACCCTGGGTCTCGCCGACCGGCGCGGCGAGTGCATCTATTCCGCCTGCCAGCACTACAAGAAATGTTTCATCGAGCGTTCGGTGCGCGCGGCGCGCCAGGCCGAGATCGTCGTCGCCAACCACGCCCTCGTGCTCGTCCAGGCCGCCATGGGCGGCGGCGACGACGGCCAGCTGCCGACCCGCTACGTCTTCGACGAGGGGCACCAGCTCTTCGATGCAGCCGACAGCGCCTTCGCCGCCCACCTGACCGGCATGGAGACCCGCGAGCTGCGCCGCTGGATCCTGGGCGCCGAGGGCGGACGCCGCGCCACCAGCCGCATGCGCGGGCTGCAGCGCCGCCTGGAGGACCTTCTGGGAGATGACTCCCAGGCCCAGGAAGCGCTCGAAGAAGCGTTGAAGGCCGCCCGCGTGCTGGCCGGCGAAGGCTGGCGCCAGCGCGTCGAGGAAGGTCGCCCCGAAGGCGCCACCGAACACTTCCTGCTGCTGGCCGGCCGTCAGGTCTATGCCCGCGCCAGCGGCCAGGACCAGCCCTACAGCCTGGAGGCTCCGGCCCATCCGCCGGTGGAGGGCCTGCTGGCGGCCGCCGCGGACCTGGCTGACGACCTAGGAGCCCTGGCCGCGCCGCTGGCCAAGCTGCGCAAGCTGCTGGTGCTGCGCCTCGATGAGCAGGCTGACAGCCTGGACAGCGACACCCGGCGGCGCATCGAGGCGGCGGCGCGCAGCCTGGACAGCCGCGCCGTCCTGCCCATCGCCGCCTGGCGCAACATGCTGAAAGCCCTGGAGGAAGACACGCCGCCGGAGTTCTGCGACTGGTTCGCCGTGGAGCGCATCGACGGCCGCGACATCGACGTCGGGCTCTATCGCCACTGGGTCGACCCCAGCCGCCCCTTCGCCGCCAGCCTGGGCCAGAGCGCGCACGGCCTGCTGATCACCTCGGCGACCCTCACCGACGACAGCGGCAAGCATGAGCAGGGCGCGGAGGTCCATACCGCCGGCGCCTGGCAGGCGGCCGAGGCACGCCTCGGCATCAACCACCTCGTGGCGAATGTCTCGCGGCTCTCCCTGCCCTCGCCCTTCGACTACGCGGCGCAAACGCGCATCCTGATCGTCCACGACCTGACACGCGGCAACCTCAAGCAGCTCGCCTCGGCCTACCGCGAGCTCTTCCTGGCCTCGGGCGGCGGCGGGCTCGGCCTCTTCACCGCCATCGCGCGGCTGCGCGCGGTGCAGCGCCTCATCGCCCAGCCCCTGGCCGATGCCGGCCTCACGCTCTACAGCCAGCACACCGACGGGCTCGACACCGGGACCCTGGTCGACATCTTTCGCGCCGAGCAGGACTCCTGCCTGCTGGGCACCGACGCGGTGCGCGACGGCGTCGACGTGCCGGGCCGCGCGCTGCGGCTCATCGCCTTCGACCGGGTGCCCTGGCCGCGCCCCGACATCATCCACAAGGCGCGCCGCGAGGTCTTCGGGGGCCGGGCCTACGACGAACGCCTGACCCGACTGAAGCTGCGCCAAGCCTACGGCCGTCTCATCCGCCGCGCCGACGACCGCGGCGTCTTCGTATTGCTGGACCCGCTGCCCTCGCGCCTTCTCGACGCCTTCCCGCCGGAAGTCACCGCCGAACGCGTCGGCCTGGCGGAGGCGGTGGCGACGGTGAAGGACTTTTTCAAGCGCGCGTAAAGAAGCTAAAGCTGCGCGGCCACTGCGATGGCAACGACCAGGAGCATCGAGAGCGCCATGGCGATGTTGATGCCACGCTGAATCTTCGGGTCTAGGTCGAGTCGGCGCAGGGTGACGCCGGCCCACAGCCAGGCGAGGTGAATGGGAATCCAGATGGCGTTGAGGAGGGCGAACTTGATCGCCGTCTCAGTGACCAGGGCATCCGGCATGAAGGCGAAGCCGGAGAACAGCGCCGTGTTCACCGCGTAGGCCTTGGGATTTATCGGCTGCAGCGCGAGACCGTTCCAGAAGCCCGGTGCGCGCTCGGCATGGATGAAGGCGATGCGCGCGCCGGCGAAGGCGATCTTGGCCGCCAGCCACAGCAGGTAGGCGGCCGAGCCCCACAGCAGGACCTCGCGCAGGCCCGGCTGCGCCAGCGCCGCCGCGGCGACTCCCGAGACCACGAGGCCCGCGACAAGGTTGTTGCCGGCCCAGAGCCCCGCGACATAGGCGAAGCCCGGACGATAGCCGAAACCCGATCCGACGCCGGCGGTCGAGAGAACGCCGGGCCCGGGCGTGATGATGAGGAAGAATACGGCGGCGGCAAACTCAAGCGTGCGCGCTGGTAGCAGGCGGCGCAGCTAATGGCAACCGCTCCTCCTCACAGCTTCACCGCAGTCACGATGTGCGCAGGAGAGTCGAAGCGCACTGTCCCGTCCGCCCCGGCGAAGCGCTTCAGTTCCTCCTGCGCTTCTTGCTGCAGCAAGGCGTACTGCGCGTCGTCGATGGCATCGGCGAGTGTCCAGCCCTTCACGTCGGTGTGGACCCAGTCGGCGAGGGAGGGAAAGCACGCCCTTCCCGTCTGCGTGGCGACCTGGCTCTCCGCGATGCCCGCCGCATCGAAGAGTTCCTGCACCTCGCCGGGCTCGCCGAGCACGAAGGGCGCGCGCAGGCCGTCGGCAAGCTCTTCTCCGAAGAGGCGCTGCAGGAGCGCGACCATGGCGGCATAGCCCGGCGTGCGCTCCAGTGCATCCCAGGTGGCGACGGCGAGACGCCCGCCCGGCCGGATGACACGCCACATCTCGCTGAGCGCCCGCACCCGGTCCTCGAAGAACATGAGGCCGAACTGGCAGGTCACGGCGTCGAAGGTGGCGTCGCCGAAGGGGATCTGCTCGGCCGGCCCCTCCTGCCAGTCAAGCTGGGGCGCGAGGCGCCGTGCCACCGCCAGCATGCCGGGGTTGCGGTCCAGGCCTGTCACCGCCGCGCCCCGCCCGGCGGCCTCACGCGCGACGCAGCCGGTGCCGCAGGCGACGTCCAGCACCCGCTCTTTTCCGGCGATGCCGGCGGCATCGCAGAGCCGCGGCGCCCATTCGCCGAAAAGGGCAGGCACGAAGAACTCCTCGTAGACCTCGGCGGCCGACTTGGTGAGCTGACCTCTTTCCATCGCATCCATGGCGACCTCCATTCGATTGCCGATCGGAATGGAAGCAGGCTGAAGGAAGACCGCCCTTCCGGGATAGTCCACAAAGTGTAGTTCAGTGGCCGGGAAAGGGCGTGCTAGGCTTCGCTCCAGCGCGGAAGGAGGACGCCCATGAAGAGTTACGGCCAGTTCTGCCCCGTCGCCAAGGCCTCCGAACTGTTCTGCGAGCGCTGGACGCCGCTCATCGTGCGCGACCTCGCCGCCGGAGCGACGCGCTTTTCCGAGCTGCACCGCGGCGTGCCCCTGATGTCGCCGACGCTGCTATCGAGACGCCTGAAGCAATTGGAGGCCGAGGGCATCGTCGAAACCCGCCCACAGAAGGGCGGGCGCGGCAAGACCTATCACCTGACCGAGGCGGGCGGCGAGTTCGTTCCCCTGGTCATCGCACTGGGCACCTGGGGCCAGCGCTGGTCGCGCCGTCAGCTCGTCGAGGGCGAGGTCGACCTGGGCCTGCTCGTCTGGTCGCTGGAACGCTCGGCCGACGCCACCGCCTTCGGGAAGGCGCAGAGCCTGGTGCAGGTGGAGTTTACCGATCAGACGAAGGACAAGAGGCTCTGGTGGTTCATCAACCGCGACGGCGCCTGCGAACTCTGCCTGGAGGATCCGGGCTTCGAGGTCGACCTTTACCTCGCCTGCAGCCTGCCGGACATGATTTACATCGTGCGCGGCGACCTGCCGCTGGCCCGAGCGCTCTCCAGCGGCCGGCTGGAGGCCCTGGGCTCGACCCGGGCGCGCCGCGCGCTACGCCGATGGCTGAACCTCAGCCCGCTCACAAAGATCAAGCCGCAGAATCGCCTCGAAGCCGTCGCTGCGCCCCCGCGCCGGTGAACGGAGCTCCAGGCTGCCGCCGGACTGCTCCAGGATCGTCTCGACAATCGCCAGCCCCAGCCCGGCGCCCTCCGCCTTCCCGGCACCGCGCTCGAAGCGCTCGGTAACCGTGGCGAGACGCTCCGCCGGCACCACGGGACCGCCGTTGACCACATGGATCGCCCCTCCATCGTCCAGGCTCACCACAACGGGCCCGCCCTCGCGACCGTGGCGCAGCGCGTTGTCGATCAGGTTGCGCAGTACGATAGCGAAGGCATCGATGTCCATGCAGGCGATCAGCCGCTCATGCCCCCCGTCACCGAAAGCAAGGCGCGCAGCGCCATCGCCGCGCCGCATGAGTTCCTCCACCACCAGGCGCAGCGCCGGCATCACATCGACCGGGTCACGGCTGAGCGCGATGCCCGCCTCGGCCCGGGCGAGCTGCAGCAGCTTTTCCACCAGGTCGCCGAGACGATGCAGGGTCGCGGCGATCTGGTCGCAGCGCGCAAGCTGCGGCGTGCCGCGCAGCTCGGCTGCCAGGCGCTGGGTCTGGGCCAGGGCCGCCGCCACCGGCGTCCGGAGTTCATGCGCCGAGTTGGCGGCAAAGGCGCGCTCGCTCTCCAGGACCTTGTCCAGGCGCGCCAGCAGGCGGTTCACCTCCAGGATGATCGGCGCCAGCTCCTCGGGCATGCCGTCACAGGGAAGCGGTGAGAGGTCGCTGCCGCCACGGGTGTTCAAGGCGGCGCGAGCCTCGGCCACCGGCAGCAGGCTGCGCCGCACGGTCCAGAAGATGACGAGGCCGGCCAGGGGGATCAGCAAACCGAGCGGCGCGGCGACGCCGGCCATGGTCTCGTAGAGCGCCTCGCGTCGGTGCGACAGCGGCTCACCGACCTGAACGAAGAGACGCCCCGGCGGCACCCGCTCGGTGAAGAAGCGCCAGTCGCCGACCTCTGCGTGCCCGCGCTCCAGTGCCGCCGGAAATGCTCTTTCCGGCGCGTCATGCGAGCGCAGCAGCACATGCCCGCTGGCGTCGCGGACCTGGTAGACCAGGTATTCCTCGTGCTCGGCGAAGTCGAGGTTTTCCCGCACGACGAAGGCCTCGTGATCCCCCGCCTCGCGCCCCTCCGACTCCTCGTGCTCCGCGCCAAAACCGTTGACCATCACCAGCGGCGCCAGACGCTGTGCGGTTTCCTGCAGGGCGCTGTCGAAGACCTCGTTGAGTTCGTGATTGACGATGAAGGCAGCCGTGACGGTGGCGGCCAGCCACAGCACGGCCAGCGCGGCGGTGAGGCCCGAGATCAGGCGGCGCGAGATACTCCAGCGGCGGCCGGCATGCTCCATCATGCGCTGCCCAGGCGGTAGCCGACGCCGCGCAGTGTGACGATCGCCTCGCGGCCGAGTTTCTTGCGCAGGCGGCTGATGTGCACCTCGACGGTGTTGCTCTCGATCTCCGATCCGAAGCTGTAGAGCGCCTCCTCGATCTGCTCCTTGGAAACCACGGCGGTGGCGCGCTGGGTCAGCAGGTCGACGATCGCCCATTCCCGCTTGGTCAGGTCGACGGTCTCGCCATCACGCCAGACCCGTCGCGCCGCCTTGTCGATTTTGAGATCGCCCAGTTCGACCAGCGGGCTGGGCTTGCCGGCGTAGCGGCGCGACACCGCCATGACCCGGGCGCTCAGCTCGTCGAGATCGAACGGCTTCACAAGATAGTCGTCGGCGCCCGCGTTGAGACCGGTGATTCGGTCGCTGATCTGGTCGCGCGCCGTCAGGATGATCACCGGCCGCTGATCGCCGCCACGCCGCATGGTCTTCAGAAGATCGAGGCCGCGCCCGTCGGGCAGATGCAGATCCAGCAGCACCAGGGCGTAGTCGACCGCGCGCAGGGCCGCGTCCGCCTCGTCAAGGCGGGTTACCCAGTCGACCGCGTGGCCGTCGGCGGCGACCTGTTCCTGCACCGCCTGGCCGAGCACCGGTTCGTCTTCGATCAGGAGAACGCGCATCTTCCCCCTGTCGGTTTGCGTTCCAGCGGAAGCCGCCGGTCTTCCCATAGCAAGCTTACGCCAAGCTGAACAATCTTTTCACCGGGCGTAAGCCTGTCGTCAGCGCCCAGGCGCAGAAGAAACCGCGTTGTCCACCCAATCCCAAGCCAAAGAGGTACTTCGATGAAACAGATGGTTTTCTCCACCGCCCTGGCGACTGCCGTCCTGACCTCCGGTGCTGCCCTCGCCGGCGACAAGTGCAACGTCCCGCAGGCCGAGTGGCAGCCCAAGCAGGCTCTACAGCAGAAACTGGAAGGCGAAGGCTGGCAGATCAGGAAGCTGAAGGTCGACGACGGCTGCTACGAGGTCTACGGCACCGATGCCCGGGGCAAGCGCATGGAGGTCTACTTCGATCCCAGGACCTTCGCGGTCGTGAAGTCCAAGGAGAGCTGAGGCCATGGCGGCGCCGGTCGACGAAATCCCGGTCGGGCAGGCGGCCCGACCGGAGTCAGCGGGCCGCAAGGCGCCCGGCGGCGAAGCCTCGATCAGGGTGTGGGATCCGCTGGTGCGGATCTTCCACTGGTCCCTGGTCGCCAGCTTCGCCGTCGCCTGGATCACCGCCGACGAGTGGGACGACCTGCACATCTGGGCGGGCTACGCGGCGGCGGGTCTCATCGCCTTCCGCCTGGTGTGGGGCCTTGTCGGCCCGCGCTATGCCCGCTTCTCGCAGTTCCTGCGGGCACCCGGCACCGTCGCCGCCTACCTGAAAGACCTCGCCGGCGGGCGGGAACGCCGCTACCTCGGCCACAACCCGGCCGGGGCGGCGATGATCCTGGCCCTGCTGGTCGGCCTGGCGGCACTCTGCCTGACCGGCTGGATGTACACCCTGGACATGTTCTGGGGCGAGGAATGGGTCGAGGAGGTCCACGAGGCCCTCGCCAACCTGCTGCTTGTCCTCGTCGCCCTGCATCTGGCGGGCGTGGTCCTGGCCAGCCTGAAGCACCACGAGAACCTGGTGCGGGCCATGATCACCGGCCGCAAGAGAGCCCCTGCGGGCGACGACGCGGCCTAGCGGCACGGGCGAGGCCCGCCGGCGGACGTCGCCCAGCGTCCGCCGGCCCCTTTCGCCTCAGCCGATACCGAGCCACACAAAGAGGGCCGAGAGGGTGAACAGGGAAACCACCGTGGAGGCCAGGATGGCCGCGGTGGATCGCTGAACGTAGATGTCGTACTGCTGTGCCAGCACGAAGACCAGCGCGCCGGTCGGAAGGGCCGACTGGATCAGCGCGCCGGCCGCCCAGACCGGCTCCATGGTGAAATAGTGGAAGGCCAGCCACCAGGTGATCAGCGGCTGCACCAGCAGCTTCAGGAAGACCAGCCAGGAAACCTCGGTCATGCCCGCGGTGGGCGACTTGCCGACCATGAAGAGGCCGATGGCGAAGAGCGCGCAGGGGCCGGCTGACGCGCCGAGGATGTCGCAAAAGGCGGTGATCGCCTGGGGCAGCGGCAGGCCGAGACCGGAGACGAGCAGGCCGCCGGCGGCGGAGAGCACCAGGGGCGAGCGCAGCACGCCGCCCAGCACGTTCTTCAGCACCACCAGCGCGCTCTTGCCCTGGTGCACGTCCATCTCCAGCAGCACGATGCCGAAGGCCATGATGACAGCGCCGTTCAGGATGGTGGAGATGATCGCCGGCAGCATGCCCGGCTCGCCGAAGGCCAGCATGAGCAGCGGGATGCCCATGTAGCCGGTGTTGGAGAAAATCGCCGAGAGCCCCGCCAGGCCCAGCGCGCCGAGCCGGTTGGGGAAGGCGAACTTGGCGACGACGACGGCGATGAGGAAGGTGGCCGCCGCGCCGCCGCCGTAGGCGCCGAGGAAGGCCAGATTGAAGACCTCCTCCAGCGACACCCGGGCCATGGAGACGAAGAACAGTGCCGGCAGCGCGATGAAGTAGACGAAGCGGTTCAGCGCCTCGCTGCTGGCCGATCCCAGAATACGGAAATGGCCGGCCGCGTAGCCGGCCGCCATGATGGCGAAGATCGGGAAGACGACGTTGAGGATGGGGCCCATGGCGCGGACAGTGCCGCCCGGCCGCGCCGCTGTCGAGCGCAAAGACCGCACCCCGCCATGCCCTGGGCGCAAGGCCCTCTCCAGCAGACTGGCACGCAGG
>ENA-ORCZ01000763-ORCZ01000763.1-marine-metagenome-genome-assembly--contig:-NODE-763-length-10195-cov-4.394544_pt1 | contig 10195 bp, 9 predicted proteins | sample MGYA00237785_ERZ508519 | MGnify/ENA primary metagenome ERZ508519 (study PRJEB26189, sample SAMN06268790) | marine metagenome | isolation source: Bioluminescent Bay, La Paraguera, Puerto Rico | place...
GCCCAGTATGGCGGCCGTCCCCTGCCCCCCGCCGGTGCCCCAGCCGTAGGGCATCGGCATCTCGCGGCTGGCAAACGGCACCTGGTAACCCGGAATGGCGATGCCCTTCAGGATCGCCCGGCGGATCATGCGCTTGGTCTGTTCGTCCAGATAGGCGAAATTGTATTCGCCCTGTTCATAGATGCTCGCCGTGTCGTTCATTCTGCGGCCTCCCGGGCGGAGCTGCCCTCTTCTTCTTCCTCGCGGCGGCGTTCGAACCATTCGGCGCGCATGCGGCGCACGAGGTCGAGCTCGGCCTGGAAATCGACGTAATGCGGCAGCTTCAGGTGTTCCACGAAGCCGGTCGCCTGGATGTTGTCGGAATGGGACAGGACGAATTCGACGTCCTGCGCCGGAGCGCCGTCCTCTTCGCCCAGCTCCTGCCAGCGCATGGAGCGGTCGACCATTGCCATCGACATCGCCTTCCTCTCCACCTGGCCGAAGACGAGGCCGTAGCCGCGGGTGAAGGTCGGCGCGGTCCTGGCCGAGCCCTTGAACTGGTTGACCATCTGGCACTCGGTCACCTTGATGGTGCCGAGCGTGACGGCAAAGCCGAGCTCCTCTGCGAAGAACTCCACCTCAACCTCGCCGTAGCGGATTTCGCCGGCAAAGGGGTGGGTGCGGCCGTAGCCGCGCTGGGTCGAGTAAGCCAGCGCCAGCAGGAAACCCTCGTCGCCGCGGGCAAGGTTCTGCAGGCGCAGGTCCCGGTCGGCCGGGAACGCCAGCGGTTCGCGGGTGAGGTCGCCGACGGGCGCGTCCTCGTCCGTCACCGGGTCCGGCTCCATCAGGCCCTCGTCGCCAAGGAGGTCCGTCACGCGCGGCATGCCTGTGTCTTCCGCTGCAGCGGTCTCGACGGCAAGCTCCGTGTCGTCGTCTTCCGCAGCAAGCGCAAAATCGAGCAGCCGGTGGCTGTAATCGAAGGTCGGGCCCAGCACCTGGCCGCCTGGCAGATCCTTGTAAGTGGCGGAGATGCGCCGTTCCACCAGCATCTTCGCGGTGTCGACAGGCCTGGAATAGCCGAAGCGCGGCAGGGTGGTGCGGTAGGCGCGCATCAGGAACGCGGCCTCGATGAGGTCGCCGCGCGCCTGCTTGATCGCGAGCGCGGCCAGCATCTCGTCATAGAGCGAGCCCTCGCCCATCACCCGAGCGACGGCATGGGAAAGCTGCTGGGCGATCTGTTCCAAAGTGAGTGCGGGCACGGACGTGTCGCCCCGGCGGCGCCGGGCGTTCAGCTTGTGGGCGTTGCGGATGGCCTTTTCGCCACCTTTGACGGCTACATACATCGGTTCACGCCTCCGCTTTCTGGATACGGGTGGAGCGCGGCAGGGCGGCGAGCGCGTTCGTGCCGGCGAAGATCAGGTCGATGCCGCGCGGGAACTGGCGGTTGTTGGCAGACACCTGGTCCCAGAAGACCGGCGGGACCGGCGAAGCGGCAAAGGAAACCGTCGTCTCGATGCCGGGACCACTCAGGGTCACGGCATCGCCGCTCCTGAATTCCTGAGCGTTCAGGTTCTGGCCGGTCAGGATCACCGTCGTCGAGCGGTCCGGATATTCGGCCGAGCCCTGGTTGAAGCTGGCGAGCGGAATGAGGCTTGCGGCGTTCGCAACCAGCGCAAAGGCGGCTTCCACCGGCTCGGTGACGATCGGGCAGCCGGTGTGAAACCGCAGGAAGGCCTTGACCGCTTCGGAGGCCGCCAGCTGCCTGTCGAGCCAGACCGGCGTGTCATAGTCGAAGAGCGTCAGTGCGATGGCGGCGGCGGCCGGCGTCAGCGGCGCGGGCGGCTTCAACGTATCGGCGGTGATCGCCTGCAGGGTGCCGGGCCGGGCCATGGCGTTCATGATGGCGCGGAAGCAGGCTTGCGCATCATGGACCGGATCGCGGAAGCCGGCGGCGAGCGGCGTGGGTGCCCCCGTCGTTGCTGCAGCGGATGTTTTCGGGGTGGAAGAAGCCGGGACGGTGTTTTCAACGGGCATCAGTTGTCTCCCCGCACCATGGTGAAGAAGTTGACCTTGGTCGCCTCGGTTTCCTCGCGCACGGTGTCCCTGGCGGTGTCCCGCGCCTGTGCGAGCGGTTCGATCACCTCCGCCTCGATCCGCGCCTTCATCGCCGGCTGCTGCCACAGCGCGTCGATGAGGGCGGACTGCAGCGCCTTCTGCTTGTTGCGGCCAAGGCTGTAGCCGCTGCCGGTCTCTCCGGTCTCAAGGCGTACGACGCAGCGGGTGACGGTCACCTCGCCGAGGTTGAACGGGCTGCCGGTGCCGCCCATGCGGCCGCGCACCATCACGAGGCCCGTTTCGGGCTGGCGCACCAGTTCGTAAGACTGGCCGGGCAGGGCCAAGAAGCGCTCGGCGACGGCTTCGGGCGAACTTGCCGCCAGCGTTGCCATCATCATCCGCCGTGCATCGGCATCGGCATCCGCGTTCTCGGTCGGGGTGGGGGAGGAAGTGAATTCGGTCATGAAGCGCCTTTTGGGTTGGGCGGTTCTTCGGAAGGCTGTCTGCCTGAAACGCTTTTGTCCTAGACCTGATTTGTCTATTTGTCTAGACAAATAATCCAGTTGACTCTTTGGTAGCGAAAATTGATGACGAGCGCATGACGACGCACACGACCCTGGACCGCAGCGCAGGCATTGCCGTCTGGCGCCAGATCATGGAAACGCTGAAGGCGGACATCGTCAGCGGCGGTTTCGAGAAAGGCAGCCGCCTGCCGCCGGAATCGGAACTGGCGGCCCGCTTCGGTGTCAATCGCCATACCGTCCGCCGCGCCATCGCGGCCCTCACCTCCGAAGGCATCCTCAGGGCCGACCAGGGCCGCGGCACCTTCGTCGCCTCCGCCCCGCTCAGCTACCCGATCGGGCCACGCACCCGCTTTTCCGAGATCGTCTCGGGCCAGGACCGGGCGCCCGCCGGCCGCCTCATCGGCTCGGCGCTGGAAGAGGCCGACGCGCTGCTCTCCCATCAGCTTGCAGTTCCCCACGGCACGCTGCTGATCCGCCTGGAGACCCTCCGGGTTGCCGACGGCGTGCCGATGATCGTCGCCACCAGCTGGTTCGAGCAGGCGCGCGTTCCGAATTTCGTCGCCGACTATGCCGACAGCGGCTCCATCACCACCGCCCTCAAACGCGCCGGCATCGAAGACTACCGCCGCAAGGAAACCCGCCTGACGGCCGAACTGGTGGAAGCCCGCGACGCCCAGCAGCTCGGCCTTGCGCTCGGCCAACCGGTGCTGGTGATGGAAAGCATCAATCTCGACATGGAAGGCAAGCCGATCCAGGTGACACGGGCACGGGTCGCGGCCGACCGGATGCAGCTGGTGGTGAACGGGGCGTGAGGGGCGCTTGAGGGGCCGTCACCAGACTGTCGGCTTCAAGAAATTTGGTCACCTAAGCCGACATGCGTTAGGACAATTTCTGCGGTAGCTTTCGGCCCGAAGCGGTCATTCACCTTCCGAAAAGATGCTGCGTTGCACTCCGGCGAAACAGTCATTGGTTGCATCCGCAATTACGGGAGGCCACCAAATACCGGCTATACGGACTTTCGTTGCAGCAATGTGTTTTCAATGCATAACACTGACACGGTTTTCTTCTGTCTGGTTGACCGGAGCCTTGCGTGACTGTGCCGGAAACCGTGAGGCCAGATCGAATACATAGACAATAGGATAGTCTCTTTGAAAAGGCTCAATTCAATTGCTTGCCTTACTCATGTCAGAAGGCGGTTTTCTTCAGTCATTCGGCTAAAACGGTCGTGAGTGGGTCTTGCTGCGCCCGTTGGATTGTATCGGCCAGTCCGCCATTCGTACGAGAGACGAAATAAGCTGCGAAAGTGCCTCTGCAAGCAGGGAATTCGCGTGCTATTTTTGAACGGAAATCCTTGAGTTGCTTTTCGGCTGCTGCCAAGCGCGCCGAACCGTACCATTCCGTCCTACCGTATTTGGACCATGCATTCTTCTTGAAGTTGTAGTCTACCCGGATAACACTATTGGTGTCGATTTCGCTCTTGCAGTCGGAAACATCAAACGTGTTTCTAGGGACTGCAAAAAAGTTCTTTCTGCTATCGCCAGACCTTTCGCAATAGGCATACATATATTGAAAACACTGGCCCGGCGTTGCCGCTACGGGCATCGGCTTTTCCAAAATCACATTGAAGGCTTGTTCCGTGCGGTCGTTACAAACCCAAGCATAACCTGTACAGGCCTGATTGTTGTTGCGTTTCCTGCATTCGTTTGAGGCTCGCTCCTGTACCGCACCCCGCGTCGGACCCATGGACCAGCCATGTGCCGTGGCCATTCCGCCAGCGTAATAATAAGCCATGCAGCCTTTGCCTTCACCTAGCAAAACTACATCACATTGTTGCCCACCCCGAGTGCGGCATTCGTCGATTGCCCGGTTTTTTGCAGCATGTTCTGTTGAATAGTCGTTAGAGAAACCAAAGCCCCCATCACCTTGCGATACAACTAGGGCAGCAAACCGTTTTACGTCTTGATCGTTGTTTTGCTTTCCATAACGTTGCTCTACCCGTGTGGCTTCTTCCTTGAGATTGCTTGAAAAATGCCTTTTTACCGCGTCTAAATTACTACTACTTACTCCCATTTCAATGGCTTGTTTATAGTATTTCAGAGCAAGCTCAGGGTTCTTTGGCGCGCCACGCCCGCGCCCATAAATATAAGCGAGTTCACCAGCAGACATTTCATGACCTAGGCTTAAAGATTTTTTTAGCAGATCGAGGCCCTTTTGCGTGTCCACTTGTACTCCATAGCCAAACATATAGTCTTTGCCGATAAAGCGTAGCCCTATAGGATAACCAGAGGCTAAAGTTTGGAGGCGGTATTTGTGTGTTTCTTTCGGACTCAATGATCGATTTTTGCATTTGTTTGTGCGCATTGTGTAATAGACCCAATAGGCCGCCATTTCATCTCCCTGGTCGGCCTGCTTCTTGAGTTTTTTAAACGCAGAAAGGCCGTCACAGGCTTGCTTCCCAACTTCCTTATATTGCGCGCGTTTAGCTTCCCAATCAGCGGACATTTTTGCGTCGCTAATGCTAACCCCATAGAGTATTGTTCCGATGCATACCAATAGATTGGCAATAATTATCTGGGAAAGGCGAATGATCTGAGCCACGTATTTTCTTAATTCTTCGATGAATTTTTTATTATGAATAAAAGGCATTACAAGTCCTGTCTTTATAATCCAGTCAGTATTACTTAATGTTATTAGTTTTAATACTTACTTATTCGGGGAGTCCGTCGATTGATGCAGCAAGCCCCTTATTGCACCGCTGAAAGATAGATGGTGCGGCACGCTAACATAAAAGGCCGCCGCTTGAAAATTACTCAAGCAACAGCCTCGACACAAGCTCCGATCCATTGGGAATGACCGAGAAGGGCTCTAAGCGGACTTGCTGTGATACGGCTGGCCTACCGCATCTGATCGATTTCGCTAGCATCGCTTCCGGCCCCATTTCGGTCATTCGTGCGATCCGCAGCGAAATACCACTTCCCCCTCCTCCATAGACCTTTGCAAGTCGCACGATGAACGGCAGCTTCACAGATCAGGCCGGAATCCTGCGAACGACCGACTTGGGACCGCAAAGCGGTCTTTCATCGATCCTTCGCTTTCAGCACTGAACCATTCAACCAGCCTGGGTCGCCCGCCGCAGCAAATCCCCCGAATGGCCGGATTTCACCTGCAATTCCCGACGGCTGCGGTGAGTGCCTTTGACGAGCCGGCAAGGCCGTAGCGCAAGACCTTGGTGCCGGACGGGTTGCGCACTTCGACGAGGGTGCCGCGGCCGAGGGCGGCAAAGAGCGGGTCGTCGGGGGAAAGCGGAACGGTGTGGCCGCCGGAGCCCTTGTCGAAGTGTTTCGGGAAGTCGACGCCGTCGACGACGATGCTCATGGTCGCGCCGGGGCCCTGAAGCCCGGTCAGCGTCAGCTCGCTGCGTCCACGGCGGTCGCACAGATAATAGAAGCCATAGGATTCGTCCTCGACGAACCCGGCATAATAGGCGCTTCCGTCATGGGTGCTGCCGGACGACCAGCGCTTGGAAATCGTGGGGGTGGCAGGCCCGGAAGTCCCGGCGGGTTCGCCGGAGGCGCTGCCGTCCGCGACGCAGTTGTCCTTGACGCAGGCATGATAGGCGGGGTTGGTGTTGGGGCCGAAATTCGCCAGGCAGCCCCAGACGCAGCGCTGCAGCTCTTCCTCCGACATCGCCCCGGCCGGTGCTGCCAGAAGTACAAGCGGCGTTGCGAGCAGCATTACCGGCAGGAGCGCAAACGGATCAGCCGCTGAACACATTGCTGCAGGACGTGCCATCTTTCCCTCCCGTCGCCATGTAGGTGACGTAGCGGAACATGCGGGGCGGGCAGGGTCAACCGGGGTGGTGGCTGTGCCGTTCAAATGTCCGCTTCATGGCGGCTTGAGGCTCTCGCCTGAATCCGGAAGCGGCCGACGATCGGAAAATCCCCTGTGGAGCCCTCAGTGCGGGGCCCCATTGGCTTGTCTGCAAGGAGCCGCAAAAGGGTTTGGCAGGGGCGGATGGTCTTTCCGGCTCAGCGCCGGGCGGCGGTCGATCCGGTTGGCGTGCGCGCGGGCGGAACAGGCATCTCCGCGTTTGCAGGCCGATCCGGCAGGGCGCTGCGGAGGGCGGCGAGGCGGTCCAGCACTGCCTCCCGGCGCGCGTCGAGGTCGGCCCGCAGCCGGTCGATATGGGTGAGCTTCTGCAGGAGCTGGTCTATGCCGCCTGCGCAAGGGCCCGCTCCCTCGTCCGAAAGGCAGGCCGCCATGGAGCGGATCTCGCGGGTGGAAAACCCGGTGGCGATGAAATCGGCGATGCGTCCGGCCCGCCTCAGGTCCGCCTCGGAATAGTGGCGGTAGCCGTTGCCGGAACGGCTAACCTCCATCAGGCCTTCCTTCTCGTAATGGCGCAGCATGCGCTGGGAAATCCCGAGCCGCTCCGCCGCTTCCTTCGCCTGCATGTTGATGGTCTCCAGTGTTCCGAAAGCCTGACGCAGATGTCGGGTTTTTCCCGCGATATTCAAGCGCCCGCAATCGCATCGGGCGGACCGGCGCTGCAGCCTTCTGCGTCACCCCGGGGTCTGCGCTTCGCTTGCCCGGGGTGATGTTTTGGGTCGTCTCCGCTGCGACGGTCGCCGCCAAGGCAGAAGCTTAGTCGCGGCTGCCATTCCGGATTGCTTCAGCCGCGCTGCGACCAGCCGCCGTCGACCGTCAGAACCTGGCCCGTCAGCCAGTCGCTGTCCGCTCCGCCAAGCCGCAGGATCCACGGCACGATATCGGCCGGCAGGCCGCGTCGTCCGAGCGGCACTTGGGCTTCTTCCTGCGTTTCGATGGCCGCGGCCATTTCCACAGGCAGACCCATCATGCCGGTGAGCGCACCGCTCTTGACCGGACCGGGGGAAATCGCATTCACCCTGATGCCGTCGCCGGCAAGCTCGATCGCCCAGGAGCGGGTCAGATGCTCCAGCGCCGCCTTCGTCGCCGCATAATGGGCGAGCTGCGGAGCGGCATTGCGGGAGACCGCCGTGCCGATATTGACGATTGCGCCCCGCGTTTCCTTGAGGGCCTGGCGGCCCTCCTTCACCATGAGCGAGGGCGCCGTGATATTGAGCGCGCAAATGCCGGCGATCGCTGCCGCATCGTAAGCCTCGACCGGCAGGAGCCTGCCGGCGCCGGCATTGTTGACGATCAGGTCCAGCCGGCCCCACAGGCCGAGGGCGGTTTCGACGAGGCGCGAAGCGCTCGCCATATCGGCGCTGTCCGCCGCCAGGGTCGCGATCGCATCGCTGCGAACCGCCACCTCCTCCAGCCTTGCCGCATCGCGCCCGGTAACGAGCACCCTTGCGCCGCGGTCCGCCAGGGCCAATGCGGCCGCCTTGCCGATGCCGGAGCTGCCGCCGGTGACGATCGCCACCTTGTCCTGCCATTCGTTCCTGTCTGTCATCGCTTGCCTTTCCCGGCTCTGAATCCTTGCGCAGAGGTGCGCATGAGCCGGGTCTAGCGCCCTGACACTAATGTCAGGGTCAAGCGGGAAAATCCGATGATGCGGATGCGGTTCGGCGCAGTTCAAGCCCGCAGCTTGTGTTCGACGAACTCCCCGAAGGCCTGGGCGGCAGCCGAAGGGTTGGGCGAGGCATGGGCAAGCGTGATGCCGATGCCCGGCAAGGGCGGCAGTCCGGCTTCGACGACGTGAAGATCCGACGGCACCGCGGAGCGGGTGACGACGCTGATCGCCTGGCCGGAGCGGGCGATCGCCAGGAGGCCTGCGAGGCCGTTGGAGGCAAAGGCGATGCGGTAGGCCTGGCCAGAGCGGTCCATCGCGGTGCGGGCGGCGCGGTGGTCGAGCGTATCCGGCGCGGAAAGCGCCAGCGGCACGGCATCCTTGGCGAGGATCCCGGGCTGCGGTGCATTGGCGACCCAGACGAAGCTTTCCGGCCTGAGGATGCGGGCCGTCGGCTCGTCGCCCGGCACCGAGATCAACGCCACATCCACCCGGCGCCGCTGCAGCAGGAGGTGCAGCTCGGTCGTCGGCGCGCAAACGACCTCGATCTCCACCTCGCCATGCAGCGCGCCGAAGCCCTTCAGAAGATCCGGGAAGAAGGCGGTGAGGTAATCCTCGGGACAGCCGAAGCTGATCAGTCCGCGCAGCCCGGCGCTTCCGGAACCCGCACCCGGCAGGGTGGCGACGGCCTCGTCATGGGCCCCAAGGATCTTTTCCGCGTGGCCGAGCAGCCGGTCGCCGGCGGCGGTCAGTTCCACCCCGCCACGGATGCGACGCAGAAGCGGCTGGCCGGCGCTCGCCTCCAGCCGGCTCATCTGCATGCTGACGGCCGATTGCGTGCGCCCGACAAGCCGTGCGGCGGTGCTGATCGAGCCGCTGCGCGCGACCTCGACGAAACTCTTCAGGAGGGCGATTTCGAGGATGCTCATGGATATCAGCGTAATTGAATTTCGATATCTAGACTATGAATTTTGTTGAAGATAATGCTGCGGCTAAACTCCTCCCGACACGTCAGCAAATGCGCCGGACGCCCTCCGGCCGGGAGTAACGAGATGGCATATGACGCTTCCACGAACGAAACCGCCGAGGCCGGGTTCTGGTCCGACGTCGACAACCACCTGCTGCGCTACGGGCCGCAGTTCGAGCGGCGCATCATCGAGCGGGCGGAAGGGTGCTACGTCTATGACACTTCCGGCAAGCCGATCCTCGATTTCACCTCCGGCCAGATGAGCTCCATCCTCGGTCACTCGCACCCGGACATCGTCCGGACGGTGCGCGAGCAGATCGGCCGGCTGGATCATCTCTTCAGCGGCATGCTCTCAAGGCCGGTGGTGGAGCTGTCGAAACGGCTCGGTTCGCTGGTGCCAGGGCTGGAAAAGGTGCAGTTGCTTTCCACCGGTGCGGAATCGAACGAGGCGGCGATCAGGCTGGCGAAGCTCGTCACCGGAAAGCATGAGATCGTCGCCTTTTCGCGAAGCTGGCACGGCATGACCGGGGCGGCGGCCTCCGCCACCTACAGCCATGCAAGGCGGGGCTACGGCCCGGCGATTGCCGGTTCCTTCGCCATACCCGCACCCAATGCCTACCGGCCGCGTTTCAAGGACAGCGCGGGCAACCTCGACTGGCGGACGGAACTGGACGATGCGTTCGCGCTGGTCGATGCCCAGTCCACCGGCAATCTCGCCGCCTTCATCGCCGAGCCGATTCTTTCCTCCGGCGGCATCATCGAGCTGCCGGAAGGCTATCTCGCGGCGCTCCGGCAGAAATGCGACGAGCGCGGCATGCTGCTGATCCTGGACGAGGCGCAGACGGGAATCGGCCGCACCGGGACGATGTTTGCCTTCCAGCGCGACGGGGTGACGCCCGATATCCTGACGCTGTCGAAAACGCTTGGCGCCGGCCTGCCGCTCTCTGCGGTGCTCACCAGCACGAAGATCGAGGAGGAAGCGCACAGGCGCGGCTTCGTCTTCCTGACGACCCATGTCTCCGATCCGCTGCCCGCCGCTGTCGGCCTCACCGTGATGGACGTGGTCGAGCGGGACGGGTTGACCGGCCGTGCCCGGACCACCGGCAAGCGGCTGCGCGACGGGCTGGAGGGCCTGAAGCAGCGTTTCGAAGCCGTCGGCGACGTGGGCGGCCGCGG
>ENA-ORCZ01000764-ORCZ01000764.1-marine-metagenome-genome-assembly--contig:-NODE-764-length-10192-cov-4.463272_pt1 | contig 10192 bp, 8 predicted proteins | sample MGYA00237785_ERZ508519 | MGnify/ENA primary metagenome ERZ508519 (study PRJEB26189, sample SAMN06268790) | marine metagenome | isolation source: Bioluminescent Bay, La Paraguera, Puerto Rico | place...
CATCACAGGTCAGCATGATGATTTTTTTCGGATGGCCGCCACGACCGGTTTCCGACGCATTCGGAATGAATTCGATCGGATAGGAAGAACGGGTATTTTCGGTGTGACGGGCATCGTCGAGATCAAGCTCACGCGATTGCTTGTTCATCACAACGTTTTCAAGAACGGTGCCGAAACGCTCGGTCGTTGCGAAGATTTCCGGCTCGGCATCCTTGGAAAGCTTGATGACCTTGGCGTAGCAGCCGCCTTCGAAGTTAAAGACGCCGTCTTCGCCCCAGCCGTGCTCGTCATCCCCAATCAGGGTGCGCGATGCGTCGGCAGACAGGGTGGTTTTACCGGTCCCCGACAGGCCAAAGAAGACAGCAGTATCGCCATTCTTGCCCATATTGGCTGAGCAATGCATCGGCATGACGCCCTTGGCCGGAAGGATGTGGTTAAGAACCGAGAAGATCGATTTCTTCATTTCGCCGGCATACCAGGTGCCGCCGATGATGACCATTTTGCGCTCGAAACTGACCATCACGAAGACTTCGGAGCGGGTGCCGTCGTCTTGCGGGTCGGCCTGAAGGCCCGGTGCATGCAGAATGGTGAATTCCGGCGCGAAGTCGCGCAGTTCTTCTTTCTGCGGCTGGATGAACATGTTGCGGGCGAAAAGGTTATGCCATGCATTTTCGTTGATCACGCGAACCGGCAGGCGGAAACGCGGATCGGAACCGGCATAGCAATCCTGAACGAACAGTTCGGTGCCCTGAAAATATGCGCGCACTTTCTGATAGAGGCGCTCAAATACTTCCGGGCTGACCGGGCGGTTTACATCGCCCCAATCGATATCTGCCTTGGTGCTTTCTTCTTCGACGATGAAGCGATCCAGCGGGGAACGGCCGGTATGTTCGCCGGTAAGGGCGACAAAGGCTCCGCCTTTGGCGATTTTACCTTCGTTGCGACGGATCGCATGTTCATAAAGGCCGGCAGCGTCAAGGTTCCAGTGAACGGCGCCAAGGTTTTTGAGGCCATGGGTTTCAAGGCCTACACGGCTGACAACGGGTCCTGATTGCAGCACGAAACTCTCCTGGTGGGAATGAAAATCTGGGGGTTAATGTCCTATTTTACACTGCCAATTGTGGGTAATCGGAAGCGCTGAGACATATTGTTACAAAGGTGTCTTAAAAGCAACCGCTCCTTTTGCCTTATACCTAGGAAAACGTAAGTGTTTTTGCGTTTGCGAAAATTACATTTTCAGGGTCGCGGGTTTAATGTTCAGAATGCAAATGGTCCGACTTATGCGCGCCATATTTTGCACATTTTGACCAAAATTTCGCGTGCCTCGTCCGGCGTTCGGACCGGGGTCGGGAAGTCGATTCTAAGCGGTGCGGTATCGACCGAATTGGCGGTCAGAACCATGCCATCGCAATCGATGGATTGCATCTGCCAGTCGGCGTCGGGATCGGCAGTGGTGAAGTGACCAACAATGCCAGACAGGGCATCCATATGATCGGCATTCATATGGGCGACGATCCCGTCATGGCCGTCGATCAGTGCCTGACAGTTTGGCAGGATCAGTTTGTCACCCGAAAGGCGGCGTTGTTTGCCAAATCCGCCCACCCAGTAGGCTGCATCGACAGAAACCCGATAGAATCCGAAATCAGCAAAATCGGCATATTGGGCAGCATCCGGATTGGCGCGCAGATAGCAGGCGCGAATTGCCGGGGCATCATCGCGCATGGCACGTCCAAACACGGTCAGCCGCGCCGTATCCGTTTCAATCATCGCGTCCCCGTCTGCCAAAGTAGGCGGCGGGGCAAACAAAAGGGAAACCCGATCATCGGCCAGAATGTGACGGGTGTGATCGGCCAGTTCGGAAATCAGCAACAGCGGTGTGCCATCAATATAAATGGCCGGAACCACCATCGAGGTGACGGGCCAGCCATCTGTGACCTGTTTGTGGCCAACAGCAATTGTTGCCAGGGTCGCGTGGTTTGCTGCGCGCATCAAATGACGCAGTGATGTTGCAGAAGCTGTGCTTTCTGACATGCCCGGTTCCTTCTTTATCTGATAGCAAACTAATTGCCGCAATCAGGTCGGGCAAGTAGTTGAAAGAAGAAGCACGGGTGGGGGATCAGTCTTGATTGGACTTGGCGGGAGTGTTGGCCTTGCGCTTCTGCGCGCTGGCGATAACCCGCTTCTTTGCGCCGTCACTCAGGGTCATCCATGAACCGATTTCATCACCGGTACGATAACATCCCATGCAGTAACCCGATCTTGGGTCAAGCAGGCAGGTGCCGTTGCACGGGGATTTGACGGGCATGATGATGGGCCTGTAAACGCGAAAACAAAGATTTCAGACCCATAAAAAGCAGTTTCGCGCACAGCAATCAAGGGGAGGATCTTGGGCTGCGCGCGAAACGAACGGGGGGATGGCCGGTTATGGCTTAAATCAAATCACTTAAAGGCGATTGAACCACTCGCGAACCTGACGGTCGGCCTCTTCGCGTTGAATGCCATAGGCTTCCTGAATCTTGCCGACCAGTTTGTCTTGCTGGCCATCAATGGCATCGACATCATCGTCGGTCAGGCGACCCCACTGTTTTTTGACGTCACCGGTAAGCTGTTTCCAACGTCCTTCGATTTGGTCCCAATTCATTATCGTCTCCTGTTTTGGTTGACGGTTTGCTCGACCAAGGGATGTTGTGCCCTTTGTCTTATTCAACGAAAGAGCCGCATCGTTGTTCCAAATTGATTTTCCGGATGGCTTACGGCAACGGGACGCAGCATTGACCGTGGTGTGCTTGCCATATCGTGCTCGGGCGGGTATAGCCCGTTGCAGTTTCTTTTCATGGAGTTGTTTTCGCACCGGCCTGACACGGGGTTTTGGTGCGGCACGGAGGAAGATATGCGCGGCTATTTCGGGATTGGAATTGAAGGGGCAAGCAAGCCTTTGAATGTGGGCACCCTGTTTCGTTCTGCCCATGCCTTTGGCGCAAGCTTTGCGTTTACGGTGGATGCAGATTTCCGCGAGGAACGCTCCAACATCACCGACACATCGAAGTCGGGCGAACAGATGCCCTACTATCATTTCCCCGATCACGAAAACCTGTTCCTGCCGCAGGGCTGCCGCATGGTGGGGGTCGAACTGACACCCGATGCGATTGAACTGCCAAGCTTCAAGCATCCGTCGCAGGCGGCTTATATCCTTGGTCCGGAACGCGGAAACCTGTCGGATGAAATGCAGGAAAAATGCGATTTCATCATCAAGATCCCGATGAGTTTTTGTGTCAATGTGGCAATTGCCGCCAATATCGTGATGTATGACCGGGTGATCAATCTGGGCCGGTTTGCGCCGCGCCCGGTGCGGGCCGGTGCGCCGACCGAACCCAAGCCCGAAGCCCATTATGGTGGCTGGATTTCACGCACGCGCGACAAACGCAAGGGTGACCCGGAAAAATTCCGCCAAGCTCCGCCGCCGGATTACTCCGTAATTGACGGTTCGCTTGATGATGACGACGCCTGATCACGGCATCAAACACCCCTGAGCAAAAAAGAAGCAACGGCCGCGAGGGAGGAGCACGGCCGTTGCTGTGTGTGATCTGCGGTTTGCTGTGCCTTGACAGGGGGGCTTGGCACGTCACGCAGATCAGGGTGCTTCATGATGGTCAGGCGGCCTTGTGATCGGTCGCTGTATCTTCCTTGTTTGTCGTGTCGTCCTGTTCGGGGTCTTCGATCTTGTCTTCAGGGCGTTCGCCATGCGGGTTGCGCAGAAGGTTTGCAATCATGCGCATGCCGACTTCGCCCTGAAGGGTCAAAAGGCTTTCGGGGTGGAACTGCACGGCACTGATCGGCAGGCTTTTGTGGCGGATGCCCATGATCACCCCGTCGTCACTGCGCGCCGTGACCGCAAGGTCGGCTGGCATTTCAGCCGCCTTGGCAAACAGGGAATGGTAGCGTCCGACAACAATGTCTTCGGGCAGGCCATCAAACAGCGGATCGGTTGTATCGAGTTTCACCTTTGACGGTTTGCCATGCATCGGTGTGACAAGTTGACCCAGTGACCCGCCAAAGAATTCGACAATCCCCTGCAGACCAAGGCAAACCCCGAATACCGGCAAGCCTGCGGCAAGGGCGCGTTCGATGCTGTCGCGCAGGTGATAGTCATCCGGCCGCCCGGGGCCTGGTGACAGGAACACCAGATCAGGTTTGAAATCCTCAAACGCCTGATCGGGGAAGCCTGGACGGAGCGTCAGCGTTTCGGCACCCGTCGCACGAATGTAGCTGGCAAGGTTTTGCACAAAGCTGTCTTCGTGATCGATCAGAAGTACGCGTTTGCCAACGCCCGACACCGTCGGATCAAGGGTCACTTCGTCCCTGGCATCACGGGTGACGGCATCGATCATCGCTGATGCCTTCAGCACGGTTTCGGCTTCTTCGGCGTCCGGTTCGCTATCAAACAGAAGCGTCGCGCCCGCACGGACTTCGGCGACACCCTGTTTCAGGCGTACAGTGCGCAGCGTCAGTCCGGTATTCAGATCGCCATTGCACAGAACAGCCCCGATCGCACCGCCATACCAGGCGCGTGCGCTGCGTTCGACGGTCTCGATATGTTTCATGGCAGCGCGTTTGGGCGCACCGGTGACAGTCACGGCCCAGCAATGGGTCAGGAAGGCATCGAGCGCATCAAACCCTTCACGCAGGCGACCTTCAACGTGATCGACTGTGTGGATCAGACGCGAATACATTTCGATCTGACGCCGGCCCAGAATGCGGATGCTGCCCGGTTTGCAAACGCGTGCCTTGTCGTTGCGATCGACGTCGGTGCACATGGTGAGTTCCGACTCTTCCTTGGCCGAGTTCAGCAACGTGCGGATATTTTCGGCATCCTCAATCGCGTCGCGGCCACGCGCGATGGTGCCGGAGATCGGGCAGGTTTCGATACGCTGTCCCTTGACCCGGACATACATTTCGGGCGATGCGCCAATCAGATGTTCACCGTCGCCGAGATTGATCAGGAACCCGTAAGGGGCGGGGTTGCGGCGCTTAAGACGGCGGAAAATTTCCGACGGTTTGACATCGCAGGCGGTGCGGAAAACGCGGCTGGGCACCACTTCAAACAATTCGCCACGGGCAAAGCGGTGCTTGGCATCGTCAACGATGGCGGCATATTCGCCCTGTTTCATATCGTTTTCGATGGCGGCGTTGTTGCCGCGTGATGGCGGGTGGGGTTGGGAAATGCGTTCCAGCCCGGCGGTGCTGCGGCCATCGGGGGCGATAAATTCATAATCAAACCGGGTGGCGACCCGCGATGCATGATCGACCGTGACCATCTGATCAGGCAGGAACAGGTGGATGTCCTTATGATCCGCCGGGCGGTCCTGGGCCAGATTGATCTGTTCGAAATGAAGCGCGATGTCATAGCCAAACGCGCCATACAGCCCAAGACGTTCATCGCCCTTGTGCCCGAACAAATCACGCAGTGCACGGACGACCGAAAACAGGTTGGGTTGCTGGCTGCGTTCTTCTTCGGGGAACCAGGCGGCGGGTTTTTTGACCACGCCATAAAGCCCGTCTTCGCCGTTGGTCAGGCTTTCGACATGGGGATGGTTTTCAAGGGCGGCGGAAATGACATCAAGCAAAACCTGCCCACGATCATTGAGCGCATGGACGGCAAAGCCGCGTTCACGTCCGACAATTTCAAGCGGCGGCGCATCAAAGCCCATATCCCAACGTGAATAGCGCCCCGGAAATTCATAGCTTGAAGACAGCAACACGCCCTTGGTGGCATCAAGCGCATCAATCAGGCCTTCGGTTGCGTTTTCGTAGGGCATTTCGGTCATGCGGCGGATAACCGAAACACCGCCATCGGTGGTGTAGCGATATTCGCTGCTGTCAGTGGAAATGCCGGTTTGGCTTGTCGGGGTCGTCACGTTTTTTACTCCTGTGTGGGCCTTTCGCCGCAGGAGCAATGTGATCTTTAGACAAGGAAGAAGAAGTCTGAAAACACAAAGCCGCCTGCAAGAATGAGGCGGCCGGTATGTTTAGGGCACGAGTTTTGGCCGCCCGCTTAAGCGAGCCACCACCAACGATTTGCAATGCGGGTCGGGTTCATGCCGTGTGTTTTCATGACGCAACCATGTGCCCAAAAAAACCGGGCGTCAAGACTTTTGCGGCGTGGGGGTTGTTTCGGTGTCGTGCAGTTCAAGGTGAAGCGGCTGATGGCAATGCGGACAGGTCAGGATTTCATCGCTTTCATTGCGATGGACATCGCGGATGTCCTCGATAATCCATTGGGCCTGTTCTTCGCTGATGCCGAGTTCTTCCTGATGGGACCGCAATTTGTTGCGGACCCGCTCAGTCAGGCGTTTGCCCAGCAACTGGCGGGTGGCTTGATGGCGATATTCGGCTTCGCGCCGACGCAGTTCGGCGTTAAAGGCCGACGCCAGAATACCGGCCGGCACGGCAACAATCCCGATCCCGGTCAATGAGATGATGCTGGCCAGGAATTTGCCAAACGGCGTGATCGGCACAACATCGCCGTAACCCACAGTGGCAAGGGTAATGACACTCCAGTAAAGCGCATCAAGCAGATTGGCGAACTGTTCGGGTTGGGCTTCGTGTTCGGCGATGTAAATCGCCCCGGCACTGAAGACCAGCATGCAGGCAAGTGCGGCACTGGCGGCACCAAAAATTCCCATTTGCTGGCGAAACACCAGCATCATCAGCTCCAGCCCGGTGGAATAACGGGTGAATTTCAACAGGCGCAGCAACCGGACAATACGGATAAAGCGCAAATCAATGCTGGTAAAGAACCACAGGAAGATCGGCAGGATCGCCAGAAGGTCAATCAGTGCCATCGGCGTTAGCATATAGCGCAGGCGTGCAAAGCGACCATTAAAGCGCGGATCATCCGGGGCGGACCAGACACGCAGGCCATATTCGATGGCAAAGATCAGCGTGCAGACGATCTCGATTGTGGCAAACAGAATGAAATAGCGTTCGGCAAAGGCTTCGACCGAGTCAAAGATCACTGAGACGACATTGATGATGATCGCGCTGGCCAGAACCAGATGCACAAACAGCGAAAACCGCGATTCCCGGTCAACACCGTGCAGAAGTTTCTGGGTTCTTGATCGAAGGGTCGGTTTCATGTCGCGCGTACTCGGTCCGGGCAATGGATTGCACTATTGCCCGGGCAGTTTTGCGCCCAATCATTTCAGAAATGGTTAAATCAGCTCTGATCCCCAACGATCAGAGGGATCAGTACCCTTTTGCCGCCTGGATGAAGGCCGAGATCTTACGTGGGTCCTTGACCCCCTTGCTGCGTTCGACACCGGATGACACGTCAACCCATGGGGCGCCTGTGATCTTCACGGCCTCGGCGACGTTGCTGGGATCAAGTCCGCCGGCCAGCATCCAGTTGCTTTGGAAGTTCTGACCGGTCAGAAGCGTCCAGTCGAACGAAACCGCATTGCCACCGGGAAGGACGCTGTCCTTGGGCGGTTTGGCATCAAACAACAGGAAATCGGCAACGCCGTCATAGTTCTTCTTGGCGTTTCCGATGTCTTCGAGGGTGCTGACAGAAATGGCCTTCATGACCTTGAGGCCAAAGCGTTCCCTGACCTCGGCCACGCGTTCCGGACTTTCCTTGCCATGAAGCTGGATGACGTCGAGATTGCCAGCGGTGATCGCGTTTTCAAGCGCCTCGTCACCGGCCTCAACAAACAGGCCAACCTTATAGATGCTGTTGGGGACCCGTTCGGTCAGCGTTTTGGCACCCTTAAGCGAGATATGGCGCGGGCTTGGCGGGAAGAAGACATATCCAAGCGCATCTGCCCCGGCACTCATGGCTGCAATCGCGGCATCTTCGCTGTTAATTCCACAGATTTTTACCATGCAGGTCATCGGGGCATCCTGTTCTTGTCGTCGCTCTAATCTTCTTGGCAAACGCTTGTCGCGTCAGATTGACTTAACAGAAATGACCACGATCCAACAGGATATTTGCGTTTTGTCGTGGCTTTCCACTGGCAGGATAATCATTGCTGCGCTATTTTCCCGGCCATGAGCAAGAACACAGACCCTGCCGCGGGCGAAACCGGCGAAAACACAACCCACTTTGGTTTTCGTGATGTTCCCGAAAGCCAGAAGGCATCCATGGTGCGCGAGGTCTTCGACACTGTTGCGTCGAAATATGACCTGATGAACGATCTGATGAGCGGTGGGGTGCATCGCTTGTGGAAAGACAGTTTCATCAACGAGCTCAAGCCGCGTCGGGGCATGAAGTTGCTTGATGTTGCCGGGGGCACCGGGGACATTGCGTTTCGCTTCCTGAAAAATGGCGGTGGCTCTGTCACGGTTTGTGACATCAACTATGAGATGCTCCATGTCGGGCGCGATCGCGCGGTTGATCACGGGATCCTGAAAAACATCAACTGGACCGTCGGTGATGCGCAGAAATTGCCGCTGCCCGACCAGTCGGTTGATGCCTATACCATCGCCTTTGGTATTCGCAATGTGACGCGCATCGACGAAGCGCTTTCGGAAGCTTATCGTGTGCTACGTCCGGGCGGAAAATTCCAGTGCCTTGAATTTTCCAAGGTCGTCGTGCCGGGGTTTGACAAGCTGTATGACACCTATTCGTTCAAGCTTCTGCCCGAAATTGGCCGGTTTATCGCGGGCAATCGCGAAGCTTATCAGTATCTGGCGGAAAGCATTCGCAAGTTCCCCGATCAGGAAACATTTGCATCCATGATCCGGGCTGCCGGTTTTGAGCGGGTAAAATACCGCAACCTGTCTGGCGGGATTGCAGCCATTCATTCCGGTTGGCGGATATAAGGGCGTTTGACGCATGATCCGTTTTATTCGTAACAGCTTTCGCCTGCTTGCCATGGCGCGCACTTTGGCGCGCTATGATGCGCTGTTTCCACTCGCCCTTGTGCCGGGGGGCAAGCTTGTCGCGTTTCTGGCCCGCCTGACAGCGCCATTTTCGCGCCGGTCTGATTTGCCGCCGGGCAAGCGCCTTGCGCGCGCGCTTGAGGAACTCGGTCCGGCCTTTATCAAGCTTGGCCAGACCTTGGCGACCCGATCCGATCTGATCGGTGATGATGTGGCCGCCGACCTTTCATCGCTTCAGGATCGCCTGCCACCGTTTTCGGCCAAGGTTGCCAAACGCATCATCACCGAACAACTGGCCGAGCCGTTTGACGTGCTGTTTGCCGAATTTGATGAGACGCCGGTCGCCGCCGCATCCATCGCGCAAGTGCATTTTGCGACCACGACCGATGGGCGCGAAGTCGCGGTCAAGGTGCTGCGCCCGGACATCCGGTATCGCTTTGCACGCGACATGGACCTGTTTTACTGGGTGGCGGAACTTGTCGAACTGACCCAACCGCGCCTGCGTCGTCTTAAGCCGATTGAAACGGTCAAGGCGCTTGAAGACAGCGTGCATCTTGAAATGGATCTGCGGTTTGAAGCCGCAGCAGCATCGGAATTCCGCCAAAATTTCGAAGACGATCCGACCTATTACATTCCGCAGATTGACTGGGAACGCACGGCCGAGCATGTGATGACCATGGAACGGGTCAAGGGTGTGCGCATCGATAATGTCGAAGCCCTTGACCGCATGGGCATTGATCGATCCGACTTGCTTGCCAAGGCGGCCGGGGCGTTTTTCCAGCAGGTTTTCCGCGACGGTTTCTTCCATGCGGACATGCATCCGGGCAACCTGTTTGTCGATGAAAACGGCCGGGTCAGTCTGGTCGATTTCGGCATTATGGGCCGGGTCGACAAACAGACCCGTCTGTATCTGGCCGAGATGTTGCTGGGCTTTTTGACGCGTGATTATCACCGCGTGGCCGAGGTCCATTTCGAAGCGGGGTATGTTCCGCGCAACCAGTCGCTTGAAAACTTCCAGCAGGCCTGCCGTTCGATTGGTGAGCCGATCCTTGGCAAGGAACTGGCCGATATTTCCGTCGGGCGGTTGTTGGGGCAGTTGTTCCAGATTACCGAACAGTTCGGCATGGAAACCCAGCCGCAGCTTTTGATGCTGCAAAAAACCATGATCGTTGCCGAGGGGCTTTCACGTATTCTCAGCCCGAATGAGAATATGTGGGAATTGTCGCGTCCGCTGATCGAAGACTGGATGCGTGAAAACCTTGGTCCGGAAGCCAAGATCAAGGAAGCCACCCTTCAGGCGGGCACCATGTTG
>ENA-ORCZ01000765-ORCZ01000765.1-marine-metagenome-genome-assembly--contig:-NODE-765-length-10182-cov-3.333003_pt1 | contig 10182 bp, 8 predicted proteins | sample MGYA00237785_ERZ508519 | MGnify/ENA primary metagenome ERZ508519 (study PRJEB26189, sample SAMN06268790) | marine metagenome | isolation source: Bioluminescent Bay, La Paraguera, Puerto Rico | place...
GTGCCCGCCGAACTGCCGCAGGACCTCGAAGACAGGATCCGCGATATGGCCGCCCTTGCCTTTCGCGCGCTCGGATGTGACGGCATGGCGCGTGCGGATTTCTTCGTCACGGGAAAAGGCAGAATTCTCGTCAACGAGCTCAACACCATTCCGGGCTTTACCGATATCAGCATGTATTCCAAGGTGATGGCGGCAAGCGGCGTCGGCTATGGCGAAATCATCGACCGACTGGTGAGGCATGGACTAGCGCGGGCGCAAAGGTCCTGGTGAGGCCCCTTCCCTGACCGATCTCTGCGGGCGTCCCGGAACCGTCAGCCGCGTCCATGACAGCTATCTCAGGTTCTCATGGCCATGGTATCGGCCAGGAATTCCACGCCGACAAAGGTCCCGTCCCTGCGAAGCGGTTTCATGAAGTCGTTTGCGCGTGCTCCGGCCGGATGGGCAAGCTGCCGAATGCCCACCTTCCCCAGTCGAAAGGCAAGGTGCGCCGCCATCGGCAACGCACCAGTTTCGGTGACGTGACAGGTTCGACCGATCAACCAACGAGGGCGTTGTCGTCACGCTTAACGGCGACGATCGAAGACCGCGGCAGGCTGCCTTCACCATCCGGGAACGGCGCATCCGGATGCTGGATGCCGACAAACATGGTGCGGCGGTCGGACGACCACGTCAGGCCGGTGACTTCGCTGCCCTTTGGCCCGGTCAGGAAGCGGCGGATTTCGCCGGTAACCGGGTCGCCGGCCAGCATCTGGTTGTTGCCCATGCCGGCAAAATCACCTTCATTGCTGTCGTCGCCGTCGGTCTGGATCCAGATGAGACCCGTGCTGTCGATCTGCATGCCGTCCGGCGAGTTGAACAGGTTGCCTGCGTTGATGTTTGCCGAGCCGCCATAGGAAGTGTCAGCGTGAACGGTCGGGTTGCCGGCCATCACGTAAAGATCCCAGTCGAATGTGTTGGAGGCATGGTTGTTGTCATGCGGCCGCCAGCGGACGATCTGGCCGTATTCGTTGGTCTCCCTCGGGTTCGGAGCGTTGACGGCCATCTGGTCGCCTCCCGCGTTTGTCCGCAGAGAAGCGTCGTCGTTTTTTGCACCGCGACGGCTGTTGTTGGTCAGGCAGCAATAAGCTTCGACTGCGGTCGGATTGACGGCAACCCATTCCGGTCTGTCCATGGTGGTCGCGCCGACCCTGGAAGCCGCCGTGCGTGTGAAGATGGCAATCTCAGCCGCATCCATTCCGGTGGCATCCGAGGTAAGGGCCACCCACTCGCCGGTCATGTCGTCATTGAACCTGGCGACATGGAGCTGACCTTCGTTGAGCAGCGTCGAGGTGTCGCCACCCGGCACGTAAATATCGCGCGAGATCCATTTGTACATGAACTCACCTCGTTCATCGTCACCCATATAGACAACGACACGACCGTCCGGCGCCATGGTTGCGGCGGCGTTCTCGTGCTTGAAGCGGCCGAGGGCGGTCCGCTTGACCGGGGTGGACTCGGCATCGGACGGATCGATCTCGACGATGTAGCCGGCACGGTGCGGCTCGTTGGGGTTTTTCGAGACGTCAAAGCGCTCATCGAAGGAATGGTAGTTGTAGCCGGAGCCCTTCTCGTTGATGCCGTAACGCTTGTAGCCGGCAGCGATCTTCTCGTCTTGCGGCAGACCGGCGGTGCTGCCGAAGTAGCCGTTGAAGTTTTCCTCGCAGGTCAGATAGGTGCCCCAGGGCGTGCGGCCGGCGCCACAATTGTTGAAGGTACCGAGCGACTGCGTTCCCGTTGCATCCGCAGCCGTCTGCAGCAGCGGGTGTCCCGCGGCGGGACCTTCGATCTTCATCGGCGTCAGATGCGTGATACGGCGGTTGAACGGGCTGTCGACCACAATGGACCAGCCGTTTTCACCTTCCGCGATTTCCATCACGGCCACACCCTGCATGTTTTGCAGGGCAAGGACGTCTTCGGCGCTTGCCGGATTTCCTTCTTCAGTATGCGGCAGGTTGATGTCGTTGTTGGTGTATTCGCTGTTCACGGCCAGCACTTCGTGGCCGCCGATGTTGAACAACTCCATGCCGTCCGTGTTTTCGCCGAAAACCCGGTCGGCCCCTTGTGCCGGCACGCCCTTGGCCGGATCGAAGGACGGAGCATCGGAGAAAAGCGGGTCGCCCCAGCGTGCCAGCACCTTCCAGCTGTAGCCTTGCGGCACATGGATGGTCGAATCGGTCTGGGCGGCAAGCTGTTCAAAGGCAAAACGGTCAGTCTGCTGCGCAAGCGCGGTGCTGCCCTTCAGGAAGGAAACCCCCATGACAGCAGCGCCGGAACCGAATGCCAGCGCCCCCAGAAACCCGCGTCTGGAAATCGCACGCTCGACCACCCGGTCGAATTCCTGGACCTCCGGACGGGGAAAGTTGATTTCATCCCATTCGTCGGCGGACAACTTCTTGATATCGGTCTTGTTCATGGCTGGCTCCCATTGGGCAGGCGGCTGGCACTTGGACTTGAAAGCGGCGCTTTCAGAATTTCAGCAGCTATCGGAAACCGGTGACACCTACGTGACACCCGCCAGTCAATATGCTTCTCGATTACCAACAGCGCGACGGCCTGTTGGCTCCACCGGCCCCTGCCGGTAATTGGGGCCTTTCCAGTTACTTCAGGTGGGTTAACCGTCGATACGGCCGCGCATTTTCTTGACTTGGCCGCGTTGTTTCTTCGCGTCCAGGCGCCGCTTCTTCGAGCCTAGTGTCGGTCTGGTCGCCTTGCGTGGCTTCGGTCTTTCGGTTGCCTTTCGCAAGAGCTCCAGAAGACGCTCCAGCGCATCCTCCCGATTTCGCTCCCGTGTCCGGTGCCTGTCCGCCTGAAGCACGATTTCACCGCCGAGCGTCAAGCGGCTGCCGGCCAGTTTCGCCGCCCTCGCCTTGACGTCGTCGGGCAACGTCCGGTTTCCGGAAAGATCGAAGCGCAGCTGGACGGCGGTGGAGACTTTGTTGACATTCTGGCCGCCTGGACCCGAGGCGCGGATGAAATCCTCGGAAATGTCGTCTTTGAGGATGTGAAGACGCGGCGTTACCGGGATCAGGGAAGCCGATTGCGGATCCGGTGCGTCGTCGCTCATGACGTGTTGCCATCGTCCGGCGTCCAGGGAAGACCGACGCCGTTCAGGATCAGCGCGGTGACCGCGTCCTCCGTTTCAGCCAGGAATGCGGCATCCGAAAGGTCCCTTCCCGTCAATGCGCGGATCTGTACCGAGAAATCCGCATAATGCTGGGTTGTTGCCCAGATGGTGAAGATGAGATGGACGGGATCGACCCTTCGCATCTTGCCGGCCGCGATCCAGGCTTCGATCACCTGGCACTTTTCCTCGACAAGCCGCTTCAGGTCGGTCTCCAGGACAGGCAGGATCTGCGGCGCGCCTTGCATCACCTCGTTGGCGAAGAGCCGGGAGGCTTCGGGAAAGGTCGCCGACATCTCGATTTTCTGACGGATATAGGCGCTCAGTTCCAGCGCGGGATCCCCTTCCGGGTCAAGCGTTTTGAGCGGCGCCAGCCAGACCTCCAGAATGTGGGAGAGCGTCGCGCTGTAAATCGCTTCCTTGGAACTGAAATAATAGAGAAGGTTGGATTTCGACATGCCCGCATCAGCCGCGATCCGCTCCACTGTCGCCCCTGAAAACCCTTTCCTTGAAAACTCGCCGAGCGCCGCCTCCAGAATCAGGGAGCGGTTCCTTTCCTGAATTCGGCTCAAGCCGCCCGACTTCAAATTGGCTTGCGCCTGCCCGCTTAGATCCGCCATCGACCGTTCCGCTTCCCGCTTCCAATTGCGTCCGTTCAGAAAGCGCGGTTTCCAGCAAAACCGCGGCTTTGCAACGGCCCCGGTGCCCATCGTGCCGCGATGACCAGAAATTAGTCATGACGGCCAGATTTGCATCTTGACCATTTGGTCAAATCCCTCCTAGGGTAAATTGACCAGATGGTCAGAAGGCTATTCGATTGCACCGCCCCCGGCAATGGGGTGTGATGAGCAATCGGCGGCCGGCAGCCATCATCAGTGCCGGGCCAACCCGGGGGCCTGCAGGGCCAGCCAGAGAATTTGAGACGGACCGGAAAGAGGCAAAGCCCGTCCGGAAAGTCAGGGAACAGTTTGGGGAGAGGACCAGCGCAGACGGCACTGCCTTTGGCCGAGTGCGCGTGCTATGCCTTCCTCCATAATATTGCCAACAGTCGGTCCGTTCCAACGTGAAGGGCCGCAAGGAGGACGTATGTCAGCACCGAGCCAGGCTGTCACAAACAATCTCGAAGCATTCTGGATGCCGTTCACGGCCAACCGCCAGTTCAAGCAGGCGCCGCGCATGTTCGTGGCGGCCAAGGACATGCATTACACCACCGCGGACGGCCGCCAGGTGCTGGACGGCACCGCGGGTCTTTGGTGCTGCAACGCCGGCCATTCGCGCCCGAAGGTCGTCGAGGCCGTGCAGAAGCAGATTGCCGAGCTTGATTATGCGCCCGCTTTCCAGATGGGCCATCCCAAGGCCTTCGAGCTTGCAGCGCGGCTTGCGGCCATGCTGCCTTCGCCGCTCGACCATGTCTTCTTTACCAATTCGGGTAGCGAAAGCGTCGATACGGCTCTGAAGATCGCCCTCGCCTATCAGCGCTCCATCGGACAGGGCACACGCACCCGCCTGATCGGCCGCGAACGCGGTTACCACGGTGTCGGCTTCGGCGGCATTTCCGTCGGCGGTATCGTCGCCAACCGCAAGACCTTCGGCACCATGCTGGCCGGTGTCGACCACATGCGCCACACCCACGATCCGCAGCGCAACGCCTTTTCACGCGGCATGCCGGAAAACGGTGCCGAATATGCCGAAGAACTGATCCGCATTATCCAGTTGCATGACCCGTCAACGATTGCTGCCGTCATTGTCGAACCTGTCGCCGGATCTACAGGTGTGCTGATCCCGCCGAAGGGCTATCTTGAGCGCCTGCGCGAGATCTGTACCCAGCACGGTATCCTGCTGATCTTCGACGAAGTCATCACCGGTTTCGGCCGTCTTGGCTCGCCCTTTGCGACCGACTTCTTCGGCGTCACGCCGGACCTTGTCACGACGGCGAAGGGCCTAACCTCCGGGGTTATTCCGATGGGTGCGGTGTTCTGCTCCTCCGACATCTATCAGGCCTTCATGACCGGGCCGGAGCATATGATCGAGCTCTTTCACGGTTACACATATTCCGCCCACCCGGTCGCATGCGCCGCTGCGCTTGCAACTCTCGACACCTATGAGGACGAGGGCCTTTTGACCCGGGCGGCCGATCTGGCGCAATATTGGGAAGACGGGCTGCATTCGCTGAAGGACTGCCCCAATGTCATCGACATCCGCAATCTCGGCCTCATCGGCGCAATCGAGCTGACGCCAATTGCGGGCGAGCCGACCAAACGCGCCTTCTCCGCATTCCTGAAGGCCTATGACGACGGCCTTCTGATCCGCACCACCGGCGACATCATTGCACTGTCCCCGCCGCTGATCATCTCCAAGGCACAGATCGACGAGATCTTCGACAAGCTGCGCACCGTTCTGAACGTCATCGACTGACACGGCGCAGGCCGCGAAAATACGCATTAGGAGACAAGAAAATGGCAGCCCCCGGCGAGAACCTCAGGATCAACGCGGACCGTCTCTGGGACAGTCTGATGGAGATGGCGAAGATCGGACCGGGGGTCGCCGGCGGCAACAACCGCCAGACATTGACCGACGCGGATGCGGAGGGCCGGAAGCTCTTCCAGAAATGGTGCGAGGAAGCCGGCATGACGATGGCGGTCGACACCATGGGCAACATGTTCATGACACGGCCGGGCACGGATCCGGATGCCCTGCCCGTCTATGTCGGCTCTCACCTGGACACCCAGCCGACCGGCGGCAAATACGACGGCGTTCTCGGTGTCCTTGGCGGACTCGAAGTCGTGCGTACCATGAACGACCTCGGCATCAAGACGAAACACCCGATCGTCGTCACCAACTGGACCAACGAGGAAGGCACCCGTTTTGCGCCGGCCATGCTCGCCTCGGGCGTCTTTGCCGGCGTTCACACCCAGGACTGGGCCTATGACCGGGAAGACCATGACGGCAAGAAGTTCGGCGATGAACTGAAGCGCATCGGCTGGGTGGGCGAGGAAGAAGTCGGCGCCCGCAAGGACAAGATGCACGCCATGTTCGAGCTTCACATCGAACAGGGACCGATCCTGGAAGCGGAAGGCAAGGATATCGGAGTCGTCACCCATGGGCAGGGCCTTTCCTGGACCCAGGTGACGGTAACCGGCAAGGAAAGCCACACAGGTTCCACCCCGATGCCGATGCGCAAAAATGCCGGCCTTGCCATGGCGCGCATCCTGGAACAGGTCGACGAGATCGCCTGGTCTCATGCCCCGCACGCGGTCGGCGCCGCGGGTCATATCGAGGTCTTCCCGAATTCGCGCAACGTCATTCCGGGCAAGGCGGTCTTTACCATCGACTTCCGCTCTCCCGATATCGCCGTCATCAAGGATATGGAAGACCGGCTGAGGATTGAAGCGCAGAAAATCTGCGACGAAATGGGGCTTTCCGTAGAATTCGAAAAGGTCGGCGGATTCGATCCGGTCGAATTCGATCACGGCTGCGTCGAGGCGGTCCGCAAGGCCGCCGAACGTCTCGGCTACAGCCATCGCAACATCATTTCCGGTGCCGGTCACGATGCCTGCTGGGTCAACAAGGTCGCGCCGACGGCGATGATCATGTGCCCCTGCGTCGATGGCCTGTCACACAACGAGGCCGAGGAGATCTCCAGGGACTGGGCCAAGGCCGGTGCGGACGTGCTGTTCCACGCCGTCGTGGAAACGGCGGGGATTGTGGAGTAATGGCCAAGAGACCCCGGAGGCACTGAACGGCATGATTTCGGACGCAACGGCTTTGGTGGTGATCGGCAGCCTCGTCGGCGCGGCTTCACCGGCCGCTGCCTTCGCCGTCGGCGACAGCTGGGACTGGCAGCTCACCGAACCGGTCGATCTCAGCCGTACCGTCAGCGTCCTCGCCCTGCACCCTGATCTCGTCACGCCGGGGGAACTGGCGCACCTGAGCCAAGACGGCGTCAGGACCATCTGCTATGTCAGTATCGGCACACTTGAGAACAGCGCCCGGGACGCCGCTGCCTTTCCGGCTGAAGTGATCGGCAAGACCTATGCGGACTGGCCGGACGAGCGGTTTCTGGACGTAAGACGCCTGGATATCCTGCTGCCGATCATGAAGATCCGCTTCGAAGCTTGCCGGAACGAGGGTTTCGACGCCGTGGAGCCGGACAACATGGATGTGCACGACAATGACAGCGGCTTTCCGGTCACCGCGGACGATGTCGTTGCCTATGTCGCGCGGCTGTCAGGAATCGCGCATGGACTCGGCCTGAAGATCGGCCAGAAGAACGTGCCGGATCTCACGCCCGACCTGATCAGCCACATGGATTTCGCCGTTACAGAGAGTTGCTATCAGGACAGGTGGTGTGACGACATGAGCGCCCATATCCGCGCTGGCAAGCCTGTCTTCGACGCGGAATATACGGACCGGCCGATCGATTTTTCCGAAGCCTGCAAGGCGGCAAGGCAACAGAAGATCGCCATGATCCTAAAGGACCGCGATCTGACGTCATCCGTCAAGACCTGCCAATGAGCGCAGTGGCCTCAGTCACGTGCCGGCCGAACAGCCGGTGAACCGAACAAACCAGGAAGGGGAACACAAATGGCAAGCAAAGTGATCAAGGGCGGGACGGTGGTCACCGCCGACCTTTCTTACGAAGCCGATATAAAGATCGAAGGTGGCCGCATCGTCGAGATCGGACCGACCAACGCCATCTTCCGATCGCCGCGACACCCCTACACCGAGGCACTGCTTGCTGCCATTCCCGGTCGCCACCAGCGCGGCGGGGCGGGTCGCATCCGCCTGGAAGGGCATGTGCCCGATCCGGCTCATCCACAGTCGGGATGTGCCTTCGCGGATCGGTGCCGTTACGCGCAACAGGCATGCCGCGAAGCGCCGCCGTCAATGGCTGGTACGCAGGAGCACGGGTTTGCCTGTATCCGGGCGGACGAGCTGACCTTGCGCGCCGTTCACCAAGAGCGTGCGCTGGAGTCTGCCTGAGCCAAGCGAGGCGCCCCAATTCGTCGTATGCGTCCAGCGCGCGTAGATCGGACAGGGTTCAGGCGTCCCGTCCATGGGCGGAACCAGCATCAGTTGCCGAAATGATGGCTCTTGATGAACGCGGAGGGAGGTCCGGAACCATGAACAGCCTTGGCGAGGCTTGACACTGTCCAGATCTGCGGGGTCAGGCTTGCGCTGTCCTGCCCACAATCTTCTCCATGATTTGCGAAATCTGGGGCGCACAGGCAAAGACATCGCCGCGTCCATAAAGGCCGGTTTCGGCAACGAAGTCGTTGGTCACGCCACCGGCCTCTGACACGAGCAGGAGCCCCGCAACGCAGTCCCAGGAATTGAGCAGCGGCTGGAAATAGCCCACATAGTGACCCGCCGCGACATGGGCGAGGGTCAGTGCTGTCGAGCCATTGCGCATATAGGACCCGCCAGCCGCCAGCAGGCGTTCGATGATGCCGCCGAGTTGGGCGCTGTAAACCGCATTGCTGCCGCCAATAGCGGTGAGGCCATCGGCAATTACGGCGCGGGGATGGACCCGGATCGGCGTGTCGTTGCGCCAGGCGCCTTCGCCCAAGGCGGCCCAGTACAGGTGGTCGCGACAGGCGTCATAGGTAAGGCCGAGGACCGGCACACCGTCCTCGATCAGTGCAATCACCACGCACCAGGTGGGCAGGCCGTAGAGAAAGCAGCTCGTGCCATCGATGGGATCGATGACCCATTGCCAGGTGCTGCTACCTTCGTGCCTGCCATACTCCTCCCCGACCAGCCCATCGCAGGGAAACTGTTCCGCGATGGCCGTGCGGATCAGGCGTTCGACATGGGTGTCGGCTTCGCTGAACAGGTCCTGGGCCGTGCGCTTGGCCTGCACGTCAAGCGTGTCGTAGCGGCCGAAGTAGTCGAGGGCGACAGAGCCGGCCCGGCGAATAATGGTCTTGGCCGCGTTGAGGCGGTTGGCGCGTTCGCGCGCTTTATTGGTCATCTTGCTGCTTGCTAAGTGGGATCGGAGGCGCCGGTCGTGCCGCGGCGGATGAGGGTCACCGGAATGACGACATGGGGCTGGGCCGCCTCGGGATCTTCAAGGCGCCTCGAAAGGGCCGTGATGGCCGCGTCGGCGACGGATTTGGGATCCTGCCGGACAGAGGTGATGTCATAGCTGCGCCAGGCGGCCTCGGCGATATCGTCGCAGGCGATGAGCTTGATATCCTCGGGGATGCGCAGATCGCTCAAGCGCCGAAAATGGTCAAGAAAGCCAAGGGCCATGAAATCGTTGACGCAATAAATGCCGTCAACGGCAATGCCGCTTTCAGCAAAGGCTTCGGCTGCCTCGGCCCCTCCGCCATAGTTCTGCACGGCGCCCTGGAAGTCGCCGGCAATGTCCAGCCCGAGTGCACGGATGGTAGCGACAAAGGCCGCCTTGCGCTGCCCGATAGTGTGGGACGCGCGGCGCTGGCTGACGATACCTATGCGCTTGCAGCCGATAGTGGCCAGTTCTTCCGCTGCCAGGCGGCCGGCCGTTGCCGTGTCGATGGAAACATTGGACACATGGGTGCCCACTTCAGGTTTGTTGATCAGCACCAGAGGCACGCCATAGGCGGCGCATTCCTGAGCGATCTCGGCTGGCGGAGTATCCGAGGTCACGATGGTGCCGGTGACATTGTAGTTGAGCATCATGTCGATGAGATAGCTGACATCTTCGCCAGGCTCGGTGGGCAGGAGCAACGGACGAAAACCGAGCGTTGCGAGACCGCGGGCCAGGAAATCCACGGTGCGCGCGCGCAGGGAATTGTCCATGTCCGAGACGATCAGGGCGACCAGATTGGTGCGCTGCTGGGACAGGCCGCGGGCGAGGAAATTGACGCGATAGCCAAGGGTCTTGGCGGCCGAGATGACCTTTTCGCGGGTTGCCGGGGCAACGCTGGCGCCGGCTGTGAAGGTGCGGGACACGGCCGAACGCGAGACGCCTGCCAGCAAGGCGACATCGTCTGAAGTGGGTACCCGATTTGGCCGCTCGTCCTTGTTGCTCATAC
>ENA-ORCZ01000766-ORCZ01000766.1-marine-metagenome-genome-assembly--contig:-NODE-766-length-10171-cov-2.785912_pt1 | contig 10171 bp, 10 predicted proteins | sample MGYA00237785_ERZ508519 | MGnify/ENA primary metagenome ERZ508519 (study PRJEB26189, sample SAMN06268790) | marine metagenome | isolation source: Bioluminescent Bay, La Paraguera, Puerto Rico | place...
CCCTTGCCGCGCTGGCCGAAGTGCAGCTCGCGTTCGGCCAGCGGCAGGCCGCCATAGGTCGGCACCAGGTCGGCGAGCTGCTCGGTCTCGCCGTGCAGCAGCAGCACGTCGCCCGGGCGGATACGGAACGAGCGCAGGCGACCATGGTAAGGCTGGCCCTGGCGCGAGACGCCCAGCAGGGTGATGCCGCGGCGCGCGAAAAGGTGCAGGGAGCCGACGAGACGCCCGTCCAAGCGGGAGCCCGGCGCCACCACCACTTCCATCAGCGTGGCATCCTCCCGCCGCTCGGAGGCGCCGACGCCGGAGGTTTCGGTCCCGATCTCCAGGTTCAGCTTGCTGACGAACTTGTCGATCTCCTCCGGCGTGCCCTCGATCTTCAGGATGTCGCCGCCGCGCAGCTGCTTGCGGGTGGCCGGCGGATAGGTGCGCTCACCACGGATCTGATCCATGATGATGGCGTCGATGTCGGCGGTCAGCTCATCTATCTCGCGCAGCGTCTTGCCGATGTGCGGGCTGTCCTCGGGCACCGTCACCTCGGTGACGTAGGCTTCGATGTCGAACAGCTCCCCCTTGGCGCGCGCGCCGGCGCGCTGCGGCACCAGGCGCCAGCCGACCAGGGTGATGAAGGCGATCCCGGCAACGGCAATGGCCAGGCCGACTGGCGTGAAGTCGAACATGGAAAAGGGCGTGCCGTTCAGCTCGCCGCGGTAGCTGGCGATGATGATGTTGGGTGGCGTGCCGATAAGGGTGATGAGGCCGCCCAGCATGGAGCCGAAGGACAGCGGCATGAGCAGCAGACTGGGCGAACGTGCCGCTTTGCGGGCGGTCTGGATGGCGAGAGGCATGAGGATGCCCAGCGCGCCGACGTTGTTCATCACTGCCGACATGGCCGCCGCCAGGCCCGAGAGGGCGCCGATATGGCCCGTGGTGCTGCCCATGGCCGGACGCACCAGCGCGGTCAGGCGGTCGATGGCGCCGGTGCCCGACAGCACCCGGCTCAGGACCAGGACCGCGGCCACGGTAATCGTCGCTGGATGAGCGAAGCCGTCGAAGGCGCTCGCCGCCGGCACCAGCCCGCCGGCCACGGCGGTCATCAGGGCGGCGAAAGCGACCACGTCATAGCGCCAGCGCCCCCAGACCAGCAGCACGAAGAGCGCCAGAAGAATGGCGAAGAGGAGAGCTTGATCGCCGGTCATATGCGTGGGCCCGCTCCCTGGAAAGATGTGTCCGGTTTGTCGACTCGGCGCTTCCCCAGCGACGGGGCGATACTGTCACCGCCAGGGGGGCCTGGCAAAACCATAAGCGAATCCCGGTGTCGCGCGGCTATGGTTAAGGCATCGTTAACGCCCGTTTGACAGGTTGGTTTCACGCTGTCTCACAACGCCGTGAGAGGCCTTTTGCCGCGCCGCGGTGTATGCCTATCTGTGCGGTGACGAGGGCGTCGAGCCTTGGAAGGAACTTGGGTCATGTCGAAAACCCTAGAAGCCGATCTCTGCATCATCGGCGCCGGCTCCGGCGGGCTGTCGGTGGCCGCCGGCGCGTCCCAGATGGGCGCTCGGGTGGTGCTGATCGAGAAAGGTAAGATGGGGGGTGACTGCCTGAACTACGGCTGCGTGCCCTCGAAAGCCATGATCGCCGCGGCGGACGCCGCCGATGCGGTGCGCCATGCCGGTCGTTTTGGCGTCAACGGCCACGAGCCCGCAGTCGACTATCCAGCTTTGCGCGATCATCTGCGCGGCGTCATCGCCGCGATTGCGCCGCATGATTCGGTGGAGCGCTTCGAGGGCCTCGGCGTCACCGTGATCCAGGCGGCGGGCCGTTTCACCGGCCCGCGCGAGGTTGTGGCGGGCGATGTCACCGTCAAGGCGAAACGCTTCGTCATCGCCACCGGCTCCACGGCGGCGGTGCCGCCGATCCCTGGGCTTGCCTCGGTGCCCTTTCTGACCAACGAGACCGTTTTCGACCTGGGCGAGCGGCCCGAACACCTGATCGTCATCGGCGGCGGGCCCATCGGGGCCGAACTGGCCCAGGCCCAGCGCCGCCTCGGCGCGCGGGTCTCCCTGCTGGAGGTGGCCAAGGTGCTGGGCAAGGACGACCCGGAGGTGACCGACGTCGCGCGCCGCCGCCTGGTCGGGGACGGCGTGGAGATCCACGAGGGTATCTCGATCAAGGAGGTGGCGCCCGAGGGCAATGGGATCGCCGTGGAACTGGAGCGCGACGGCGAGGAGATCCGGCTTGTCGGCTCCCACCTGCTGGTCGCCGCCGGCCGCAAGGTCAACGTGGACGGGCTGGGGCTGGAGGCGGCGGGCGTTGTCCATTCCGCCAAGGGCATCGAGGTCGATGCCCGCCTGCGCAGCAGCAACAAGCGCATCTTCGCCGCCGGCGACGTCGCCCTGGTCGAGGGTTTGGGCGCTTACCAGTTCACCCACGTGGCCGGCTATCATGCCGGCATCATCATCCGCAACGCGCTCTTCAAGCTGCCGGCCAAGGTCAACTACGACGCCCTGCCCTGGGTGACTTACACCGATCCGGAGATCGCCCATGTCGGCCTCACCGAGGCTCAGGCCCGCAAAAAGCACGGGGACAAGATTCGGGTGCTGCGCTGGTCGTTCGCGGAAAACGACCGTGCCCAGGCCGAGCGCGCGACCGAGGGGCTGGTGAAAGTGGTTGTCGGCGCCCGTGGCAGGGTCCTCGGCGCCTCCATCGTCGGCCCGCAGGCCGGCGAGCTTCTTCATCCCTGGGTCCTGGCCATCAGCCAGGGCCTGAAGATCGGCGCCCTGGCCAACATGATCGCGCCTTATCCGACCCTCGGCGAGGTCAACAAGCGCGCTGCGGGCAGCTACTACACCCCCAGCCTGTTCAGCGAACGTACGAAGAAGATCGTGCGCTTTCTGCAGTGGCTGGGCTGAACGGAACCCCCGAAAGGCAAGGCATGACCGAACTGGAACAGACCCTGGGCGAAGAGGCCGGCGGTGCGCCGCGCAAAGCGCGCGGCAGTTTGGCGGCGCGCCGCCTGCTGCCCCTGCTGCTGTTCGCGGCCGCCGTCGCCTTCTTTCTCGGCCTGCAGGAGCATGTCAGCATCGAGGCGCTGCGCGAGCACCGCGCCCTGCTGAACACCTTCGTGGCCGAGAACGCCCTCGCGGCGGCGCTGGCCTACACGCTGCTCTATGCCCTGGTCACCTTGCTTTCGCTGCCGGTAGGCGCGGTGCTGACCATCGCTGGCGGGTTCCTCTTTGGGGTGACGCTCGGGACGACCTACGTGGTAGTGGGCGCCACCCTGGGCGCGACAGCGATCTTTAGCGTGGCGCGCAGCGCGCTCGGCGACCTGTTCCGCGCCAAGGCCGGCCCTTTTCTGCAACGCATGGAGGATGGCTTCCGCGAGAACGCCTTCAGCTACATGCTGGTGCTGCGGCTCATCCCGCTGTTCCCCTTCTTCATCGTCAACCTGGTCCCGGCTTTCCTCGGTGTGCCGCTGCGCACCTACGTGCTGGGCACCTTTCTCGGCATCATCCCGGGCACGCTGGTCTTCGTCCTCGCCGGGGCTGGGCTGGGATCGGTCTTCGACCGGGGCGGCGCCTTTACTGTCGACAGCGTGCTGACGCCGGAGATCATTGCCGGTCTCCTCGGCCTCTCGCTGCTCTCCCTGCTGCCGGTCGTCTACAAGCACCTGAAAGCGCGCAAAGACCTCAAGGAGGGGCGCCACCCGGGCTGATCTCGCACGCAAAAGGCGAGCCGGCGGCTGGCCCCACACGATCTCTGCTCCTGGCCCTCTATGAAGCGCGCGTGAGGCTTGTTATACCTGGAGCATCGTATGGGGCGGCGCCATGGTCGACGCGGCCCTCGGGCAAGGCCCGCCGCAGAGCGTCGTTCTGCCGAAAGTCCTCTGGCGCGGGCGCACTCCAGCCGAGCGGAGACGTGCCATGCCGCATGCCAAGGTTTCAGCAGCCGACCGACCCTGGAAACGCTTACTCCTCGCGGCGCTGCTGCTGCCGCCTCTTCTCGCGCTGGCCGCCGCGACGGTGGCGGCGCAGGACATCCGCTTTTTCCGCATCGGCACCGGCTCCACCGCCGGCACCTACTTCCCCGTCGGTGGCCTGATCGCCAGTGCCATTTCCAGCCCGCCCGGCAGCCGCGACTGCGACCGTGGCGGCAGCTGCGGCGTTCCGGGGCTGGTCGCCGTCGCGCAGTCGACCCGAGGCTCGGTCGACAACGTGCGGCAGATCGAGGATGGCGCGCTTGAATCCGGCTTCAGCCAGTCCGATGTCGCTTATTGGGCCTTCAACGGCGAAGAGCTCTTCGCCGACGGCGGGCCGCTGAAATCGCTGCGCGCCATCGCCAACCTCTATCCCGAAACCCTCCACCTGGTGGTGAGGGCCGATGCCGGCGTCAAGTCGGTGGCCGACATCCGCGGCAAGAAGATCTCCCTTGACCGGCCCGGCTCGGGCACCCGGGTCGACGCCCTCCTGGTGCTGAAGGCCTTCGGCATCTCGGAAGAGGACCTGGAGGTCTTCTCGCTCGGCTCCGGCGCCGCCGCCGAGGCCTTGAGCGAGGCGGAGATCGACGGCTTCTTCTTCGTCGCCGGCACGCCCGCCGTGGCCGTGCTGGAACTGGCGGAAGGCGCGCTGGTCGATCTGGTGCCGATTTCTGGGCCCGAGGTCGACGCGCTGCTGGCCGATCGTCCTTTCTTCGCCCGGCAGACGGTGCCCGTCGGCACCTATCCGGGCATCCCCGCGATCGAGACCCTGTCTGTCGGCGCCCAGTGGCTGGTCTCCGACAAGGTTTCGGAGGAGGAGGTCTACGAGATCACCCGCGCCCTGTGGCACGAGAACACCCATATTCTGCTGGAAAAAGGGCATCCCAAGGGCAGTCAGGTGGTCATCGACAAGGCGCTGGACGGCATCGGCATCCCGCTGCACCCGGGCGCCGAGCGCTACTACCGCGAAGCGGGCCTCCTGAAATAGCGACCCCTCAGTCGAAGTCGATGACCCAGGTCTCTGCGGCGGCCTCGGCCGCCCACTGCTTCATCCACGGGTGCCCGGTCACGGCGGCGCAGTAAGCCTCGCAGACCGCGTCCAGCCTCACGTCGTAGGTGGCAAAGCGCGTCACCACCGGTGCGTAGAAGGCGTCGGCGATGCCGAATTTCCCGAAGAGGAAATCGCCGCCGCCGCCGAATTCCTCGCGGCAGTCGCGCCAGATGTCGCAGACCCGCTCGATATCCGCCTGCACCTCGGCACTCACCGCGTGGCCGGGATAGTGCTTGGAGAGGTCCATCGGCAGGGCGCCGCGCAGCGCCTGGAAGCCGGAATGCATCTCCGCGGTAACGCTGCGCGCCCGCTGTCGCGCTCGCGTATCGGCCGGCCAGAAACCTTTATCCGGGAAGCGCTCGGCCAGGGTCTCGGCGATGGCGAGGCTGTCCCAGACCGTCGCGCCATCCATGATGAGGGTCGGCACCTTGCCGGCCGGGCTGTAGCTTAGGATCTGCGCGCGGGTGTCGGGCTGGCGCAGTGGGATCACCACCTCCTCGAAGGTGAGGTCCGCCTGCCTGGCCAGCAGCCAGCCGCGCAGCGACCAGGAGGAGTAGGTCTTGTTGCCCAGGATCAGCTTGCACTCGGTCATGGTTCTTCTTCCTTGTGGTGCGGCGGCGCATGCGATTCTGCGAGTCGACAGGGCGGCGATTTAGCGCAAATATGCGCGCGCCGCGCAAGCCTGCCGTGGCCGATCCCGTTTCAGGAACCGCTTCAGGAGCCGTCCCTTGGCCAGCACTGCCTATCTCGTTGCCGATGACACAGCCAAAGCTGCTGCCAATGCCTCTGGCGCCACGCCGGTCACCGCCGTCGCGCGGGAAGCCTATGACGACTGGCTGAAGGGGCAGGAGGCTGCGGTACGCGACTGGATCGGCCGCAGCGGCTTCCGGCCGCAGCCCGGGGCCTTCTGCCTGCTGCCGGGCGAGGCCGGCGCGGTGGCCCAGGTGCTTATGGTCTTCGACGCGGAGGAGTCGATCTGGTCCTTCGCCGCGCTGCCGACCACCCTGCCGCCGGGCCTCTACCGCCTGGACCAGGGGCTGCGGCCGGGGCTGGCCTCCCGGGCGGCGCTGGGCTGGGCGCTGGGCAGCTACAGCTTTACCCGCTACAAGGAAAACCCGCGTGAATATCCGAGGCTGGTCTGGCCCAAGTCGGCCGATCGCGATCAGGTGAGCCACACCGCCGAGGCCATTGCCCTGGTGCGTGACCTCATTAACACGCCGGCCGGCGACATGGGGCCTTCCCACTTGGCCGAGGCGGCACGCGCGCTGGCCAAGCGGCACAAGGCCAAGTGTGCGGTGATCGTCGGCGATACGCTCTTGAAGCGTAACTACCCGGCGGTTCATGCCGTGGGCCGCGCCGCCGCCGACGAGCCGCGTCTGATCGACCTGCGGTGGGGCACGCGCGGGCCCAAGGTGACGCTGGTCGGCAAGGGCGTCTGCTTCGACACCGGGGGGCTGGACCTGAAGCCGGCCGCCGGCATGAAGCTGATGAAGAAGGACATGGGCGGCGCGGCCCACGTGCTGGGCCTGGCCTCGCTGATCATGGCGGAGAAGCTGCCCCTGCGCCTGCGCGTGCTGATCCCGGCGGTGGAGAATGCCGTCTCCGGCAACGCCTTCCGGCCGCTGGACGTGCTGCAGACCCGCAAAGGACTGACGGTGGAGGTCGGCAACACCGACGCCGAGGGGCGCCTCATTCTCTGCGATGCCCTGACCGAGGCGGACGGCGAGAAGCCGGACCTGCTGCTCGACTTCGCGACCCTGACCGGCGCCGCGCGGGTCGCGCTGGGCCCGGACCTGCCGGCCATGTTCTCCAACGACGACAAGCTGGCGGGCCTCATCCTGCGCCACGGCGCGGCCGAGGGCGATCCGGTGTGGCGCCTCCCGCTCTTCAAAGGTTACCGCCAGGGGCTGGAGAGCAAGGTCGCCGACCTCAACAACATCTCCAACAGCCCCTACGGCGGGGCCATCACCGCAGCTCTGTTTCTGGAGACCTTCGTCAGCCCGGGCACGTCCTGGGCACACTTTGACGTCATGGCCTGGAACGTGGCGTCACGGCCGGGCCGGCCGGAAGGCGGCGAGGCCATGGGCCTGCGCGCCGTCTACGCCGCCATCGTCGAGCTGACGCGGCGCGGCAGCAAGAAGGGCTGAGCCGCGCCGCGATCCGTCCTACCGCTGCAGCGGGCCTACTTCTGGAGACACTGCGGATCGCCGCAGGCCGCCTGGCAGTTCCGCATGACTCTTTCCTGGTCCATCAGGTTGCAGGAATAGGTCTTGGCGAAGTCGATTGCCGCTACCCGGCACATTTCCGTGCGGTAGGGCACCGGGATAGTGTTCGACGCCCCGCTCGGGCAGCTGATGGTGGCGTTGTAGGTCTTCAGCGGCCCGCTGCCAGAAGAACTCTGGGAGGACGATCCACCGTCGCTGCCGCCGCTCGACTGGCCGGCGGCGGCGTAGCGCGCCTGCAGATTGTTCAGGGCGTTGGGGCCGTTGCCGTTGAAGACGTCGGAGACCAGGGCGCCGCCGATCTCCATCTTCGAAGCGTCGGGAATCTCCGCGCTGCCGATGATGCTGGCGGAGGCGGCCAGGGCGAAGACCTGGCCGAGGTCGATGTTGTCGATCCAACGGGTCGAGCCGACCATCTCGCCGTTCTGCCAGTATTCCTCGTTGGTCCACTGGTCGTCGATGGTGGTCGACTCAGAGACGTAGCGGGTGCCGTGCTGGCGGCCGTTGCGAAAGGTGCCGACGGAAAACTGGTGGTAGGCGCCTTCCCAGGAGCCGTAGCGGGCATAGAGCACGCCGTCGGGCTTGCCGTTCTGGTACTCGCCGACTTCGATGACGGCGGCGCCGTCGGTATAGGCGGTGAGGCCGTGGACCTCACCGCCTTGCCAATAGCCGATGCGCGCGCCGTAGCTGAAGATCTCGTCCCAGGACTTCTTGAACTGGGACGCGCCGAAACCGTCCAGCTTGTCGTCGCGGAACTCTCCGATCACGGTGACCAGGCGGGCCTCCGGCGGATCGGAAACCTTCAGGCCGAAGCCATGCAGGGCCGCGTCGCTGCGGGTATCGCCGTAGTAGAACCAGCGGCTGCCGTCGGACTGGGTGAAGGCGGCGAGATGCCGGCCGATGAGTTCCTGCTGCGGCACACCGCCGATCACCAGGATATCGCGATTCTCGGCAGCAAGGCGTGTGTGGAAGACACCTTCGCGCATCAGGCCACGGTCGAAAGTGCCGACGAAGACGGCGCTTCCGTCGGCGGAGATCGCGCGGCCTACGCCCTGAGCGAGACCCTCCGCACAAGTGCCGCGCTCAAAGCGCCAGTCGAACTTCAGCGGTGCGCCGCCGCCGCGGGGAAAGGCGGCCTCGGACGCGTCCACCGCACAGCTATTGTCGTTGCCAATCTGCGGGTACAGCGCCTGGACGGCGGCCTCGAAGCCCTGGTCGGCAAGCATAACGTAGCGATCGAACTCCTGCCGGTCGAAGCGGTCCTCGAAATTTCCCAGCACCACTTCGTTGCGGGGGTCGAAACGCTTGGCATAGGACCCATCGCGGATGTGCCTGGTCAGGTAGATTGCCTCGATGCGTTGCTCGAAATCACGCACTACAGGTGATTCGATATAAGGATTGCCGCCGCGGGTGCGGATGTCGTTGGCGAACTGCTGCCGGGTTTCTTCCGTCGTCATGGCGCAGGCGGTCACGAAAGCGCCGCCCAGCAGCGCCGAAGCCACGGCGCGTACATACTTGTTCATCGTCAATTCCCTTCTTGGAAACTCTATCCCCGCGTGCCGGTGTGGCCCTTTTCCGTATTGCCCGGCGGCGAATAGCCCTGTTCCTCATCGCCCGGGCGCGAGAAGATCTGCTGTTCGAACCACTTCTGCACACGCTGCAGCACGTCGCCGCGGGGAGGGCCGAACTCTGCGCAGGCCGTCTTCAGCAAAGTCTCGTCGTCCAGCACGGCGCGGGCCACCACGCCTTTCACGCCCTCTTCTGACTTGAAGTCGTAGAAACCCTTGGCATTCCAGGTCAACTCCACCTGCTTCTTGGCCGCGCGATCGCAGGGCATCAGTTAGATCAGGCTGTCGGCTGTGGTCGACCCGCCCTGCGGCGTCTCCACGTTAAGGGAGACCACACCGTGCTTGGCGACACAGAGGAAGTAGTCACCGTCGCTGGTCGAGGCGCCGGGCAGGATCGACGAGGGATAGAAGTGATCGATCACCTCCACCTCGCCGTTGCCGCAGGGGTAGTGGACGCGGACCCCGCCGAGTGCCAGCGGTTCCTTGCCGGTGTTGACGACGGTTCAGTTGACGATGACCGCCTCCTGCAGCTTGGAAAAGCGCGGCGTTGCCGACACGCCTTCGGGCCAGTCGCCGGCGAGGGCCGGCGACGGCGCGAGCAGGAAGCCCATGACAGTCAGAACGGGAAGACGACTAGACGCGAAACGGAACAAACCACCCAACCCAAAAACATCACAATAAAATCATAGCGTTAAAGTCTTTATAAGCGGTCAATAGAAGGGCAGCGGATAAGGTGGCCGCCAGCACGCGGAGCCTCTGCCACCCCGCATAGGCCTGCCTGTGGACAAGGCAACTTCCAGCGGTGGCTGGGGGCCGCCGGCGGGCTTGCGCCAGACCGGCGGCTACGGCAAACTTTGTTTCGATACTGAAACGACGCTGAGCCGCTGCATGGCCGCCCCGCCGACTCCTCCCGGACCCGCCATCCCACCCGGCGGCCCGCTGTTGCGGCCCAGCCAGGCGCTGGCGCTCTGGCACACGGTGCTCGTCACCGGCCTGAACCGCTCGCTGCCCGATCTGACGACGCGGCAGTTCGCCCTTTTCCTCGAGGTCTACCTCGCGCCGCCGCCGCACACCGTGCGCGGCCTCGCCAGGAAGCTCAACATGTCGAAGCCGGCGGTCACCCGGGCCGTCGACCGGCTTGAGAAGCTGGAGTTCGTGCGCCGCAAGACCGACGAGGAGGACAAGCGCTCCGTGCTCGTGCAGCGCAGCGTGAAGGGCTCGGTCTTCCTGCGGGAATTCGCCGACATGGCCGCGGAGGCCTCGCGGAAGCTAGAGGACCTCTAGATCAATCCTCGACCAGGTGGAATCACCTGGTCGAGGATTGATCTATCTTAAAAGGTTAGAGCAACTTGTCCGC
>ENA-ORCZ01000767-ORCZ01000767.1-marine-metagenome-genome-assembly--contig:-NODE-767-length-10164-cov-3.930009_pt1 | contig 10164 bp, 7 predicted proteins | sample MGYA00237785_ERZ508519 | MGnify/ENA primary metagenome ERZ508519 (study PRJEB26189, sample SAMN06268790) | marine metagenome | isolation source: Bioluminescent Bay, La Paraguera, Puerto Rico | place...
GCCGGGCGCCCTGATAGAGCTGCCGCAGATCGACATCGCTGCCGAGGACAGGGGCGTCGCCCGCGGAACGGAGCAAACCGGTTCCGGCATGGGCTTTGAGGACCTGCGCCTGCAGACCGCGCAGGGACCGCGCTGGTTCTCGCGCATCGACATTCCCGTGCGCGACACGGCGACGGACCGCCAGCTGGTGCAGACGGTGCTGCGCGACGTTACCGAACGCCGGCTGATCGAAGAGGAGCTGCTGGCCGCCCGCCATTCTGCCGAGAGCTCGAACGAGGCCAAGTCCCGCTTCCTGGCGACCGTCAGCCACGAGATCCGCACGCCGCTCAACGGCGTGCTCGGCATGGCCGCGCTCCTGCGCGACACGCGCCTGACCAAGGAACAGAGCGCCTATATCGAGGCGCTGGAGACTTCCGGCGAAACCCTGCTGCTGCTGATCGATGAAGTGCTCGATTTTTCCAAGGTGGAAGCGGGCAAACTGGACATCCACGCCGCGCCGGTGCGCGTCGGCGCGCTGGTGGAAAGCGTCGTCGAGCTTCTGGCTCCGAAAGCCCATGCCAAGCATCTGGAAATCGGCGCGACGCTCGATCCGCACCTGCCCGAGCAGGTGACACTCGACGCCACCCGCGTGCGCCAGATCCTGTTCAATCTCATCGGCAACGGCGTGAAATTCACCGACGAGGGCGGCGTCGCCGTGGAACTCTCCGGCCGCGCCAACCCGGACGGCGGCAGCTTCCTCGATCTGGAGGTGCGCGACACCGGCATCGGGTTCAATGCCGCAGAGGCGGAGCGCCTGTTTCGGGAATTCGAGCAGGTGGATCACGGCCCCGCGCGCAAGTTCGGCGGTACGGGCCTCGGCCTCGCGATCGCGCAGCGGCTGGCCGGCCTCATGGGCGGGACCATTGCGGCGAAACCCGCCGAGGAAGGCGGCGCGCATTTCCGCGTGTCGCTGCCGATCCCGGAAGCGCTCAATGGCCATGCCGACCCGCGGCTCGCAACCCTCAAGGGCCGCCGGATCGTCTTTGTCAGCACCAGCCGGATCGAATGCCCACTGCTTGCCAGGCGGCTGCAGCATCACACGGACGGCGTCAGGGTGCTGGCGCCGGGCAGCGGCGAGCTGGACGCCGCGCTTCCCGAAGCGGACCTGCTGGTGGTGGACAACGCGGCGCTCTCCGACAGCGGCGGCTGGCTTGCCAGCGCCCGGCTGACCGGCTGCACCGCGCCCGCGGTCGTGCTGATCGCCCCGCCCGAGCGCGAGCGTCTGGACCATCTGCGCGAGGCCGGCTACGCCGCCTATCTGATCCGCCCGGTGCGGATCGAGACCCTGATCCAGATCTTCTCGAGCCTCCTGGGCGACGAGGGCATGGAACACGCCTGGGACGTCAGCGCGGAACCGGTGAGCAACGGTTTCCTGCCGGCCCGCTACAAGGTGCCGACACGGCCGCTGCGGCTGCTGGTCGCCGAGGACAACGACATCAACCGCCTGCTCAGCGAGGCGATGCTGCGCAAGCTCGGCCATGTGCCGGTGATGGTGGCTGATGGCGAGAAGGCCGTGGAAGCGGCAGCCGACGGCAGTTTCGACGCGGTGCTGATGGACCTGCACATGCCCGGGCTCGACGGCTTCCAGGCAATCCGCCAGATCCGCGCCGACGAGGCGGCGGGCGGACGGGCGCCGGTGCCCGTGCTCATCGTCACCGCCGACGTGATGAAGGACGCCCGCGACAAGGCAACGGAAGTCGGTGCGTCCGGCTATCTGACGAAGCCGCTTTCGGTCGAAGCCATTTCCGACGCGCTGGCGGAAATCAGCCGGAACTGACGGCTTACACCCACATCCGGAAACACCCTGGGGTAGCAACCGGGCCGCTGTCGCTCGCCAAAATTCACAAAGTTCACAGACTGGGGTAAGCTTACCTCTGGCCGGCACCTCTAAAAAAACCGGGTGTCATCCAGTTGTCGGAATAGTATGGTCTACGGCAGGATCGAAGCAGACCTACCGGGTCCGGAAGTCTTGTTCCGGCAATGGTAAAACGGGCGGTGAAACAGATGAAAGCCTGTGAACCCTCTCTACCTGCGCCATAAGAAGTACAAGGGGGTGGAATGTCGATAATGCGGCAAGGGCTCTTTTCTCCCAGGAATCTGGTACGGAAGTTCACGCCGGCCTTGCGCCCCGGCACGGCAGTGTCCAATACACAGCGCCTCGATCCCCCGCAGCAGACGCCGGTCAAGACCGGTGACACCCTCGGCCGAATCGGCACTCTGGAAGTGCGGCTCGCCCGGAACTTCAAGGAAGTCAAAAAAGCACAGCACCTGCGCTACGACGTCTTCTACGAGGAGATGTCGGCGATCGCCGATGCCCATACGATGGCTACCCGCCGCGACGCCGACCCCTTTGATGCCTATTGCGATCACCTTCTGGTCGTCGACCATGCCTCGCTGAAGCGCAACAAGCTGGGACGCCTGAAGCCGGAGATCGTCGGCACCTACCGCATCCTGCGCCAGGACGTTGCCGACCGCCATGGCGGTTTCTACACCGCCGGCGAGTTCGACATCCAGTCGCTGATCGACGCCAATCCGGGCAAACGCTTCATGGAACTCGGCCGCTCCTGCGTCCTGAAGCCCTACCGCAACAAGAAGACCGTCGAATTGCTCTGGCACGGCATCTGGGCCTATGTGCTTCGCCACAAGATCGACGTCATGATCGGATGCGCCTCGATCGAGGGCACAAATCCCGACGCCGTTGCCGGACAGCTTTCCTTCCTGCACCACAACGCCCGCGCCCCGGAAGAATGGCGGGTGCGCGCCGTGGACGAACGCTATGTGGAGATGAACCGCATGGCGCCCGAGGAGATCAACTCCAAGGAAGCCCTGCGCGCCTTGCCGCCGCTGGTAAAGGGCTACCTGCGCCTCGGCGCCTTCATCGGCGACGGAGCCGTGGTCGACCACCAGTTCGGCACCACCGACATCCTGATCATCATGCCGGTCTCAGAACTCAACACGCGCTACGTCAACTACTACGGCGCCGACGCCAGCCGCTATTCGAGCTAGGGCGTGGACCCACGGACTGACCGGCCTCGCTTCAGGTTCACACCCTCATCCTGAGGAGCGAGCCTGCTCGCGTCTCGAAGGATAGGCGGCATACTCCGGAACAAGTGGCCCGTCCTTCGAGACGGGCCTGACGGCCCTCCTCAGGATGAGGCAGTGAAGTGGGCAGGGGTGCTTGTTCTGTTCCCCAAGGTCCGCCACAACCCCCGCGAAAAGGCAAAAGCCTTAACGCCCCCTTAAATCGCCGCAATCTAGGATCATCTCCGGGGAAACCGGCGATGTGCCGGCAATCGCCAACCCTGGTTGGTATGGAGTTAGGGGACGGAGGATCAATGGCGCCCAAGGCGAAACGCCAGCCGCGTATTGAACCGACTTTCGGCACGTCAGGCAGCAGCCTGCTCGACCTGCGTCTCGGCCCGCAGGACCGCGCCGCTGCGCCTGCATCCAGGAATTCCGGCAAGAGCTCGGGCAAGGGCTCCGGCAAGGCAAAGTCCGGCAAAACCTCTACCCAGAAAAAATCCGCGCCGAAACGGGCCGTGTCCGGCCGCAAACCTTCCGGGGGCGGCAACGGCAAGGGCCGCGGCGGCCGTTCCGGCGCCAGAAGGCGCGCCAGGCGCAAGGCAAGGTTCCAGGCGCCGACCGCGCTCGGCCGCCTGATCAAGCGCGGCGTCTACTGGTCGATGGTGCTCGGGATCTGGGGCACGATCGGCGTTGCCTGCATCGTCGGCTATTATGCCGCCTTCCTGCCGCCGACCTCCGAATGGCAGGTGCCGGCACGTCCGCCCAACGTGAAGATCGTGGCAAGCAACGGCGAGCTTCTCGCCAACCGCGGCGATACGGGGGGCGAAGCGGTGCGCCTTGAACAGCTGCCGCCCTATCTCGGCAACGCGGTCATCGCCATCGAGGATCGACGCTTCCGCTCGCATTTCGGCATCGATCCGGTGGGCCTCGCCCGCGCGGTGGTGGTCAACCTCACCTCCGGCCGGCTGCAGCAGGGCGGCTCGACGCTGACCCAGCAGCTTGCCAAGAACCTGTTCCTGGAACAGGACCGGACGATCAAGCGCAAGATCCAGGAACTGGTACTCGCCTTCTGGCTGGAAGCCCAATATTCCAAGGACGAGATCCTGGAGATGTATCTCAACCGCGTCTATCTCGGCTCCGGCGCCTATGGGGTCGACGCCGCCGCGAGGCGCTATTTCGGCAAGTCGGCGCGGCTTCTGACCGTCGCGGAAGCCGCGACCATCGCCGGCCTTCTGAAGGCGCCCTCGCGCTATTCCCCCGCGCGCAATCCGGACCTTGCCGAAGACCGGGCCCAGCTAGTGCTGGCCGCCATGCACGAGGAAGGCTACATCACCGGCGACGAAGCCAAGAACGCGCTTGCCGCACCGGCCAAGGTCGTGCGCCGCTACACCACCGCCAGCGAGAACTATGCCGCCGACTGGGTGATGGACGTGCTGCCGCACTTTGTCGGCTCGATCGAGACCGACATCATCGTCGACACCACCATCGATCCGAAGATGCAGCGCGCCGCCGAACAGGCCCTGCGCACGGCGCTGAAGGAAAACCGCGAGAAATACGGCGTCGCCCAGGGCGCCGTCGTGACCCTCGACACCGCAGGGGCCGTGAAGGCGCTCGTCGGCGGGGCAGACTATTCCAAGAGCCAGTTCAACCGCGCGGTCTATGCCAAGCGCCAGCCGGGCTCCTCCTTCAAGCCCTTCGTCTATCTCGCGGCGCTGGAAAACGGGTTGTCGCCGGACACCATGCGCCAGGACCAGCCGGTCAAATACGGCAACTGGTCGCCGCAGAACTATTCCAAGGACTATTACGGCCCGGTCACGCTGACGAAGTCGCTCGCCCTGTCGCTGAACACCGTCGCGGCGCAGCTTGCCTACGAGGTCGGCGCCGGCACGGTGGCCGATACCGCAGGCCGGCTCGGCATCACCTCCGACCTCAACCGCAACCTCTCCATTGCCCTCGGCACGTCCGAAGTCACGCCGCTCGAAATCGCCAGCGCCTACGTGCCCTTTTCCAACGGCGGCTACGGCGTGCTGCCGCATGTGATCCGCCGGATCAAGACCGTCGACGGCAAGACGCTCTATTCGCGTTCCGGCGACGGCAAGGGCCGGGTGGTCGAACGCCGGCATGTCGGCGAGATGAACGTGATGATGGCGGAGACGCTGAACACCGGCACCGGCCGCAAGGCAAGGCTGGACAGCGGCCGACCGGCCGGCGGCAAGACCGGCACCAGCCAGGATTTCCGCGATGCCTGGTTCATTGGCTACACCGGCAACCTGACGACGGCGGTCTGGTTCGGCAATGACGACAACTCGCCTACGAAGAAAGCTTCGGGCAGCGGCCTGCCGGCAACCGTCTGGAAAGAGGTGATGGACGCCGCGCATGAAGGTCTGCCCGTCGCCGACCTGCCGGGCGTCCCGGACATTCCCGTTGCTGTCGCGGCCCCCGCCAAGCCCGGCCCCGGCCCTGTCGAGACGGTCGGCTCCGGCAACCAGCCCATCCCCCCCGCCCCGATCGGCGGCGGCAACGGCGGCGAACGCAAGGGACCGCTCAACCTGCTGAAGAACCTGTTTGGGGGGTAGGGGTTCGGGTTAGCATCAAAGCCCCGCCAGAATTCTGCGCAAGGAAACTCCTTCCGTCACGGAGCTATCCCATCAAGACCTCCGTCTCACCCATGAAATGCCCGCGAAGGGCGGCGCTGACGACGGGCAGGAACGCCTCGCCCAGCCGGGTGCCGGCAAGGATCCTGACGTCGAGAGGCGGAAGCGCGGGCAAGCCGGCGGCTTCTGGAAGGCCCGGTGCATGCAGCGGTGCAAGGGCGGGGGCAACGGCGATGCCGGCGCGGACAGCGGCCTCGATCACCAGATGTCCCGAGACGGTGGCCTTGGTGACCCAGCGGCGGCCGGCCCGGTCGAGCGCGGTGACGGCGGCTTCGCGCATGGCGCATTTGTCCGCATAGACGGCGAGCGGCAAGGGGTCGGTCGCCGCCGCCCCGGCTGCGCCCAGCCAGACAAGCGGCAGGGAGGTGACCAGCTCTCCGGCGGGCGCGGGCGCGGAACCCACGATAATTGCAAGGTCGTAGCGGCTGCCGAGATGATCGAGCAGCGCTGCGGAGGCCCGGGTTTCCAGATCGAGGCTGCAGGCGTTGCGGCCGGTCTCCAGGGCCGAGAGGACCGGGACGAGGCCATAGGCGGCGATATCGTCCGTCGTGCCGATCCGCAAGACGGGCTTGTCGGACGCGCTTCTTGCGGCCGATACCGCTTCCTGGCGCAGAGCAAGCAGGCGCCGGGCATGGCGGTAGAAGGTCTCGCCGGCGGGCGTCAGCGCGACGGAGCGCGTCGAACGCTCCAGAAGCTGCACCCCGAGTTCGGCTTCCAGGCCCTTGATCTGCTGGCTGACGGCCGACTGGGTGCGCGCGACGTCCTCGCCGGCGGCCCGGAAGTTCAGCCGTTCGCAGACGGCGACGAAGCTGCGCAGGACCTGATCGTCCATTGTTCAGTTTTTCTGCTCAAAAGCACGTGAATAATTAATTTCACAATATTATCCGCCTGCGCTTAAGTCCAGCCACGGAGGATGAACATGAGCAACACTACCCGTGACAAGCGCGTCTGTTTCGATTTCGAGATCGATTTTTCCAATGGCGGCGGCCTGCAGGGGCAGGGCTTCCGGCTGGATATCGACGGCGACGACATTTCCGATGCGGCGCTTGCCGACTACATCATCCGGGACATGCGCCTTCTGATGGTCGGCGAAGTCCGGATCCTCGGCAAAAAAATCATCGAGGAAGCCCACAAGCGCACCGCTGCCGAAACCGAGGGCGCGGAGCCCGGCCGGTGACGGCGCGGGACATTGCCCTTGCCCTCACCGTCGTCTCCATCTGGGACTTCAACTTCGTCGTCATCAGGATCGGGCTCGACGACCTGCCGCCGATCCTGTTTGCGGCGCTGCGCTTTGCGCTGGCGGCGGTGCCTGCCGTCTTCTTCCTGCGGCCCCCGAAGGCACCCGCGCGGCTGGTCGTTCTCTACGGCCTCTTCATGTTCGCGGCACAGTTCGCGCTGCTGTTCACGGGGCTCTATCTGGGCATGCCGGCCGGCCTCGCCTCGCTGGTGCTGCAGCTGCATGTCTTCATCACCATCGGCCTGGCCGCGCTGGTCCTGCGCGAAAAGACACATCCGCTCCAGATCGCCGGCGCAGCTCTCGCGGCTTGCGGCCTCGGGCTGGTTGCGATGAATACCGGCGGGGAGATGAGGGCCACAGGGCTGGTGCTGGTGGTTCTTGCGGCCTGCTCCTGGGCGGTCGCCAACCTGGTTTCCAAGCGGATCGGACAGGTGGACATCCTGTCGCTGGTCGCCTGGGGCAGCCTCGTCGCGCCCCTTCCGCTTCTGGTTCTTTCCTTCGTTCTGGAAGGGCCCGCACGGTATGCCATCGCCGTTGAAACGCTCTCCTGGAGCGCGATCGGCTCACTCGCCTACATCGTCTATCCGACTACGCTGCTGGGATTTTCCATCTGGAGTTCGCTGCTCAGCCGGTATCCGGCGGCGAGCGTGGCGCCGTTCACGCTGCTGGTTCCGGTCGTCGGGTTCCTGTCGGCGGCGTTCGTGCTTGGTGAAGCGCTCGAGATGTGGAAGCTGGCTGCCGCCATGCTGGTGGTGGCCGGCCTTTGCGTCAATCTGCTCGGGCCGCGAAGCCTGCCTCTCCTGCGCCGTTGGCGCGGGCGAAAGGCGAGGCCGAGCGCGCCGTGAATACATTTTCCGGCCGGTCTGTTGTCTTGCCGGTTTTCTGACCGGTCAACCGTAGCCGTGCAGGCGGAGGCCGTTTTCCTTCAGCCAGACCCGGGCCGTCGGCGTCTGCGGCGCCAGTTGTTCGCACAGGCGCCAAAAGCGCGGCGAATGGTTCATTTCCTTCAGGTGCGCCACTTCGTGCGCGGCGACATAATCAAGAATGTCGGGCGGGGCGAGGATAAGGCGCCAGGAAAAGGACAGGCGGCCGTTGGCGGCGCAGGAGCCCCAGCGGCTCTTGGTGTCGCGGATGCTGAGGGCGGCGACCTTCCTGCCGATGCTGCCGGCATGCAGACCCGTGCGCGCGGTCAGGTCCAGCTTTGCCTGCTGCTTCAGCCAGGCCGTCACCTTGCGCGGGATATGATCCTCTGCCCCCGGCACCATCAGCGCCGGCAATCCGTCTTCCGTCCGGCCGGCGGCGATCAGGCCGCGCAGCCTGCCTGTCGGGACGATGACGTGGTCCTCGCCGCGCAGGGGAACGATGTCTCCCGCCTCGAAGGCGACATGGTCGGGGCGGTCCTCAAGCCGGGCGATCAGCCAGTCGATATGCTGGCGGGCAAACCGCTCCGCCCGCGCCAGGTCACCGCCCTTCGGCACGGTCAGAACGGGGCCGGAACGGTCCGCCGGCAGGCGGAGCAGATAGCGCTGCGCGCGCGGATTGGCCTTCAGGCGAATGCGCACGGCGCTTGATCCGGTGTCGATCTCGATATGGTCGGGCAGGGTCTTTTTGCCGGCGCGGAAAAACATGGGAAGGCAGCGGTCCAGACGAATCAGTTGCTTCAAGTCTAGCGATCCTGACGCAATTTTCGTGGCAATTTTAGTGGCAGGCAGCCGGAACCGGGGATGGCGGTTCGGCTTGGATGGGAGTAATCGGAATCACCGGCAAGGCCAATGCACCAGAGTTCGGTATACGACGGGCCTCAGTCTTGCTCCCCTTCTCCCCCCTTGAGGGGGAGATGTCCGGGAATCCGGACAGAGGGGGGTGAAACGCCTCAGCCTGATCGGAGCCATTGTAATGCGACGGCGGGTTGATACCCCCTCTGTCAGCAAAGCTGACATCTCCCCCGCAAGGGGGAGAGAGAGGAGCAAGCTGCTTGCTTGAGCGCTCATTTGAGCATTTCGCCAATTGGGAAATCTCTACGGCAGAGGCCCGTCGGAGTTCGACCTAAACCGGCGAGAAGTCGATGAACCCCTCCCGAAACGACGAAAGCGGCGCTTTTGGCGAGCGCCGCCTTCGGTCAGGCCGCCCTCAGACAGGACGGCCCTGGGAACGGGTCCGGGAGGAGGAGACCCGTTAAAGCGGAGCGGCGTCGCCGCCGGTGCTGCGGCCCCGGTTGGCCATGAAGCGGTCGAACTCTTCCTGGTCGCGCGCACGGCGCAGTTCACGCAGGAAGTCGTCGAAATCGGCGCGCATGGCGTCAAGCTTGGCACGTTCTTCTTCAAGGCGCTTCAGCTCGCGCTCGCGGTAATCGTCAAAGGCGACGTTGCCCGTGCGGGCATAACCGGTCGTGTTCATCTGCTCGAATGCTCCCTTCAGCGGGCTGCCCCGCCACTGATCCTTTGCATCGCGGAGCATGCCTTCGAAGCGGTCACCCCACAGAATATAGGCAAGCATGGCAAGGCCAAGCGGCCAGAACGTCACGAAGCCCAGCACCATCAGGCCGATGGTCACCGGCGTCCACGCAGGTTTGATCATGCAACTCTTGGTCGTTGTCATCGTCCTATCCATTGAAAGACATCCACGCAATCCAAGTGGGGATTAAAGGCCGGGCCTTCAAGGATTCGTGATGCCGATCACAGCCCGGCAAAACAAAAACCCGGCCCGCGATGACACGGGCCGGGTCGATATGTTTCTGATTTTCATCCGGTTTTCGGCGCGCCCCGGTTGAGAGCGTCCCGCCATCACTTCTGAGGCGAAAGCCGCCCGGACCGTCCGGGACGGGCCTGTTTCAGCTCACCGTTTCGGAGAGGGCGCGGGCCTGTTCGATCCAGTTGTCGCGGGCAATCCGGCCGCGGAAATCGAGCTTGGAATCCAGCGCCTCGATCTGCTCGGCGGTCAGGCCGGCAATCTGCCAGTAGTGAAAGATGCCGGCTTCGTTCAAAGCCGATTCCAGCTTCGGACCGACACCGCTGATGGCCTTCAGGTCGTCCGCGGCCCCGTCCGGTTTTGCGAGCAGGGTGCTTTCCAGCGAACCGGCGGCGGCGCTGGCGACAGGTTCGGCCGGTGCCTTCGCCGGAGCGGCAGGCGCAGCGGTTGCGGCTGCTGCCGTCTTGACCGGCGCCGGCGCGTTCTTGCGCAGATCCGTGCGGTTGGAACGGATGAAGTCCA
>ENA-ORCZ01000768-ORCZ01000768.1-marine-metagenome-genome-assembly--contig:-NODE-768-length-10157-cov-2.340575_pt1 | contig 10157 bp, 10 predicted proteins | sample MGYA00237785_ERZ508519 | MGnify/ENA primary metagenome ERZ508519 (study PRJEB26189, sample SAMN06268790) | marine metagenome | isolation source: Bioluminescent Bay, La Paraguera, Puerto Rico | place...
GGGCGGGGTCGGGCTATCGCCCCCGGCGGGCGAACAGGGCCGCTCGGTGCTCGAACAGCTCTGGGCACGCCCGACCTGCGAAATCAATGGCATGAGCGGGGGCTATACCGGCGACGGCTTCAAGACCGTCATTCCGGCCAAGGCATCGGCAAAGATTTCCTTCCGCCTGGTCTCGGGCCAGGACCCAGACAAGATCCGCGCCGCCTTCCGCGCCCATGTCGAAAACAGGCTGCCCCCCGACTGCACGGTGACCTTTACCCCCCATGGTGGATCGCCTGCCATCACAGTTCCCGCCGATGGTGCGTTTCTGCACCAGGCCCTCCAGGGCCTGTCAGATGAATGGAACACGCAGGCCGTTATCACCGGCGCCGGCGGCTCGATTCCGGTGGTCGGCGACTTCAAGAAGATCCTGGGGCTCGATACGCTGCTGATCGGCTTTGCCCATGTGGACGACCAGATCCACTCGCCCAATGAGAAATACGATCTTGAGAGCTACCACCGGGGCATCCGCTCCTGGGTCCGCGTGCTGGGCGCGCTGGCGCAATAGGTCCAGCGTCGACCTGGCTAGGCGCTTCTGGGTGCCCGGCTCAACACTCCGCGCCGATGGCCTGCTGCGCTGCCGTAGCGCCCGAGAGCGAATAGGACTGCACCACTTCCATGCCCGCTGCCGTAGTGCCCGTGATGGTCACGGTGGAGCCGGCGCGGATGGCCGCGGCCAGATTGGCGCTCTGGGTGCTGTCATCGAGCCAGGCCGCGTCATTCTGGGTAAAGAGCGCAAAATCCTGCCCGCCCACACTGGCGACGGCCATCGACCCGGTCTGGAAGGTATAGCCGGCAACCACATTGAACTCGTTGACCACATCCTCACCGGGGCGATTGGTGACATAGAGATAGGCCTGGCCGTAGCCCTCAGGAGTCGGTTCGGTGGTTTTTGGCCGGGTCATGGCAAAGCAGACCGTGCCGCTGCCGTCATCGGCCGCATAGCTCGACCAGTCACGGAAATCACCGAGCACGCGCGCCGATTGCGCCCAAGCCGGCACAATGGCGGCGAGCGTGGAGAGAAGGGCAAGCGAGAGGGCGGGGATACGGATCATCAAGTCTCTTACCATTGACATAACCGGGCAACGGGCCGATGGCCCGACGCCCAGTTAGGGTGTTTGAAAGCCTGTCGGCAAGCCCCTACTGACAGGCTGCGTCGATCGCATTCATGGCAGCAGTGGCACCGGAGAGTGAATAGGTGTCGACCGTATCGGTGCCCCGCTGGCTGGTGCCACGCACCACCATCTGGTTGCCGGCCTTGAAGGCTTCGACAAAACCTGGCTCGTCGCTGCTCGAGGCCAGCCATGCGGTCGAACCGCGGGCCGCCATCACATAGCTCTTGCCATCCACCGTGGCCGAGGCCTTGGCGTCGGTGGTGTTGTAGGGATAGCCGATCTGGGTCTGGACCTCGTTTTTAGAGCCCATGCCCTTGCGGTGCACAATCAGGAATTTGACCGGATCGCGATTGACCCCGGTCGGTTCGCTGCGCTGTGGCTCGCCAATGATGAAACAGAGCTGTCCGCTCTGGTCGCTCGCCGTATAGGCGGACCATGCATTGAAAGTGCCCAGCTCGGTGGCCTGCTGCGCCTGAGCGGCCGGGGCCAGAGCCATGACCGTTGCCACCGCGAGCCCAAGGATGAGGCTACCGGTTTTCATCGTCATCGCCAAATCTTCCTCTTGTCTTGCTGGTGTTCGAAGGCAGTTTCGTCCGCCCATTGTGCCCCGAACATGGTTACCAAGGTGTCAAAACCCGCGCGATCTCGGGCATTTGCATCAAATGGAAGGCAAAGGCGGCGGGAATTGGGCATATCCGGCCCGGTCCCCGGCGCTCTCTCATCACAGGGTTAAGCGGGCGCTAACAAGGGCGTGATCCGAACTGGCTCAGGCGGCCAGGGGATAGCTTTGTTCCACCAGATAAGGCCCGCCCCCCACCGAATCCCGGCTCGAAAACAACACGAACCGCGCAGGCACGAAGCTGAGCGGTTCGAACCGCGCTGCTTCGGCAATGAACCGCGCCACGTCAGCGGCTGCCGTGCCGCGCAAGCGCGCCAGTGACACATGCGGGACGAATTTGCGTCCCTCCGGCGGCAGACCGGCCCGCTGCAGCACCCGCTCCTGTGCAGCCTGCAAACGGCTAAGTGCCTCGGACGGCTCGACTCCCGCATAGAGGGCCCGCGGCTTGTCGCCGCCAAAGGTGCCCAGATGGGTCAGCCGGATAGGAAATTGCAGCGAGTTGGACAGCCGATCGAGGCTATCGACGACCTCGTCAGCGGTCTTGCCGTCGACATCCCCGATGAAGCGCAAGGTTATATGGTAGTTTTCCGGGTCGATCCAGCGGGCGCCGCTGAGGCCGCCCCGCTTGAGCGAGAGGGCAAATCCCACATCGGCGGGGATTTCGAGGCCGGTAAAGAGCCGGGGCATCACGGACCTCCCTGGCAAGTGTCTGCGCGATTCGCCCAAAGACCCTAACACAAACGCTTTATCCGGCCAGTCCCGGTGTCGCAGCCAACCGATTATCCTTGTCAATCCAGCAATGGCTCCCCATATTCCGGTCCAAGTGGCAACGCCAATTGCCCCCGGCGGTGAACAGACCGCGTCTATTTTTGGAAAGGGAACCAAAGAATGGCTGAATATGACCGTCAGACCCTCGGTGCGCGGGCCGGCTCGGCCTTGGCCATCGACGAGGGCCTTCGCAGCTACATGCTGCGCGTCTACAATTATATGGGCCTCGGCCTGGTGGTAACGGGGCTTGTGGCCTTCTTCACCAGCCAGTGGGCCATGTCGAGCCCGGCCAATGCCGAGCTGATCTATGGCAGCCCGCTGTCCTGGGTCATCATGCTCTCGCCGCTGGCCTTCGTGCTGGTGTTGAGCTTCGGCATCAACAAGCTTTCCGTGGGTGCATCACAGGCGATCTTCTGGGCCTTCGCGGCCGTGATGGGCCTGTCGCTGTCATCCATCTTCCTGGTCTATACCGGTGCTTCGATCGCCAAGGTGTTCTTCATCACGGCCGCAACTTTCGGGGCGATGAGCCTGTACGGCTACACCACCAAGCGCGACCTGACCGGCATGGGCAATTTCCTGATGATGGGCCTTATCGGCATCATCATTGCCTCGATCGTAAACATCTTCATGGCCTCGTCCATGCTCGACTTTGCGATCTCTGTCATCGGCGTGCTGATCTTTACCGGTCTGACCGCCTATGACACCCAGAAGATCAAGGAAAGCTACTCCGAGCACTATGGTGCTGACGTGATGGCCAAGAACGCCATCATGGGCGCGCTCTCGCTCTATCTGGACTTCATCAACCTGTTCATGATGCTGCTCCGCCTGTTCGGCAATCGCGAGTAGCAATCAATGCCTTGATCGCCCGATCAAGGAAATTGGTTGGACGTCACAAGGGACCGCAGCTTATGAAGGCTGCGGTCCTTTTCTTATGTCCGAAGCCATGTCCGATTATCTCCTGCGTTCCTTCTCCTGGTCCGATATTCCCGCGATCACCACGATCTATCGCCATTATGTGGCCCACACCGCCATCACCTTCGATACCGAAGCACCCGGAGAGGAGGCCATTGCCGAGAAGTATGCGGGCCTGAAAAAGCTCGGACATCCGCTGATCATCGCCGAACGCGCAGGCAGGACTGTCGGCTATGCCTATGCCAGCTTCTACCGGCCCCGCGCCGCCTATCGTTTCACCTGCGAGGATTCGATCTATCTCGATCCAGAAGAAACCGGCCGTGGCCTGGGCAAGCTGATGCTGACCGAATTGCTGGTGCAGTCGAAGGCGTTCGGGTTCAAGCAGATGCTGGCCGTCATCACCGCCGACACCGCCAACTCCATTGCCATCCACGAAAAATTCGGCTTCAGCAAGGTCGGCTATTACACCGGGGTCGGCTATAAGTTCGACCGCTGGCACGACATCGTGCATCTGCAGAAGGCGCTCTAGCCGGCCAATCGCTTATGCATGGCAAAACAGGCCGTGCCACCATCCTGGCTGGCATCAGCCGACCAGCCCTGAGCCCGATAGAAGGCCTTTGCCGTGTTCGTCGCCCTCAGCCGTCCCTCTGCAAACCCGCGCGATCTCAGATCGGCCTCCATATGTGCCAGAAGAGCCTTGCTGATACCGCGAAAACGGGCCTCAGGCGCGACATAGTTGAGGGCGATCTCGCCATCCGCCGTAGTGGCTCCGACAGCGACCACCTCCCCATCCAGTTCGGCTACCACCATGAAGAAACCGTCCCGCGCAAGCATTGAGAGAATGCCGTCAGGGGTCTTGTTGGCGGTCCAATCGGCAATGCGATTCGGATCATTCTGATGATCGGCATGACAGAGTTCGGTGATCGAGGCGGTCAGCACCCGGCTCATCACCGGGGCATCCATGGGACCGGCCGCGCGGATACGCAACTTCACCCCACAACCATCAGGTCGGGATCAAGCACCCGCAACACCTGCGCCAGATCGTGCCCGCGCTTGAGAATGCGCCCCTGTTGATTGATGACCATGAACTGGCCCTGCTTGTTGCGCAGCTTGGGGTTCTTCTCGACCACGAACAGGGGCCGCTCCGAGACCCGCGCATAGATCGAAAAAAGCGCCCGATCCTTGAGGAAATCCATGGCGTAGTCGCGCCATTCACCCGAGCCGACCTTGCGGCCATAGACAGACAGGATCTGCATCAGCTCCCGGCGGTCAAAGGCAACCACGGGTTGCACGGGCCGGTTGGACTGGCCAGAGGGCTCGCCCACATGCACCAGTGCCAGATTGTTCGAACTCGTCTTCGGAGGACCCTGCACGCCGCCTCAATGCCCTGTCATCGTTCCGTAATGATCGGCGCAATCGCCCGGCTTGGCAAGAGGCACGAAAAACCGCAATTCGGCCATTATTTGTCCCTCAACACGCCCCAATGGGGCAGCATCGTTCAACCATTGCCTCCAGTGGCTGGCGGCAGGCCGACCGAGCCCCCAAACCAGAAAGCCCGCTGCCAGCCGCCCTTATTTGAGTTGACTCCAAGTCAGTCGCCCGCTCCTGCCCCCGGAGCGGGCGTTTTTGTCAGGCAAAGCTAGAAGCTGTAGGCGGCAGCGCCCAGGATCGGGCCAGGCAGGCCATTGCGCTCGGGCTGGACCAGAATGGCAATGCCGCCATTGGCGCTGGGATCGAACTGATCCAGCGGCAGCTTGATCTCGGCCCCGGCCCCCGCCTCCCACATGCCCACGATCTGCCGATCGACGACAACCTGGGTATAGACCATGGACTTGCCGGCATTCTCACCCTTCTCGATGGCGACATCGGCCCGGTCGAGATAGCGGATCAGCCAGATCGAGGCGTCTTCCAGCGCGGCATCGGCGGGCACCTGCAGCTTGAGCATGTCGCCATAAGCGGTGAGCGACACCGCCAGCGGCAATTGCGCCGAAGCGACCGCATCGTGCACGTCGTCACGCTTGGATCCGACGACACCCTCGGCACCGTTAATGACCATTTGCGGGGTGAAGATACGCGAGGACCCCCAGCTCTTGGCATAGCCGCGTTGCCGGTCAGAAAAATCCTTGTCGCCAAAGGTATCTTCCCAGCCGATATAGTCCCAGTAATCCACGTGATAGGCCAGCGCCAACACGTCATCACGCTCGGCAAGGCTGGTCAGCAATGCATCGGCCGGCGGACAGGACGAGCAACCCTGGCTGGTGAACAGTTCGACCACCGCCTTGGGGTTGAGGCGCACGGATTCTGCGGCAACCGAGCCCGAAAGGATCAGCGCCAGAGCCGTGCCTGCAATGGATGCGGAAAAGCCGTGAAGAAACATGGGCGCTGTTGTAGGCCGGGCCCATATCGATTGCCTAGTCAAAAGCGGGTGAGCCACGCTGGCAAAACGAAAAAATGGCGGCCCCGAAGGACCGCCATCTGTTCTGTCGTTGGGTGCAAGCGGCGCCTACGCTGCGACCAGGGTGCGCAGCACATAGTGCAGAATGCCGCCATTCTTGTAGTAGTCGAGCTCGTTGGCGGTATCGATCCGGCACAGGGTTTCGACATTGAGCACTTCGCCATTGGGGCGGGTGATCTTCACATTGACCGTTGCGCGTGGCTCGATGCTTTCCACCCCGACAATGTCCACTGTCTCGGTGCCGTCCAGCCCCAGGCTCTGCCAGCTTGTCCCGTCCTTGAACTGCAGCGGAATGACGCCCATGCCGACCAGGTTGGAGCGGTGAATACGCTCGAAGCTCTGGGCAATGACGGCCTTGACGCCAAGCAGATTGGTGCCTTTGGCCGCCCAGTCACGCGAGGAGCCGGTGCCATATTCCTTGCCTGCAAACACCACCAGCGGCGTGCCCTGCTGCTGATAGGCCATGGCCGCATCATAAATCGGCATCTGTGATCCATCCGGACCCTTGGTAAAGCCGCCTTCAACGCCGTCGAGCATCATGTTCTTGATGCGGATATTGGCGAAGGTACCACGCATCATCACTTCGTGATTACCGCGGCGGGCGCCGTAGGAGTTGAAGTCCTTCGGGGCCACCTGACGCTCGGTCAGATACTGGCCCGCAGGCGTGGCGGCCTTGAACGAACCGGCCGGGGAGATGTGGTCGGTGGTGATCGAATCGAGGAACAGCGCCAGCACCCGGGCCGAAACCACATCGGTCACCGGCTTGGGCTCCATGGTCAGATCCTCGAAATAGGGCGGGTTCTGAACATAGGTGGACGATGCGTTCCAGCCATAGGTTTCCCCGCCTTCCACGGCGATACCCTGCCAGTGTTCATCACCCTTGAACACGTCCGAATAGCGCGACCGGAACATTTCGGCGGTCACATGCTGGCGCACGATCTCGGCCACCTCATGATTGGTCGGCCAGACATCCTTGAGGTAGACCGGCTTGCCATCCTTGCCGATGCCCAGCGGCTCGGTGGTGATGTCGATATTCATTGAACCGGCCAGGGCATAGGCCACCACCAGCGGCGGGGAGGCCAGATAATTGGCGCGCACGTCCGGGTTCACGCGGCCTTCGAAATTGCGGTTGCCCGAAAGGACCGAGCAGGCGACCAGCTTGTTCTCGTTGATGCAATCGGAAATGGCCTGCGGCAGCGGACCCGAATTGCCGATACAGGTGGTGCAGCCATAGCCGACCAGGTTGAAGCCGATGGCATCGAGATCTTCCTGCAGGCCCGCTGCGGTCAGATAGTCGGTGACCACCTGCGAGCCGGGGGCCAGCGAGGTCTTGACCCAGGGCTTGGAATCCAGCCCCAGCGCCCGCGCCTTGCGGGCCACGAGGCCGGCCGCGACCAGCACGGAGGGGTTCGAGGTATTGGTGCAAGAGGTGATGGCGGCAATAACCACCGAACCATCGTCAATGTGATAATCGGTGCCCTTGACCGGGAATGCAGCCTCTTCGGGAATATCGTCGACGCCGGTGGCGCCTTCATCGACATAGCGGCTTTCCTGCTTGTCGTCCGGCATACGCGTGCGATCGGCGCGGCCACCGGTCAGCTCGGGCAAGACCTTTGCGAACGCCGATGCGGCGGTATTGAGCGGCACACGGTCCTGCGGACGCTTGGGGCCCGAAAGCGAGGGCACAACGGTGGACAGATCGAGCTCGAGCGTGTCGGTAAACACCGGATCGGCGGATTCCGAGGTACGGAACATGCCCTGGGCGCGTGAATAGGCTTCCACAAGGGCCACGCGCTCCGGGTCACGCCCGGTGGTGGTGAGGTATTTCAGCGTATCGGCATCGACCGGGAAATAGCCGCAGGTGGCGCCATATTCAGGCGCCATATTGGCAATGGTCGCCTGGTCTTCGAGGGAGAGGTAATCCAGGCCCGGCCCGTAGAACTCGACGAACTTGCCAACCACGCCCTTCTTGCGCAGCATTTCGGTGACTGTCAGCACCAGATCTGTGGCGGTGATGCCTTCATTGATCTTGCCGGTCAGCTTGAAGCCAACAACTTCGGGGATCAGCATGGTGATCGGCTGGCCGAGCATGGCCGCCTCGGCCTCGATGCCGCCCACGCCCCAGCCGAGAACGGCCAGGCCATTGACCATGGTGGTGTGCGAATCCGTGCCCACCAGCGTATCAGGATAGGCGACGGTTTCGCCATTCTCGTCCTTGGTCCAGACGGTTTGGGCCAGATACTCCAGGTTCACCTGGTGGCAGATGCCCGTGCCGGGGGGCACAACGCGGAAATTGTCGAACGCCGACTGGCCCCAGCGCAGGAACTCATAGCGCTCGCCATTACGCTCATATTCGAGCTCGACATTCTGCCCGAAGGCCAGCGCGGTACCGAAACTGTCCACCATCACCGAGTGGTCGATGACCAGATCGACGGGGACCAGCGGATTGATCTTCTGCGGATTGGCGCCGAGCTTGGCAGTGGCATCGCGCATGGCGGCCAGGTCCACCACGGCCGGTACGCCGGTGAAATCCTGCATCAGCACGCGCGCCGGGCGATAGGAAATCTCGTGATCGGATTTGCGGGTCACCAGCCAGGTGGCGACGGCCTCGATATCGGCCTTGGTCACGGTGCGGTTGTCTTCGAAGCGCAGGAGGTTTTCCAGCACCACCTTCATCGAGCCGGGGAGCTTGGAGACGCCCGCAAGGCCGTTCTTCTCGGCCTCGACGATCGAATAATAGGTGTAGGTCTTGCCGCCGACCGTCAGTGTCTGCTTGGATTTGAAGCTGTCTATCGAGGTCACTTGTGCTCCGCCCTTCTTGCTGCTTTTGCGCTGGATCATTCGGGGCGTGGGGCCGAAGAACAAACCGCGCTTTTCTGGAATGACTCCAATCTCTTTGGGCTTATAGTCAATCAACCAAGCCCTTGCCAGTACGACCATGGGTCCAATACGAGATGGGGCCATGACGCAAAGGCAAGTCCAGCACCGGATAAATCTTAAGACACAGGGCCTTGCCTGTGGTCGCGGCGATACTGTGCTGGCCGCAGATTTGTCGCTGGAGGTCGCCGCCGGCACCGCCCTGCTGCTGCGCGGACCCAATGGCGTCGGCAAATCCACCCTCCTGCTCACCCTGGCCGGCCTGCTGAACCCCCTATCGGGCAATGTCGTTTTCGAGGGTGCAGATCCCGAAGCGGGGCCCTTCATCCATCATTGCGGACACAAGAATGCGGTGCGGCCGCGTCTTAGCGTGGTCGAGACCCTCAAATTCTGGGCCGACATCAACGGGCCGGGTGAAGTGACGCCTTCAACCGCGCTCGATCGGGTCGGTCTGGGGCGCGCCGCCCATCTCGATGCCGGCTATCTCTCGGCGGGCCAGCAGCGCCGCCTCGTATTGGCCCGGCTATTGGTGTCGCCCCGCCCCGTCTGGCTGCTCGATGAACCCAGCGCCGCGCTGGACGCCGCTGGGCGCGACCTGTTGGCGGCCCTGCTCGCAGACCATCTCAGAAACGGTGGCCTGGCCGTGATCGCCACCCATGACGACATCACCCTGCCCGGCGCGGCCACGCTGACCCTTGGAGCCAGGGCATGAGCGGCTTTCTTGGCGTTCTACGGCGCGACCTGCGTTTGAGCTTTTCGGGGGGCGGCGAAGTCCTGACGCTGGTGCTGTTCTTTGTCATTGTGGGCGCAATTGTCCCATTTGCCATCGGCCCGGACCGGGCGCTGCTGGCCAGTATCGCCCCCGGCATCATCTGGATCGCGGCGTTTCTCGCCATGCTGCTGGGGCTCGACCGCCTGTTCCGGCCCGATCGCGACGACGGCACGCTGGCCCTGTACCGGATGGCGGACATGTCCATGGCCAGCGTGGTTGCCGCAAAAGTGATCGCCCATTGGCTGACCGCCGCACTGCCCCTGATCCTGGCGTCACCTTTCCTCGCCATGATCCTGGCCATGGATGGCGCGACCTTTTGGCGTACGGTGCTCTCGCTGCTTCTGGGCACCCCGGCCCTGGCTGCCTTCGGAGCCTTTGGCGCCGCGATAACCGTGGCCCTAAGGCGCGGCGGCCTGTTGGCACCGATCCTGATCGCACCGCTTTGCGTGCCGGTGTTGATCTTTGGTGTCGGTGCCATTGCGCCGCTTGGCGGACCCGACCAGGCCTCCAGCGCCATGCTGTTCCTTGCGGCACTCAGTCTCATGGCGTTTGCGCTCTCTCCCTTTGCCGCTGCGCTTGCGATAGATTGGGGAGAAGAGT
>ENA-ORCZ01000769-ORCZ01000769.1-marine-metagenome-genome-assembly--contig:-NODE-769-length-10115-cov-5.122833_pt1 | contig 10115 bp, 10 predicted proteins | sample MGYA00237785_ERZ508519 | MGnify/ENA primary metagenome ERZ508519 (study PRJEB26189, sample SAMN06268790) | marine metagenome | isolation source: Bioluminescent Bay, La Paraguera, Puerto Rico | place...
ATGGCGGAGTTGATCCACCTTGTTGAACAACAGGTTTCCGGCAAACTGAAGCTGCTTCCGATCGGCAAAAGCTTTGTCAGTTGGAAAGACCTGATGCAGATCCGCTGGACCATGTTGCGGTCCTCGATCATCGGCTTTGTCATCGGCGTTTTGCCCGGTGTTGGCGCATCTGTTGCGTCGGCTGTGACCTATGGCACCGAAATGCGTATGGCCGGTGAAGACCGCAAGAAATTCGGTACCGGTGATCCGCGGGGTCTGGCCGCACCTGAATCTGGCAACAATGCTGCGGCTGGTGGGGCGATGGTGCCGATGCTGACCCTTGGTATTCCGGGGTCGGGTACCACGGCCATTCTGCTTGGTGCGTTGATGTTGTTTAACGTCACCCCCGGCCCGCTGATGTTCGAACAGCGCCCGGAAATCGCATGGGGCCTGATTGCATCGATGTATATCGGTAACCTGGCGCTTTTGGTAATCAACCTGCCTCTGGTCGGTCTGTTTGCCAGAATGCTGACCATTCCGCAGAAATATCTCAGCCCGCTGATTGCGGTTCTGGCCTTCATCGGCGTCTATTCTGTGGTTGGTAACCCGTTTGATCTGTTCCTGATCATCGCATTCGGGATTTTCGGCTGGGTCTTGCGCAAACTGGAATTCTCGCTGGCCCCGATCATTCTGGGCTTCGTGCTGGGTCACCTGTTTGAAGACAACCTGCGCCGTGCACTTTCGATCTCGCGCGGGGACTGGTCGATCCTGATCTCAAGCTGGGAAAGCATTGGTCTGTATGTGATGGCTGTGTTGATTGTCGCACTGCCTGTCATTGTCGGCCTGCGCAACCGACGCAAAGCCAAATAAACTGTCCTTGCCGGACACAAACTGAAAGAGGGCGTCGTAATGACACCCTCTTTTTTTTATCCTGATGGCAGATGTTTGGCGGTTAGTCAGCCAATGCATCCTCGGCATCAATCACGACGGCAACCGCATGGATAACCGATGCGATGCGGATGGCGTTCTGGATGGTTTCCTTTTTAACGCCAGCGTTCTTCAGCACCTTGTCGTGGCTGTCGATGCACATGCCGCAACCATTGATCGCCGAAACCGCGATCGAAAACAGTTCGAAGTCGGCCTTATCAATGCCCGGCTTGCCGATGATGTTCATGCGCAGGCGGGCTGGCATGGTGCTGTATTCTTCATCCGACACCAAGTGGTTGAACCGGTAATAGATGTTGTTCATACCCATGATGGCAGCCGCACCCTTGGCAGCTTCGATGGCTTCCGGGGTCAGTTTATCGGCGGCTTCGTTGGCAATCGCCTTGGTCAGTTTGGCATTGCGCGACGCAAAGGCACACGCAAGGGCGGTGCCATAAACCTGCTGGTCGGTCATGCCCGGATTGTTGGCCATGCTCGAAAGGTTCAGCTTAAGGTCCTTGGCATAGGCCGGCATGGAGTCCTTGATTTCAACGATCGACGTCATGGAAAAAATCCTCTGAAACTGTCTGAAACGATAAACGCGTAATTCAAAAACGAATGGGGGAATTGTCAGCCGTGGCAGTGCCGCACTTGGTCGGGCGCACAATGCGCAAGTCGGCAAAAGTCACAGGCTAAAAGGCGGGACCGGGCCAAGGCCCGATCCCACAAATAGGTCCGGACTGGACTTACAGGGTTTCGTCGCCCTGGTTCCAGTTGCACGGGCAAAGTTCGTCGGTCTGCAGGGCGTCGAGAATACGAAGCGCTTCCTGCGGGTTACGACCAACGTTCAGGTCGTTGACCTGTACGTGACGGATGATGTTGTCCGGGTCGATGATGAAGGTCGCACGCAGGGCAACACCGGCGTCTTTCGCCAGAACACCAAGGGCGGTCGAGAGTTCTTTTTTCTCGTCAGCCAGCCATACGAACGGGCTGTCGCCCAGGTCTTCGTGGTGGGTACGCCATGCAGCGTGCACGAAGTCGGTGTCGGTCGAGCAACCCAGAAGAACCGCGTCACGGTCTTCGAAATCACCATTCAGTTCGCCGTAACCAACGATCTCGGTCGGGCAAACAAAGGTGAAGTCTTTCGGCCAGAAGAACAGGATCTTCCATTTGCCTTCATAGGACTTGTCGGTAACCGGTGCGAAGCTGTCCGGGGTTTTGCCCGAAACGCCGGTAAGATTGAATTCTGGAAGCGTATCACCAACGGTAAGCATTATGGTTACTCCTAACCCAGTTTGTAAAAACAACGAGCGGCCCCCGACAGGCCGCAAAAACTTTTGTGTGCAGTTGCAAAAAATGCACTGCTTGCTAGCGATTTGTAGAGAAATGCATTACCTAAGACAAATAGATAAAACTTGGATTCTTGATAGGAAAAATTTATGGCTGCCCAACCAAGCATCAAGCAGCTCAAATACCTTGTTGCGCTGTCCGAAACCGGACATTTTGGCCGCGCTGCAGAGACTTGCTTCATTACGCAGCCAAGTTTGTCGGCTGCGATAAGCGAGCTTGAGAACCTTCTGGGCGCCCAATTGGTCGAACGCAACAAGCGTCAGGTCCTGATGACTCCGCTCGGTGAAGAGGTCGTTTCGCGGGCGCGAAATATCCTTCAGGAAGTTGATGAATTAACCACCATGGCGCAGGCCGCCTCCGACCCGCTTTCGGGCCCGATCCATATCGGTGTGATCCCGACCATCGGCCCCTATCTGTTGCCCGATGTGATGGCCGCACTCAAGGCAGGCTTCCCGAAATTGCAGCCGCTTCTGCGCGAAGACCAAACCGCCAAGCTGGTGGAACTTCTGATGGCTGGCAAACTCGATCTTGCCCTGATTGCGCTTCCGATTGATGAAAACTGGCTTGAAGAGTTCGAACTGTTCGAGGATCGCTTTGTCTTTGCCTGTTCGCCAAACAATCCGCTGACCCATAAAAAGCATCTCGAAATCAGCGACATCAAGGATGAAAAGCTCCTGCTGCTGGAAGACGGGCACTGCTTGCGCGATCAGGCGCTTGAAGTCTGTCAGAAGGCGGGCTGGAACAAATCGGCTGATTTCCAGGCCAACAGCCTGTCCACACTGGTTCAAATGGTGGGCGCCGGCATCGGCGCCACACTGTTGCCGGAAATGTCGCTTGAAGTCGAAGCCCGTCGGCCGGATCTGCTTAAAATCGTTCCGTTCGAAAATCCGGTGCCGATCCGGCGCATCGGCATGGTCTGGCGCCGCAGTTCGGCCCGCAAGCTGGAATATCGTCAGCTGGCGGCATACCTGCGCGATCGCCTTGCCCCGCGCGATCAGGCCGTCGTTGCCTGATCGGCAGCCCGTTGCCCACCGTACCACTTAGGACACAGACAACAGACATAGCCAATGCTGCCGATCAAGGACAACAACCCGACCACCATCACGCCATGGGTCACCTACGCGATCATTGCGATCAATGTCGTGGTGTTTCTGGGCACCGTCACCCTTGATCCGCGCGCAGCCACGCTTGTGAACCTGCAATACGGTGCCATCCCGGCCGTCCTGTTTGGTCACGCCGAACTGCCACCGGGCTTTTCACCCTTCCCGGCCGGTTTCGGGTTCCTGTCGATCTTTTCGGCCATGTTCATGCATGGCGGCTGGATGCATCTGGGCGGTAATATGCTGTATCTCTGGATCTTCGGGAACAATGTCGAAGATTCCATGGGCCATTTCCGCTTTCTGATCTTTTATCTCGCCTGTGGCGTTGCTGCAGCGCTTGGGCACGGGTTGCTTGATACCCAATCGGAAATCCCCATGATCGGCGCATCCGGTGCGCTGGCAGGCGTCTTGGGGGCGTATTTCCTGCTCTATCCCAAGGCCCGCGTGCTGGTCTGGTTCTTCTGGGTGTTTATCTTCTATGTTCCGGCCGTGGTCGTGCTGGGCTTCTGGTTTGTCACTCAGGTGATCAATTTCGGCAGTGGTGCCGGCGGCGGCATTGCATGGGTTGCCCATATTGCGGGCTTTATCGCCGGTGTCGCCCTGATCCCGCTATTCAAGCATCGCAATGTGCCGCTGTGGCATGATGGCTCCCCTGCACCGGCCTTTGGCATCTATCGCCCGGGACGCAAAACGCGCGGAGCCACATCGAACATCCCGCCTTGGGCAGCGGCCTATGAGGCAGAGCGTGCCGCCAAACGTGCCAATATGCGCCGTGATCAGCGCGGGCCCTGGGGAAAAGAGCGCAAAGAGGGCGAGGAGCGCGATGCATCCCCATGGGGCCGCTATCAGCCGAAATCGGCACCAAAACCAAAATCCAAACCATCGGTCGGCGTCCCGAAAGTTGTCCGCTTGCATCCGGACCGCAACAAGGATGATACTTAGGCCAAAGTAAAAAAAGTCGTCCCCGGAGGAATTCGTTATGCGCGCAGCCTACTTCACCGAATACCAAGGCCCGATCGAGGTCCAGAAACTCCCCGACCCGACCCCGCACAATGGCGGTGTAGTCATCAAGGTCGAGGCCACCGGCCTGTGCCGCAGCGATTGGCACGGCTGGATGGGCCATGATTCCGATGTGCAAGTGCCCCATGTACCGGGCCACGAATTTGCCGGCACCGTGGTTGCAATCGGCAAGGATATCAAACGCTGGAAAGAAGGTGATCGCGTCACCGTGCCCTTCGTATCTGGCTGCGGTCATTGCCCCGAATGCCACAGCGGCAATCATCAGGTCTGCGATCATCAATTCCAGCCGGGCTTTACCGGATGGGGCAGCTTTGCCGAATATGTCGCGATTGATTACGCCGACACCAACCTTGTGCGCCTGCCCGATGAAATGGATTTCGCAACCGCCGCAAGCCTCGGCTGTCGCTTTGCCACCAGCTTCCGCGGCGTGATTGATCAGGGCAAGGTTTCCGCCGGTCAAATCGTTGCCGTCCATGGTGCTGGCGGTGTTGGCCTGTCGGCGATCATGATTGCGGCTGCGGCCGGTGCCTATGTGGTGGCTGTCGATATTGATAACGCCAAGCTCGACTTCGCCAGGGAACTTGGTGCCAACGCAGTCCTGAATGCGCAGGAAATCGATGATATCCCGACCGCGATCAAGGACATCACCCGGGGTGGTGCGCATGTGTCGGTTGATGCATTGGGAAGTGCCGTGACCTGCTTTAACTCGGTCGCGTGCTTGCGCAAACGCGGCAAACATATTCAGATCGGGCTGATGACCGGCGACCACGCCCATGCCAAGGTACCGATGGATCGCGTCGTCGCCCATGAACTTGAAATACTCGGCAGCCACGGCATGCAGGCCTTTCGCTATGACGCGATGCTCGACATGATCCTGTCAGGCAAACTCGCCCCGCAAAAGCTGATTGCTGATCACGTCACCTTGGCCGAAGGGGCAACTGCGCTGATGAATATGGATAGCTTCGCCTCGACCGGTGTTACCGTGATTGACCGGTTCTGATCCATGCTGGCCGGTATCGCCTTTCAGCCCAAAGACCCGATTGATGACCTGCTTTCCGGGATTGCCAACACCATGTTGGCAAACGGCAAGTCGGTTGCGGGGTATGTGCAAAAACGCCGCAAGGATGCCGATTGCGGAACCTTGGTGCATGTCCGCAATCTGCGCAGTGGCGATGAAATGCCGATCACGAAAAATCGCGGTAAAATGGCCAAGGGATGCAAGCTTGATGGCGATGCGTTGTCAACCTTGGCCGCGCAGCTTGCCCGCGATGTAGAAGCCGGATCCGACATTCTGATCATTGCCCGCTTTGGCCGAAGCGAGGCCGATGGGCGCGGGCTTCGCGATGTTATTTCACGTGCGCTGGATCTGGAAATACCGGTTCTGGTCGGGGTGCGCGATGAGTATCGCGATGCGTGGGATGCCTTCCATGGCGGCTATGCCGATGCACTCGCCCTTAACGCACAAGCCATCGAAAACTGGCTGTCGGAAGCACGCGCAGATACATTGGCAGTCTGAGGATAGCCGCTAGCTGCTCTGCCCGACATGGCATGCCATGCGGTTCTTGACCAGAACCTTCTCGGCAAAGCGTTCAAACCACGCCCCGAACGCCGCATCATATTTCGCCCGTCCGGCCCGCTGGGTATTGGGGCATTGTGCGTTCGGGCGGTCGGTCTTGTCGGCCGCATTCGAAAGCCAGCGTTCATGGGCTTCGTCATCGACTTCCGGGTGGAACTGAATGCCCCAGATGCGCTCGTCAATGTGATAGGCCTGATGGGGGAATGTCGGGCCGGTCGCGACCAATTCCGCCCCGTCGGGAATACCGAACCCTTCACTGTGCCAGTGATAAACCATCAGTTCTTCGGGAAACAGATGCTCGCCTGCTTCTGTCGCCTGCACCGGGTAATAGCCGATTTCGGTCATGCCTTCGGGATGGGGTACAACATCCGCACCAAGATGGCGCGCCATCATCTGCGCGCCCAGGCAAATGCCCAGATACATCGCATCACTGGCCACCACATGCGGTAGCCAGTTCATGATCGCACGGACATTATCCAGATGATCGTCATTGGCACTCATCGGGCCACCAAACACGACAACCAGATGATATTTGCCAAGATCGGTCGGAAGCTGATCCCCTTCACCGGGGCGGCGAATATCGAACTCGAACCCGTATTTACGCATTACAGTTCCCAACCGTCCCGGCTGTCCGGTGGCGGAATTGAAAACAAGCAAAATGCGGTTTTTCGGGCTCAGATCGTTCATGCCATCCTCGTTGTTGCAACAGCGAAGGTAGACTGCGCTGGCCTGTTTTGACAAGCCCCCAGGCCATATCGCCCGGACCAAAAGCGAAAGGCCACCGCATAACTTACGGTGGCCTTTGGAGTAATTCCGAAAAAGCGTTGGCTTAGACGTTGAATTTAAAGTGGAAGATATCGCCATCCTTGACGATATAGGTCTTGCCTTCCTGACGCAGCTTACCGGCATCGCGCGCACCCGATTCACCGTTAAATTCGATGAAATCGTCATAGGCGATGGTTTCGGCCTTAATAAAGCCGCGCTCGAAATCGGTGTGAATGACACCGGCCGCATTCGGGGCGGTCGCACCTTTGAACACCGTCCATGCGCGCGCCTCTTTCGGGCCAACCGTAAAGAAGGTCAGAAGGTTCAGCAGCTTGTAGCCTTCGCGGATAATACGCGCCAAGCCGGTTTCCGAAAGACCAAGACCTTCAAGGAATTCTTTCTTGTCTTCTGCACTGTCAAGCAGGGCAACCTCGGCCTCGATCGCGGCTGAAATTACAACCGAACGTGCACCCTGTGCTTCGGCCATAGCGGCAACCTTGGCCGAAAGTTCATTGCCGTCGGCTGCGTTGTCTTCATCAACATTGCAAACATACAGGATCGGCTTACTGGTCAGAAGCTGCAGCATACGGAATGCTTTTTCTTCGTCTTCACCGTCAATTTTAACGGTCCGCGCCGGTTTTCCCTCGCGAAGGGCTTCCAACGACCGTTCGATCAGCGCCATTGTCAGGACCGCATCCTTGTCGTTCTGACGCGCCTTTTTCTGCAGGCCAGGAATACGTTTCTCCAGGCTTTCCATATCGGCCAGCATCAGTTCGGTTTCGATGGTTTCCGCATCACGCACCGGATCGACAGAGCCGTCAACATGGGTAATGTCGTCATCTTCGAAACAGCGCAGAACATGGACGATGGCGTCGGTTTCGCGAATGTTGGCCAAAAACTGGTTGCCCAGCCCCTCGCCCTTTGACGCGCCACGGACCAGACCGGCAATATCGACAAACTCAAGCTGGGTCGGAATGATGGTTGCCGATTTGCCGATTTCCGCAATCTTGTCGAGACGATCATCAGGCACACCAACACGGCCGGTATTGGGTTCAATCGTACAGAACGGGAAGTTCGCTGCCTCGGCAGCCGCCGTCTGGGTCAGGGCGTTAAAAAGGGTCGATTTACCAACATTGGGCATACCGACGATACCGCATTTGAATCCCATCTTTCCGGGCTCCGTCACTTGAATTTCTGTTTATCAGGATCGGTTTGCAAACGTGCAAACCAGACTATTTCTTTTTGCCAAATGCCTTGGCAAGCGCTTCGGCCATGGCCGAGGCTGCATTACTTACCGGGGTATCGGCGCGCTCAAGCCGCACCTTTGCCGCCCCTGAAAGATCATCGATGCCATCACCGGCCTGCGGCGCGGTTGATGCATCTTTGTTTTTCTCGCCCTTGTCGCCCCTAGACTTGTCGGCAGCCGGTTTGTCCTTTTTCGGCGCCTTTGGCTTGGGCGGTGAAACGATGGCAGAAACCTTGCTCATAAAGCCGCCATCATCGCCCTTGGTCAGACGCCCGAATTCGGCCGCCACCGCATCAAGCAAGGTCATCAGCCAGCCATCCTGTTCGGCCTTGGAGAAATCCCCAAGCACATGACCATGCACGCGGGACTTATCCCCCGGATGGCCTATCCCCAAACGAACGCGGCGATATTCCTTACCACAATGGGCATCAATCGATCGCAAACCGTTATGCCCACCATGGCCGCCGCCGCGTTTGACGCGCAGCTTGCCCGGTGGCAGGTCCAGCTCATCATGCAGGACAATAACGTCTTCGACCGGAATCTTGTAAAAGCGAAGCACTTCGCCAACGCTTTGCCCCGACAGGTTCATGAAGGTTTCCGGTTTCAGAACCAGAACCTTTTGGCCGTTCAATTCACCTTCGGAAATCTGGCCCTGGAATTTTTTGCGCCAGGGACCAAAAGAATAGCGGCGGACGAGTTCGTCCGCCGCCATGAAGCCAATGTTGTGACGATTGGCGACATATCCCGATCCCGGGTTTCCCAATCCAACCACCAGAAACATCGTAAGACCTCGATCTTATTCTTCGGTCGCTGCTTCTTCTTCGCCTTCTTCGTCAGAAGATTCGTTCTCTTCCGAACGCAGAGCAGACGGCGCAGCAACGGTTGCGACCGTGAAGTCACGATCGGTAATCGTAAGCTCGACACCTTTCGGCAGTTTGATCGCCGAAATGTGGATCGAGTCACCAACTTCAACACCGGTCAGGTCAAAGACCAGTTCTTCCGGAATTGCAGACGGTGCGCAAAGAACTTCGACGTCGTGACGAACGATGTTCAGAACACCGCCTTTTTTGAGGCCCGGGGATTTCTCTTCGTTTACGAAGCGAACCGGAACTTCAACGTTGATCGTCTGGCCTTTTGCAAAGCGCAGGAAGTCAACGTGCAGAATTTCGTCAGATACTTTGTCGAACTGAACGTCGCGCGGCAGAACTTCGTATTTCTCTTTGCCGACCTGAACGGTCAGAACGTGGGAATAGAAGCCCGGCTGATGCAGAAGTTTCCAAAGCGGACGCGGGTCAACCTGGAACAGAACAGCTTCCTGTTTTGCACCATAGATAACACCAGGGACCATACCGGCACGACGCACGGCACGGGCGGCCCCCTTTCCGGCCCGTTCACGGATTTCCGCATTGATAACAGAATTTGCCATCGGAAAATCTCCTTGAACTAAAAGTAGTTTGCCCTCGCAGGTTGGTGAGAATCACCGCTGAAAGCCTGCGAAAACAAGTGCGGTGGCCTCCAGGGGTGCCACCGCAGCGAGGGCCTTATACCCTCAATCGAAAAGAACGGAAACAGATTTTTCTTCCGAAATGCGGCGGATGGCTTCGGCCATCAGCGGTGCAATCGGAAGCTGTCTGATTTTTCCGCAATCACGTACGGCATCAGATGCCTTGATCGAGTCAGTGGTAACAACCTCGGTCATCGGGGAGTTGGCAATACGCTCAACCGCCGGACCCGACAGAACACCGTGCGAAACATAGGCGGCAACCGACGCCGCACCACGTTCTTTCAACGCACCGGCCGCATTGCAAAGCGTGCCAGCGGAATCAACGATGTCGTCGACCAGAATGCAGGCAGCATCCTTGACGTCACCGATCACGTTCATGACTTCGGAAACACCGGCCTGCGGGCGACGTTTGTCGATAATCGCCAGTTCCGCATCCAGACGTTTTGCCACCGAACGCGCACGGGCAACACCGCCAACATCCGGGCTGACGATCACAAGCTTCTTGCCGTCAAACTTGTTGCGGATGTCGCTGGTCAGAACCGGCGATGCAAACAGGTTATCAAGCGGAATATCAAAGAAGCCCTGAATCTGACCGGCATGAAGGTCCATGGTCAGAACGCGGTCTGCACCGGCAACCGTGATCAGGTTGGC
>ENA-ORCZ01000770-ORCZ01000770.1-marine-metagenome-genome-assembly--contig:-NODE-770-length-10107-cov-4.355633_pt1 | contig 10107 bp, 10 predicted proteins | sample MGYA00237785_ERZ508519 | MGnify/ENA primary metagenome ERZ508519 (study PRJEB26189, sample SAMN06268790) | marine metagenome | isolation source: Bioluminescent Bay, La Paraguera, Puerto Rico | place...
GTCGATCAGCGCGTTCAGCGTGTGACAGAACTCCTGCTGCACCTGCTTGCCGTGCAGGAACTGCATGTCGTCGATCAAGAGAAGATCGATCGTGCGCAGGTTTTCCTTGAAGGCCAGCGCGGACTGGGACTTCAGCGCCGCCACGAACTTGTACATGAAGTGCTCTGCCGTTAGGTAAAGCACCTTGCGGCCGCCCGCACGGGCCTTGGCGGCCACGGCCTGCATCAGGTGGGTCTTGCCCAGCCCGACGGACGCATGCAGATAGAGCGGGTTGAAGGTGACCGGGCCGCCGGCTGCGACCTGACGGGCCGCGGCAAGAGCCAGATTGTTGGATTCGCCTTCAACAAAGGTCTCGAACGTGTATTTCGGGTCCAGCGCGGCGCCCTGAAGGACGTCCCGTGCACTGTCCGTGCTGCTTTCGCCGCGGCCGAGGGCGGCGGTTACCGCCTGGGCACGGGTAACCTGTGCCGCGTCGGCAAGAGCATCGCCCCCGCGGTCGATGGCGACCGGCTTCGGGCCTTGCGGCGCAGCCAGGCTCGGTTGGGCAACCGGGGTCTGACGGGGCCGGATGGCTCCGCGCACGGTCAGTTCGATGCGGTGCACGTTGTCGCATTCGCGCTGCCAAAGACCCATCAGCTGGTCATTGTAATTGTTCTGGATCCACTGCTTCAGGAACCGGGTCGGGACCGACAGGCGCACCGTGCCGTCCTGATGTTCCTCAAGATCCACCCGCGCGAACCAGCTGGTGAACACATCGTCCCCAAGCTCCGCACGCAGCTGTTTCTTGACCCGCTTCCATTGTTCAGAGCCGCCTGCCTCCTGAACCTGCATGTCTTCTGCCTCCTGTACACTTGAAGAACGATCCGCCACAGCCGTTCTTCGACGCCTTGCCGCTTGTGCAGCATTATAATGTCCCTTTTGGGACGGTTATACGTTCGGCGAAGGGACGTATCCCTTCACCTGCCCCCGACCTGAGGCGGGGTTGCTAACTTTGTATCCAGGGCAGTCCGGCCGCTTTCCAGCCGGACCGGGTTCCGCGGTGGCCCTCCTGATCGAGGTGGCCTTCGAACCCATCAGAGATGTTAAAGCATTGTGTGTATCCGGCCCGCGTCATGGCTATCGCTGCTGCCTGACTGCGCGCGCCGGAGCGGCACAAAAAGTAGATCGGGGCGTTTTGGTCAAGTCCTTTTTTGACCAAAAGGTCCGAAAGAAAACTTGCAAATTCAGGATTAGGGCCCGACGGCGGGAAGCTCTGCCACTCCACCAGCACCGGTTCCTTTCCGATCGGCCGCAGATCGGGCAAGCCGACGAAAGACCATTCCGCCTGCGTGCGCACATCGACGAGCAATGCGGTCGCGTCATTGGCAAGCCTGTCGAAGGCCTCCTGAACGCTCACGTTGCCTGCGTATCCATCCTCATGTTGCAAAACAGCCCCCTTCAATAGCAATGTGCTATTGACTTAAAATATTATTCTTGGTTTTGGGAAGAAATTCCAGTCAGGAACAGCGCTAAGCGCCAGGATTTTTGAATACAGGAATGTATTCAATCTCCGGTCTTGTTGCCGGGTGCTCAGCTATGGTTTGAATAGACTTTTTCATTGTTGACCTAAGCACCAGTTTTTCAGTTGATCGCTGGTCTTTCCCGCCAGCCGTATTGTTAATATACAGACCGCGACCGACGGGGCAACCGCGTGTTTTTACGAATGGCGGAAAGTGCCGGTTTGCGCCCCTGTGACGGGATGTTTTGCCCCCTGTGAAGGAGTGAACAAATGCGTTTTACTGCAATGACTTTTTGCTCTGCGGTGGGCTGTCACAATGCAAAAACAACAATTTCAAAAAAATTTTCAGGACCTATAGCTTGACTCGTATCGAATCCGTATCGATCGCGTTATTTCGCACCTACATGTCCGCAACACATTGAAAACTAAGTGCAATCCTTGTCAGTGTCAGGCTTGGTAGAAATTGCGATATTGCCCGTTCTGGTTGCTGATTTTTATCATCCACAAAATTGCACGGCTAAAAAAAACCCGGCACTGCGGCCGGGTCTTTCTAACGCTTCTATGACGGGCTGTTTATGCGCCGAGTGCCTTGATGCGGGCATTGAGGCGGGAAACTTTCCGGGAAGCCGTATTGGCGTGCATCGTGCCTTTGCCGGCAGCGCGCATGATCTCCGGCTGTGCGGCCTTGAAGGCTTCGTTGGCAGCTGCCTGATCGCCGGAAGCAATTGCTTCCTCAACCTTGCGCAGGAAGGTGCGCACGCGGCTGCGACGGGCTTTGTTCGTGGCCGTCCGGCGGGCAATCTTGCGGGCCGCCTTCTTGGCCGATGGTGTGTTGGCCATGGGCTCAATCCTGATCGGTAATTGGGACGAATGTCCGGTGGCGATCGGGACCAAGGCGCGAGGGCGGCAAGACCCGATCAAAAAACAACGGCGGCGGAAAACCGCCACCGATTGGGCGCTGCTTATAATCGCGCTAAAGGGAGACGTCAACGGCTTATCGGCGTTTGCCGGAAGATTATTTGTTGCGGAATTGCGGCGCCCGCTTCTCCGTGAAGGCGGTCATGCCCTCTTTCTGATCCTCAAGCGCAAAGAGAGCCTGGAAGACCCGCCGCTCGAAACGGACCCCTTCGGACAGGGTCGTCTCATAGGCCCTGTCGACGCTTTCCTTGGCCATCATCACAACGGGCAGCGAGAAGTCGGCGATCTTCTCTGCCGCCTTCATCGTTTCCTCCAGAAGGTCGTCCGCCGGCACGACCCGGCTGACGAGACCGCTGCGCTCGGCTTCCTCCGCATCCATCATGCGGCCGGTCAGCACCATGTCCATGGCCTTCGACTTGCCGACGAAGCGGGTCAGGCGCTGGGTGCCGCCGGCGCCCGGAATAACGCCGAGCGTGATCTCTGGCTGGCCGAACTTGGCCGTGTCGGCGGCAATGATGAAGTCGCACAGCATCGCCAGTTCACAGCCGCCACCAAGCGCATAGCCTGCCACGGCGGCGATGATCGGCTTGCGGTTGCGCGAAACCCGGTCGAAGGGCGTGATCAGGTCCGTCTGATAGGCGGAGGAGAAATCGTGCGGCTGCATCTCCTTGATGTCGGCGCCGGCGGCGAAGGCCTTTTCCGATCCGGTGATGACGATGCATCCGATCTTCTCGTCGGCGTCGAAACCGTCGAGGGCCGTGCCGATTTCGTCGACCAGCGCCTTGTTCAGCGCATTGAGCGCCTTCGGCCGGTCCAGCGTGATCAGCCCGACCTTGCCGCGCTTTTCGACGCGAATATTCTGGTATCCCATATTGCCCGCTCCCGGTGCTGGGATCCGTTCGGGATCTGGTGGAGGCCGCGATTTGCAAACCCCCTTCAGGCCCTGCGGTTCCCTGGACATGCAATTTCCACGGGCCATGCGTAACCGACCTCGGGCAGGTCTGGCAAGCTAGTCCGTTCGGTCAGGTCTGGCAGGCGGGGCAGTAGAAGGTCGAGCGGCCGGACTGCACCAGCCGCGCAACCGTTCCGCCGCAGCCGGGCGTCCGGCATTCCGCGCCTTCGCGGTCGTAAACGGCAAAGGAATGCTGGAAGTAGCCGAGCGAGCCGTCCGCTTTGGTGTGATCCTTCAGCGACGACCCGCCTGCCCGGATTGCCTCTTCCAGGGTCGCGCGGATATTGGCGGCGAGTTGCTCGGCTTTCCTGGTCGGCCGCCCGGTCTTCGTCACCAGGCTGCCGGCTTCGCGCTCGGGGCTGAGTCCGGTGCGCCAGAGTGCCTCGCACACATATATATTGCCGAGGCCGGCAATGAGCTTCTGATTGAGAAGTGCGGCCTTCAGCGGCGTCCTGCGTCCGGTGAACAGACGCGCCAGCGTGTCCCCGCTCAGGTCGTTGCCGAGCGGTTCCAGCCCGAGCTCGCGGAAAAAGGCGTGACCGGCCAGCTCCGGCCGCGGGATCAGGTCCATGAAGCCGAAGCGGCGCGGATCGTTATATAGAATGCGTGCCGGTTGCCCCGCTGCCGTCTCGAGGTGAAAGACCACGTGGTCGTGTTTGGGATCCTTGCCGCGGGCATGGACGAAGACGCCGGGCGTTTGCGCCGGACGCTCGTTTTCGATCCGAAACGAGCCCGACATTCCCAGATGCATCACGAGCACGTCGCCGCTGTCGACGTCGCACAGAAGATATTTCGAGCGCCGCGACAGCGCGGTCACGCGGCGCCCGGTCAGGCGGTCCGCAAACTGCCGGGGAAAGGGAAAGCGCAAGTCGGCGCGGTTCTGCTCGAGCCTGGTGATCAGGGCGCCTTCAAAGGTCGGGGCAAGTCCCCGCTTCACGGTTTCGACTTCCGGCAATTCGGGCATGTGGGGTCTGGTATCCGCTGTCGCGGCAGGCTATAGGCCTGCGGCATATGGCTAAATGTGGCCTGCAAAGATAGCGCTTGTCAGAGGCTTGTACTATGGTCCGGCGCACTTTGAAGACATTTTGAGTTGAAGGCCGCCAATGCATTCGATGAATGTATGCGCGCGGCAAGGCCGACCTTGGAGGCGCTTTCATGACGCAACAGGCTCATAGCCGGTCCGGCAGTACCGGCCGCGCACCGGAAGAGATGCCGACCAGCTTCGGTTTCACGAAAGTTGCCGAAGGCCACAAGCAGGTGCTGGTGGACGAGGTCTTTCACAAGGTCGCGGACCGCTACGACCTGATGAACGACCTGATGTCCGGCGGCCTCCACAGGGTATGGAAGGACGCCATGGTCTCCTTCCTGGCTCCGCCAAAGTCGGCTTCCTCCGGTTGGCGGCTCCTGGATGTCGCCGGCGGCACCGGCGACATTGCGACGCGTGTGGTCAACCGGTCGGGCGGCAGTGCCCGGGCGATTGTCTGTGACATCAACGAAAGCATGCTTGGTGTCGGCCGCGACCGCGCGGAAAAGGCCGGCCTTTCCGATCTCATCACTTTCAGTCAGGGCAATGCGGAAGAGCTGCCGTTTCCAGACAGAAGCTTCGACGCCTATACGATTGCCTTCGGCATCCGCAACGTGCCGGACATTCCGAAGGCCTTGCGCGAGGCGCACCGGGTGCTGAAGCGGGGCGGGCGCTTCATGTGCCTGGAATTCTCCGAGGTCGACGTGCCGCTGCTCGACAAGGTCTATGACTCCTTTTCCTTCAACGCGATCCCGTCGATCGGCCGCTGGGTCACCGGCGACGGCGATCCCTACCGCTACCTGGTGGAATCGATCCGCAACTTCCCCAACCAGGAACGTTTTGCCGACATGATCCGCGAGGCCGGCTTCGAGCGGGTAAGCTTCCGCAACTATTCCGGCGGCATTGCCGCGCTGCATGCCGGCTGGAAACTCTGATCCATGGCCGTACCGGTGATGCCTTTCCTCCGCCTGGTGCGGGCGGGTTTCGTAATGGCGCGCGAAGGTGTGTTCGGACTCGTCTATCTGCCGGACTTGCCGGCCGGCCCGCGCTTCGCCATTGCCTGCGCGCGGTTGCTGGAACGGCGTGCGGTGCGCAACAAGCGGGCGGACCTGCGACTGTCGGACGCGCTCAACAAGCTCGGCCCCTCCTATGTCAAACTCGGCCAGTTCCTGGCGACCCGGGCGGACGTGGTCGGCAAGGAGGCCGCGCGGGAACTGGCTGCCCTGCAGGACCGTCTGCCGGCCTTCGACCACGACGCCGCCCGCGCCGCCGTCGCCGAGCAGCTTGGCGCGCCGGTGGAGGAGGTTTTCGCCGAGTTCGGCGAAGCGGTTGCCGCCGCCTCCATCGCTCAGGTGCATCCGGCGGTGATCCGCGACCGGGACGGCTCGCAGCGCAAGGTGGCCGTCAAGGTGCTGCGGCCCGGCGTCGCACGGCGATTCCAGCGCGACCTTGAAAGCTATTACCTCGTCGCGCGGCTGGCCGAACGCTTCCACCCGCCTGCACGGCGCCTGAGACCCGTCGCGGTCGTCGATACGCTCGCACAGTCGGTGGCCATGGAAATGGACTTCCGCCTGGAAGCGGCCGCCCTTTCCGAAATGGCGGAGAACACCGCCGGCGACCCGGGCTTCCGGGTTCCCGCCGTCGAGTGGCTGCGAACCGCCAAGGGCGTGCTCACCATGGAATGGGTGGACGGCCGCAAGATGTCGGATGTGGAAGGCCTGATCGAGGACGGTCACGACCTTCCGGCCCTCGGGGCCGCCGTGATCCAGAGCTTCCTGCGCCATACGCTCCGGGACGGCTTCTTTCATGCCGACATGCACCAGGGCAATCTATTCGTCGAGCCGGACGGCACTCTGATCGCCGTTGATTTCGGCATCATCGGCCGCCTGAACAAGCGTGAGCGGCGGTTCCTGGCCGAAATCCTCTTCGGCTTCATCACACGCAACTACCGCCGCGTGGCGGAGGTGCATTTCGAGGCCGGCTACGTTCCGGCGCATCAGGACGTCGACATGTTTGCCCAGGCGATCCGTGCCATCGGCGAGCCGATCCACGGCCACGATGCCAGCGAGATCTCCATGGCGCGGCTGCTGACGCAGCTCTTCGAGGTGACCGAGCTCTTCGAGATGCACACCCAGACCCAGCTGATCATGCTGCAGAAGACCATGGTCGTGGTGGAGGGCGTGGCGCGTTCGCTCAATCCGAACCTCGACATGTGGAAGACCGCCGAGCCTGTCGTCGGCAGCTGGATCAAGGACAATCTCGGTCCGGTCGGCAAGCTGCGCGATGCGGGCGACGTGTTGGGCGCTCTGGCCAAGATCGCCAACGACCTGCCGCTTTTCGCCGACCGGATCGGCCGCATGTCGGAGGAACTCGAGCGCATGACACAAGGCGGACTGCGCTTCGACCAGGAAACCTCGGAGGCCATCGGCAGAGCCGAGGCAAGGCACACCCGGTCCGGCCGCATCGCGCTCTGGGTGATCGCCACCTGTGCGGTCGTTGCCACCTACATGCTTTTCTGATCGAAGGAGTCCCGGGCCTCAGTCCGAAATGCCTGCCAGCAACGTTCTGCGCGCGGTCGCGATGTGACGTTCCAGGATCTCAGCGGCCCGGTCTTCCTCTCTCTCTTTCAGCGCCTCCACCATCGCTGCGTGGTCATCAAGCCAGTCCTCCGTGCGGGAGGGGAGGATACCGTATCCGGCGATATGGATCCGGCAGGTCCGCCGCAGTTCCTCGATCATGCTGATCTGGCGGGGGCGGCCGGCCGGCGCGTAGAGCGTCTTGTGAAACATCCAGTCGCTCTCGGCCCAACGGCTCGTTGCGGCATCGATATTGGAATGGGCGAGAGCGGTGTCGATCCGTGCCATGTCAGCTTCCGTCGCACGGCGAATGGACTGGCGCAGGCAGTCCGTTTCCAGGAGAAGCCTGAGGTCGTAGACTTCCTCGATTTCCGCTTCCGACAACCGGATGACCCGCGCCCGGCGGTTGGGCACCAGGTCGATCAGTCCCCGCGCGGACAGAAGCTGCAGGGCATCGCGCACGGGGATGCGGCTGACGGCAAACCTCGCCGCGATCTCACCCTGCTTCAGTTCCACGCCGGGCCGGTAGGTTCCGGCGACAATCTCGTCTTCCAGCGCGGCGGCGATCTTCTCTGCTGACATGAAAACTCCGGGGCTGTTCGCTATGAGACGCCTTGACAGAAACATATAAATGAAAAATGTATAAAAGTATACATTTGGAGAAGCCCATGGGCAAAGAACATGAATATAGGTCGCTGATCCGCTGGACCGGCAACAGGGGCAGGGGTACCAGAACCTATCGCGGCTATGACAGGACCTGGGATATCGAGACGCGCGGCAAACCGGTCGTCCATTGTTCGAACGACCCGCTGCTGGGCGGCGATCCCACCCTGCACAACCCGGAGGACCTGCTGTTATCCTCCCTGGCAAGTTGTCACATGCTCTGGTACCTGCATCTGGCAAGCGACGCCGGAATTGCGGTTGCGGCCTATGAGGACGCTCCGGTGGCCGTCGGCGAGACGGAGTCTTCTGGCGCGGGGCGTTTCCTGCGCGCTGTTCTGAAACCCGTCATCAAGGTGCCGAAAGGCACCGATCTCGCCAGGGCCGATGCGATCCACCACGAGATCCACAAGGTGTGTTTCATCGCCCGCTCGGTGAATTTTCCGGTGAGCTACGAGGCGACTTACCTGGAAGCGTGATCTGCGGCCTCAGGCCGGTGTCACCCGCCTCAGCGTCAGGTTGATCCGTCCGCCGCTTTTCAGAAGCGTTGAAGTGCCCGTGAGCACCCGGTCTATGCCGTGAAAGGCAAGGCGTGCCGCGCCGCCGAGCACGACGACATCGCCGGATTGCAGGCGGAATGATTTCGTCGGGTCCTTGCGCGCAAGTCCGCCGACGCGGAAGGTGGCGCTGTCGCCGAGCGAGACGGAAACGACCGGTGCCTCGAACATCTCTTCATCCCGGTCCTGGTGCAGGCCCATCCTGGCGCCGGGCTCATAAAAATTGATGAGGCAGGCTTCGGGCGGCGGCGCGTCCGGCGCAACCTCCTTCCAGAGGGCCCGCAGACGCTCAGGCATCGCCGGCCAGGGACGGCTCGTCGCCGGGTGGTGGGGCTGGTAACGGTAGCCGTCAATGTCGGAGACCCAGCCAAGCGGACCGCAATTGCTCATCTGCACGGTAAACGGCTTCCCCGTGCGCGGCATCACGGGTCGGAACAGCGGGGCTTCCGCTACGACGGCGCGAATCTCTTGTAATAGCGCTTCCTGTTCGCCGCGGTCGAATTGCTCGGGCAGATAGGAAAGGCCGCCGAGGCCGTTTATGGAAGGATCCTGCATTGGACCGTTCTAACGATTGACTTCAGTCTCCGCCACCACATCCGCTGCAGCCGGAGCCTCCATCGCCGCCGCTCGATCCGGCACCGCAGCCCGAGGAGTTGCCGCCGGTCGCTTTGGTAAAGAGTGCGCGCAACACGACAGCGATCACGACAATAACCAACAGAAAGACAAGCGTGTGTTCGCTCGCCCAGTGCCAGACCATGTTGTGCAGACGCTCGATCAAGGTGTCGCCTGCCGGCGTGCCGTGGGCAAAGGCAAGGCCGGTGCCGAAGCTGAAGATAGCGAGGGCAATGGCCGCCACACCCGCCTTCGACGGCGGCTTTGCGAAGCGGTCGATTGCCGCACCTGCCGCACCAAGCCATGCGGGTTTGCGGATCAGCCAGACATCCCGGGTGTTGACCCGCCTGAAATGCGGTGCCTTGCCGAAGCGGATCTGCTCGGACGGCCAGATATCGGCCGGCGGTTCGCCGAATTCGTCGCGGTAGAGATCCAGCGTACGGGCATAGTTTTGCCGGAAAAGCGCGGCCTGGTCCGGTCCGCCCCGTGTCGGCATGTGGTGGAGCGGGCGCATGAGCGCTTCGCGGAACGGGCCCCAATAGTGGGTTGTATAGGTCAGATGCAGGTGCCAGGCCTGATCGACCTCGTCGCTCGGTGTCACCGCGCCCGCATTCAGCTGGCTCAGATAGGCAAAGCGCAGGTATTCCAGCACCACCCGCGCGGCATAGCGCTTCGACCAGCCATTGTCCCGGGCGAGCCGGTGCGAAAACGGAAAGTCTGCCTCCACATCGTCCGGATGGCAGGCGGAGATCCGGGTCCAAAGCGCGGGTTTTTGCATTCGGGTCCTCTCTCTGGGCGGCAACTGGCCTTCAGGACCGATCTTAACTCCATGTCCTTAGCAAATCCGGAATCAGTGCTGGAACCGAACGCCCCGGGGACCTGACCTCGATGAGGCCCGTGTTGCGGATGCGCCTTCATCCAGGTCGATTTTTCTCATCAAAACGGGAAGGTGAAGGATCCAACGAGATCAGCATTGCGGGACTTGTCTGTGCAGAACCGGAGCGCCGGTAACCTTCAGGCAAGACATTCACGAGAATCTCCGCTCTCACGGCATTGCCGGCGGACAGATGTCTTGCAGGTAAAGTTTCATCCACCTATATAGCGATCAAGCTTCGCGCCAAATCCCGAACCCATCGTTCTGGCGCGTTGTCCGGGGCGACCCGGAACCCAAGTGAGAGGAGCCGGGCTGACGCCTTCATGGGTCTTTCCGGTTTGCTAGAAAGAGAGGCAAAAATGGCAAAGGTCATTGGTATCGACCTCGGCACGACCAACTCGTGCGTCGCCGTCATGGACGGCAAGGATTCCAAAGT
>ENA-ORCZ01000771-ORCZ01000771.1-marine-metagenome-genome-assembly--contig:-NODE-771-length-10107-cov-3.282353_pt1 | contig 10107 bp, 8 predicted proteins | sample MGYA00237785_ERZ508519 | MGnify/ENA primary metagenome ERZ508519 (study PRJEB26189, sample SAMN06268790) | marine metagenome | isolation source: Bioluminescent Bay, La Paraguera, Puerto Rico | place...
TCCGAACGCGGCGATCCCGGGCTTAACCAGCGCGGCAGCCGCTACATCGGCCGCGAATTCACGCTTGCCGCACCGCTGAACGAAGGCAGCGGCAACCTTTCCATCGACGATACGATCTGGCGCATTACCGGACCGGACCTGCCGGCAGGCACCAGGGTGCGGGTCGATGCGGTTGAAGGTGCCCGGCTGGTCGTCTCCCCGGCAGGGTGAGCGTTACCGGCCCGCAAAGATCGGCCGGTCCGCAGTCGATAGGCATTTGGGATTGCAAACAGACAATGGCCAGCCGGTTTGTTCGGCTGGCCATTGTCTTTGCGTGGTGGCGTTTCAAAGCTTATGGCCCAGGGGCAGCGGCGGTTCTTCCGCCTTCAGGAGAATGCCGACGCGCCGATTGGCGGCAAGATAAGGGTCGTTCGGAAAGAGCGGCTCGGTGTCGGATTTGCCGACCACCGCAAAGAACTGGTTCTCCGGCACACCGTATTCCGCGAGGATCTGACGCGCGATGTTCGCCCGTTCACTGGAAAGGTCCCAGCCGGTGTAGCTTGGGTCGATCGACTGACGTCCCGCCGTCGTATGGCCGGTGATCTCGATCCGGTTCGGCATCTGGGCGAGGACCGGTGCCATCTTGGCGATCAGTCGGCGGGTCGTCTCGTAAGGATATTTTGAGCCTTCCCGGAACATCGAGCGGCCGTCCTGGTCGACCAGCATGATGTTGAGGCCTTCCTCTGTTTCCTCGAGGATGATGTTGCTGGAGATCTCCGTGATTTCCGGCATTTCCTGCCAGGCCTGGCGGAGGGATGCGGCGGCCGTTGCAAACTGGCGCGGTTTTTCGATATCGGCTTCCAGCGTGTCGTGGGTGTTGGCTTCCGGCCCCTGCTTGCGCCGCTTTTCATGGCGCTCCTGGGAAAAGTCGGAATCCAGTTCCTGTTCGATCTGGCTGATGTCCTTCATGTAGTCGCGGATCGGTATCCCCTCGACTTCGATGATCCCGGTCTTGCGCGCGGAATCCTTGACACCGAAGGCCTCGCGCATCGAGCCGGCGACGACCTGAAGCTTTTCCTTGTCCTGGATGGAAAAGGAGATGATCAGCACGAAAAAACAGACAAGCAGGGACATCAGGTCGGCGAAGGTCACCAGCCATTCCGGGGCACCGCTGTTTTGTGGCTTCTTTCTCGCCATGTCCTGCTTCCGTTACCCGCCTTAAGCCGCGTCCGCCAGCTCGGCCTTCAACTTGTCCGGCAGATAGGCGATCAGCATTTCCTTGATCAATGCCGGGCTCTTGGATTCGCGAATCTGGCAGACCCCGTCGATGATCAGGGTCTGGTTGAGATCGTCGACATCGAATTTGGCGTCCAGCTTGTCGACCAGCGGCAGACACAGGCAGTTGGAAATCAGCGCGCCGTAGAGCGTCGTCAGAAGGGCCACGGCCATGGACGGGCCGATGGCGGCAGGGTCGTCCATGTTGGCCAGCATCTGCACCAGACCGACCAGCGTTCCGATCATGCCGAAAGCCGGCGCCGAATCGCCGAGCGCCTTGAAGACGCGCCGGCCTTCCGAGAGGCGCGACAATTGCAGGTCGCGTTCGCGCTCCATCGATTCCTTGATGAATTCGAGTTCGTAGCCGTCGGCGATATACTGCACGCCCTTGGCCAGGACCGGATCGGAGACATCGACATTCTCAAGACCCAGCGGGCCGGACTTGCGCACGATTTCGCCGAGATTGGTGATTTCGGTGATCAGGTCGCGCGGGCTCGCACTCTTGCCGGCGAGCGCCACTTTGGACCCCGTTACGAAGGCGGCAGCAATGTCGGAGAGCTGAAACCGGATGAGTGTCGCTGCAAAACCGCCACCGAACACGATCAGCACCGACGGGACGTCGACGAACTGCGTGAAACTGCCGCCCAGAAAGATGGCGGCGAGGACGATGCCGAAGGCGCCCACAATGCCGATTAATGTCGCCAGATCCATTCTGCACACACACCAGGGTTTGCGGCTTTGAAGCCGGGAAAACTTTGGAGCAGTGTAAGTGCTTTATGGCTAATCAAATCCTAATGGACGGCCATCGGTGTGCGGATAGGGAAACTTTTTTGCACGCAACGGCGACGCCTCAAAGGGTCAAGGCGCCGATTGCCGGGTCCGGGAAAGCCTCAGGCGGCGCCGATGCGCAGGAGGTCGTGCAGGTGAACGATGCCGACCGGACGCCCGTCCTCGATCACGAAAACGGAGGTGATCGACAGGCTGTTGACCAGTTCCAGGATCGTTGCGGAGAGCGTGTCCGGTGACACGGTCTTGGGCGAGCGGGTCATGATTTCGCCGGCGGACTTTTCCAGAAGATTGGAAGAAACGTGGCGGCGCAAGTCACCGTCGGTGATAATGCCGATCAGCTGACGCAGTTCGTCGGTGACGCCCAGAACGCCGAAGCCGCGCTGGGTCATCAGCACGATGCCCTCGCTCATCGGCGTCGTCGCCGGGACCAGCGGCAGGCGGTCGCCCGAATGCATGATGTCCTTGGCGGTCTTCAGGCTGGCGCCGAGGCGGCCACCCGGATGAAAGACGCGGAAATCCTGCGCGGTGAAACCGCGGCCCTCCAGAAGGGCTACGGCAAGCGCGTCACCGATCGCCAGCTGGATCAGCGCCGAGGTCGTCGGCGCCAGGCCGTGCGGGCAGGCCTCGGTCACCGCCGGCAGCGCGACGACAATGTCGGCCGCACGGCCGAGCGTGCTGTCCTTGCGCGAGGTGATCGCGACGAGTGGCACCTTGAAACGGCGGGTATAGGAAACGATGCCGGCCAGTTCCTGGGTCTCGCCGGACCAGGAGAGAGCGATGACCACGTCATTCTCGGTGATCATGCCGAGGTCGCCGTGACTGGCTTCGCTGGCATGAACGAAAAAGGCCGGCGTGCCGGTGGAGGCGAGGCTGGCGGCGATCTTGGTGCCGATATGGCCACTCTTGCCGATCCCCGTGACGACAACGCGGCCCTGGCTCCTTTGAATGAGCTCGCAGGTTTGCCGGAACGGGGCGGCAAGGCCATTCTTCAGGGCAGCCCTGACTGCGCTGAGACCGGCTATTTCCGTTTCTAGGGTTCGTTCGGCGGAAACGAGACACTGGGCGGTCATGTCGTTGTTTTCATCGGTAAGGGGATCGCGCAGCAGAGAGGACATTCGCACGGAACTTTTCTTGTTATTGACCGCCTAGCTCTATGCCAGTCTCCCATGGGGATCAAGGAGCCGCGATCCATTATATCGATCAGGGTCTGTGTCGACCCGCGAAAATGCCCTGGCACGTGCCGCCGTACAGCCTCCGGACGGGATAACGCTTCGCTGACTGTGGGTAACCCGCCGGACATTGTCAATTTGCAAAAAGAAACGAAGGATTAACCATCCTTCTTCAGTTTGGAGCCGAACACGACGTCGACTGGTCCCGGTTTCCATGCGCAGTTATCTGCTCCCGATCCTCTGCTTTGCTTTGACGCAGGTCGTTTCCGCGGCTGCGCAAACGACGCTGGACGATCTGCGCGGTTCCGAAACTCCGGAAGAAGCGAGCGAATCGGCAGAGGCGTCCAACCAGGCCGCCGGAAATACCGCCGTCAATCCGACGCAATCCAACGTCTTTTCCCTCCGCAGCACGCTGAACGCAGCAACTGCAGAGACCGGCTCGACGGGTCTCGGCACCAATGGCCGGATAACGCCGGTGCGGCCGTTCGCCGACCGGATCGCCGCCGTCGACCGGGCCGTTCCGCTGGGGGAAAGCGGCATTGACGACAGCGTCTTTGCAGGCGACACGACCTTCGACGCGGCCCGGGGCATCCGGCTGGGGTCCTTCACCTTTACGCCGCAGCTCACCGTGGCTTCCGGCTACACCGACAACCGCTCCCAGTCGGCAAGCGGTACTTCCGGCTCGCTCTACAGGCTGTCGCCGGACCTGTCGCTGACCTCCGACTGGTCGCGGCACGAACTGGACATGTCCCTGCGCGGGTCGTACACCGGATATCCGGGGGATACGGACGACAATGACGGCGATGTCTTTGCCGCCGCCAATCTGCGGCTGGACATCAGCGAGGCGACCCAAGTCAACACGAACCTGTCCTATTCCTACAGCCAGGAAGACGACGGCAGTGCGGAATCGGCCGGCGGAACCGATACCAACCAACTGTATTCGGCGAGCCTCAGCGGAACGCGGCGTGTGGGCATTGTTGCCGCGACGGGATCGATCCGCGCCGACCGCAACGAGTATTTTTCCGATACCGTTTCCGAAAGCGACCGCGACAACACGCTCTATTCCGCAAGCCTCAGGCTGGACGGCAACACGGGCAGCATGCTGTCGCCCTTCATCGAAGGCTCGCTGCTGCTGCGGCGCTACGACGACACCTGCAGCGACGCGATTTGCGAGGATCGCAATGCGAACGGCTATCAGGTCAAGGGCGGCGTCACCATCGCCTCCGGGCCGAAGCTGACCGGCGAGCTTGGCGCCGGCTGGCGGATCGAGAATATCGAGGACAGTCGCCTGGAAGCCCTGTCGGGCCTGATCGTCGATGGCTCGCTGGTCTGGTCGCCGAGCCGGCTGACGACGGTCACAGCCGGCGTCGGCACGGCCTTCGAAGCGACCGACATCGATGATGCCAGCGGCTCGATCATCTATTCCGGCGACCTGCGCCTCGCGCACGCCTTCTCCGAGCGTCTGGTGGGCGAAACCGGTGTTGGCTACAGCTACCGAACCTACGAGGGCGTTTCCATCGAGGAGCAGACGCTGACCGGCTTCGGCGGGTTCACCTTTGCGCTGACACGCAACATCGCCCTGACGGCCGATTACACCCATCGGCGCTTCGACAGTTCCCAGGACGGCAGCGACTACACGGAAAACGCGGTTGAAGCCGGACTTCGTTTCCGGCATTAACGGTACGGTAACCAAATCAACACCATTCATGGGGCGGGGGCATAAACACGGACACGGGCATCAAGGAGGCCCTGATGCGAAGCCTTGCGCAGTTGACTGCGAATGTTATGAAGTTGCCACCCCTTGCCGGACGTCTGAAGAATCTTCGCCGACGCCTGCTGATACCGGCCGTTGCGGCCGCTGGCCTTGCGGGCGCCGCCCTGCCGGCGCATGCAGACGACGGCTTCAACCGCTTCGTGGCCGGGTTCTGGCCGAAGGCGCAGGCTGCAGGCATTTCCGCACAGACCTACAATGCCGTCTTCACCGGGATGACGCCGGACGACGACACACTGCGGCTGATGAGCAAGCAGTCCGAATTCGTCAAGCCGATCTGGGAGTATCTCGACAGCGCCGTTTCGGACGACCGGGTCGCGAAGGGGCGGCAGTTCCTGCAGCAATACGGCACCGTTCTTGCCAATATCGAGGCGCGCTACGGCGTCGACCGCGAGGCAGTGCTGGCGATCTGGGGCATGGAAACCAACTATGGCGGCTTCATGGGCCGTCACAACGTCATCCAGGCGCTGGCGACGCTTGCCTATGCGGCGCCGCGACGGACGGAATTCTGGGAAAAGGAACTGGTGACCGCACTCGGCATCGTCCAGGCGGGGCATGTTCGCTTCCAGGACATGGAAGGTTCGTGGGCGGGGGCCATGGGCCATACCCAGTTCATGCCGACCAGCTGGAAGGCTTATGCCGCCGACTATGACGGCGACGGCCGCCGCGATATCTGGACCTCCATCCCCGACGCTTTGGCCTCCACTGCGGCTTACTTGCAGAAACACGGCTGGCAGACCGGCAAGACCTGGGGATACGAGGTGGCGCTGCCGCGCGGCTTCGACTACCACCTGGCCGACGGCGACCGGACCATGACGCTCAGCGAATGGAACAAGAACGGCGTCCGGCGGACCAACGGCCGCGATTTTCCGCGCGGCTCCGACAATGCCATCCTGGTGCTGCCGGCCGGCGCGAGCGGTCCGGCCTTCCTGATGCTGAAGAATTTCTACGTCATCAAGCGCTATAACAACGCCACGGCCTATGCCCTTGCCGTCGGTCATCTGGCCGACAGGATCATCGGCGGCGGCCCGCTCGAAAGCGACTGGTCGCGCGAACACCTGCCGCTCAGCCGTTCCGAGACAGTCGAGCTGCAGTCGCTCCTGAACAAGCGCGGCTTCAGTGTCGGCTCGGCCGACGGCAGAATCGGCCCGGCAACCTTGCGCGGGATCCGTGCCTATCAGAGTTCACGCGGGCTGATCCCGGACGGTTACGCCTCCGTGGTTTTGCTGGCCCGACTGAAGATGGACGGTTAGACTGGCGGGGATTTCGGCGCGAACAGACCCCGACAGGAGCCAGAAGTGACATTGCAACGCCGGCAGACGAAAGCCTTCAGACCAGCCTTCGGCGTGGTTGTGCTTGGTCTTGCCCTGACGCTGGTGCTGACGGCCGGAAACGGTTTGGCCCAGGCACAGGATCTGCCGGCAAAAGAGATCGTGGTTGCCCAGAATCCCTTCAAGGGTTTCAATCCCTTCGCTCCGTTGCAGCGGCTCTTCGGCGGCGGCGGCGCAAACGAGAGGCGCAACAAGCCGCAGCAACAGGTTCAAAAACCCCGGGCCACGCGGCCCGTGGGCGCGCCGCCGAAATTCGATATCGTGCCGAAGGACCCCAATGCGGGGCTGATCCTGGTGGTCGGCGACCGGATGGCGCGGGGTGTTGCCGACGGGCTCAAGTACACACTTTCGGAAAAACCGCAGGTCCGTGTCGAACCAATTACCGACGACAGGGCCGGCTTTGCGGGTGAAAATCCGCCGGACTGGGGGAGCCAGGTCCTGGCCAAGATCCGCGGCGCCGATGTGAAGGCGGTCGTCGTGATGATCGGCCGGCATGATCTCGGCAAACCGTTTCCGGGCGAGCCGCCGGAGGAGTTCATGACGGCCGAGTGGCTGGAGACCTACAAAGCCAAGGTCGCCGCCCTCGTCCGTGTGGTGCGCCAGGAAAAGAAGCCGATCGTCTGGGCCGGGCTGCCGCCGACCGGCGACGAGTTGGTGAATGCGGATTTCACCCAGCTGAATTCGATTTTCCAGATCGCGTCGGAAGACCGGCGCGTGCGTTATGTCGACATCTGGGACATCTTCCTGGCCGAGGATGGCAGCTATTCCTCATACGGGCCGGACGTGGACGGCAAGAACACGCGGCTGCGCACCAACGACCGGATCGACTTCACCTGGGCGGGTTACCGCAAGGTGGCGTTCTTCGTCGAACGGGAGCTGTCTCGCGTCCTCGGCGGATATGGCGGGCTGGCGTTCGAAGGCGTCGAGGATGATCCGAATTTCATCGTGCTGACAGGCCGAACGACATCCTCGGAAGCCCTGCTGCTCGGGGGCGAGGACGACAACGAGCCGCTCAACCCGCTCAGCCGGACCTACCGCTTCTTCGTCGAGGGAGAGCCCTTGCCGCCGAAACAGGGGCGGGTGGACGACCCGCGGCTGCCGGTGAGCGAGAGCGCCGCGCCTGTCGCCGGGAATGAGACACCGGCGGCGGCATTGCCGGATCCCGTGCCTGGCAATGCGGGTGACAATTCGCAGTCCCGCGTATCCGTGACACTGCATCCGGCAGGCGAGACGACGTCAAACTGATTTCAACTGGAAACAAGCCCCGCCGGCGGTGGCCGGCGGGGTGTCTTTCAAGATGGACCTACCGCGGCAGGTCGGTGGTGCCGGTCAGGAATTCATCAACGGAACGGGCGGCCTGGCGGCCTTCGCGGATGGCCCAGACGACGAGCGACTGGCCGCGGCGCATGTCGCCGGCGGCATAGACGCCGGGCACCGAGGTCTTGTAGCTCATGGTGTCGGCAAACAGATTGCCACGCTTGTCGAGGTCGGCGCCCAGCTCGGTCAGCATGCCTTCGGCAACCGGGCCGGCAAAGCCGATGGCAAGCAGCACCAGATCGGCCTTGATGACGAATTCCGTGCCTGGAATGGGCTGGCGCTTGCGGTCGACGCGGGCGCATTCGACGCCGGTGACATGGCCATTGGCATCGGCAAGGATCTTCATGGTGCCGGCAGAGAATTCGCGGATGGCGCCTTCGGCCTGGGAAGACGAGGTGCGCATCTTGACCGCCCAATTGGGCCAGTTGGTCAGCTTGTTCTCCAGCTCGGGCGGCATGGGGCGCACATCGAGCTGTGTCACGGCAATGGCCCCCTGGCGGAAGCTGGTGCCGACGCAGTCAGATGCGGTATCGCCGCCGCCCACGACCACGACATGCTTGCCGGCAGCGGTGAGCTGGAACTCATTGCTGACGTCCTCACCGCCGATGCGGCGGTTCTGCTGCACCAGGAACGGCATGGCGTAGTGCACGCCGGCAAACTGGTTGCCTTCGACATCGACCGGCCGCGGGCGCTCGGCGCCGCCGCAGAGCAGCACGGCATCGTGGTCGCGCTGCAGGTCCGAGAGAGGCGTGGTGACGCCCACATTGACGCCATAGTGGAAGGTGACGCCCTCGGCTTCCATCTGTTCGACACGGAAGTCGATATGCCCCTTTTCCATCTTGAAATCGGGAATGCCATAGCGCATCAGACCGCCAGCCTTGGGCTCGCGCTCATACACATGCACGTCATGTCCGGCGCGGGCAAGCTGCTGGGCAGCGGCCATGCCGGCCGGGCCGGAACCGATGACGGCGACGCGTCTGCCGGTCTTGGCCTTGGGCATTTGCGGCTTGACCCAGCCGGCCTTGATCGCCTTGTCGGCAATGGCCTGTTCCACCGTCTTGATGGCGACGGGCACGTCCTCGAGGTTGAGCGTGCAGGCCTCTTCGCAGGGGGCAGGGCAGATACGGCCGGTAAATTCGGGGAAATTATTGGTCGAATGGAGATTGCGCGAAGCCTCTTCCCAATCGCCATTATAGATCAGGTCATTCCAGTCCGGGATCTGGTTATGCACCGGACAACCCGTGTCGCCATGACAGAAGGGAATGCCGCAATCCATGCAGCGGGCAGCCTGATCGACCACCCGGCCTTCGGTCAGGGGAATGGTGAACTCGCCAAAATGGCGAATGCGGTCAGAGGCCGGCTCGTAGCGCGGCTCTTCACGTTCGATTTCGAGAAAGCCTGTTACCTTACCCATGGGCCTTACCTCTAGTTCTCTGCCGAAAAGGCAGGTAGTCCGAGTTGGTTTTCGCAGGCAGCGATCCAGCGCAACAGCGCGGGCCGCCCGGAGAGATCAAAACCGCCCTGCGGCGCCTGCCGCGTATAGGGCAGAAGGGCGATGTCGGCGATGGTCATGGCCTCGCCCACCAGCCAGGTCCGGTCCGTCAGGGCCTGTTCCATCAGGTCGAGGGCTTTGTTGCCCTGCATGACCAGATTGGGGTCGAGATCGGACACGGCCTGCTTATCATAGACGACGCGGGCGCGCGCCACCGCCACACTTGGCTCATGGCTGTACTGTTCCCAGAACAGCCATTCGTCCACTTTGGCAGCCTCGTAGCGGTCGGCCGGGATGAAGCGCGTATCCTGTGCCAGATAACGCAGAATGGCGTTGGACTGCGCCAGGGGCCGGCCGTCATCGAGAATGACGACGGGCACCTGACCAGCCGGATTGAGCTTGAGGAACTCCGGTGTGCCGGTTTCTCCGGAACGTGAGCGGACTTCACGCAACTCAAAAGGCAGACCGATGGCGTCGGCGATATACTTGACCTTGAGGCAGTTGCCCGACCCAAAGTTGCCGTAGATCTGCAACATCACTCCGCCGCCGCCTGTGCGCCAGAGCCGCGCTTCTTTTCCATCTCAAGGATGGCGCGGCGATATTCGACTGGCATCACCTTGACGAATTTGGGGCGCATCTCGACCCAGTTCTCCAGGATCTGCTTGGCGCGGGTCGAGCCCGTATAGTGCAGATGGTTGGAGATGAGCTGGTGCAGACGCTCGTCGTCATGCTTGGTCATGTCGCCTGAAATGTCGACGCGGCCATGCCATTCAAGGTCGCCACCATGGTGGTGCAGCTTGCGCATGAGGTCTTCTTCCTCCTGCACCGGCTCGAGATCGACCATGGCGAGGTTACAGCGGCTGCGGAAGGTCTCGTCCTCGTCCAGCACATAGGCGACACCGCCACTCATGCCGGCGGCAAAGTTGCGGCCGGTCTTGCCGATGACAACGACAAGGCCCCCGGTCATATATTCGCAGCCGTGAT
>ENA-ORCZ01000772-ORCZ01000772.1-marine-metagenome-genome-assembly--contig:-NODE-772-length-10101-cov-2.625898_pt1 | contig 10101 bp, 9 predicted proteins | sample MGYA00237785_ERZ508519 | MGnify/ENA primary metagenome ERZ508519 (study PRJEB26189, sample SAMN06268790) | marine metagenome | isolation source: Bioluminescent Bay, La Paraguera, Puerto Rico | place...
CGTCGAAGCGCGGATGAACCTGCGCGATATCGACTCAGTGCATGTCGGGCAGAAAACGAGGGTCCGTCTAACCGCATATGACATCCGCAAAACACCGCCCCTAGATGGAGAAGTGACGTTTGTCGCGGCGGATCAGACCGTGGATGAAAAGAGCCAGGTGGCCTACTACGTGGTCCGCGCCGAGATCGATCCGGCCGAGTTGAAAGACAACCCTCTGGTCGCCCTTTACCCTGGCATGCCTGCCGAACTTCAAATAATGCGCCGATCCCGCAAGGCGATCGAGTATCTGGTCGAGCCGATTACCGAAAGTTTCAGTAGGGCGTTTCGTGAAGATTGATTTGAGTTGTATTTTAATATTCGGGCTTCTTCGCAAACTTTATCTATATTTTACATTATAATTATCATGCTCAAATCTATCATTATTTTATCTGATGGAAACTTAAGTAAATATTTTCAATACGTTATGTGTTCTTGATGATGACAGGGATTGATTCGAGATTTTTTCTTCTTCCATGGTTTCAGGAAGAAATTTTTAATTTCAAATCATTTTAATTCGATTAATGTTCTGCCTTAAAAGTATTGTCTAAATTCAATTTAGTAAAAAAGTCGATCGAACAAAGTATTGCCACAATATTTTCACGATATCTTCCTTTGATTTCGGCGTAAATCGTGTAGTCTCTCTTTATGCAGCGCACAATTCTGCGTGCTGCGGAATACGCCTGTTCGACAGACGGGTGCGCAAACTCAACTTAACGAATCGTGGGAGCTACCAATGGCCACTTTAGAAGGCAGTGCCTATCAGGACTTCCTGGTCGGCACGAATGCGCCTGACTTTATTTTCGGACTTGGCGGAAACGATGTGCTGCTCGGCCAGGACGGAGGGGATTTCGTCTTTGGCGACGATGGCAATGAAGTCATCTCCGGCGGAGAAGGAAATGACATGCTCTTCGGCGGTGCCGACGACGATGCGATTTTCGGAGATGCCGGCAACGACATGATCTTCGGCAATCAGGGTGATGATTATATTTCCGGCGGCGAAGGCAACGACACCATCCTGGGCGGCGACGGGAACGACGTCATCGATGGCGGCGCAGGCAACGATGTCATGATCGGCGGGGATGGTTTCGACATCTTCGTGTTCAACGGCGGTGGCGGCAACGACCTGGTCATGGATTTCAATGCCGGCGAGGACCTTGTCCAGATCGCTTCCGATATCAACGGCACGGGCATTTCTTCAGCGGCCGACGTTGCTGCGCGTGCCTCGCAGGTCGGCAACAGCACGATCGTCGACCTGGGCAATGGCGACACGCTGACGTTGAACAACGTCGACGTGGACGACGTCCAGGGCGATCCAAACGCCTATTTCGTCATCTCGTGATGATGAAGGGCTGCCGGGTGCCAGCGGTTCTGGCGCCCGGTAGTCCGTTTTGCCTGAATCCGGCTGGCAGGCGATCGGCCCGGTTTCAACATGCCGGTGCGTCCGCGTTGCCGGTTCGGTTCCGCCGGGCCGGATCATGCTCCGGCAACCTTTGTGCAAAAGACAGCGATCCATGCCAATGCTTGATACCGTACGTCCGAGTGACAGGATGGTCTTTGAAACCCCGGAGGTTTTCACACTCGCTTCCGGCATCTGCCTGGTTGTTTGGGATCTTCAGAACCGGGCGTGGACATCGCCCCGCCTTGAAGAAAAGGACGGGGGAAAGCTTTCTCCGGTTGCATGCGTTCGTCTTGCACGTAATGACGGCGGGACGAGGTTGCTTTGGGTGTTTCGCAATGACGCGAACAAACCACGCGAACTGAGGGCAAGTGCAGGCGCCATAGCTTCCGAGACCGATATCCAGGTGCCGCAGCCGGAAGAGATCGCGTTCGCCGATCCGCGAAAGGTCCTCAAAGGCTTGTCGCTCAACGGCCGCGCGGCCATGGTTTCGGCCCTACTCAATACCTGGCCGGGGATATTCAAGCTTGGCAGGAGCCGCAGCTTCACGGAGTTCGTCGTCAGGCTGCTTGGCGAATTGAATGAAAACCCGCCGTTGGCTGCCTGCTCGGCATCGGTCGGCGCACGCTGTACCGGCGCCTCGGCGAGCGCGAAGACGGTTGATCGGACTCGCCGCAGGGCGCCTGAAAGCGCACACTGCCGGCCTTTTCTCAGCGAGGAGCGAACATGCTCAACAACGACGTCCTGCGCAGCCTGCGCTACACCCTCAAGGCCAGTGATGCACAGATGGCGGAAATTGCCGCCCTGGGTGGCTGTACGGTGGACGAGGCCGAGGTTCGCGCCTGGCTCAGCCGCGAGGACGAGGATGGCTATCAGGAATGCCCGGACGAGGCGATGGCGCGTTTTCTCGACGGCTTGATCTACTTCAAGCGCGGCAAAGACGAGAGCCGCCCGGCGCCGCCGCTGGAGCTGCCGGTGAGCAACAACCAGATCCTGAAGAAACTGCGGGTAGCCTTCGAACTGCGCGACGAAGACCTGCAGGCGATCCTGCGGGCCGCCGACCTGCAGCTGTCGAAATCCGAGCTCGGCGCGCTGTTCCGCAAGCCGGGACACAGCAACTACCGGCCCTGCGGTGACCAGCTGCTGCGCAACTTCCTCAAGGGGCTATCGCTGCGCCAGGGCTGAGCTCGCTGAGGCGGGCCTGCAGTGCTTGCGCAGTCGGCATGGACGCTGTGGCGAGGGAGCCCCTGAGCGTTGCGTTCGGATCGCTTGCGCTGAGCGCCTCCGGCCGGCACCCGTTGCAGCTGCCGCCACCGCCATGCCGGCCATCGGCAAGCTGCTGACCCACGCTGCTGCGCATGTCGGGGCGGTGGCGAGCGCCGGGTAGCTGTGCGCCAAGGGCTGGGCCCGCGGTTTTGCCATCGATGCCGGCAACCGCCTGCGTACACCGCTGACCAATGAACACGGGCGGTTGCTGAGCGCATGCCGATGCGACTTGCTCAACCGGGCTGCGACACCTCGCGTGGCGTCAGCTGTTCCAGGCGCAGCGGCGCCAGTGCGCGCCGGCGCACGGCCATCCAGTCTTCCAGCGCCGACAGCGAACGCGGCGGCGAGAGCAGGTAGCCCTGGAACAGGTCGCAGCCGGCCTCGAGCAGGGCCGACTGCTTCTCCATGTTGTCCACACCCTCGGCGTTCACCCGCTTGCCCTGCGCATGGCAGAAGGCGATGAGCGCCGCGAGGCTCTGCTGCATGTCCGGGCGGGTGAGGCTGTCGACGATCACCATGTCCAGCTTGATGGTGTCCGCCGGGTACTGCAGCAGCTGCTGGAACGAGGTGTAGCCGACGCCGAAGTCGTCGATCGCCACGCGGAAACCCGCCTGGCGCATGCCCTTGACCACCGCCATGGTGTCCTTGCTCAGCTCGGCGGCATAGGTTTCGGTCAGCTCGATTTCGATCCTGCCCGGCTCGATGCCGTGGTGGGCGGCGCGCTCGACCAGATAGCGGCAGATGCGATCGTCCACCAGCTGGGCCGAGGATACGTTGATCGCCAGAATGACACCCTCGCCGAACAGGCGGACCAGCTCGGGGTACTCGGCCAGTGCATGGTCGATCACCCAGCTGTCGATCTTCGGGAACAGCCCGGCACGCTCGGCGATGGGGATGAACTCCGCCGGCGAGACGGTGCCGAGGATCGGCGAATGCCAGCGCAGCAGCACTTCGCAGCTGACCACCGCACCTTCGCGATCGAGCGCTGGCATATAGACCAGGCGCAGCTGGTCGTCGCCGTCGAGCGCGCGCAGCTGCTCTTCGATCAGGCGGATGCGCTCGTTGCGTTGTGCGAGTTCGCCACTGAAGGCCACCACCGCGTTCTTGCCTTCGGCCTTGGCCTGATACATCGCGGTATCGGCACGGGTCAGCAGCTGGGTGATGGAATCCGCGTCGTCCGGGTAGCGGGCGGTGCCGATGCTCAGTCCCACCGGGTAGAGCCGATCCTCGAGGCGGAAGCCGCCACGACACAGCCCCAGCAGTGCCTCGCACAGCTCTTCCAGATCTGCAGCGCCGGGCTCGGTCAGCAGCAGGATGGCGAACTCGTCGCCTGACAGACGGGCCAGGGCCGTTTCCGTCTGCGGATGGCGCAGCCGGTGCGCCTCCAGCACGCCTTGGGCGCGCTGGGCAAAAATCCGCAGCAGCGTGTCGCCGGCATCGTGGCCGTGCTGATCGTTGACCTGCTTGAAGTTGTCCAGGTCGATGAACAGCAGCGCCAGACGCTTGTCGCTGTGCAGGCAGCGTTCGTACATGGCGTTGGCGAGCATGCCGAAATGCGCGCGATTGCTGGTCTGGGTCAGGCTGTCGGTCCAGGAGATCTCCTGGATACGGCGCAGCGCGGCGGTGTTGTGATCATGCAGCGTCTTCATGTTCAGCGTCAGGCGGCCGATTTCGCCGCCGACGGTGGGTTCGTCGAGTGCGGCGCGCTTGCACAACAGCAGGTCGGTGAGCTGGTCGTCGAGCTGACTGATGGGGGCGGTGACGTAGCGGCGGATCAACAGTAGCAACAGGCCGATGGAAACCACGCACACCAGCGTGCCACCGGCGAGGAACGCCAGGCGCAGCGTTTGCAGACGCTCGGCGAGGTATTCCGGGGCCGGGGTGAGGCGCGCATAGAGCGAGCGCGACAGCAGCACGTCGGCGGACAGCTCCGGCTGGATCGGAGCCAGTTCGGCGGCGATCTCCAGCTGCGCGCGGTATTCGTGTTCAAGTGCCTGTTTCAGCGCGATGAAGGCTTCCGGGCGCACCGCCAGCTGCAGGGCGAAGGCTTCGCCACGCTGGCTGGGCAATGGCCGGCTGCCGGATGCGGGCAGGATGAAGTCGGTCTGCAGCAGAAGCGGGCCGCCCTCGGCCTGCTCGACGTAGACCATTGCGGCGGGCTCCAGCCCCTGCTTCGCCTGCCGAACCACCTGCTGCTGGATCACGTTCATGCTGGCGAACGGCGACAGGCTGCTTTCGAAGTAGTAGGCCGGCTCGCCGTCCGGCTGAACGATGGCGACCGAGGCGAAGGACAGCTTGGCGGTCGACAGCGAGCGGATTGCCTGCTGGATGCTCAGCCCGAGGGTGTCGTTGCGAAAGGCGGTATCCGCCTCGCGCAGGAATGCCAGCAGCGCCTCGCTTTCCATGATCGAGTAGAGCACGCTGCGGTTGAAGGCCTCGTAGTCCAGATAGGCCGATTTCAGCGCGGACAGCTGCTGCGCCAGGCGCGCCTGTTCCAGATCCAGCAGTGCGGATCGCTGGGTCAGGTAGGCGGCGGTCGCGGCGACCAGCTGGATGATCAGAATGACCGGAAAGATCACCAGCAGGGCGCGCTTACCGAGCGTCATGGGCGTTGATCAGCGCGCTGATGATGCGTCGCCGCGTCTGCGTGGCCTGCAGCGGGCGCGGTTCGTAGACCTGGCTGCGCTCGAGCACCGGCTCCGGTGGGTAGATGCTCGGGTCCTGGCGTACCTCCGCCGGCAGCAGCGCCCGTGCTGCGGCATTGGGGGTCGCCACACCCAGCTCGGCGGCGTTCAGCGCGGCGATTTCCGGGCGCAGGAGAAACTCCAGGAAGCGATACGCCAGGGCCTTATTCGGGGTGCTGGTCGGCACCGATAGGCAGTCCACCCACAGCAGCGTGCCTTCTTCCGGCACCACGTAGCGCCAGGGTTCGCCGTCGATGCCCTCGACCTCGTTGAGGACCTGCTGGTCACCGCTGTAGGCCAGGGCCATGTCCGCCTGATCCAGATAGCGCTGGCTGCGCAGGGAAGTGATCACGTATTCGTAGGTGAGCACGGCTGGCGCCTGGGCCATGAGCAGCTCGAACGCGGCCTTCAGCTCGTCGTTGTCCGCGGTGTTGATCGAGCGTTGCTGGAGGATCAGCGGGCTGGCGAGGATGTCCTCGTGGTCTTCCATCATGATGATGTGTGGCTCGTTCGCCCGAGCCGGCTGCAGCAGGTCTGCCCAGGAGCGGGGCGCGCGTTCGACGCGGTCACTGCGGTAGGCGATGCCGAGCGTGCCCCAGAGATACGGCACGCTGTGCGGGCCGCAGCTGTCACGCCAGCGTTGCGGGATGTGGCGCAGCCCTGGCAGCGCGGCCTGGTCCAGCGGTTGCAGCAGCCCGCGCGCGCCGAAACGGGAGGAACTGATCAGCTCGGTCAGGGCGACGTCGACCTGGTGGTCGGTCTTGGCCAGCACTTCGTCGCGCTTGTCGCCGCTGTCGAAGTAGATCTGCCGGATTTCAACGCCGGTCTCGGCCTGCCAGCGCTCGATCACCGCCTCGCCAAGAAATTCCTCCCAGGTCAGCAGCGTCAGGCTCTGTGCCGCCTGCAGCGAGGCGGAGGGAAACAGCAGGCTCACGGTCATCAGCAGCACGCTGCGTGCGCACCAGGCAACCCGGGGTTTCTTGTTATTCGGCATGGGTATCCTTCCGCTGGCAGAGGTCGCGCCGCCGGAGCGGCACGGTCGCAATAATGGCACTTTAATGGCGCCAGACATATGACGGCAATGCCTTTCGTACCCGCACCGATCAGTGGCGACCGCGTTGTTTGTCGCAGCGGCCCACGGACCTCCCATTCTTGAGCCAGACTCCATTGCAATCGGCAGCGTAGCGAGGAACCGGCCATGACCCTGAAGATCCCTTTCCCTGATCGAATATATGCAGGCGAGGCATTGGCCGAGCGGCTCGCGCAGGAGGACGGCTGGACCGATGCCCTGGTGCTGGCGCTGCCGCGCGGCGGTGTGCCGGTGGCGTTCGAAGTGGCGCAGCGCCTCGGCCTGGAGCTGGACATCCTGGTCGTGCGCAAGCTCGGCACGCCGGGCAATCGCGAGCTGGCCATGGGCGCCATAGCCAGTGGCGGTGTGAGGGTGATGAACGAGGACATCGTGCGCTACGTGCACGTCTCCAAGGCCGAGATCGACGGCACCATCGCCCAGGAGAGCCACGAGCTGCAGCGCCGCGAACAGGCCTATCGCGGCGACCGTCCGCGCCCAGCCGTCACCGGACGCGCGGTGATCCTGGTGGACGACGGGTTGGCCACCGGCGCCACCATGCGTGCCGCGGTGAAGGCGGTGCGCCAGCTGGAGCCGGCGAGCATCACCGTGGCGGTGCCGGTGGCGGCGCCGGAGAGCGTCGCACAGCTGGAGCCGCTGGCCGACCGTGTCGTCTGTCTGCACATGCCCCACGACCTCTACGCCATTGGCCGCTGGTATCAGAATTTCGACCAGACCCCGGACCAGCTGGTGGTCGATCTGCTGCAGCGCGCCTGGAGCAGAGGAGGGCAGCCGGCATGAGCCAGCCTTCATCGACACCGATGCGCTTCACCCTCGGCAAGGCCCGCCTGCACGGCGACCTCTGTCTGCCGCCGCATGCCACCGGGCTGGTGGTGTTCGTCCACGGCAGCGGCAGCAGCCGGCACAGCCCGCGCAACCAGAGCGTGGCGCGGCGCTTCAACGAGCTGGGCCTGGGCACCTTGCTGTTCGACCTGCTGACCAAGCACGAACAACCCATCGACGAGATCACCCGCCAGCTGCGCTTCGACATTCCGCTGCTCAGTCAGCGCCTGACTGGCGTGGTCGACCAGTTGAGCAGCGATGCGCAGCTGCGCGAACTGCGCATCGGCCTGTTCGGCGCCAGCACCGGTGCCGCCGCGGCCCTTACCACCGCGGCGTCACGCCCGGCGGACATCGCGGCGGTGGTCTCGCGCGGCGGCCGTGTCGATCTGGCCGAGCCTTCCCTTGCGCGGGTTCGCGCGGCATCGCTGTTCATCGTCGGCAGCCGCGATCTGGAGGTGCTCGAACTCAACCGCGCCGCCGCGGCACGCTTGCAATGCGAGCATCAGCTGGTGGTGGTGCCCGGTGCCAGCCACCTGTTCGAGGAGCACGGCACGTTGGAGGAGGTTGCCCAGCTGGCCGGCGACTGGTTCGTGCACTACCTGCGCTGAGCGCGGCGCCTGCAGCTCCAGCGTTTGGCACCCAGACCGGCCAGCAACACCGCGGTTGCACTCATTCGGATTCCGCTGCGTGCGGCTCGCCGGCGGCATTGCAGTCCTTGCTAGCCCTCATCGGGCGCTTGTCATGCCGTGGCTCATGCGTGGCCACAGGGGTGACATCGGTGACGGCCGCGGACGTTTCGCCTGCCTCGCCTGTGGAGAACCAAGCCGAACGGCAATCTGCTGATACAACGCATTTCGCCGCCGAATATGGACAGCGGCGAACTCTTGGCCTCGACTTGTTACAAAGATCGGAATGCCAAGGAGAATGGGATGAGCCACGCCGCACTGCGTCGCGGAGCTGCCGACGCGCTCTTCTGGTTGCTGATCTACACCGCGCTCTGGGCGCTGTTCGCCGCCGGGCAGGGTTGGTTGCTGGGTGCGCCGACGGTGCTGCTGGCGGTTGCCCTGAGCCTCTGGCTTGGGTTGCGGCCGCTGACTATCCGGCTGGCTGCGCTGCCGGCGTTTGTCGGTCTGTTTCTCAAGCACATGTTGCTGGGTGGCTGGGACGTGGCCCTTCGTGCCCTGCGGCCGAGCTGCCCACTGCAGCCGGCGTGGCATCCCTACGCCTTCAGCAGCCGTTCGCCACGGGTGCGCCTGCTGCTGTCGGCGATGGTCGGGCTGCTGCCCGGCACACTGGCTTCGCGTATCGAGGGCGAACGGATGTGGGTGCACGTGCTGGACGAACGCCAGCCCTGGCAGGCCGCCGTCGATGAGCTGGAGCAACGCCTCGATCAGCTGCTCGCTGCAGGGGATGCGTCGTGATGGCGGTCTTCGCGGCGCTCCTGCTGCTGACCTTGTTGGTCGGGCTTTGGCGCGTGCTGCTCGGGCCCGGCCGGGTCGACAGGTTGCTCGCCGTGCAGCTGTTCGGCACCACTGGCACCGCGCTGTTGCTGGTGCTGGCGCAGTGGCAGGGCGCTCCGGCGTTGCGCGATGCGGCGCTGGTGCTGGCACTGCTGGCGGCGATCGTCAGCGCCGCGCTGGTGCAGCTGTTGCGGCGCAGTCGCCATGAATGAGCTGCTGAGTGTCTTTAGCTGGCTGCTCTTGGCCGGCGGCCTGCTGTTCTTCTTTGCCGGCAGCGTGGGCCTGCTGCGCTTTCCCGATACCCTGAGCCGGCTGCATGCGCTGACCAAGGCCGATACCCTCGGCCTTGGCCTGGTGGTCGCCGGGCTCGCGTTGCGTGCGACCAGCCTGTTGGAAGTGGCGCAGATGCTGCTGATCTGGCTGCTGGTGCTGGCCTCCGGCGCCACCGCCTGCCAGTTGCTGGCGCGCCAGGCCGGCGAGGAGGGCGAGGATGACTGACTGGCTGCTGGATGCAGTGCTCGGCCTGTTGCTGCTCGGCCTGGCCGGTGGCGCGCTGCATGTACGCCAGCTGTATGCCGGCGTGCTGCTGTTCATCGCCTTCGGCCTGGTGCTGGCGCTGGTCTGGGCGCGGCTGGGAGCCGCCGACCTGGCGCTGGCCGAAGCCGCCATCGGTGCCGGGCTGACCGGTGTGCTGCTGTTCGCCGCGCTGGCGCGCCAGCCTAGGGCCGGCAGCGAGCCGCAGCTGTCGCGCCGCCGGCGTCTGGCCGCGGTGGCGGTGCTGCTGCCGCTGCTGCTCATGGTGTTGCCGCAGCTGGCGCCGCTGGCCGAACTGCAACCGAGCGTGCCGACGCAGATCGATGCTGCGCTGGCGCAGAGCGGCGTCGAGCATCCGGTGACGGCGGTGCTGCTGAACTTTCGTGCCTGGGACACCTTGCTGGAACTGGCGGTGCTGCTGCTGGCGTTGCTTGGCGCGCGCCAGCTCGGCACGCTGCAGCCGCAACTGAGCGAGCCCTGGCCATTGTTGCGCGCCTGGGGCCGCACCCTCGCGCCGCTGCTGGTGCTCGCCGGCGGCTATGTGCTCTGGCGCGGTGCGGCCTCGCCGGGTGGCGCTTTCCAGGCCGGCGCCTTGCTGGCTTCCGGCATCGTCCTGCTGCGCCTGGCGGGTGCGCTGCCGGCGCTGTACTGGAGCTTCTGGCCGCTGCGCCTGCTGGTGCTGATCGGGCTGCTGCTGTTCGTCGGCGTGGCCGCCGCCTGCGCCTGGTTCGGCGATGGCTGGCTGCACTACCCGGTCGGCTGGGCCAAACCGCTGATCGTCTTCATCGAGGCCGCGGCGACGCTGTCCATCGC
>ENA-ORCZ01000773-ORCZ01000773.1-marine-metagenome-genome-assembly--contig:-NODE-773-length-10095-cov-2.371232_pt1 | contig 10095 bp, 7 predicted proteins | sample MGYA00237785_ERZ508519 | MGnify/ENA primary metagenome ERZ508519 (study PRJEB26189, sample SAMN06268790) | marine metagenome | isolation source: Bioluminescent Bay, La Paraguera, Puerto Rico | place...
CAGCCACTTCCGCGGCGCCGGCGGACCAGCAGCCACAAGAAGAACGGCCCGCCGATGCAGGCGGTGAGGATGCCGATGGGCAACTCCGCCGGCAGCACCAGGGTGCGTGCGAAGAGATCGGCGATCAGCATGAGCGCGGCGCCGAAGAGGATGGAAAGCGGCAGCAGCAGGCGGTGATCCGGCCCGGTGAGCAGGCGCACGACATGGGGGACCACCAGTCCGACGAAACCGATGACGCCGCTGAGCGCCACCGAGGCCCCGGCGCCGAGGGCCGCCAGCACGACGATGAGGCGCTTGGTGCGCTCGACGTGGAAGCCCAGGTGTCCGGCCTCGCTCTCGCCCAGCAGGAAGGCGTTGAGCGGGCGGGCGAAGAGCGGCAGCAGGAAACCGCCGACCAGGATGAAGGGCGCCCCGGTGCCCAGGCGGTCCCAGGTGATGCCGCCCAGGCTGCCCAGCATCCAGTAGTTCAGGTCGCGCAGCTCGCGGTCGTCGCTGAGGAAGACCATGAAGCCGATGCCGGCCCCCGCCAGGGCCGTCACCGCGACGCCGGCCAGCAGCATGGTCGCCACGTCGGTGCGGCCGTCGCGCGTGGCGATGCGGTAGACCAGCAGGGTGGCGAGCAGCGCGCCGCCGAAGGCAGCCAGGGGCAGCATGAAGGACAGGGGAATGAAAGGAACCGCGCCGGCGAAGCTGCTGCCCAGCACGATGGTCACCGCCGCGGCCAGGGCGGCGCCGTTGGAAATGCCGATGAGCGCGGGATCGGCCAGGGGATTGCGGAACAGCCCCTGCAGCGCCGCGCCACAGACAGCCAGCGCGCCGCCGACCAGGATGGCGGCAACGGCGCGCGGCAGGCGGATGGCCAGCAGCACCGCCTCCTGCTGGCGCGAAAAGTCCCAGGGCAGTTCGAGTCCGACCTGGGCGAAGAGGATCGCCAGCGCCTCGCCCGGCCCGATGGCGAGCGCGCCATAGCCGACGGCCAGCAGGAAGGCGACCAGCAGCAGACCCGTGAAGAGCCACAGCGCGAAGAGGCTGCGCCGGTGGCGCGCCTGCGCGAAACCGGAAACGTCGGCTGCCAGGCTGCTCATAGGGGGCTGGTCATAGGGGGCTGCTCATGCGCGAGGCCTCACGGCGAGAGGACCGGCACCGCCAGGGTCGGGTGCAGCTGCCGGCCCAGCTCGGCCGCCGCCTGCGCGGTCCGCGGGCCGAAGCCGAGCAGCAGCAGGGTGTCCATCACCACGATGCGGCCGTTCCGCGCCGCCGGGGTCAGGGCGATCTCCGGGATCTCCAGCAGGGCCTCCCTGCCGCCCAGCAGGTCGAGCGAGCGCTGGCCGATCAGCAGCACCTCCGGCGCCGCGGTGACCGCCGCCTCGGGGGAGAGCGGGCGATAGCTCTCGAAGCCGTCGACGGCGTTCAAACCGCCGGCCAGTTCGATGATGCCTTCCGCCGAGGTCGCGCTGCCGGCCGCCATGGCGGCGCGGCTGCGGCTGACGGCGAGCAGGAAGAGCACCCGCGGTCGCGCCTCGACGGCGGAGAAGACCTGGCGCACCGCCGCCAGGTCGGCGGCGACCTTGTCGCGCAGCTCCCTGCCCTTCGCCTCGACGCCCAGCGCCGCGGCGACCATGTCGATCTTGTCGAGAACGCCGTCGGGCGTGTAGTCGTCCGGCACCACGACCACCGGCACGCCGGCGTCGCGGATCTGGTCCAGCGCCGCCGGCGGGCCGGCATCCTCGATCGCCAGCACGACCTCCGGGCCCAGCGCCAGGATCGGCTCGGCCGAGAGCTGGCGCATGTAGCCGACATCGGGAAGCTCCGTGGCCGCCGCCGGATGGAGACTGGTCGAGTCCACCGCGAGGAGACGATCCTCCAGCCCGAGGGCGTAGACGATCTCCGTCACCGCCCCGCCCACCGAGACGATGCGCTGGTTGGCGGTGACGGTCACTTCCTTGCCGGTGGCATCGACGAGAGTCCCCGCCGCCGCGGCGCCGCCCATTCCCGTGGCAGCGAAAAGCAGCGCCGCCAGCACGACGGCGGCCCGGAGCATGGGGTTCATTGCACGGCCACCCCTTGCGGCGGCAGGGTCTCGACGAGGTCGCGCCAGTCGGCGCGCTCGGCCTTGCCCTCGCCGCGCTCGCCGAACATCCAGGCGATCTGCTCGCCCGAGGTGTCGAAGATCTCCAGCGAGGTGACGAGGCCGTCGCGGGTCGGCTTGCGGATGATCCAGGCCTCGGCGATGCCGTCCTCGCGCAGGTGCAGGTTGAAGCCGGGGTCGAGCACGTTGAACCAGGGGCCGACCTGCTTCAGCTTTTCGACCGGCCCGGTGTGGATCTGCACCACGCCGGGGCTGCCGACGAAGACCATGATCGGCAGCGCCGAGGCGGCGGCCTGCTCCAGGGCCTGGCGGAAGCTGCCCGGCTCGACCCGGTAGGCGAAGTCCTCGCCCACCAGGCGGAAGGCCTGCAGCCGGCCGACGCCCAGTTCGATCAGCATGTCGCGGAAGTCGTGCACGTCCTGCAGCGCCCGCCAGCGCTCGCGCAGGGCGCTCCGGTCGATCAGGTCGTCGGCACGGTCCGCCGGCGCGGCCGCGCGGGCCGCCACCTTGATGACCGGCGCCTGATCGTCATGAAGATACTCGGCGACGATGGCCTCATAGGCCTCGGCGTCGCTCTCCTCGCGCAGGTAGATCTTGTGCACCGCGAGGCCGTCCAGGTCGAAGAACTGCAGGCTGTGGCGCGGCTTGCCGTGCGCCTGCTCGGTGACGGCGAAGCCGAAGTGCCAGTGATTGAAGAAGAGGCGCAGGTCGACGTCGTGGTTCAGCACCAGGCCCATGCTCTGAAAGGCGGAGACCTTGTCGAAGGCGCCAACCTTTTCGTGGACGGCGCTCTCGTTGCGGGTCAGCACCATCACGGTGCCGAGCCGCGGCATCTGCTTCAGCAGCTCCGGCCAGGGGCCGTCCAGGCGCCGCACGCCCTCGCCGCAGCGCGCGGCGACGAGTTCGGCCTCGGAGACGCCCAGGCGGGCGGCGGCGTCGCGCGCGCGCAGCCCAGGTTCCTCCTCCTTCAGCGACAGCCAGCGCCGGCGCAACTCCGGCTCACTTCTTTCTACCGCAACATCAGTCATGTTTTTCTTTCCTGCTCCTGTCCTGTCACCACTTCAGCGAATAGCTGACCAGGGCCTTGAAATTGCGCCCCTGCTCCGGCACGCCGGCGTAGACGCGCTCGTAGTCCGCATCGAAAACGTTGTCGACGCCCAGGTCGACGCGCACACCTTCCAGCGGACCCTCGCTGGGCTGCCAGGCGAAGAAGATGTCGTGGACGTTGTAGTCGTCGCGTTCCTCGCTGGGATCGTCGGTCTTGTCGAACTTCGCCGCGAAGGTGCTGCGGAAACCGACCACGGAGTCCGCTTCCGGCACCTTCACGCCGCCGATGAAGGTCAGGCGGTCTGCCGTGAGGGAGCCGAGCTTCTCGCCCGTGTCGCGGTTCTCGCCGTCGATGGTGGAGAAGCCGAGCGAGGCCAGGAAGCGCGGACCGTCGTAAGAGGCCTCGATCTCGCTGCCCCAGAGCTTGGCGTGGGGCACGTTGGCCGAACGGGTGGTGCCGTCGCAGGCCCCCGGAATGAAGGGGTTACAGTCGACGAAGACTTCCGGCTGGGTGACCTCCAGGTCGATGAAGTCCTTGCCCCAGACGATGAAGTGCGAGGCCTTGAACTCCAGCTGGTCGCGGTCCTGGAAGACGTCGCGGAAGCTCATCCCGCCGCCGAACTCGAAGGTCTGGGTGCGCTGCGGATCCAGGTCGGGGTTGCTGATGAAGCGGTTGGTCACACCGGCGCCGACCGGAATCTCGAAGTGCGTGCCGGAGAGGTACAGCTCGTTGATGTGCGGCGCGCGGAAGGCATGGCCGTAGCTGGCGAAAAGGTTCAGCCACTCCACCGGCAGGTAGGCCAGCTTGATGCTGGGCGAGACGGCCTGGTCGGTGTTGTCGTCGTCGAGGTCGCTGGACGAGGTGTAGTGGTCGTAGCGCAGGCCGGGGATCAGCAGCACGTCGCCGGGCAGCGCGCCGAAGGGTTCGGCAATCGCGAACTCGCCCTGCGCGAAGAATCCGAAGAAGGTGGTGTCTGCATCGGGCACGCCCTCGCGGTCGCCGCTGGCCGAGGCGCCGTCCTGCACGTCGCGATAGAACTCGCCGCCGTAGGTGAAGGTGACGCCGACATCTTCGGTCAGGTCGGCCCGCGAGCGGTTGTCGAGGCGGAAGCCGATGGTGTCAACGTCACGCCTCAGGATCTCGCCGATCGGCCCGGCGCCGTCGTCGTCCAGGCGCAGCTCGTCCGCCTGGAAGTCCGTGTAGTAAGCCAGCACATCGAGGTCCAGCAGGTTGTCCTGCGGATTGTGATAGCTGTAGGCGGCACGATAGGTGTTGGTGCGGATATCCTTGTCGGCCTGGCCGCCGCTGCCCAGCCCCTGGCCGTTGAGCGGCTCCTCGGCGTCGTTGTTGAAGGTGACGAAAGAGCCCTCGATGCGGTGGTGGTCGGCGAAGCTGTAGCTGGCCTTGGCGAGGCCGGAGAGGATGTCGTCGTCGGACTCGTCCAGCTCGCTGCCGTCGCCCAGTTCGATGGAGCCGGAATCGCGCTTGTTGATGTGCCCGACGAGGTCCAGCCCCTCGGCCGGTTTGCCGTAGGCGGTGAGCGAGGCCGCGCGCTCGCGGTTGGCGGTCTGGTAGCCGGCCGTCGCCGTGGCGCCGAAGGTCTCGTCGCCGAAGAGATAGTCCGAGGCATCGATGGTGCGCAGGGCGATAAGGCCGCCGGTGCCGCCGCTGCCGTAGAGCGCCGAGGCCGGGCCGCGCAGCACCTCGACCTCCTTCAGGACCGCCGGGTCGAGAAAGAACCGCCCGTTGTGGCCGGAATCGAAGTTCTGGCGGGCGCCGTCGATTGTGACGATGACGTCCGGCCCGGAGAAGCCGCGGATGGTCGGCACCTCGCCGGTGCGCCGCGGCCCCCCCTCGGAGCTGACGCCCGGAATGAAGCGCAGGATGTCGTCGGGCGAGGACGGCTGCAGCAGCTGGATCTCCTCACGGGTCTTCACCGTGACCATGCCCGGATACTCGAAGGAGCGGACGGGGTTGCGGGTACCGCTGATGGAGATCTTGTCCGGCGGGGCCGCGCCCTCGGCTTCGTCACTCTCCCCTTCGTCCTGAGCCACCTGATCGGGCGCCAGCTGAATCGGATCCTCGGCCTGCGCGGCGCTCTCGGCCGCCGCGCGGCCCACGGGCAAGGCCGCCATGGCGACCCCCAGAGCCAGCAGACTCACGCCCAAAAATCGATTTCGACCAACCATGCAAACTCCCCCATGCCCAGTTTCTGGGCTGCTATGGAAAGTCCGGGCTGGCTGCCGAAGGCGAGAAGGCCGGGTGGCTGGCTGGGACCGTTCAGTTCTGTTCGTGCCGGACCTCGCGGCCACCCGGAGGGGTGGCGCGCGCCCTGCCGGCCTGCGGGCTATTTCGTGAGGATCAGCTTTCCCTTGCTGGTGCAGCGCAGGCGGTAGTCGTCACCCTCGTGCTCGATGATGACCTCCCGGGCGTCGGCCAGGAGGTCGCGGCTCTGCAGGCGGCGCGGCGCGGCCCTGTCGGCCCGCGAGGCCGTCGCCCGCAGGCCTTTCGAGAGAGTGTCGTCCGACTTGGTGTTCATACGCTTTGCTGCCATCCCCACTCCGGAGACCGCCGCCGGACAAGTTCCCTGCCCCTCGCGGCCGCTCCCCAGAGCGCCGGCAAGGAGGTAGTGCCCGACCCGCCTTGCGCGCTCCTGCATCTTGATAGTGCGAGTGACTCGCATTTGCAATACTTATTCGTCAGGGGCTTGCGGCGCCCTGGGGCGAAAACCACGGCCGGCCAAGCCAACCCGGAGAGGAGAAAACCGCCTCGACCCGGGGGGCCAAGGCCCTACAATCGGCGCCTCCAAGTCAGAACGGCAGGCAACGCCATTTTCGGGAGGACACCACGTGGACAAGGAACGTTTCGAACTCGGCCTCAAGCAGCGCAAGGCGACCCTGGGCGACGCCTACGTCGGCAAGGTCCTGGACCAGGCCGACGACTTCAGCCGCCCCTTCCAGGAAGCCATGACCGAGTGGTGCTGGGGCTTCGGCTGGGGTGATCCGGCGATCGACCCCAAGACCCGCAGCCTGATGAACCTCGCCATGATCGGCGCGCTGGGCAAGATGCACGAGTGGGAGACGCACTGCCGCGGCGCCCTCACCAACGGCTGCAGCGTCGAGGAGATCCGCGCCGCCTGCCACGTCATCGGCATCTACTGCGGCGTGCCCCAGGCCATGGAATGCTTCCGCGTCGCCCGCAAGGTGCTGGAGGAAGCCGGCAAGGTGTAAGCTGTAAACCGTACGAGAACGATTCTATCGCTGGGGGACCGGCATGATTTGAACACCCTCGGGCAATTCGAACAGCTCGGCCGCCTGTGGCCCCCGCTGCAGGCCCTGCAGAGTTGCTTCGAATTGCCCTTGCGATCCGCTGACCACAAGCCTCAGCGGAATTCCGTCATGCGTCACCCATACCGTCATCGTGTTGTCCGGCGCACCGCGATCATCGATCAAGCGGTACTTCGTCACCGTCTCGCCGTATAAAGTCTCCGTCCCCAGGCTTTCAGCCGGCAGATCGGCATAAAGCTCGGCTCCAGGAACAGAGTTCTTGCGGCTCAGTTCCATCTCCATGCCAACCCCCATCTCCGGCACAATCATGTACATACGCTGGTGGTCCGGCCTTTGAAGTGAAATCTGGCGAGCACCTTGCATGGTCCACTCAAATCGCACCTTGCCATGGTCATAGTGGAATGGCCCGACTATTTCGTCGGCACCTATTCGCAGACTGCGAGTTCCGGAATAAGCAATGTCCTCACGCAGCCAGTCGGCCGCCGCGGCGGGCGAGGCGGAGCTGAAAATCAGCAGACAAAGAACAGCGGCAAAGAAACGCATCCGGGGGACTCCCTGTTTGGTACTTTCACCAAATCTGCCAGAAACGGCCGTCGGCGGCGAAGGACAATACCGGGGTAAGACCGCTATGCCATCCGAGGCGCCCACCGAAGCCTAGAGCAACCCGCGTCCGGGCGGACGCGGACAAGTTGCTCTAACCTTTTAAGATAGATCGATTTATCCTCGACCAGGTGATTCCACCTGGTCGAGGATTGATCTAGGCCTTCACCCGCGCCATCTGCGGGTCGTAGAGCGCCTCGCTGTGCAGGCTGCAGGGCACGCGCTCCGAAGCCACTTCCAGCTCGTAGCTGCCGGAGGTCAGGTAGGCCTCGTCGACGCCCGCCGGGTTGCGCACGTAGCCGAAGCCGATCGGCTTGCCCACCGTGTGGCCGTAGCCGGCGGAAGTAAGCCAGCCGACGCGCTCGCCGTTGCGGTAGATGGTCTCGCGGCCCAGCAGCACGACCTCCGGATCGTCCACCGTGAAGCAGGCCAGCATCTTCTTCACGCCGCCCGTCATCTGCGCCTCGATGGCGGCGCGGCCCTTGAAGTCGACGTTCTTCTTCAGCTTCACCGCCCAGCCGAGGCCGGCCTCGACCGGCGTGTGATCGGGGCCGATATCGCTGCCCCAGGCGCGGTAGCCCTTTTCCAGACGCAGGGTCTCGATGGCGCGGTAGCCGGCGTTGGTCAGGCCGTGGGCCTTGCCCGCCGCCATCAGCGCCTCGTAGACGTTGACCGCGTACTCCGTCGGCAGGTGCAGCTCCCAGCCCAGCTCGCCGACGTAGGTGACGCGCAGGGCCAGCACGGGACAGCCGGCGATGCCGATGCGCTTCGCCGTGCCGAAGCGGAAGCCCTCGTTGCTGACGTCGTCGCGGGTCACCTGCGCCAGGATGTCGCGCGCCTTGGGACCCATGAGAGAGAGCACAGCGTTGGCCGAGGTGACGTCGAAGAGCTGCGCGTTCATGCCCGCGGGAATGTTGCGCTTGATCCAGTCGAAGTCGTGGGTGGCGAAGCCGGTGCCGGTGACGATGTAGAACTCGTCGTGGCCGGTGCGGGCGACGGTGAGGTCGCATTCGATGCCGCCCTTGTCGTTCAGCATCTGGGTGTAGGTCAGCGACCCCACCGGCTTGGCCACGTTGTTGGCGCAGATCCACGACAGCGCGTCCTCGGCATCCGGCCCCTTGAGGACGAACTTGGCGAAGCTCGACTGGTCGAAGAGCACGGCGGCCTCGCGCGCCGCCTTGTGCTCGCGCCCGACGGCCTCGAACCAGCCGGGCCGGCCGAAGGAATAGACGTCCTTCGGCGCCTCGCCCCTGCTCTCGTCGGCGTACCAGTTGGGACGCTCCCAGCCCAGCTTCTCGCCGAAGCAGGCGCCCTGCTCCTTCAGCAGGGAATAGAGCGGTGAGCGGCGGCAGGGCCGTCCGCTGTCGTGCTCCTCCGACGGCCAGGCGATGGTGTAGTGCTTGCCGTAGGCCTCCAGAGTGCGGGTGCGCACCCAGTCGGTGTCGAAGTGCGGCCGCCCGAAGCGGCGGATGTCGACGGGCCAGAGGTCGTAGGGCGGCTCGCCCTTGTGGACCCACTCCGCCAGCGCCTGCCCCGCGCCGCCGCCGGCGGCGATGCCGAAGGCGTTGAAGCCGGCACCGACGTAGAAGTTCTTCAGCTCCGGTGCCTCGCCGAGGATGAAGTTGCCATCCGGCGTGAAACTCTCCGGCCCGTTGATCAGCTCGCGCACGCCCGCCGTCTCCAGCGCCGGCACGCGGCCCAGCGCCAGCTCCATGAGCTGTTCGAAGTGATCGAAGTTGGAGTCCAGCAGGGTGTAGTGGAAGCCCTCGGGAATGCCGTCGACGGCCCAGGGGATGGGGTTGGGCTCGTAACCGCCCATGACCAGGCCGCCGACCTCCTCCTTGTAGTAGGTCAGGCGGTCGGGATCGCGCAGGGTCGGCAGTTTGCCGGGCACGCCCTCGATGGGCTCGGTCACCATGTACTGGTGCTCGACGGAGACCAGAGGCACGTTCACGCCGACCGTGGCGGCCAGGCTGCGCGTCCACTGCCCGGCGCAGCAGACCACGATCTCGCAGTCGATGCGGCCCTTGTCGGTGACCACCGCCGTCACCTTGCCGTCCTCGGTCTCGACGGAGAGCACGGCGGTGTCCTCGAAGATCTTCACGCCGTTCTGCCGCGCGCCCTTGGCGAGGGCCTGGGTGATGTCGGCCGGATTGGCCTGGCCGTCGGTCGGCAGGAAGGCGGCGCCCACCACGTCGTCCACGGTCATCAGCGGCCAGAGCTCCTGCGCCTCCTTCGGGCTCAGCAGATGCATCTCCAGGCCGAAGGAATGCGCCGTGGTGGCCTGGCGCTTCACTTCGGTCCAGCGTTCCTCGTTGCAGGCCAGCCGGAGGCCGCCGTTCATCTTCCAGCCGGTGGCGAGCCCGGTCTCGGCTTCCAGCGTGTCGTAGAGCTCCACGGAGTTGCCGAGCAGCTGGGTGATGTTGGCGTTGGAGCGCAGCTGGCCCACCAGCCCCGCGGCATGGAAGGTGGTGCCGGAGGTCAGCTTGTGGCGCTCGATAAGGACCGTGTCGGTCCAGCCCAGCTTGCCGAGATGATAGGCGGTGGAACAGCCGACGATGCCGCCGCCGATGACAACCGCTTTCGCCGTGGAGGGGAAATCAGACATGGATATCCTCAGCTTGATCAGCTTTGCTGAAAGTCTCTAACGGCGGCCTGGAAGCGCGCCAGGTTCTCCGCGGTATAGGCCGCGTAGTCGAAGTCGATGTCGGAGTGGATCTCGGAGACCATGGACCACATGGTCTCGCGCAGCAGGGAGGCGCACTTCATCGCCTGGTAGCGGCGGCGCAGCCCGTCGTCCAGGGGACGCTCGAAGTAGGTCTCCAGCATCCAGTCTTCCTGCTCCGGCGAGAGGCCGTTGTTGGATGCGAGCCCGCCCAGGTCGAAGAGCGGCGAGTTGAAGCCGGCATAGTCCCAGTCGATGAGCCACAGCCGTTCGCCGTCGTCGAGGAAGTTGGCGGGCAGCAGGTCATTATGGCCGAAGACCATGGAGACCTCGCCCACGGCTTCCTCCAGCTTCCGCGCCAGGGTCAGCAGCACCGGCAGCAGGCTGGCATGCGCGCTGTTGCCTT
>ENA-ORCZ01000775-ORCZ01000775.1-marine-metagenome-genome-assembly--contig:-NODE-775-length-10051-cov-3.800782_pt1 | contig 10051 bp, 10 predicted proteins | sample MGYA00237785_ERZ508519 | MGnify/ENA primary metagenome ERZ508519 (study PRJEB26189, sample SAMN06268790) | marine metagenome | isolation source: Bioluminescent Bay, La Paraguera, Puerto Rico | place...
CTGCTGGAAGCCGGCTGGCCGCGAAGAGCATTGAAAAGCAGCCGGTTGAAACGCTGGCCGACCAATTGGGGCTTCATCTTGCTCGATGCGCTGCTGGTTCGGCTGATTTTCCCGATCGGCGGTGTCGGCGTGGCGCTGCTGGCGAACGAACAAGGCTGGGGCCTCTTCGGGCTGATGGGCTGGTCACAGGGCTGGCCCGCAATTCTGGCCGGGCTCCTGACGTTTCTCGTTCTCGATCTCGCCGTCTGGTTCCAGCACCTGGTGTCGCACAAGGTGCCGCTCTTCTGGCGCATACACCGGGTGCATCATGCCGACAGCGAAGTTGATGCCACGACGGCGCTGCGCTTTCATCCGGTCGAAATCCTGCTGTCCTTCGTCTGGAAGGGACTGGTGATCGCCGCCCTTGGCGGTCCGCTCGAGGCGGTGCTGATCTTCGAGATCGTGCTCAACGGGTCGGCGGTTTTCGGACATGCCAATGTGCGCCTGCCTGCCGGGCTCGACCGGTGGCTGCGCTACCTCATCGTCACGCCGGACATGCACCGCATCCATCATTCGGTGATCCGCCGCGAGACGGACAGCAATTACGGCTTTTACCTCTCCGTCTGGGACCGGCTGTTCGGCACTTACACGCAAGATCCGGAAAAGGGCCATGAGGCGATGGAAATCGGTCTCGGGCCCACGCTCACCCCGCGTGCCCATTCCTTCCCCTTCAGCCTCTGGATCCCCTTTCTGAAGACGACCGAGCAGCAGCGGGAAGGTGCCGGAAGGCGGAAAAGTCAGAAGAAGCTCAGCGGGAAATAGCGCAGGTAAAGCTCGCGGTAGATGCCCTTCTGGTGCAGCTGGCGCAGGGCATAGGTGAGGGCCTCGGCGCGTTCCGGATCGTCCGACCGTGTTGCGATCGCCATGCCCTCTTCGAAATAGCCCGGCTCCAGCCAGGGGCCTCCGGCAAAGGCGCAGCAGCCGTCCGAGTCCTCGCTGCGCAGCCAGAAGGAAAGATTGAGACCGTCACCGAAATGGGCATCGACGGCGCCGGCCTTGACCGCCTCCCGTGCTGCCATCGCACTGTCATAGCCGGCAAGCTCGGCCTGAGGCCAGAAGCGTTTCGCAAAGGCCTCATAGCGAGAGCCGGCTTCGACGGCGATGGTCTTGCCTGCAAGCTCCTGCTCGTCGAATGAGGCCGCATCCGACGCCGGCACGACGAAGCGGGCGGGCAACTTCAGGTAGTCCTCGGTGAAGTTGAGCCAGCGCGCCGCCGGCAGGGAGCGCGAGATGCCCGAGATGATCGCATCGCCCTCCTCCTCGTCGAGAGCCGGGATCAGAACGTCGAAATCCTTGATGCGCAGCGCGCAGGAACTGCCGAGCTCCTGGCAGAGCGCCCGCGCCAGATCGACATTGAACCCGGTCAGGCGGCCCTTTGAATCGCGGAAGACAAAGGGTGGATAGGCATCGGCCGCCAGGAACTGGATTTTGTCCGGCACATCGTTCGGACGGTCGTGCACCGCCTTCGGGTCCCAGAAATTGGGTACGCGCACTTCCGCTTCCTGGGAGAAAACGGAGATTGCCGACAGGCAACAAGCCACAAGAGCAGCCGCCGTGATCCGGAGAGGTCTGAAAGCTATCCCTGAAAGAAGCATTCTGTCTGCACGCCCTGGTCCCGATGCGGTTCGATGGACGCTACCGTCGGTAAGGTCCTGCGGATTCGTCGCTGCAGGATATCTCGCCGCGCCCCTGCTTGTCAGCCGTCCCTTGAAGCAATTGAATTCGATCCGCATTCGGGAACGCTTGGGCGCATATTCGCCAGTGTGCCTGGGCAATCGTCGGAAAGAGGTGGCGGGTCGTACAGATCGAAATGGAGCGGGTGAAGGGAATCGAACCCTCGTCTTAAGCTTGGGAAGCTTCTGCTCTACCATTGAGCTACACCCGCATCGCCAGCCTTCGCTTTCTGCGCTGAGTTGCCGAACCTGTCAAGCGGACTTCTTTTGGCCCGCCTCGCTTTTCACTGCCCGTCTGTCTTGCGCTGCGGCACGGAAATCGCCATGTTCGCGCCGCGCGGCAAGGCGCACGGACTTTCTGCAAACACGCGGGTCGGAAATATGCGGGACAAGGTCAAGGCACTGGTTACCTCACGCAAGTGGGAAACATGCATCATCGCAATCATCGTCTTGAACGCGGTGACGCTCGGCCTTGAGACAAGTCCGGCGCTGATGCGCGAGTTCGGTGGTCTGCTGCTGTTCATCGACCGGACCATCCTCGGCATCTTCGTCGTCGAGCTGGCCTTGCGGCTTTATGCGCACGGCCCGAAATTCTTCAGGGATCCGTGGAGCCTCTTCGATTTTGCCATCGTGGCGATCTCGCTGATGCCGGCCTCCGGCAATCTCTCCGTCCTGCGTTCGCTCAGGATCTTGCGTGCCCTGCGCCTCATCTCCGTCGTGCCCTCGCTGCGGCGGGTGATCGGCGGCCTGATCGCTGCCTTGCCGGGCATGGGCTCGATCGTGGTGCTGATGGCACTTGTCTTCTACGTGTTCGCCGTGATGGCGACAAAGCTCTTCGGCACGGCCTTTCCGGAGTGGTTCGGCACTCTCGGAGCCTCGCTCTATACACTCTTCCAGATCATGACGCTGGAAAGCTGGTCCATGGGCATCGTCCGGCCGGTGATGGAGGTCTACCCTTACTCCTGGCTGTTCTTCGTGCCCTTCATCCTCTGCACTGCCTTCACCGTGCTGAACCTCTTCATCGGTATCATCGTCTCGGCGATGCAGGAGGAACACGAGGCCGAGGCCGACGCCAACCGCCAGGCGATCCACGACGACACCGGGTTCATTCTGGAAGAGGTGAGGGCGCTTCGGGCGGAGCTGAAGGAATTGCGGGCGGAAGTCGGCAAGCAGCGGGCTTGATGTTCTGGGCCGATCCTTCGAGACGCCGCTGACGCGGCTCCTCAGGATGAGGTCGAATATGTGGCAATCCGTGAAATCTGGGCAAACCCCGGGTCCTCATCCTGAGGAGGGCCGAAGGCCCGTCTCGAAGGATCGGCCACACACTCTACAGTAAAGCCAGCACTTCTTCCGGTCCTGCGACCGAAAGCGTCACCCCGTTTTCCGTGTAGGTCCGGTCAACAACGGTCAGGCCCAGGCTTTCGATCCGCCGCTCCAACTCGGAGCCGGCCGCAAAGTCCGCCTTCACCGTCTTCGACAGGATCTTTTGGAACGGCACAAGGTCGGCGTTGGTGATGGCGTCCTGAGCGGCACCCGAATAGGCGCGGGCTAGGCCGCCGCCGCCGAGTTTCGTGCCGCCGAAATAGCGCACGATCAGGACGGCGCAGTTGATCAGCTCGGCGCCCTGCAGAACGCGCAAGGTCGGCATGCCGGAGGTGCCGGCGGGCTCGCCGTCATCCTTGCCGCTTTCCTCCACGCGGTCGTCTTCGAGAAGGCGCCGGTGCGCCGTGACGATGTGATTGGCTTTCCTGTGGTCCTTGCGCAGCTCCTCAAGACGCCGGTCGAACTGATCGAACGGTACCAGATACGCCAGGAAACGGGACTTCCGGTCTTCCAGAAATCCTTCGAATTCGCGCGTGACGGTCTTGAAGGCCATCGGCGTCAGGCAGTCGCCTTGAAATGCTTGGAAAGCTTCAGCGCCTGGCCTTGATAGTTCGAGCCGATGCCCTCGCCATAGAGCGTCGCCGGCCGCTCGGCCATGTGCTCGTATACGAGCCGGCCGATTGTCTGGCCGTGCTCGACAATGAAGGGCACGTCGTGGGAACGGACTTCGAGCACTGCGCGCGAGCCGATGCCGCCAGCGCCCGCATGGCCAAAACCCGGATCGAAGAAGCCGGCATAATGCACGCGGAATTCACCCACCAGCGGATCGAAGGGCACCATCTCGGCGGCATAATCCGGCGGCACGTGCACGGCCTCCTGGCTGACGAGGATGTAGAATGCATCCGGATCAAGGATAAGCTCGGCACGCTGGCGTCGGTAGATCGGCTCCCAGAAATCCAGCACGTCCTGCGCCCCGACAAGATCCACGTCGATGAGGCCGGAATGGTGCTTGGCGCGGTAGCCGATGAGACTGTCCGGACCGGTTCCCTCAAGATCGATGGAAAGCTGCACGCCGCCGCCGATGCGCTCGTTGCCGCCGCTCATCAGGGTGTGAGCCTTGTGCACTTCTTCCAGCTCGGCATCCGGAATGAGCGACTGGCCGCGGCGGAAGCGGATCTGGCTGAGCCGCGAGCCGGACCGAACCAGGATCGGGAAGGTCAGCGGCGAGATCTCCGCATAAAGCGGGCCGGTGTAGCCGGCAGGAATGGTGTCGAAGGCAAGGCCGTTGTCGGTAATGACGCGGGTGAAGACATCGAGCCGGCCGGTGGAGCTCTTCGGGTTGGCAGTGGCGGAAATATCCTTGGCCAGCGCCAGGCTTTCCTGCAGCGGCACGATATAGACGCAGCCCGTTTCCAGAACCGCGCCTTCGCTGAGATCGACCGTGTGCAGCTTCAGCTGTGCCAGCCGGTCGGCCACCTTGATGTCGGGCCCGGGCAGGAAGCTTGCGCGAACGCGATAGGCTTCCTTGCAGAGACGCAGGTCAAGACTGGCAGGCTGGATCTGGCCGGTCACCGGCGGTGCGGCCGCTGAAATCTCGCCGGCGGCGAACATCGCCTCGATGATGCGTTCCGGCAGGATGCCGTTATTCGTCAGGGTCGCGCTTCCGTTCAAGATCTGGCCCGCTGTCACGTTCATAAAGCTTTCCCGCATGCTCTTCGTCTACTGTCCTTAAAGGATCGGATTGTCCGCGCCAACAGGCATTCCGTCAGATTAAGGCATTTGGCCGGACGCCAGGCGCAAGGCGATTGACCTGCCCGCCATTTTCCCGTAGGACAATCGCACTTCGTGGTGATTTGGGCCGGCCGGCTTGCAGCCACGTTAAACAAGTTGCTAAAAAGGCCGGAGGTGAGAACCCCGGTCTTGAGGCTGGGGTTTTTTGCGTTTGGAGCGGAATGAAAGACATGAGCGAGATCACCAAGACCGGTAACAAGAATTGGCGCCCTGCAACCACTCTGGTTCACGGCGGCACCATGCGGTCCCCCTTTGGTGAGACCTCGGAGACCATCTACCTGACCCAGGGCTTCACCTACAGCGACGCGGAAGCGGCGGAAGCCCGGTTCAACGGTGAGGATCCGGGCTATGTCTATTCCCGCTACGCCAACCCGACGGTCTCCATGTTCGAGGACCGCATCAAGGCGCTGGAAGGTGCGGAAGCCGCCCGGGCAACCGCCAGCGGCATGGCTGCGGTCACCCTGGCACTGATGGCCTCTGTTCGGGCGGGTGACCACGTCGTCGCTGCCCGCGCCCTCTTCGGCTCCTGCCGCTATGTCTGCGAGACCTTGCTGCCGCGCTTCGGTGTCGAAAGCACGCTGGTCGACGGCACGGATATCGAGCAGTGGAAGGCGGCCGTGCGCCCGAACACCAAGGCCTTTTTCCTGGAAAGCCCGACCAACCCGACGCTGGAGGTGATCGACATTGCCGCCGTGGCGGCGATTGCCAAGGACGCCGGCGCACGCCTTGTCGTCGACAACGTCTTCGCGACGCCGCTCTTCCAGTCACCACTGCAGCTCGGCGCCGATGTGGTCGTCTATTCCGCAACAAAGCATATCGACGGCCAGGGCCGCTGCCTCGGCGGCGTGATCCTTTCCGACGAGGAATGGATCAATGACGAGGTGATGCCCTTCGTCAAGCACACCGGCCCGCACATGAGCCCGTTCAGTGCCTGGGTGCTCTTGAAAGGTCTCGAGACCTTGCCGCTGCGGGTTGCCCGCCAGACGGAAAGTGCTTCGCAGATCGCCGACTTCCTCGCGGGTTCGGCAAAGGTCAAGAGGCTGATCTATCCCGGCCGCGAAGACCATCCGCAGGCGGACGTCATCAAGCGCCAGATGCGCGGCGGCTCCACCATGCTGGCGATGGAGATCGAGGGCGGCAAGGATGCGGCGTTCCGCTTCACCAATGCGCTGGAGCTGATCAAGATCTCCAACAATCTCGGCGATGCGAAGAGCCTTGTCTGCCACCCGGCGACGACGACGCACCAGTCGATCGGCGAGGAAGCGCGGGCGGAACTCGGCATCACGGAAGGGATCCTGCGCCTGTCGGTCGGCCTGGAAGATCCGCTGGATCTACTGGAAGACGTTGAAAAGGCGCTGGCGGCGGTCTAGCCGTCGCGAGGAAACAGCGCCCGGACGCCGATCAGCACCCGCGCGCCGGCGGAAACGAAGCAGACGGCGGCAAAGCCCCAGGCAAGGGCCGGAAACCACGAGGGGACCAGCGCCATCAGCAGGAACAGCGCGATGGTCTCCGCGCCTTCCGCCAGACCGCCGATGTAGAAGAGCGACTTCGCGCCTTGGGCTTCGGTCGACAGGGCTTTCTTTTCCGCCATGATGGCAAAGGCGAGAAAGGCCGAGCCGTTGGCATAGAAGCTGGCGAGGAGGGCCGCGGCGGGCAGGGCGTTTTCGCCCGGGTTCACTATCGCGAAGGCGAGCGGGATCGCGCCGTAGAAGAAGAAGTCCAGCGTGATGTCGAGATAACCGCCGAGGTCGGTCTTGGCGGTTGCCCGCGCCACGGCGCCGTCCAGTCCGTCGGCAAAGCGGTTGAGGGCGATGAGCAGAAACCCGATCAGGAAATGACCGGTGGCGATCGCCAGTGCTGCGGCGAGCCCGAAGGCAAACCCGCCGAGCGTGACGGAGTTCGCTGTTATGCCGGTGCCGGCGAGGGTTTGCCCCAGTCGGTTGAGCGGCGGGTCGATCAGCGGGCGCAGGCGGGCATCGAACATGGCTTGGAAACTTGTTTTCGGAATTTTCAGAGCCGTTCATGCAAAATCAGCGCGGAAATCACAAGTAAGTCCCTTTCACGCTTGCGTCATTCGCCCTATAAGCCCCCTCTGAGTGAACAGGCCGTCACCTGCCAAAGCCGCCTTGAGCCAGTCATGGCCGTCGGGCGGCCGCCAGGATTGCAAGACGGGAAGCTATGGAAATTCGGCCGCTGAAGCGGCAATTCTTTGGATCTGGAAGTGGAGCCGACGTGTCCGGCAGTTACAGCGCCATTACCAATGGGATCGAGGTCTCGGTCGAGCCGTTCTATCTGGACGATGAATCGCGTCCGGAAGAAAGCGAATATATCTGGGCCTATATGGTGGAGATCCACAACGGCAGCAGCGAGCCGGTACAGCTCATGACCCGCTACTGGCAGATCACAGATGGCCTGGGGCGCCTTGAGGAAGTGCGCGGCGAGGGAGTCGTCGGCGAACAGCCGATCATCGAGCCAGGTGAAACCTACGAATATTCCTCCCATTGCCCGCTTTCGACGGACAACGGCATCATGGCCGGGTCCTATTCCATGGAACGACCCGACGGCACGGTCTTCGACGTCGTCATCCCGGCTTTCTCGCTCGACCTGCCCGACGCGATCCACAGCCTGAACTGATCCAATACTCTCGAGAAAAGCTCTAGATGCTGTAGAGACCGCCGACAAAGCCGATCAGCAGCCACAGGATCCATTTGCGCCGGTCGAAGGCGGTCAGCAGCGCCACGGCCAGCGCGCCGAAGATCAGGTAAATGACATGCCCGGCAAAACCGGTGCCGAGCACGATCGCGAACAGATCCGGATCCGTGTTCTTGGCGAGGTGAAAGTGATCCTCGGCGAACATCACCAGGGCTTCCGCAGCAAGACCGCAGACAAAACCGGCAAATCCGATCATCATACGCGTGCCCCAGCTGACCGGCTTGGGACCCGTGCGCACCTGTACGTAGCGAACAGTATAGGGGGCAGGGCGATGGGTGCGCAGTCTCTGACGTTGCCGTCGCAGGGGGTAGCGCACGCTCACCCGGTCGCCGAATGCCTGGTTGCTCATGTTCCGTCTCCGCACCCGAGCCGCCTGTCATGTGAAGACAGACGCGCGCCCCTTCAGGAAATGGTGTCAGCACCGCTCCCCGGGATGGTCTTACGGGCGGGGATATTGAGAGACGGCAAACGCAACCGGTTCAATTTGAACGATTGCGAAAAGAGTCTCCGCTTGACCCCGCCGGGACACGCTTCTTGATCCAGCCGGTCAGGGTGTCGAGCGCGCCGGGTGCATAGGCACGCCGGCCAAGGAGAACGAAGGCGGTTTTCGACCAGACCGGCATGTCGTCCTCGAGCTGGTAGTTGAAGGTGTCCGACCGCAGCAGAGCGTGCGTGGCGTTGGGTACGATGACGAACCGGTTGGCGCCGTTCCGGTCTTCAAGGATCTGGCGGAAGAAGTTGGGATTAAATCTGGGATCCACGTTGAGGTCGTCGCTGCCGTGGATCGATAGAACCGGCGCGGAGATGCGCCACAGGTGTTCGGTTGAATCGGCAAGCATGTTCCGGTGCACAAAGGCGAAGCGTTCTTCAGACATCGGCTCCTCGTCCATTCCGCTGTCCAGGTAATCCTGGTAGGTAGCGTCGTCGGCGAGAAGTTTTCTGTTGGCCTTCGCCCTTGTTGCCAGTGCGCCTTCAATCTCCTGCGGGCTGGAGCCGGCGAGCTCCATCCGCCGCTTGGTATAATACTCGCCCTGGCGCAGCCAGTTGAGCGCTCCGCCGACAATCACGAAGAAATCGCCGCGCGCCGGCTCTCTTGCCACGATCGGCAGGACCCAACCGGCCTGGGAAAAGCCGAGAAAACCTGCGGCCGACTCCGACAGTTCGGGCTGTGCCTTGACGGTTTCGAGAGCCGCCGCCGAAAGCTTCGCCCGGTCTTCCATGGAAAAGGACAGCCAGTCGCCGCCGCTCTCGCCGATGCCCGGCTTGTCCCAGGAGTAGACGGCGATGCCGCTGTCCAGAAGGGAGCTGATCAGAGGCAGGTAGCCGCCGCCGGAATAGCGGTCGGCAGGCCCGTCGCCATGGACAAGCAAAACCACCGGCGCGTTTGCGGTTTTCGGCAGGTGAAGCGTGCCGGCAACGGAATAGCCGTCGAAGTCAAAGACGATTGGCCGGGACTCGAATTCCGAAAGGTCGAAATCCTGCAGCCCCTGAAAGACAAGGTAAAGACCGACCAGTACGGCCAGGACTGCCGCACCGGCCCAAGCAAGGACCTTTGTCCGCTTCAAGGCACTGCTCCGGAGGGACCTTTTCAGGTGTCAGACGGTACGATGGCGTGCAATGGCGCCACGTTCGATCGCGGCGACGGTCAGTTTGTCGAGCTTGAAGCGGTCGCGCAGCAACTGAAGAATGCGCAACTCCTCCTGTTCCACATGCAGGTCGGCTGCCGCAACTTCGACGGCCAGCGCATAGGCGGTGTCGTAGAGCTTGTGCGGCAGCACGTCGCCGACGAGTTCCAGGACCAGTTGCAGGCCGTTGTCTTCCTGCAGGATATCGCCGCAGCGCTGGGCGGCGGGAATGATCCGGTTGCCGTCATAGCCCTGGAAGACGGGCAGCATCTTGATCATGTCGCCGATGGTGGCAAGCTCGTTGTCGGTCATCTTGTTGTCCGACGCCGAGACGATTACCATCACGTAGATAAGGGCTTCCTGAATGCTGATCGGCTCATTCATAGACACTATTCATTCTCCAGTGGCGCCGTCCGACGGACAATTCGACCTGCTCTTGCGCCCGATGTAAAGGGTTGAGGGACAAGCTTCAAGTCACGGCGAGCGAACATTCGTCGGGCCGGTGTGCAGCGCCAAGTCCGGTCAAACTCCGAATTGGCCCCGGTCTGGCGTGAAGCGGCGGGCAAAACGCTGCAAAACCGCACAATTTCAGCCTTTCATGAGATTGCACATAGTGGCGGCTTGATCTAGTGTCGCGCCGCAGCATCAGCCGGGAAACGAAGAAACACTCGGCCGGCTGCTTTCCATCCAATCCCATGAACAGAACGACCGAAAAATGACCGACCAATCCCTGCCTCCGCTTGACCTTTCGCAAGACTTTGTCGAGGCGGCCACGAAATCGAAAGCGTGGCCGTTCGAGGAAGCGCGAAAACTGGTCAAACGGATCGAGAAGCGGGATCCGGAAAAACCGGTTCTGTTCGAGACCGGCTACGGCCCGTCCGGCCTGCC
>ENA-ORCZ01000777-ORCZ01000777.1-marine-metagenome-genome-assembly--contig:-NODE-777-length-10019-cov-3.915611_pt1 | contig 10019 bp, 9 predicted proteins | sample MGYA00237785_ERZ508519 | MGnify/ENA primary metagenome ERZ508519 (study PRJEB26189, sample SAMN06268790) | marine metagenome | isolation source: Bioluminescent Bay, La Paraguera, Puerto Rico | place...
CGGCGCCGTGCTGTTCATCGGCGAGGCGCTCGACGCGCGTTTGCTGGTCAGCTCGACGGTCATTCTGGGCGGGATTGCCGCATCACAGATACGTTTTGGCCGCAAACCAAAGGATGTCGATGGGCCGGTTTTGAAGTCTGATCCGATGACACCGGTGATGGAAGTTCCCAAAGGTGACAAAACGGGCGGAAAGTGACGGTTTTATATGCCGGAAAATCCGCGAAATTTCGCGAAATTTCGAACTTTATTGCCCAACCTTGCGCGATAGGATTTGTCAATATTGTTTGTGCGGGACAAACCTGATACTTTCCGCCTTTCTGGTCCGGCATGTGCCTTCAAATAGGTGTATGTCACGCCGATTGAATCATTTCTGATCAAGCGTTTAAGAGGTCACGGCCTTTGTCCACCAAAGAGACCAATCCCGAGAACCGCGATATCTTCCCGGTTTCCATCGAACAAGAAATGCGCCGCAGCTACCTCGATTACGCGATGAGCGTGATCGTCAGCCGCGCACTGCCTGACGTCCGAGACGGTTTGAAGCCGGTACATCGTCGTATTCTGTACGCCATGCACGAGAACGGGTTTGAATATAACAAGCCGTTCCGCAAATCGGCCCGTGTGGTCGGGGACGTGATGGGTAAATATCACCCGCACGGCGACAGCGCGATTTACGATGCCATGGTCCGTATGGCGCAGAATTTCTCCATGCGCCTGCAACTTATTGACGGGCAGGGCAACTTCGGGTCCATGGATGGCGACAAGGCCGCTGCCATGCGTTACACCGAGGCCCGCATGGCCAAGGCCGCGCACTTCCTTCTGGATGATATCGACAAGGATACGATTGATTTCCGCGATAACTATGACGAAACCACCAAGGAACCGTCAGTTATCCCGGCCCGTTTCCCGAACATGCTGGTCAATGGTGCCGGTGGTATTGCAGTTGGTATGGCAACCAACATTCCGCCGCACAACCTTGGCGAAGTCATTGATGGCTGCATGGCCTATGTCGATGATCCCAATATTTCCGTCGAAGGTCTGATGGAATTTGTCCATGGTCCGGATTTCCCGACCGGTGGCCTTATTCTTGGCCGTTCGGGCATCCATTCGGCATTCAAGACCGGCCGTGGTTCTGTCGTCATGCGGGCACGTACCCATGTCGAGGAAATCCGTGCCAACCGCGAAGCCATCATCGTGACCGAAGTTCCCTATCAGGTGAACAAGGCGACCCTGATGGAAAAGATTGCCGAACTGGTCCGCGACAAGAAGCTTGAAGGCATTTCCGATCTGCGTGACGAGTCCGACCGTTCGGGCGTGCGCATGGTGATCGAGCTTAAGCGTGATGCCAATGCCGACGTCGTTCTGAACCAGCTGTTCCGCTTTACCGCGCTTCAGACCTCGTTTGGTGTCAACATGCTGGCGCTGAACCGTGGCAAGCCGGAACTGATGAACCTGAAGGAAATCATTCAGGCCTTCGTCGAATTCCGCGAAGAAGTCATTACCCGCCGTACCATCCATCTTTTGAAAAAGGCGCGTGATCGTGCCCATGTCGTGGTGGGTCTGGGTATTGCGGTATCGAATATCGACGAAGTCATCAAACTGATCCGTAATGCAGCCGATCCGACTGTTGCGCGTGAACAGCTGATGGAACGTGATTGGGCGGCGGGCGATATTGTTCCGCTGATCGAACTGATTGCCGATCCGAACCAGGTTGGTTCAACTGATGGCATGTATCGCCTGTCCGAAGCACAGGCACGTGCGATCCTTGAGCTGCGTCTGCATCGCCTGACTGGTCTCGAACGCGACAAGATCGCGGGCGAATTGACCGAGTTGGGTGAGAAGATCAAGGACTTCCTTGATATCCTTGCCTCCCGTGAGCGCAAGCTGACGATCCTCAAGGATGAACTGACCGAAATGCGCAATGAATTCGCCGACCCGCGTCGCAGCGAAATTCAGGAAGCAGAATTCGAACATGACATCGAAGACCTGATTGCCCGTGAAGACATGGTCGTGACCGTGTCGCACAGCGGTTATATCCAGCGTGTTCCGCTGTCGACCTATCGCGCACAGCGTCGCGGTGGTAAAGGCCGTTCGGGCATGGCAACCCGCGAGGAAGATTTCGTTTCCAAGCTGTTTGTTGCCAATACCCACACCCCGGTTCTGTTCTTCAGCTCCGAGGGGATGGTCTATAAAATGAAGGTCTGGCGCCTGCCGATGGGTACGCCGCAATCGCGCGGCAAGGCGCTTGTGAACCTGTTGCCGCTGTCTGAAGGCGAATATATTACCACGGTCCTGCCGCTTCCCGATGAGGAAGAATGGCCGAACCTGCATGTGATGTTTGCCACCTCGACCGGTAACGTCCGCCGTAACAGCCTTGCCGATTTCGTGAATGTGAAATCAAACGGCAAGATCGCCATGAAGCTTGAAGAAGAACGTGGTGACAAGCTGATTGCGGTTCAGACCTGTACCGATGATGACGACATCCTTCTGACAACCCGTCAGGGCAAGTGCATTCGTTTCCGTGTCGGTGACGTGCGCGTCTTTACCGGGCGTAACTCGGTTGGTGTGCGTGGCATCCGTCTGGCCGATCAGGACGAAGTCATCGCGATGTCGGTTCTGTTTGGCAACCATGTTTCGATGGAAGAGCGCGGTGAATACCTGTCGATCACCGGCAAGTTGCGTCGCGAGGAAATCACGGCCGATAACCTTCCGCTCGAACTGCTGTCCGAAGAACGGTATCAGGAAATTCTCGGTGGCGATCAGATGATCCTGTCGGTCACTGAAAACGGTTATGGCAAGCGGACGTCTGCCTATGAATACCGTGTGACCGGCCGTGGTGGTCAGGGCTTTGCCAATATCGAGATGTCGGAACGTAACGGTAACGTCGCTGCGTCCTTCGTGATCGAAGAAGGCGACGAGTTGATGATGGTCACCAATGGTGGCAAGGTCATTCGTATGCCCACCCATGACATCCGTATTGCCGGGCGTAAGACCCAGGGTGTGACACTGTTCCGTACTGCCGAAGACGAACAGGTCGTCGCAGTTGAACGTCTGTCGAACCTTGGTGATGAAGATGATGAGATCATCGATGGCGAGGAAGGTGTGATCGAGGGTGCCGAAGGTGCCGTTGAAACCGCCGACCAGGCCCCGGAAGCATCTGATGAAGATGCGGCTGAGGCACCGGCATCTGATGAAGCGGACCGCGACGAATAACGGGAAGTTCGATGACTGAAACGTCTTCTACCGTATCGCGTATCGGGATTTATCCGGGCACCTTTGATCCGGTAACCCAAGGGCATATGGATATCATTCGTCGTGCGACCCGGATCGTCGATCAACTGATTGTCGGCGTTGCGATCAACGCCGGCAAAGGTCCGATGTTCGGGGTCGATGAACGCTGTGCACTGGTTGAAGGTGCGCTCAAGGCTGCGGGCGGTGAAGTTGCCGCCCGTACCTCAGTTAAGCCATTTTCATCGCTTCTGATGCAGTTTGCCCAGGAAAACGGATCCAGCACGATTATCCGTGGTCTGCGCGCCGTGTCGGACTTTGAGTATGAATTCCAGATGGCCGGGATGAATGCCCGGCTGTCGCCGGAAGTTGAAACCGTCTTTTTGATGGCATCGGACAAACAACAGTTTGTTTCTTCGCGTTTCGTGAAGGAAATCGCCCGTCTGGGCGGGAATGTCACTGAATTTGTGCCGGCAAACGTGCTGAAACGGCTGCACGAAAAGCTGGCAGAAGAAAAGGAATAACGCAGGCCATGCGTCTTTTTCGTCTATTTTCAATTATCGCTCTCGTACTAGGATTTATCACCATGTCCAATGGAAACGACGCAGTCGCTCAGGATCTGGAAAACACGCTTTATCTTGACCTGAAAGATGGCCGCGTTGTGATCCAGCTTCGCCCGGATCTGGCACCAAAACATGTTGCCCGGATCAAGGAACTCACCCGTGAAGGCTTTTACGATGGGCTGAAATTCCATCGTGTGATTGAAGGTTTCATGGCGCAGACCGGTGATCCCAAAGGCAACGGAACCGGTGGTTCCGGCCAGAAGCTTGATGCCGAGTTCTCGAATGAACGTCACGTTCGCGGCACCGTTTCCATGGCCCGTTCGGCCAATCCGAACAGTGCGGATTCCCAGTTCTTCATCGTCTTTGCCGACGCACCGCACCTTGATGGTCAGTACACTATCTGGGGCGAAGTGACCGAGGGCATGGAATATGTCGATATGATCAAAAAGGGTGCCCCCTGGGCCAATGGCAGCGTTGCCGACCCGGATCAGATCGTCAAAATGCAGGTTGCTGCCGACGCGCAATAATCGCGATATTTGAAGTATTGCAACCGAAAGCCGTCCCTTCATGGGGCGGCTTTCGCGTTTTTGGGGCTGAATGCGCAAAAAGAGCCAAAATATGGAAAACAGGTGTTGACCGATGGGGCCTGTGCCATTAAAACGCGCTTCACCAACCTTGAGGGCCCGTAGCTCAGTTGGTAGAGCAACTGACTTTTAATCAGTTGGCCACAGGTTCGAATCCTGTCGGGCTCACCAATTCAAAACCCCTGGAACCCAGAAGTTCCGGGGGTTTTGCATATCCGGCTTTTGCCATCATATTTGCCATCGCAATTCCCGATCGATCACGCAAACCCTGTCCCGCATTGAATAGGCCTGTCCGGGGCAGGGGATCAGCATGAAAATGTATTTCGGCCTGTTGGTTGCGATTGCATCGCAATTCTATTTCCTGTAAAGAATGCAAATCAGTTTCAAACGCACCAGAGCAGGCCTTCTGGTGGTGATCAATTTTGTGATCGGGAAAGTTACATGTCTGACCCTGTGAATTCATCAGCCGCATCTTCGGATGCGCAAACGCCGCTTTCTTCCGATGGCGCACTTGTCCCGGTGGGGCCTGACTCTGCGACCGGAAACCTTAATGCGGACGGTTCTGTCATGGTGGACCCGAATACCGGGCTTGCCATCGATGCGACGGCAACGACCCAGTCGACCGGCATGCTGGATGGCTTTGTTGGCCTTCCGGTGATTGAACAGGTCGACCGGGCTGGCGTGGTAGGCTGGGTTCTGGCCGTGATGGCGCTGATCGGGCTTATGGTGTTCTTCTACAAGCTGGTCGGTTTCCTGCGCCGTGGTGTTTTTGCCGATGGCTTTGTAAAGGATGTCGAACGTCACCTGTCATCGGGTGACGAGCAGCAGGCGGCCGAAATTCTGGCACGCCGTCGCCATCCGGCCGCGCGTATTGCGCTCTCGGGTATGATGCTTCCGGTAAGCTCGTCTGAGGAACGTGAAGCTGCATCAGATCTGATTGCATCGCGTGCACGCAAGGAAATTGATGGTCTCAATGGTGGTCTGCGGATCATGTCGGCCATTGCCGTGCTAAGCCCGCTGTTGGGACTTCTGGGTACGGTCATGGGCATGATCGAGGCGTTCCAGCGCATGGAAGGGGCAGGCAGCCGTATCGACCCGTCTGTGCTGTCTGGCGGTATCTGGCTGGCACTTCTGACAACGGCAATCGGCCTTGTGGTCGCGATCCCGGCAACCGCGTTTCATATGTGGATGCAGGGTGTGATTGGCCGTGCCGCGGCCACGATGGAAGATGTTTGTACGCTGGTGGTCAATCGCGGTGAACTGGCCCGCAAGACGCTTACCCGCGCATCAAACGTTTCCGAACTGCGCCACGCCGCCGAATAAAACCCGTTTCCGAAAGTCGCCCCATGCAGCTGCGCGAACGCAACAGCGGTTCTACACCGATGATCGGTCTGACCCCGCTGATTGATGTTGTCTTTATCCTGCTGATCTTCTTCATGCTGGCTTCAAGCTTCCTTGACTGGAAGGGCTTTGAAATGTCGGTCAGCATTACCGATGGTCGCGCCACCAGCCAAAGCGATACCCGGCCCGTGACGGTCGAGGTCGATGTTAATGGCGGCCTGTCGATCAATGGCAATGCGATTGCGCTGTCCAATTTGGCCCCGACACTTTTGCGTGACCATGATGGCGCGCCAGTGCGTCTGCGCCCAGTCAATGGTGCCAATCTGCAACGTTTGGTCGAAGTCATGGATACGCTGGGCCGCGGCGGCGTCACGGATGTGGAGTTCATTGAATGAAACGCCGCATCCAGATTGCCGAGGACGGACCGGTTCAGGAACCGATGTTGCCTTTGATCAATATCGTCTTCCTGCTTTTGATCTTTTTCATGATTGCCGGAAGCCTGCAAAAGCTTGGCCCGTTTGAAGTGGACCCACCGTCAAGCCAGACTGCCGAAGCACAACCCGAAGATACCATTGTGCTATGGTTTAGCAGCACTGGCGAAATCGGGATTGATGATCTGACGGGTGGGCTTGATCGCCTGTCGTCGATGCTGCCAGCCGATTATATTGGCCGACCGGTTGAAATCCGTGCCGACCGCGAAGTCGAAGGGGCCAAGGTCGTGACCCTTTTGGCGCGGCTTCAGGAACTTGGCATCGAAAAGGTCCAATTGATGACGGCCATGCAGCCGGGTCAGGAATAGCATGTCCAAACGCGTTGATCTTTTGATTGCGACCGGGCTGACCGGTCTTGTCCTGACCGGCGGGATCGTGCTTGCCATGCCCGACCCTCAGCCATCGGGCTGGGGCGGGGCAGGGGCCGTACAAAGTATCAGCATTTCGCTGGGTGCCGGGCAGGCCGAAACCGGCGAGGCCGAAACAGACACCCGAAGTGCCGACGCGGTCGATAGCATGGCCGCCGAAGTGCCCGAAGAAATCGTTGAACCGGATCCGGAACAGGAAATTCAACCTGAACCGACACCTAAGGAAGTGGTTGAAACGGAGCCAGAGCCTGAACCGGAAGTTCTTCCGGAACCAGAAGTCGTCGAGGAACAGCCAGAACCCATCCCGGAACCAGAACCGGTTATCGAACAAGTTGCAGAACCGGAGCCTGAACCAGAACCCGAGCCAGTTGTCGAACAGCAACTGGCAGAGGTCCTGCCGGTGCGCATGAAGCCCAAACCACCCGTGGAGCAGGCTGAGGCCCCGCAACCGACCAAGGCGCCAGAGCCGGTCGAGAAAGCCGCCCAGCCAACTCCGCAGCCCTCCGGGCTCACCAACTCTGTCAAGTCGGAGGGCACGACGGGTGAAACCAATCAAAGTCAGGCAGCCAGTTCGTCATCGGGCAGCGGTGGTGGTGCGGCAAGCCAGGCCAAGATGGTGGATTATCAGGCATCTGTTTTGCAAACGCTGGCGCGTTACCGCGAATATCCCGAACGTGCCATGCGCCGCCGGATTGAGGGCGAAAACCGTATTCGCCTTGTCATTGCGCGCGACGGCACGGTGCTTGAAGCCAGCATGGTCAGTTCAAGCGGATCAAGCATCCTTGATCGTGAAACCGAACGCCTGATCGAACGGGTGCGGAAATTCCCGCCATTCCCCGACGAAATGACCGAACAGCAAGTCGTCTGGACCGTGCCAGTCGCCTATCAACTTCACTAGAATGACAAACGCCAGCCCATAAAGGCTGGCGTTTTTGTTCGTGCAGGGCGTTTAGGCGTCTGGCGTTTCGCCGTCCTCCCAGTGATAATCAAGTGGTGCCTCGCGCCAGGCGAATTTGTCGAGATGGACGATAATCACACCCTTCATGCTCTCGATACCTTCTGGCTTGTGTGACTGCCCGTCAAAGGTCAGGCGGTCCTCATGGGCAGTAATGACGCATGGCCCCATGGGAAATGCCACCTTGCCGGTGGTTTCGCTCAGATCGACTTCGACCTTGTGGGCGAAATGCTTGCACAGCTGGACAAGATACTTGGCGGCCTTATCGGTTTTGACCGATCCCTTTGTGGTAAACATCTGGCGATCTCTCTGTTTGCGTTTGCGGGGTGGGGCGGCTTATGGCGACGGTGCGTCATTCAGGCCGATCCAGTAGACCCCGTTCAGACCAACCGCCTGAAAGCGCTCGAAAAATGTTGCCAGTTCGGCTTCGGGATCAAGGTCGGCATAGATGTCGGGATGCAGCCACTTTGCCATCACCTGCAGGGCAAACACATTGATCGGGTTGTTATAAATGTGATGCCAGACGGAATAGACTTTCCTGTTTTTGACAGCACTCAAAAGTGGCAGGCCGGTCCGTTCCATGCTGTGTGCCAAGGACGCACGTGCCTGATCGGCATTGGTGTTTGCACCCAGAACAATGCGCCGTGCATTTGCATCTGCATCCAGCCCCGAGGATCCGATGGCCGTGGTGATATAGACGTCCGGGTCGGTGAAGATCACTTGTTCCACCGATATCTGGCTGATCACGCCGGGAATGGTATCGGCAAAGATGTTTTTACCACCGGCCAGGGTAACGAATTTACCAATCATCTCGTTGCCCATGGCTTCGCAGCAGTTCTCGGCAAGGCCGACACGGCTTTCCAGGAAGACGCTGGGCTTTTTGCTGATCTGCGCGGCGCGCGAAGTCACCTTTTGCAGGTTCTCCTCATAGAATTTCACAAAGGCTTCTGCCTGTTCTTCCTTGCCCATCAGTTTACCGAGAAGACGGATACTTTTTGGGGTGTTCTCAAAGGGCTTGGCTCGGAAATCAATCATCACCACCGGGATGTGGGCAGCCCCCATGACAGACAGAACTTCATGGCTGGTGGAACCGGGCCCATGGCCGCCCGACATGCCAAAAATTGCCACGTCGGGTTCGACTGTCACGGCCTTTTCAACAGAAAACGTTTCCTCGTTCTGACGACCAACCAGCGCGATATCATCAATTTCGGGGAATTTTTCGCGGTATTGCGCAAAGGATGCCGGATCAAGCGATTTGAAGTCGCCCATCATTCCGGCAATCCAGCGCACCGGATTTTCCGGATCAAGAATGCCGATCGACGGCAGGAAACGCCCTTCGCCAAGGATCATGTGTTTGACCGGCACCTCGACGGTGACTTCACGTCCGGCAATATCAGTCAGCGTGACCGTTTCACCAGCGGAAGCACTTGCACTCCAGATCAGTGTTGCGACAGCAACGGCAAAAAGATTGCGAATTTTCATGTCAGGTCATCCTGAAGGTTTGTCTTGTCGTGCATTTCAAACGCCAAAACGGGCAGCACCCGATGTGCTGCCCATTTCGGTTTGATAAGTGTTTCTTCGCGACCTAGAAATCGACCTTTGCCGAAATCAGGAAAGTGCGTCCGGGTTCGTGATAGGGCTCGACGTTGCTGTTGTCGTAGCCTGTTGTGGTACGGGCAACATAATCACGGTCAAAGATGTTCATTGTATCCACACGCAGGGTAACCGCATTGTTCAGGGCATCAGGGACCCATTCGGCATAAAGGTTGGCAACAAAATAACTGTCGAGTTTCTCGTTGCCATTGTCTTCCGGGCTGTCGTCAGACAATGCGAGTTCTGAATTGCCCCCGATCCGGATGCCGTAATCATCAAAACGGTGCGCTGCATCGATGTTAATGATGTCACCGACGATCACCCCTTGATAGGCGGCCGATGTGCTGACGGGCACCGCGCCATCTGATTTGACATTGGTGTGCGTATAGCCCGCGCGGATATAACCCGGACCATAGGTGTAGGTGGCCGAAAGGTTTATGCCGCGCGTATCAAGATCGACAGTGGTATTGCGATTTGATGTCGACAGGTCATGGGATTCATTGATCAGGTTGTAGAACAGATTTCCGTCAAATGCCCAATCCTGCAAAGTAACGCGCGACCCCAGTTTTGCGTTGTATGAACGCGATGGGGCAAATCCGGTGTAATCCCAGATGCCGGAATAGTTATAGATCGCGGATTCACCAAGTGGCAGGCCGCCAAAGGTTGTACCCAAACCGCCATATGCCATGACGGTGTCGGTAATGTCATATTCGGTATTGGCATTGCCACTCAGGCCGAATTCGCTGAAATCGGTTCCGTCTATGCCTTCAAACCATTGCTGATCACCACGGCCGCCAAATGAAACGCGCCAACGGTCTGTCAGTGAAAGTCTTGCCTGTGAGAAAACACCGATATTGGTTGAAGTTTCAGTAAATCTTCCCGCCCGACCTGCTGGACGG
>ENA-ORCZ01000779-ORCZ01000779.1-marine-metagenome-genome-assembly--contig:-NODE-779-length-9957-cov-2.305061_pt1 | contig 9957 bp, 6 predicted proteins | sample MGYA00237785_ERZ508519 | MGnify/ENA primary metagenome ERZ508519 (study PRJEB26189, sample SAMN06268790) | marine metagenome | isolation source: Bioluminescent Bay, La Paraguera, Puerto Rico | place...
AGCCAGGGCGATCTGCAGAGCTGGTGGAAGAAGGGTGAGGAGGTCTACTACACCCGCACGGGGCAGCTGAACCTCTCCTGCGCTTCCTGCCACGAGCAGAACAACGGCAACTACATCCGCGCCGACCATCTCAGCCAGGGCAACGTGAACGGTTTCCCGACCTACCGGCTGAAGCAGGCGAACATGGTCTCGCTGCACAACCGCTTCCGCGGCTGCATCCGGGATACCCGTGCGGAATTCCCGGCGGCCTTCTCGGACGAGCTGATGGCGCTGGAAGTTTATGTCACCTGGCGCGGCACCGGTCTCTCCATCGAGACCCCGGCCGTCAGGCAGTAGGCAGTAACGTGTAACGGGCCGGCGGCGGCAGACCGCCGCCGGACCCCGGACATTCTCTTTTCGGTATTCGACGGTCCTGTCCGTCGGCGTGACGGCGCGGACAGGAAGAGAGGGATATTATGTTCTCGAGACGCGATTTCCTGACCGCTTCGGTAGCCCTGGCGACCATTTTTGGGCCGGGAATGCATGGCCGTTGGAGCCAGGTGGCCGCCCAGCAGGCGCTGACCGAGGACGATCTGCTGGCCGCGGACGATTTCGGCAACGTGACCCTGCTGCACGTCACCGACATTCACGCCCAGATGAAGCCGCTCTTTTTCCGCGAGCCTTCGGTCAACCTGGGGGTCGGCGAGGTCGAGGGCCTGCCGCCGCATGTGACCGGCGAAGACTTCCTCAAGATGTTCAATCTGAAACCCGGCAGCCCGGAGGCCTATGCGCTGACCTCGGTCGACTACGTCTCCCTGGCCAAGGCCTACGGCAGGATGGGCGGGCTGGACCGCGTCGCCACCATCGTCAAGCGGGTGCGCGCCGAGCGCGGCGAGGACAAGACGCTGTTTCTGGACGGCGGCGACACCTGGCAGGGCAGCTACACGGCCAACGAGACCCAGGGCCAGGACATGGTCGAGGTCATGCACGCCCTGGGCACCGACGCGATGACCGCGCACTGGGAGTTCACCTACGGCACCGACCGGGTCAACGAGATCATCGACTCCCTGGAATTCCCGCTGCTGGCCGGCAACGTCTTCGACGACGAGTGGATGGAGCCGGCCTTCAAAGCCTACGAGATCTTCGAGCGCGGCGGCGTGAAGGTCGCGGTCATCGGCCAGGCCTTCCCCTACACGCCGATCGCCAATCCGCGCTGGATGATCCCGAACTGGAGCTTCGGCATCCGTGAAGAGGAGGTGGTGAAGAACATCGCCGCCGCGAAGGAAGAGGGCGCCGAGGTCATCGTCGTGCTGTCGCACAACGGCTTCGATGTCGACCGCAAGATGGCCAGCCGGGTCGAAGGCATCGACGTGCTGCTCTCCGGCCATACCCATGACGCCCTGCCGGAGCCGGTGATGGTCGGCAAGACCATGCTCGTCGCCTCCGGCTCCAACGGCAAATTCGTCTCGCGGGTCGACCTCAACGTGGCCGACGGCCAGGTGAAGGGCTACCGCTACCGCCTGATCCCCGTCTTCTCCGACGTGATCACGCCGGACCCGGAGATGGCCACACTGATCGACAATCTGCGTGCGCCCTACGAGGACGAGCTGAAGCGCGAACTGGGCCGCACCGAGTCGCTGCTGTACCGCCGCGGCAATTTCAACGGCACCTTCGACGACCTGATCTGCCAGGCGCTGCTCGCCGAGCGCGATGCCGAGATCGCCCTCTCGCCGGGCTTCCGCTGGGGCACTTCCCTGCTGCCGGGCCAGGCGATCACCGTCGAGGACGTGCACAACGCCTGTTCCATGACCTACCCCGAGGCCTACCGTTCCACCATGAACGGCCAGCTGATCAAGGAGATCCTGGAAGACGTCGCCGACAACCTGTTCAACGCCGACCCGTACTATCAGCAGGGCGGCGACATGGTCCGCGTCGGCGGCATGGGCTACCGCATCGACCCGAAGAAGGACATCGGGGCCCGCGTCTCGGACATGACGCTGCTGGCGACGGGCGAGAAGATCGATCCGGCGCGCGACTACGTCGTCGCCGGCTGGGCTTCCGTCAACGAGGGGACGGAAGGCCCGCCCATCTGGGATGTCGTCGAGGCGCATCTGCAGAAGAACCCCGTCGTCGAAATCGAAGAGAACCAGTCCGTCCAGGTGGTCGGCTGACAGTTCTGTTGGGTGGCGTGCTGGGCGCCGCCAGAGGCTAAAAACACACTTCGGAGCAAGAGAATGTCGAGTGTACCCGACAGCAATAAATCACTGTCCCCAGCGAAGAAGCCGGTGGCACGGCGGAGCGCCGATCAGGCGGCCGCTGTCGCCGACCCGACGCGGCGCCGGCTGCTCGCCGGCGGCCTCGCCGCCGGTGCCGGTGCGGCTGTGGCCGCGCTGCAGGCACGCCCCGCAGCGGCTGCCGGCGACCCGGCGATCACCGAGATCCAGGATTGGAACCGCTACCTGGGCGACGGCGTCGATGCGCGCCCCTACGGCACGCCTTCGCAGTACGAGGAGCACGTGGTGCGCCGCAATGTGCCCTGGCTGACGGCGGACCCGGTGTCCTCGGTGAACTTCACGCCGCTGCACGAGCTGGACGGCATCATCACGCCGAACGGCCTCTGCTTCGAGCGCCACCACGCCGGCATCGCCGACGTCGACCCGGCACAGCACCGGCTGATGATCGCCGGGCTGGTGGACAAGCCGCTGGTCTTCACCATGCAGGACATCCTGCGCTTCCCGCGGGAGAACTGCGTCTACTTCCTGGAATGCGCCGCCAATTCCGGCATGGAATGGCGTGGGGCGCAGCTCAACGGCTGCCAGTTCACTCACGGCATGGTGCATTGCGTCGTCTACACCGGCGTCAAGCTGCGCTACCTGCTGGAGGAAGCCGGCGTCAAGACCAACGGCAAGTGGCTGCTGGCCGAAGGCGCCGACGCCTCGGCCATGACCCGCTCGATCCCGATGGAAAAGGCGCTCGACGACTGCATGGTCGCCTTCAAGATGAACGGCGAGGCGCTGCGGCCGGAGCAGGGCTATCCCCTGCGCCTCGTGGTGCCGGGCTGGGAAGGCAACATGTGGGTGAAGTGGCTGCGCCGTCTGGAAGTGGGCGACATGGCCTGGCATCACCGCGAGGAGACCTCGAAGTACACCGACCTGCTGGGCAACGGCAAGGCACGCATGTTCTCGCTGACCATGGACGCCAAGTCGGTCATCACCTTCCCCTCGGGCGACATGAAGTTGCCGGGACCTGGTTTCTACAACATCTCCGGCCTGGCCTGGACCGGCCGCGGCCGGGTGCGCAAGGTCGAGGTTTCCGTCGACGGCGGGCGCAGCTGGTACCCGGCGCACATCGAGAACACGCCGGAGCCGATGTGCACCGTGCGCTTCTCCTTCCCCTGGCGCTGGGACGGCACGCCGGCGGTGCTGCAAAGCCGCTGCACCGACGAGACCGGCTACATCCAGCCGACGCGGGAGGAGCTCATCGCGATCCGTGGCGCCAACGGCAAGTTCGGATCGATCTATCACTTGAACGCCATTCAGAGCTGGGCGGTCGATTCCGAGGGAGGCGTGACGAATGTCCATGCTTGATAAAGTTGCGGTCAGGATGATCGCCGTGGCCGGGCTCTTCGGCGCCGCCGTCCTGTCCGCCCCGGCGCAATCGCAGGAGCTGGCCGAGCGGACCTACGGCTTCGGCACCCCGGTGACGCCCGAGGATCTGGCGCCCTTCTTCAGCATCCCGCCCAGCGGCCGCGGCCTGCCGGCGGGCAGCGGCACGGGGGAGGCGGGGGCCCAGGTCTTCGCCGACAACTGCGCGGCCTGCCACGGCGAGGATCTGGCCGGCATCCCCGACCCGGGCATCGGCGGCGACCGCCTGATCGGCGGCCGCGGCTCGCTGGCCAGCGAGGCACCGGTGAAGACGGTGGAGAGCTACTGGCCCTATGCCACGACGCTCTTCGACTACGTGAAGCGCGCCATGCCCTTCCACGCGCCGGGCTCGCTCAGCGACGACGAGGTCTATGCCGTGGTGGCCTACGTGCTCAGCCAGGCGAAGATCATCGCGCCGACCGACGAGATGAACGCCCAGACCCTGCCGGCGGTGGAGATGCCCAACCGGGACGGCTTCATCCCCGACAGCCGCCCCGAGCACGCCCTCTACCGCTGAGCCCCCAGGGGCAGGCGGTGCGGCGCGGGCGTCGAGTCAGAAAGGGGGGAGGGCGGTTTCAGCTCTCCCCCCTCTGTGCGGGCCCGGGGCCCCTGGGCCCGGTCCCGGGCGGGAAAAGGGGCCGCTTTCCGCCGTTTTTCGGCGGCAGCGGCGACAGGCTGGCAGCTTCGGCTTGACAGCCCCGGGGCCGAGGCCATATACGACCGGCCACACCCTATGGCGGGGTAGCTCAGCTGGTTAGAGCAGCGGAATCATAATCCGCGTGTCGGGGGTTCAAGTCCCTCCCCCGCTACCATCCGTAACCCCCGAAGATCGGCCGCGTTCCTGCGCTGTTCCTCGGGGGTTATGCCTTCCAGCAAGTTGACTAGACTGCCGTGCAGTTCCAGGCCGCAGCGCGCCTTGCGATGATCCCCGGGGTTCACCACAATCCGCTCGATGAGACTCCGCGCGGCGGCGAAGTCCTGCGCCACGGGCCGCCCGGCCGGCCCGTCGTCGCGCGCCAGCTCTTCCTGCAGGTCCTCGACGGTCTCACGGTAGAGCCGCGCCAGCTTGGGAAAGAGCTTTTCAACGTTGTCCGGCTCGGTCCTGCCGGCGCTCGCTTCTAGCCTGGCCTTCTCCTCTTCAAGCTGCAGCAGCTCCTGCCGCATCGCCGGCGTGTCGGTACCGTCGCCGATCGCCCGCACGTAGCGGCCGATCCTTGCCGGGTCCGTCCCGGGAAGGCTCCACGGTGCGGCGGTGGATACGCCGTGCCTGTCTGAGTTCCTAGACCTGCCGACTTGAAGGCCCGCCCCGGAATCCTTTCCGGCCGGGGCGGGCCGCTTTTCCCAACCCGGCCCGGAAGGGACGGGGGCAGGGCTGCGCCAACAGCCCTCACCGCGAGCCTCTACTCGCCCGGCATCGATGCGGCCGCAGCGCGGCCAGAGATGATCGGCGGCGTGATCACCGCGCGTGAGGGTTGGGCATCGCCGGGGGAAGGCGCCAGGCGACTGCCGGTGCTAGGGTCCTGGCTGCGTGGCCCTGCTCACTCTGCCTCGATTGCGTCGACGATGGGGCCGGCCAGGAATCCGGCGCCGTAGTCGGAGAGGTGGTCATCGTCGCGATAGAGCGGCCAGCCGTCCAGGGTGGCGGTGCAGCGGCCGGGCACGAAACTGTCGCAGAAAATCTCGTGGGGCAGGACGCGTGCCAGGTTCGCGCGTGTGCCGAGGCTGTCGAAGAGCGCCAGGGTGGCGGCATTGCGCTGCTGAAAAACCGCATAGGAGGTGGTGACCTCGCCGCCGGCGCCGTGGTAGCGCCGCCGCTTGGCGGCGTAGTCCGGCACGTTCCAGCCCACCTCGGGGATGGGGTAGACCAGCACCACCCGCTTGCCGGCCCGCAGCAGCCGTTCGATGGTGTCCAGGTAGAGTGCCGCGATGGCGTCGCTGCGTTGCTGCGGCGGGCGCGCTGCCTCGCCGTGGCGGCGGTCATCGAAGACCGTCGGCACCACTTTCTCCACTCCGCCCTCTCGGTTGTCGAAGCCGTCGATTTCCAGATAGGCGGTGAAGCGGGCGACCAGCACGACGTTGCGCAGGCCCGGGTCCGCTAGGATGGTGCGCAGGGCCTCGTCGTTGTAGTCGGCACAGCGCACCGCGCGGTCGTAGCGGCGCACCCCTACGGCCGGGGGACAGCCCGAATACCAGAGGTGCTTCAGCCCGATCCCCCTTGCCCGCAGGGCGGTTCCCAGCGCGGGCGCGACCGCGTCGGCATGGGAGTCTCCCCAGAGCACGCCGACCACGCCGTCCGGATCGCCGAGGGTGCAGGCCTGCGCCGGCGGCAGATAGCGCTTGGGGCCGGACAGACAGCGCTTCTGGTTCGGGTTGTGGCCCTCCGCGACGGCCGCGATGGCGAAGACTTCCGGGTCGACGCGGTCGGGGAAGCCGCTGCCCAAGTGCCCGATCAGGCCGAGGCCGAAGCAGGCCGCAGCGCCCGCCCCTGCGGCGGCGAAGATCTGGGCGCGCGGCAGCCTGAAACCGTGGCGGAAAGGCTGCTCGACGTAGCGCCAGGTGAGCCAGGCGAGCGGCAGGGCAAGGAGGCCAAGGGCGGTGAGCAGTACCGGTGAAGGTTCGGTCAACAGCCGCTGGCGCGTGAAGACCATAAGGGGCCAGTGCCAGAGGTAGGCGCTGTAGCTGATGAGCCCGAGGCCCACCAGAGCGTGCCAGGACAGCAGCCGCTGCGCCAGGCACCCGGGCGTGGCGTAGAGGATGACCAGCAGTGCGCCAACCACCGGCAGCAGGGCGGCAGGGCCGGGCACGCCACTGACAGGATCGAAGAGCAGCACCGCAACGGCGATGGCGCCCAGGCCGGCCAGAGCGAGGGCCCCCGCCGCCGGCGTGCCCGCGCCCGGGGGCGGGCGGCGGCGCAGCCAGAGGGCCGCGAGGGCCCCGGCCAGGATCTCCCAGGCGCGCGACGGCAGCAGGTAGAAGGCGGCGGCGGGATCGCCGCGCAGCAGCCAGGCGGCGGTGCCCAGACTGGCTGCGGCCAGTATCAGCAGGCTGCCGGCGGTGGCGCGCGGCCCGAGGCGCCAGAGCCCCGCCAGCAGCAGGGGGAAGAGGATGTAGAATTGCTCCTCCACCGCCAGCGACCAGCTGTGCAGCAGGGGCTTGGTCTCGGCCGCGGCGGCGAAGTAGCCGGACTCCTGGTAGAACAGGAAGTTGGAGGCGAAGAGCGCCACCGCGGCGAGGCTCTGGGCGAAGTTCTTCAGCGCGTCGGGCATGAGCCACAACCAGGCGAAGGGCAGGCAGGTGGCACAGACCAGGAAGAGTGCCGGCAGGATGCGCCGGGCCCGGCGTTCGTAGAAGCGCCAGAGGCTGAAGCGGCCGGCCTCCAGGTCGGCGGCGAGGATGCTGGCGATCAGGTAGCCGCTGATGACGAAAAAGACGTCGACGCCGATGTAGCCGCCGGAGAAGCCCGGCAGGCCTGCGTGGAACAGGATGACGGGCAGCACCGCCAAGGCGCGCAGGCCGTCGATCTCGGGCCGGTATTGTGTCGAGAGGGGAGATATCCTCTGATGCATGCTCGCTACCCCGAAAATCCCAGCAACAACTCATCTAGTTGTTTTATAGCCGATTCTCATCCGTTGCGCTTTTTCCGAGGTGAAGTCAGGCGGCAACTACTATCTTCGGATGCTGCGGATGGTAGCTCTCCCCCGCTACCAATGAAAACAAGGCCTTGGCGCGACGGCGGCAAGGCCTTGTTTGGTTCTGGACCGGACTCTGCAAAGAGCCCGCGCGCTACTCCGCCGGTTTCCAGTCGTCCATGATGTCGTACTTCATCTTGCGCTTCTCCTCGTTGGAGGCGCCCCAGTTGAAGTTGAAGGCGGCGCCCTCCCAGGAGCCGTAGCTGGGGTTGGGCAGCATGATCCAGTCGCGGCCCCAGCGTTCGGCGTGCTCGTTGTAGAGCTTCAGGCGCTCCTCGCGCGAGACGTCGACGTCGTCGACGAAGTCGCCGAGGTTATCGCCGATCAGCAGCGCGATGCGGTACTTCTCCGCCACCACGGCGCGGCGGTTGCCCTTGTCGGAGCCCCATTCCTCCTTCTCGCCGCGCAGCAGCACCCGGTCCTCGCCTTCGCCGATGGGATAGCCGAGGGCCTTCAGGTTATTGCGCGTCGGCGCCTCCTCCGGGGCCTTGCGATTGGAGACGTAGAACACCGCGACGCCGCGCGCCTCCGCGTACTTGATGAAGTCGAGGCTGCCGGGAATGGCGCGCGAGGTCTCCGTGTGGACGAAGGGTGCCCAGGTCTTGGAGCTGTAGTACTTGCCGTTCTCGACGATCCAGGCCTGATAGGGGGAGTTGTCCAGCACGGTCTCGTCGACGTCCAGGATCACCGCCACCGGCTTCTTCTCGTAGTTCTCGCCCTGCTCCAGCGCGGCCGTCCAGGTCGGGTTGGCGATCGCCTGGTTGAGGCGCAGCTTGGCCAGCTCGTAGAGCGCCATGGTGTTGGCCTTGTACTCGACGGAGTTCTGCATCCAGTAGGTGCCGTTGGTGCCGTCATTGGCGGCGGGGCCTTGGGACTGGGCCTGAGCTGGGGCCTGGACCGCCGTCACCGAGAGGCAGCCGGCGAGGATCAGGCCCAGCGCGACGCTGCCGTGCCGGAGGGTCGGGCGGAGAGGTGTCGTTCCTGTCATCTTGAGGATCCCTATTCGTTGGTCTCGTTCGTTCGTTGTTGCCGGCGGGCGCCAAGCCCTGCCGGTTTTCCGGAATTCTGCCCGAGGTCCGCGCCGCCGCCAAGCCGCCCCCTCTCTTTTGCAGGGCGGCCGGCCGCTGAGGTGGTCCTAGAACTGGAACTCCGCGCGCGGCGGCTTGCCGTCCTTGATGCTGTAGGCGGTGCGGCATTCGGGGATCTGGGCCGGATCGATGCCGAACTCCGACTGCAGGTGGTCGCGCACCGCCGTGCCGCGCTCTTTCGCCAGCGCGAGCAGGGCCTGGACCTCTTCGTCGCTGGGAGGATCGATCTCGAAGGCCGGCTCGGCCGGCGCGGGCGGCAGGGGCTCGCCCGCCGTCTCGGGTGAGGCCTCTGCCGAGGCTTCCGTCGGGGCGGGGGGCGCCGGCGGTTCGTCGGACAGCTCCGGCAGTTCCGAGGGGTCGCCGCCGCGCAGCACCACCAGGTCGGCGCGGCCCGCCCGGCCGCAGGCCCGGATGCTGATGCCCGGCTTGGCGGCGAAGAGCTCGCCCATCTGCCCGGCCACCTCGCGGCCGGCCTCGGTCAGCTCGGCGGTGCCGGGGACGAAGGGCGCCGGCTGCATCTGGAAGGTGTTGCCGTCGGGGCCGAACCAGCTGGTCGGAAAGACCGAGGCCATGGCACCGGCGATCGCCTTGTCGATGGCCTCGCTGTAGTCGACCTGCGGCGCGTCGACAGTGCCGCCCAGCGGCATCTTGAAGGCGATCACACCCTTGGCGTCCTTCAGGATGGAGACCGCGAAGCCGACCGGCAGGCCGATGTCGGCCTGCAGCTTCTCCGCCTGTTCCTCGGAGAGCGGCGTGACGAAGAGGTCGTTGATCCTGAGGTCTATGCCACCGCCCAGCGCACCTGCCGCCGACTTGGCCTCGATGTCGGCGAAGAGTTCGCCGCTTTCGACGTTCACGCCGGTCGCCTCCGCCGCGTAGGGGGAGAGGACGGGCAGGGCGAGCCGTTCCACCTGGGAGGTCAGCTCGAAGTCCGGCTGCGCCTTCAGCGGGGCGGCCCAGCCCTCGAGACGCAGCTTCGAGGTCTCGTCGACGGAGAGGCCGAGGGCCAGGTCGGTCCGGCTTTCCGGGGCCGCCGTGTCGATGGGGCCCGCCCTCAGTTCCTCCACCACGACCTGCGCCTGCAGCGGCGGTTCGACGCTGCGGTCGCGGATCTCCAGGGTCGATCCCGGCGCCAGGGTGAATTCGCCGAGCCTGAACGGCCGGTCGAAGTGGAGCGGCTCGGCAGGGGCGCTTTCAGCGGCAGGGGCCGGCGCGCCTTCGGGCGCCGTCTCCGGCGCCGCCGCTTCGGGGGCGGCCGGTGCGCTGCCCGGCTCGCCGGTCTGGCCGGGCAGCGGCAGGGCCAGCTTCGCTTCCAGCCGGCCGAGCGCGAGGCGCTCCGCCGCCACGGTCCCGGCGCTGTCGGCGTCGAGCCCGGTCACCGAGACCCCGGCGAGGTCGAGGCTCTGCGGCGTCTCGCCGTCGCTGTGAGCGGCGATGCCGGAAACCTCCAGGCCGCCCCGCGCCGCGACGCCCTCCGAAGTGACGGAAAGGCTGGTGAGCGGCAGCTGCACTTCCGCCACCGTGGCTTCCACCGTCTCGTCGGGGCCGAGCGGCAGG
>ENA-ORCZ01000783-ORCZ01000783.1-marine-metagenome-genome-assembly--contig:-NODE-783-length-9898-cov-2.563690_pt1 | contig 9898 bp, 6 predicted proteins | sample MGYA00237785_ERZ508519 | MGnify/ENA primary metagenome ERZ508519 (study PRJEB26189, sample SAMN06268790) | marine metagenome | isolation source: Bioluminescent Bay, La Paraguera, Puerto Rico | place...
GGAGCTGGCGGCCAGCGGCCTGCGGCGCGGCTTTTCCATTCTCGACCAGACCGACAGCAAGGAGATTCTCAAGGAAATCCTGCGCCAGGGCGAGTCCGAGAAGGATCTGGCCGCGGTGGACGCGGTGCAAAAACGCATCTCCGACTGGAAGAACGAACTGATCCTGCCCGAGGAGGCGGTCAGACACGCCGACAACGACGACGCGCTGCGCGCCGCCATGGCCTACCAGGGCTACAACCGCATGCTGCGCGCCTGTAACGCGGTGGACTTCGACGACCTGATCCTGCTGCCGGTGCAGCTGTTCGACACGGAACCGGAGCTGCTGCAGCGCTGGCGCAGGAAGATCCGCTACCTGCTGGTGGACGAGTACCAGGACACCAACGCCAGCCAGTACCTGCTGGTGAAGCTGCTGGTGGGCATGCGCAACCAGTTCACCGTGGTCGGCGACGACGACCAGTCGATCTACGCCTGGCGCGGCGCGCGCCCGGAAAACCTGATGCTGCTGAAGGAGGATTACCCCTCGCTGAAGGTGGTGATGCTGGAGCAGAACTACCGCTCAACCAGCCGCATCCTCAAATGCGCCAACATCCTCATCGCCAACAACCCGCACGTGTTCGAGAAACAGCTGTGGTCGGAGATGGGCCATGGCGACGAGATCCGCGTGATCCGCACGCGCAACGAGGACGCTGAGTGCGAGCGCGTGGCGCTGGAGATCCTCACCGAGCACCTGCGTACCCAGCGCCCGTACAGCGACTTCGCCATCCTCTATCGCGGCAACTACCAGGCCAAGCTGATGGAGCTGAAGCTGCAGCACCACCAGATTCCCTATCGCCTGTCCGGCGGCACCAGCTTCTTCGCCCGCCAGGAGGTGAAGGACCTGATGAGCTACTTCCGCCTCTTGGTCAACCCGGACGACGACAACGCCTTCCTGCGGGTGATCAACGTGCCGCGCCGGGAGATCGGCTCTACCACCCTGGAAAAGCTCGGCAACTACGCCAGCGAGCGCGGCATCTCGATGTACGCCGCGTCCGACGAGATCGGCCTCGGCGCGCATCTCGACAGCCGTTACGCCGAGCGCCTGGCGCGCTTCAAGCACTGGATGGACAACGTGCGCCAGCAGTGCGTAGTCAACGACCCGATCGCCGCCATCCGCAGCATGGTGATGGACATCGACTACGAGAACTGGCTCAGGCAGAACGCCTCCAGCGACAAGGTGGCCGACGCGCGTATGGGCAACGTCTGGTTCCTCGTCGACGCGCTGAAAAGCACGCTGGAGAAGGACGAAGATGGCGACATGACCATCGAGGACGCCATCGGCAAGCTGGTGCTGCGCGACATGCTCGAACGTCAGCAGGAAGAGGAAGAAGGCGCCGAAGGCGTGCAGATGATGACCATGCACGCCTCCAAGGGCCTGGAATTTCCCTCGGTGTACATCATCGGTTTCGAGGAGGAGATCCTGCCGCACCGCTCCAGCATCGAGGCCGATACCATCGAGGAAGAGCGGCGCCTGGCCTACGTCGGCATAACCCGGGCCAAGCGCAACCTGGCGCTGACCTTTGCCGCCAAGCGCAAGCAGTACGGCGAGGTGATCGACTGCACGCCGAGCCGCTTCCTCGACGAGCTGCCGCCCGAAGACCTGGTCTGGGAAGGCGGGGAAGAGGCGCCGGTCGAGGTGAAAGCGGCGCGCGGCAACGACGCGCTGGCGGCGATGCGGGCGATGCTCAAGCGCTGACGGCTCGCCGCGCCGATCTTTTTTTTCGCGGCCGGTTTGAATCCCGTAACGCTGGCGCGGCATGCTGCTGGCATCGTGGTTTTCGGGAGGGTTGGGATGTATCACGGCGAACGCTTCAATGCCTGGACGCACCTGGTCGGTGCGCTGCTGGCTTGCCTCGGCGCGATCTGGCTGCTGGTCCTCGCCGCGCTCGACGGCTCGCCGGCAAAGATCGTCAGCGTGGCGATCTACGGTCTGAGCCTGATCCTGCTCTACAGCATCTCGACGCTCTACCACAGCCTGCGTGGGCGGGCGAAGGTGGTCATGCGCAAGCTCGACCACCTGTCGATCTATCTCTTGATCGCCGGCAGCTACACGCCGTTCTGTCTGGTCACCCTGGCCGGCGCCTGGGGCTGGACGCTGTTCGGTATCGTCTGGGGCCTCGCCGTGATCGGCATGCTGCAGGAGATCAAGCCGCGCTCCGAAGCACGGGTGCTGTCACTGGTGATCTACGCGGTGATGGGCTGGATCGTGCTGGTGGCGGTCAAGCCGCTGTTCGCCGCGCTGGGTGGCGCCGGTTTCAGCTGGTTGCTGGCCGGCGGCATCTGCTACACGGTGGGCATCGTGTTCTTCGTCTTCGACGACCGCTTCCGGCACTGGCACGGCATCTGGCACATCTTCGTGATGGTCGGCAGCTCGCTGCACTTCATCGCCATTCTGTTCTACGTGCTCTGATCGGCCTCCAGCGCCGCCGCGCTGCCGAGCACCGCCTCCAGTTCGCGTGCAGCGGCACGCATCCGTGGCACGAATGCCAGCAGCTGCGCCATCGAACAGCGAATGACCGGCGCGTGGCTGAACAGGCAGGCCAGCAGTTCGCCGTCGGATGCACGTACCGGCACCGCACAGGCGACCATGCCGTCGATGAACTCCTCGCAGTCGGTCCCCAGCTGTTCTTCGCGCACGCGGGCCAGGTCATCGCGCAGCGCGCTGAGGTCGGTGAGGGTGTTGCGCGCCATGCGCTGCAGCGGCAGGCGCGGCAGCACGCGTTCCAGTTGCTCCGGCGGCAGCGAGGCCAGATAGAGCTTGCCGCTGGCGGTGCACCAGAGCGGCGTGTGGCTGCCGATCGGCAGGTTGATCTGCAGCGGCCAGTTGGTCTGCACCCGATCGAAATAGAGCATGTCCAGCCCGTCCGGGATCGCCAGCCCGCAGGTCTCGCCGATGGCTTCGGAGAGCTGGCGAAGGATCGCCTGGCGCAACGCCTTGTGCCGGCTGCTGCGCAGGATGTTCAGCGCCGCGACATGCAGGCGCTCGCCCGGCAGCAATCCGCCGCGCAGGCCGAACTGGAGGAAGCCCTCCTTCTCCAGCGTCTGCACCAGGCGGTGCGCGCTGGCCTTGGGGATGTCCAGGCGCTCGGCCAGCGCGGTCGGGCTGAGCGGCTCCTTCGCCGCCGCGACCGCCTCGATGATTTCCAGCACGCGGGTGATGGAGGAGCCTTTCTCGCGGGGAGTGCTGCGCATCGTCTGCCTTGTCGTTCGATGAAGATGGACGCCCCACAGGGCGCCCGGGAGTGTAGCGACCGGCACCGCCAGTGCAACGGTGCCGCGCGGGTTACTTCATCGTCGGCATGGCGAATTCGGCGCCGGCACGGATGCCGGTGGGCCAGCGCCGGGTCACGGTCTTCATCCGGGTGAAGAAACGCACCCCATCCGGGCCGTGCATGTTCAGCGGGCCGAACACCGAGCGCTTCCAGCCGCCGAAGCAGTGGAAGGCCATCGGCACCGGAATCGGCACGTTGACGCCAACCATGCCGACCTTGACGTTCTCCTCGAACTGCCGCGCGGTGTCGCCGTCACGGGTGAAGATCGAGGTGCCGTTGCCGAACTCGTGGTCGTTGATCAGTTGCAGCGCCTCGTCGAACGACGCAACCCGCACCACGGCCAGCACCGGGCCGAAGATCTCCTCGCGGTAGATGCGCATGTCTGGCGTGACCCGATCGAACAGCGTCGGGCCGACATAGAAGCCGTTCTCGTGGCCCTCGACCTTGATGCCGCGACCGTCGCAGACCAGCGTTGCGCCCTCTTCCACGCCCAGATCGATGTAGCCGCTGACCTTCTGCTGGTGCTCGCGGGTCACCAGCGGGCCCATGTGCGGCTCGGGCTCGACGCCCAGGCCCGGGCCGGTGCGCATCTGACTGATTTCGCCTTTGAGCATTTCGACCAGCTTGTCAGCCACCTCGTCGCCGACACATACCGCGACGGAAATCGCCATGCAGCGCTCGCCGGCGGAGCCGTAGGCCGCGCCCATCAGCGAGCTGACCACCTGCTGCGGATCGGCGTCGGGCATCACCACCATGTGGTTCTTCGCCCCGCCCAGCGCCTGGCAGCGCTTGCCGTGGGCCGAGGCGGTGGCATAGATGTATTCGGCGATGGGCGTCGAGCCGACGAAGCTGACCGATTGCACCCGCTCATCGGTGAGCAGCACGTCCACCGCCTCCTTGTCGCCGTTGACGACGTTCAGCACACCAGCCGGCAGCCCCGCCTCGGCCAGCAGTTCGCCGATCAGCATCGTCGCGCTGGGGTCCTTTTCCGAGGGCTTCAAGACGAAGGTGTTACCGCAGGCGATGGCCACCGGCAGCATCCACAGCGGCACCATGGCCGGGAAGTTGAACGGGGTGATCCCGGCGCAGACACCAAGCGGCTGCATCAGCGAATTCGAATCGATGTCGCGGCCGACGTTGGAAGAAAACTCGCCCTTGAGCAGATGCGGGATGCCGCAGGCGAACTCCACCACTTCCAGCCCGCGGGTCACTTCGCCCTGGGCGTCGGAAAACACCTTGCCGTGCTCGCTGGTGATCAAGCGGGCGACGTCGTCGCGGCGGCGCTCGAGCAGTTCCTTGAAACGGAACATGACGCGCGCGCGCACCAACGGCGGGGTCTTCGACCAGCCTTCGAAGGCGGCTTGGGCGGCGGCAATGGCCTCGCGGGTTTCGTCTGCCGAGGACAGCGAAACGTACAGGCGCGGCTCGCCGGTGGCCGGGTTGTAGACGGTGGCGTGGCGCTCGGAGCGGCCGGCGACGGCCTCGTTGTTGATCAGGTTGCCGAGGGTCTGCATGGCTTCACTCCTGGTTCCAGACGGTTTCGTAGAGGTCGATGATTTCCGCTTCCGTGGGCACGCGCGGGTTGTTGCCCGGCGAACCGGAGGCCAGCGCCTGACGCGCCATGGTCGCGCGCAGCTCGAAGAAGCGTTCGCGGGTGATGCCGAATTGTTCCGGGCTCGGCACTTTCAGTTCCTGATTGATCGCCCGCAGCTCGGCGAGCAGCTTGTCGTTCGCCACCTCGACGCTGTCGGTCTGTGTGGCGACGCCCGTGGCCCGCGCGCAGTCGGCGTAGCGCTCGGGCGCCGCGGGAATCGAGAAGGCGGTGATCGCAGGCAGCAGCATGGCGTTGGACAGCCCGTGCGGCACATGAAAGAAGGCACCGATCGGCCGGCTCATGCCGTGCACCAGCGCCACCGAGGCGTTGGAGAAGGCAATTCCGGCCAGGGTCGCGCCGAGCATCATGGCCTCACGCGCGGCGCGGTTGCCCGGCTCGTGGAAGGCTGCGCGCAGGTTCGGCGCCAGCAGGCGCATGGCTTCCAGCGCCTGAGAGTCGCTGTAGAGGCTGGCCTTGCGGCTGACATAGGCCTCGATGGCGTGGGTCAGCGCGTCGATGCCGGTGTCGGCGGTGACCCGCGGCGGCAGCGAGAGGGTCAGCTCGTAGTCGATGAGCGCGGCGATGGGCATGAAGCCGAGGCCCGCGCAGAGCATTTTCTCGTCGCTGGTCTCGTCGGTGATGATGGTGAAACGCGTCGCCTCCGAGCCGGTGCCGGCGGTGGTGGGGATGGCGATGAGCGGCAGGCCGGCTTCGCTGACATCGCGCGGGAAGCGGTAGTCGCGCATCTCGCCGCCGAATTTGCCGAGGATGCCGATGGCCTTGGCCGAATCGATCGGGCTGCCGCCGCCGAGGGCGACGATGGAATCGAAGTCCCCCTGGCGGACCATTTCGACGCCGGCGCGAATGGAGGCAGCGGTCGGTTCGGGCAGGGTATCGGCGAAGCACTGGCTGGCGATGCCGGCCTCTTCCAGCTGACCGGCGATGCGCGCGACATAGCCGAGTTCGACCATCATGCGGTCGGTGACGATCAGCGGGCGACTGCAGCCCAGTTCCTGCAACACGCGGGCGAGTTGCCCGCTGGCGCCAGCGCCGACTTCCATCAGGCGCGGCAGGACGATGCGGTGGCTCATGAGCATTCTCCGAGGTAGGCCGCTTGAGGCATGGCGGCTTCTTATTCTGAGACTTTATGTCTCACTATCGAGCCTGAGAGTAGAAAGCGAATGGGTAGACGTCAATAAAAAACGAGACCGATGGTCTCGTTTTATTCGTTGCCTAGGCAGCTTTCGATCAAGTAGAACCCCGCCGATAGCGCTCCGCTGCTGCGGCCAGTCGCTCAGCGCGTGCCTGTACCTGCGCGCGGGTCTCCGAGTTGCCCAGCCCTTGCAGGTCGGCGTCGACATTGAGCAGCACGGCATCGACACAGGCGACCAGCAACAGGACGGCGGCCTCGACGTCGCACCGTAGCGCGGGTTCGACCAGCGGCACGGCACGCTCGGCAATGCCCAGCGCCTCGATACAGGCATGGGCGGTGGCCAGCGGCACGGCACAGGCCTGTCGCGACAGTTTGGGCGCCCGCCTCTCGTCGCCCTTCAGAAAATCCGAGAAGACCGCCACATCGTCATCGGCAAAGGCACCAGGACGGCCAAGCAGCGCCCGCGCCTCGTCGAGCAGCGCGCTGCAGCGGTCATCGTCGCGCTGCCTCGCCGAGACCCGCAGCGCCTTGACGATCAACGCTACGGCGACGTCCGCGGTCACCGCCGCGACCGCACCGCAGCCCGGCAGGGCGCGCTCGGCCACAGCGTCGCGAAACTGCGCCAGGGGCAGTTGCCAGAGCCCCTGCCCCACACCAGGTCGGCCGGTGTCGGTCATCCGGCGTTGGCGCCTTGCCAGTGCAGCAGCACATCGAGCATGCGGTTGGAGAAGCCCCACTCGTTGTCGTACCAGGCCATCACCTTGACCAGCTCACCCTGCACGCGGGTCTGGCTGAGGTCGGCGACGCAGGAGGCGGGATAGCCGTTGAAGTCGCAGGACACCAGCGCCTCGTCGTTGCACTCCATCACGCCGGCCGGCAGCTTCTGCGCACCGTCGCGCAGGATCTGGTTGATCGCCTCGACGCTTGCCGGCGCGTTCTCGGCAATGAAGGTCAGGTCCACCAGCGAGACGTTCGGCGTTGGCACACGCACCGACAGCCCGTCCAGCCGCCCGGCCAGTTCCGGAAGCACCAGGCCGATGGCCTTGGCCGCACCGGTGGTGGACGGAATCATCGACAGCCCGGCGGCGCGGGCTCGGTAGAGGTCCTTGTGCGCCTTGTCCAGCAGGTTCTGGTCGTTGGTGTAGGAGTGCACGGTGTTGAGCAGCCCCTGGCGGATGCCGACCGCCTCGTGCAGCACCTTGGCCAGTGGTGCCAGGCAATTGGTGGTGCACGAGGCGTTGGAGATCACCCGCTGGTCGGCCAGCAGCTGATGGTTCACGCCGTAGACCACGGTCAGGTCGCCGCCATCCAGCGGATGCGAGGCGAACACCCGGCCGGCACCGGCCTGCAGGTGCTGCTCGATGGCCGCGCGCTGCTTGAACTTGCCGGTGCACTCGAGCACCACATCGACGCCCAGCTCCTTCCACGGCAGCTGGGTGGCGTCGCGTTCGGCCAGCAGGCGGATGGACTGGCCGCGCACCACCATCGAGTCGCCCTCGAGCGTCACCGGCTCGGGAAAACGACCGAAGGTCGAGTCGAAACGGGTCAGGTGCACCAGCGTCTTGTGTTCGCTGAGGTCGTTGATGGCGACCACCTGCAGCTGATTCTGCAGTCCGCGCTCGAACAGCGCGCGCACCACCGCGCGACCGATACGCCCATACCCATTGATGGCAATACGCAGCATGGCAAATCTCCTCGGAGGGGTTGAAAGTCAGTCGTTAGCTTAGGCGCAGTATCCACCCTTGCGTTCTCCATGAGCCGACCGGGATCAAGGGAAGTGGCGAACCCGTGCCCCGCTTGCCAGTCGTATGGCTGACAAGGCGGCGCCCCGTGGCCGCCGCACCTCAGACGAATCAGGGGGTACGCAGCATGAGCGAGACGACCCGAATGCCGTGGTGGAAGGGCGCGACCGTTTATCAGATCTACCCGCGATCCTTCGCCGACAGCAACGGCGACGGCATCGGCGACCTCCAGGGTGTGCTGCGCTACCTCGACTACATCAAGCGGCTGGGGGTCGATGCCCTGTGGCTGTCGCCGATCTTCCGCTCGCCAATGGCCGATGCCGGCTACGACATCAGCGACTACTGCGACATCGACCCGCTGTTCGGCTCGCTGGCCGATATCGACCGGCTGATTGCCGAAGCCCATGCGCGCGATATCCGCGTGCTACTGGACTTCGTGCCCAATCACACCTCGGATGAGCATCCCTGGTTCGTCGAGTCACGCAGCTCGCGGGACAACCCCAAGCGCGACTGGTACATCTGGCGCGACCAGCCGAACAACTGGCGTGCCGCGCTGGGCGCCGGCAGCGCCTGGAGTTGGGACGAGCACACCCAGCAGTACTACCTGCACCTGTTCCTGGCCAAGCAGCCGGACCTGAACTGGCGCAACCCCGAGGTGGTCGCGGCGATGCACGACGTGCTGCGCTTCTGGCTCGATCGCGGCATCGATGGCTTTCGCATCGACGTCATTCACTGCACCGGCAAGGATCCGAGCTTCGCCGACGATCCGCGCTGCCAGGCCGGCCAGCCGCTATCGGACTTCAACGACCAGCCCTACAGCCACGAGGTGCTGCGCGGCCTGCGCCGGCTAGTCGACAGCTATCCCGGTGATCGCATGCTGGTCGGCGAGGTGAACATCCGCTCCACCGAACGTGTGCTGCAGTACTACGGCGCTGGCGACGAGCTGCACCTGGCCTTCAACTTCAACCCGCTCGACGCGCCCTGGGACCCGGTGCTGTTTCGCACCTGCATCCGCGAGGTACAGCACTGGCTGCAACCCGCCGGCGCCTGGCCGACCTGGGTGCTGTCGAACCACGACAACGTGCGCCAGCGCAGCCGTTACCAAGGCTCGGAGCGCGCCGCCCGGGCTGCCGCAGTACTACTACTGACGTTGCGCGGCACGCCGTTCATCTTCCAGGGCGAGGAATTGGGGTTGGAGGATGCGCTGATCACGGCCGAAACCCGTGTCGATCCGGGTGGCCGCGATGGCTGCCGGGCACCGATTCCCTGGCAGGCCGAACCACCCCACGGCTGGGATGGCGCCAAGCCCTGGCTGCCCTTTCCACCCGAAGCAGACGAGCTGGCGGCGGAGCGGCAGACCGGCGCGGCGAACTCGATGTTCGCGCTCTACCAGCGCCTGCTAGCAGCGCGCAAGGCCAGCCCGGCGTTACATCACGGCGACTTCGAGGAACTGCGCTCGCATCCCGAAGTACTGGCCTACCGCCGACAGCAGGGCGAAGACTGCCGGCTGGTCTGCATCAACTTCGCCGATCACGAACATGTCTTCGCGCAGACCGGGCACTGGCGGGTGGAGATCGCCAGTGATGGCATTGGCGAAGGCCAACCCTTCACTGGCACCCTGATGGCCGGGCAGGCATTGATCCTGCGTCCGGCGGAGAGCTGAGCATGCGCCCACTCTGGTATCGCAACGCCGTGATCTATCAGGTTGACCCGGCCCTGTTCCGCGACAGCAACGGCGACGGCTGTGGCGACCTGCGCGGCATCACCGAACGGCTGGACTACATTCGTGGGCTGGGCGCCACCGCGGTGTGGATCATGCCCTGCTACGCTTCGCCGTTCCGCGATGCCGGCTACGACGTCACCGACCACCTGCAGATCGCCCCCCGTTTCGGCGACCTGGCCGACATGGTCGCGCTGCTGGAAAAAGCCGAGGAGCTGGGCCTGCACGTGATCGTCGAACTGCTGGTGCAGCACACCTCCAGCGAGCACAAGTGGTTCCAGGAGGCGCGCCGCGACCGCAACTCGCCGTACCGCGACTATTACATCTGGGCCGACGAGCCGGACGACTCCATCGAGCCGATCTTTCCCACCGTCGAGGACA
>ENA-ORCZ01000784-ORCZ01000784.1-marine-metagenome-genome-assembly--contig:-NODE-784-length-9890-cov-2.466626_pt1 | contig 9890 bp, 6 predicted proteins | sample MGYA00237785_ERZ508519 | MGnify/ENA primary metagenome ERZ508519 (study PRJEB26189, sample SAMN06268790) | marine metagenome | isolation source: Bioluminescent Bay, La Paraguera, Puerto Rico | place...
CCCGCCGCCGGCCAGGGCGGAGCGCAGAGCCTCGAAGCGGATCGACAGGTGACCCGGCTCCTGGGCCTCGAAGCGACCGTCCTCGATGATCACGTCCCCCTCGGCGAAGACGATGGGCACCTTGCCCTTCAGGGTGCCGCTGCCCGAGAGGCCCTGGACACCGATCAGTTCGAAGAAGGTGGCGAGGTCCAGCGCCTCGGTGCCCAGGGTGATGTGATGACGCTCCGCCGCCGGGTCGATCACCGTCGGGTCGATCCGCCAGCGGGCGCCGGCCAGGTCGAAGCCGCCGTCTTCGATGTCGAGTTGCGGCCGCGGATCCAGCGAGAAGGCGATGTCGATATTCTCGACCGGGACGCCGGCTTCCAGGCGGCGGATGGTGAGATGCTGGTTGGCTGCGCTGCCCGGCGGCAGCAGGCGATCGAGCTGCAGGGAGAGGTCGAGGTCTTCGACCTCCGCCGGCCCGCCGAAGGAGAGGCCGCTGAGGGTGAGTTGTCCCCGCTCGGCCACCAGGTCCCGCGGCCAGGCCAGGGTTGCCTCGGCCGAGAGTTCGCCTCGGACGTCCTCCAGGAACTCCAGGCGCGGAGAGATCTGGGCCGGCTGCAGGCCGTCCGGCTCGAAGCTGAGCGCCTTGCTGGCGGCCTGCAGTCGCGCGCGGCCGTCATCGTCGTAGCGGCCGGAAATGTCCGCCAGGGCCGTCCCCCCGGCGAGGCCCAGCTCCCCCGAAAGATCATAACCCGCGCCTCGACGCTGCAGGTTGCCGGCCAGAAGCAGCGGCGCGGTCTGCTGCCGGATCTGGAACGGCCCCAGGGCGAAGCGGGAGGTCCGCGGCCGCAGCTCGCGGTCCAGGGCCACCTCAATCCGCGCCGCTTCGGCGGTGAAGTTGCGCGCCGGCAGCTCGAAGCTCGCCAGGTTGGCGACGAAGTCCGCGGCGTGCCCGCTCTCTGCCGCGAAGCTCCCCTGCAGACGCACTTCCAACGCGCCGGCCGCGATGTCGAGGGGATCGTTCTCGGCGGCCAGTATCGCGAAGGCGGCGCCGTCTTCCCGGCCCTGCAGGCTGTAACTGTAGCCATCTTCAGCGCGCGGTGCCGTCAGCGACAGGGTGTCGAGTTCGAAGGCCAGCGGCTCCTGCAGGCGCAGCGGCGCGTCTGCACCAAAGGCGGCGATGCGCAGCGTGCCGGGCCTCACGAGGGCGAGGTTGAAGGCGGTCTCGTCGTAGCGGGCGGAGAGGGGCAGGTCCAGCGCCACGCCCCGAGCCTCGCGGCCGCCGAGGGACAGGGTTCTGGTATCCGCCCGTGCATCCAAGGTGCCGGAAAAGGCACCGAGCGCGAGCCCGGGATCGAGGGTCGCGCTGCCCTCGAGGTCGGCGCTCAGCCGGAGTTCCTGATCGCTGCGCGCGGAACCGGTGAGGTCGAGCTCTATGTCCCGGGGCGGCCAGGCCGGGGCCGCGGTCAGGCTGAAGGGTCGCTCGCCGGCGGCGGCCAGAGTGAGGTTGAGGCCGGAAGCCAACAGCGGCAGGAAGTCATCCGGCACCCCCAGATCGCGCAGACTCGCACGCGCCGGGCGCTCGACGCGGGCGAAGGCGTCCTCCGTCAGCGAGAAGACGGCACGGCCTTCGGCGATCTCGGCGGCCAGCGGCAGGTGGGCCGAGATCCCGCTCGTACCGTCGCTCAGGGCGACCTCGGCGAGAATGGCGTCGGCGCGCAGCTGGATGGAGCTTTCCCCCAGCAGGGCGGGAAGATCCTGCCAGCTGGCCGCCGTCGTCAGGTCCCTAGACGGGCGTCCCTGGCCCGCCGCCTGGACCACCAGGGCGCCTGCCTCGAGCGCCGGAGCGGGCAGGGAAAGGAACTGTGCGAGGCCGCCGGCGGTCCGCGCCTCGCCCTCCAGGTCGAAGACGATCAACTGCCCCCCGGCATCTGTCTCCTGACGGGCGTCGAAGGTGGCCTCGAGCCGCTCCGCGCCGCCCTCCAGAACCAGTCGGGCCTCCGCGCGAGCCGGCGTGCCGGCAAGCTGCAAGCTGCCCGTGGCCAGTTGCAGCGCCGGGCCTTCGGCGGGGGCATAGGCGAAGCCGGCGAGGTCGAAATCGGCGGTAACGCGGGGGAGCTTTCCGGCTGCTTGCCCGGCGTCCAGACTGCCCGTGAAGCTGTCGATGGTCAGTTGCTCCCAGACAAGGCTGGCTTTCGTGACCTGGGCGGTCAGGTCCAGATCACCTTGACCGCTGCGTCGGGCAAGGAGGTCGGCCTGCAGCTGCCCAAGGTCGCTATCCAGCGAAAGAGTTGCGTCAGTCCGCAGTCCACCGGTGTCGTCCGGTGTGAGGCTGCCGTCGAGCGCCGCGGTCATCGGGCCCGAGGGTGTCGCGAAGATCACCGAGGAGTCGGAGAGAACGATCTGCTGGACCGGGAAGGCCGCGGCGTCACCCGCCTGATCGCCACTGCCGCCGCCTGTCGGTCTACCGGTGGGGCTGTCGGCGTCTTCTGCAAGGATATCGTCGAGAAAGGTTTGCAGGCTGCCGAGGGGAGGTCTTTCGCCGGTGAGATCGACCTTCAGGTCGAGGCCCTGGAGGGTCAGGAGGTGAACCGTCCGGCCGGTGGCCAGAAGGAGGCCCGGCTCCATCCGCAGACGATCGAGCGCCAGTTCACCCGCATCGCCCAGGGCGATGTTTCGCACCTCGAGCAGGTCGAGGGAAAGGACGCTCACCTCCAGCGAGGTGATGGCGATGCCCTGGCCGTCGAGATAGGCGCGGGCAAGCCCCTCGGCGATCTGCTTGCGGAATCCCGCCGCCGCGGCGATGACCGCCAGCAGCAGGATGCCCGCGACGAGCAGACCGCGCCACCACGGGCGGTGCTTGCGCGGGGGAAGGGCTTCACCTTGCGACATGGTGAAACGTTAACGCAGGGACCTCATGAAGGCGATGGCCCAAAAGAAAAAGAGCCGGTCCCGAAGGACCGGCCCAGTTCTCTCTCTGCGGGTTTTGTGGCGGGGTCAGCCCGCCGCGGCGACCGCGCGCTTCAGCATCACCGCCACCAGGTTGGCGCGGTATTCCGCGGAGGCATGGAGGTCGCTGTTCAGCCCGTCGGCGGACACGCTGATGTTCGCCACGGCATCTGCCGAGAAGTTGCCACCGAGGGCGGTTTCGGCCTCGCCGAGGCGGAAGACGCAGGGCCCCGCGCCGGTGACCGCGACACGCACGCCGCCAGCCCCCTTGCTGACCATGACGCCGACGATGGCGTAGCGTGAGGCCGGGTTGGCGAACTTCACGTAGGCCGCCTTCTCCGGCACCGGGAAGGCGACGGCGATGACGATCTCGTCCTCCGCCAGAGCCGTCTCGAAGAGGCCGGTGAAGAAGTCGTCGGCCGGGATCTGGCGCTTGGAGGTGTGCACCGTGGCGCCGAGGCCGACCAGGCCCGCGGGATAGTCCGCCGCCGGGTCGTTATTGGCGATGGAGCCGCCGATGGTGCCGCGATTGCGCACCTGGGCGTCGCCGATGCCGTCGGCCAGGGTGGCCAGAGCCGGGATCTTGGCCTTCACCGTCGCGTCGCGGGCCACCGTGGCATGGGTGGTCATGGCGCCGATGACGATGTTGCCGCCTTCTTCCTTGATGCCCTTGAGGGCGGCGATGGCGCCCAGGTCGACCACGTCGGATGGCATGGCGAGACGCTGCTTCATGGTCGGGATCAGCGTCTGCCCGCCGGCCATGATCTTGCCGTCGTCGGCGGAGGTCAGCGCCGCCACGGCATCGTCCACGGAAGCGGGGCGATGATGAGTGAAATCGTACATGCTTTTCTTCTCCCCTTATTCCGCGGCCTGGGCGTGCTGATTGGCCAGACGCCAGACCTTCTCCGGCGTCGCCGGCATGTCCATGCTGAGGATGCCCAGCGCGTTGGTGATGGCATTGATGGTCGCCGCCGGCGCGGCGATGGCGCCGGCCTCACCGCAGCCCTTCACCCCCAGGGGGTTGTGGGTGCAGGCGGTCTGGGTCATGCCGACGCGGAAGGACGGCAGGTTGTCGGCCCGCGGCATGCAGTAGTCCATGTAGGAGCCGGTCAGCAGCTGTCCGCCGTCGTCATAGACCGCGTTCTCCAGCAGCGCCTGGCCGACGCCCTGGGCGATGCCGCCGTGGACCTGGCCTTCCACCACCATGGGATTGATGACGTTGCCGAAGTCGTCCACCGCGACCCAGTCGACGATCTCCGTGACGCCGGTCGAGGGATCGATCTCCACCTCGGCGATGTGCACGCCGGAAGGATAGGTGAAGTTCAGCGGATCGTAGAAGGCGGTCTCATCCAGGCCGGGCTCCAGATCCTCCGGGTAATTGTGCGGCACGTAGGCGGTAAAGGCGATCTCGGCGATCGACTTCTCCTTGTCGGTGCCCTTCACCCGGAAGGTGCCGCTGTCGAATTCGACGTCGTCCACCGAGGCTTCCATCAGGTGGGCGGCGATCTTCTTCGACTTCTCGATGATCTTGTCGCAGGCCTTGGCGATGGCCGAGCCGCCGACCGCCAGGGAGCGCGAACCGTAGGTGCCCATGCCCATGGGGATGGAGCCGGTGTCGCCGTGGACGATCTCCACGTTCTCCAGCGGCACGCCGAGGGTATCCGCGACCAGCTGCGAGAAGGTGGTCTCATGCCCCTGGCCGTGGCTGTGGGAGCCGGTAAAGATCGACACCGTGCCGGTGGCGTTGAAGCGCACCTGCGCCGATTCCCAGAGGCCGACGCCGGCACCGAGGGAGCCGACCACCGCCGAGGGGGCGATGCCGCAGGCCTCGATGTAGGCCGAGAAGCCGATGCCGCGTAGCTTGCCCTGGGCCTCGGAAGCCGCCTTGCGGGCGGGGAAGCCGTCGTAGTCGATCATCTCCAGCGCCTTGGTGAGCGAGGCATCGTAGTCGCCGATGTCGTACTGCAGGGCTACCGGGGTCTGATAGGGGAACTGGTCCGGCTTGATGAAGTTGCGCCGGCGAATCTCCGCCGGATCGATATTCATCTCGCGGGCCGCCACCTCGACCAGGCGCTCGACCACGTAGGTGGCCTCCGGCCGCCCGGCGCCGCGGTAGGCGTCGACCGGCGCGGTGTTGGTGAAGGCCGCCTTCACGTTGGCGTAGATCACCGGTGTGGTGTACTGGCCGGCCAGCAGCGTGGCGTAGAGATAGGTCGGCACCGAGGTGGCGAAGCTGGAGAGATAGGCCCCCATGTTCGCCGTGGTCTCGACCTTCATGCCCAGGAACTTGCCGTTCTCGTCCATGGCGAGCTGTGCGTGGGTGATGTGGTCGCGGCCGTGCGCGTCGGAGGTGAAGGCCTCCGAGCGGTCGGCGGTCCACTTCACCGGCGCCTTCACCTTCTTGGCTGCCCAGGTGCAGACGGTCTCCTCGGCGTAGCAGAAGATCTTGGAGCCGAAGCCGCCGCCGACGTCCGGGGCGATGACCCGCAGCTTGTTCTCGGAGAGACCAAGCACGAAGGCGCAGAGGATCAGCTTCAGGAGGTGCGGGTTCTGGCTGGTCGAATACAGCGTGTAACTGTCGGTGCCGCCGTCGTATTCGCCGATCGCCGCGCGCGGCTCCATGGCGTTGGGGATGAGGCGGTTGTTCACCAGGTCCACCTTGGTGACGTGAGCCGCCTTGGCGAAGGCCGCGTCGACCTCGGCCTCGTCGCCCAGCACCCAGTCGTAGCAGAGGTTGCCCGGGGCCTCGTCGTGGACCTGGGGCGCGCCGGAGTTCAGCGCCGATCCCAGGGCAGCGGCGGCCGGCAGTTCCTCGTAGTCGACCTGGACCAGTTCGCCGGCTTCCTTGGCCTGGGCGTAGGTCCGGGCGATGACCACCGCCACCTGGTCGCCGACATAGCGGGCTTTGTCGCGCGCCAGCGGGAAGTGCGGCGGCGCCTTGTGGGCCTCTCCGTGGCGGTCGGTGACGACCCAGCCGCAGGGCAGGGAGCCGACGTTGTCGGCGGCCATGTCGGCGCCGGTGAAGATCGCGAGAACGCCGGGGCTCTTCTCCGCTTCGGCCTTGTCGATACCCTTGATGGTGGCGTGGGCGTGCGGCGAGCGCACGAAGTAGGCGTGGACCTGGCCCGGACGGTTGATGTCGTCGGTGTAGCGGCCCTGGCCGGTGAGGAAACGGAAGTCTTCCTTGCGCTTGACGCTGGCGCCAATGGCGGTGTCTGGCATGATCCTACCCCTTCATGTTGGCGGCGGCCGACTGGATGGCCTTGACGATGTTGTGGTAGCCGGTGCAGCGGCAGATGTTGCCTTCCAGCCACTCACGGATCTCGCCTTCGTCGGGGTTGGGGTTCTTGTTCAGCAGGTCGACCGCGGACATCACCATGCCCGGCGTGCAGAAGCCGCACTGCAGACCGTGGTTCTCGCGGAAGGCTTCCTGCATCGGGTGCAACTCGCCGTTCTGGGCCAGTCCCTCGATGGTGGTCACCTCGGCGCCGTCGGCCTGCAGCGCCAGCATGGTGCAGCTCTTCACCGACTCGCCGTTGACGTGGACCACGCAGGCGCCGCACTGGCTGGTGTCGCAGCCGACGTGGGTACCGGTGAGGGACAGGTTTTCCCGCAGAAACTGAACGAGCAGGGTGCGGCCTTCGACATCGCCCGTCACCGCCCGCCCATTGACTGTCATGGAAACAGTGGGCATGGGGTATCTCCCTTCCTTGACCTCCGAACGGAATGTCCGGTTCTTGTTGTTCCCCGCTGGCATGCAATCGGCGCCTGCCGCGAAGATTGAATTCCTTGCAACGGTGAAGTCTGTTGCCGCGCGCGAGAGAGGTCAAGGGGCGCGGCGGACAGCCTTCATGAAATTTTGATCACAACGGGTTTTCGCTCAAAGAGCGAAGATCGCCAGCAGCAGCAGGACGACGACCAGCAGGCCGGTCACCCAGACGCCCAGAGAGGCGCCGGCACCGACGTCCGCATCAGGATCGCCGGCCGGGGCGCCAGTGGGAGCGGCACCGGACGCCGGCGCAGGTGCCGGCGCAGGGGCTGCGGCGGGGGCCGGTTCCGGGGCCTCGGTGGGCGCTTCGGCAGGGGCGCCGCCGACCGTCTCGGCAAAGCGGGCGAAGAAATCGTCGGCCATCTGAGTGCCGCCCTGGCGGCGCCGGGCGGCTGAGGCGCGGGGCCGGGACCGCAAGACGGGCAAGGGATCGGGGGCATGTCGAAACTGCAGCGGGTGGCAATCGTCGCGCCGAAGGGCGACTACAACAACAATGTCCTGCCGCTCTTCGCGCGGAACCTGGCACAGGCCTTCCAGGCGAAGGGGCTGGAGACGCTCGCGCTCGACAGCGCGGCGTCGGATTTCCGGCGCCGGTTGCTGACCGCTGCGCTCGACCCTGCGACCGCCGTCTATGCCGGGCATTTCTTTTACGACATGGGACTGGTCCATGCGGATGAGGTCGGCAGCCACCGCATGAGCCTCTTCGAGGCGCTCGATCGGCCGGTCTTCGCGCGCATCGCCGATCATCCTTTCGCCGAGTTCATGTGGTCGCGCATTGAGGAGGCCGCGCCGACCACGCGCTTCCTCATGCCCAGCGGGGAGTTCGAGGCGGAGACGCGGTTCCTCAATCCGCGGCTCACTCACTTCCACCAGGTGACGCCGACGCTCACGGTGGAGCCGCCGGCCGACGATGAAGTGAAGCCGCTGGCGGAACGCGGGATCGACCTCTTCGTGCCCTGCGGCATCAAGCCGATCAGCCCGCGCATGGAGCAGTATCTGCAGCGCTACCGCGAGAGCGGCCATCGCATGGCCCAGGTCGTCGACGAGACCGTGGAAGAGGGCCTGGTCGCGCGGGACCGCGCCATCATGGATATCTTTCTCGAAGCGATCCGGCGACATTTCGGCGCGCGCTTCCAGCCTGCGTCACCGCTCAGCGAGGGCGACAGGGAAATCCTCTTCATGCTGTCCTGCGCGGATTTCAAGGTGCGCACCTTCCGCCGGCTGAACGTCATCGACAGACTCACCCGCCTCGACCCGGTTCTGCGCATCGTCATTACCATGCCCGAAGCGCTGCGCGCCGACATGCCCTCTCTGCGCGAGCGTTCCAACATCGAACTGATCGGCAAGGTCGACGCCGCCGAGGCGCGCCGGCTCTATCTGGACTCCCGCTATGTCCTCAACGTGAACCCGACCTACGTGTCGCTGGTCAGCGAGCGCGTGCGCAACGCCATGGCCTACGGCTGCTGCGTGATCTCGGACAGGACGGCGCACGCCGCGCGGACCTATACCGAGGGGGAGGAGATCCTCTTTTTACAGGGTAGCGATGTCGCTCCGCTCAACGATCAGCTGAAGCAGGGCCTGGAAAGGGCGCAGGCCATGGCCACACGGGCACGCCGGCGGGTGCTTGAGGACAGCACCATTCCCAGGCTCGCCGACGACATCGCCGCAGTGATGGAAGCCGCGCTCTAGCGCGGACTCACGACCAGATCTTCACCGCCGCGGCTTCGCCACCGCGTTTCGCCGGCAGGCCGACGTAGAGGCCGCCGGGCTCGGTCGGCCGGGTGACCACCGCACCGGCGGCGACAATACAGTCGGCGGCGACCGTGGTGGCGTCGCGCAGCGTGGCGCCCACGCCCAGGAAGCAGCGGTCCTCCACGCGGCAGCCGCCGGCCAGGGTGACGCCGGGGGCCAGGAAAACGTGGTCGCCGAGGCGCGTGTGATGGGAGACCTGGGCCTGGGCGCGGATCACGCAGTTGGCGCCGATGCGCGCGAAGGGCTCGATGACCGCGCCGTCGAAGACCATGCAGCCGGGGCCGATTTCCAGGTCCGGCCAGGTCCGCGCCCGGCTGGCGACGTAGCTGGCGAAGCCGTAGCCCTTGGCCTGCGCGGCCTCGAAGCGCGCCTGGCGCAGGGTGTTCACCTGGTGGGGACCGACGGCGATAAGGATATCGTGGTGCGAGGGGGGAAAATGCTCTTCCACCACCTCGAAGGGCACCAGCGGCAGGCCCTGGTGCGTCCCGCTCTGCAATGCCGCGGCGTCGACCGTGAAGCCGGCCACCTCGTGGGGACTGTCGTGGGTCAGGCAGGCCCAGGCGAGACTCGCGAAGTCGCCGGCACCGAACAGCACCACCTTGCGCGACCCTGTCTTGGGGTTTTCGGGGCTGTCGGAAGCAAGGGTCATGGCAGCGCGGTCGTCGGTCTCTCGTCGGCCCCAAGGGGCGAATCGGTTACGAAGGGCTTTCAGGACGCAGTCTAGCGGCTTCGCGTAGGGGGAAGGTTAAGACTTTTTCCGCAGGGTGAACCCCCTCGCGGTTGACAAGGCCGGCCGCGATGCGGCCCATTCGGAGCCGCAAAAGAGGATGTAGAGCGCCGGGGACATGCCAGAGCTGCAACGTATCGCCAGTGTCCTGCCCGACGGGACCTTCAACTACAATGTCATGCGCAACGGCATCCGGCTGCTGGGCGAGGCCATCGAGGCACGTGGCCTGGCGCACGTTACCCTCGACGGCAACGACTCGGGTTTTCAACGCGATCTCCTGCGCCATCTGGCCGATCCCGCGACCGCCGTCTACCTGGGTCACCGCTTCTACGACATGGGCCTGGTCTTTTCGGAGGGCGCCGGACATGTGCGCCGCAACCTCTTCGAGGTGATGGACCGCCCGGTCTTCGCCATGCTGCAGGACCATCCCTTTTCCCGCTTCATGTGGCAGCGCATACAGTTCGCCTCGGCGACCACGCATTTCGTCGCCCCGACGCCGGAGTTCGAGGCGGAGGCCCGCTTCGTCAATCCCCGGCTTTCCCACTTCCACACGGTGTCGGAAGCGGCCACCGAGCCGGCCCCGGCCGAAGCGGAGGTGAAGCCCCTGGCAGAGCGGCCCATCGACGTTTTCATGTCCTGCAGTTTCAACCACACCACCCCGACGGTGGAGGAGTTGTGCCAGCGCCACGTCGCGGCCGGCAGTCCGCTGGT
>ENA-ORCZ01000785-ORCZ01000785.1-marine-metagenome-genome-assembly--contig:-NODE-785-length-9885-cov-2.571370_pt1 | contig 9885 bp, 8 predicted proteins | sample MGYA00237785_ERZ508519 | MGnify/ENA primary metagenome ERZ508519 (study PRJEB26189, sample SAMN06268790) | marine metagenome | isolation source: Bioluminescent Bay, La Paraguera, Puerto Rico | place...
TTGCAAGGACGAGGCGGAGGCATTCAGCGATATCTCCGCCGCGGCGTTCGGCGAACTGCGGCAGGTTACCGGTGACATCGAGGCAGGACTGAGGGCCTTCCGGCCCTATCAGAAGATCAACTACCTGATGCTGATGATGGTCGACAAGGACGTGCATTTTCACGTCTTGCCACGCTACGACGCGCCGCAGGACTTCGACGGCACCAGCTATGCCGATGCGGGATGGCCGGCCGTGCCGGATCTGGCCGGGGGCGTGCAGCCGAACGCGCAGGAGCAGGCCGCCCTGGTCGCGGCGGTGAAGGCCTGCTGGCCCGGCGCCGGCGACAGGTAGCGCGCGGCAAGGGGAGAGCGCCTGCGGCCCGGTCCATGTCGACGATCAACAGCTACATCCTGCGGCAGACGCTGGGCCCGCTCATGGCGGCTATCGCCATCGCCCTGCTGGTGCTGCTGACAGAACGCATGCTGCGGCTCCTGGACATGGTGCTGGACACCGGCGGCGGCCTTCAGGTGCTGCTCCAGATGCTGGCCTTTCTGGTGCCGCACTACATGGCGCTGGCGCTGCCGGTCGCCTTCTTCCTGGGCGTGCTGCTGGCCTTCAGCCGACTGCATCACAACCGCGAACTGGATGCGCTGGGCTCGGCGGGCATCGGCCTTACGCGCCTGGTCATGCCGGTCTTCCTGTTGGCGTTGCTGCTCGCGGCAGTCTCTGCGGCCAACTTTGCCGTCGGCCAACCCTATGCGCGATATATTTATCGCGCCCTTGTGCACAACGTCGCCGAGGCGGCGGCGAACGTCTATTTGCAGGAACGCACTTTTCTGGAAGTGGACGGCGTAACCTTCATGGCCGAGCGCATCTGGCGCAGCAGCCAGGAATTTGCACAGGTCTTCATCTACGAGGAAGACGGAGAGGGTAAGGCGCGGGTCACAACGGCCCAGCGGGGCAGCCTCTACGTCGCGCCCAGGGGAGAGCAGTCGACGCTGCACCTGCGCGACGGCGTGAGACTGGAGATTCCGTTGCCGCGCCCGCAGGCAGAGGCCGCCCCGGCTGGGACCGGCGGCGCGCTGCGTTTCGACCAGTTGCAGCTGCCCATTGACATGATCGGCAGGAAGGCCTTCCGGCCACGCGGCGAAGACGAACGCGAGCTCACCCTGATGGAACTCTGGCACTATCGCGAGACGCCGCCGCCGGAGGTCACCGGCGACCAGATGCTCGCGGAGTTTCACGACCGCCTGGTGCGCAGCCTCTCCGTGCTCTTTCTGCCTTTCCTGGCCGTGCCTTTCGCCCTCGGCCCGCGGCGCGCGCGCCAGGCCTATGGCCTCGCCGCGGGCCTGCTGATCCTTGTCGCTTACAACCAGGCACTCAGCATCGGCAAGTCGCTGTCTTCGATCGACAGCATCTCGCCCCTCGTCGGCCAGTGGCTGCCCTTCGCGGTGCTGGCCCTGGGCAGCGTCTTCCTGTTCTGCCGCGCGGCTTTTGCCGTGCCGCGCGGCGGCAGCCGCTTCTCACCCGCCGCCCTCGTGGACCATCTTGCGCTTCTGCTGCGTGCTGGATTCGGCGTCAAGCGGCGCCGGCCTTCCGAATGAGCACCGTGACGGCATGAGAACCATCGCCTTCTATATCTCGCGCATGCTGCTGGCGCGCTTCACCCTGTTACTCGCGGGCATGGTTGCCTTCCTGGTCGGCCTCGACCTGATGGTCAACGCCAATGGCTTATTGGCCGAGGGGGAGGGCGTTGCCGCGCTGGGCCGCTACGCCCTGCTGCGCAGCCCGACCATCCTGTCCGACGTCATCAAGATTGCCACCCTGCTGGGAGGGCTGTTGACCTTCGCGACGCTGATTCGCCACGGCGAGTTGACGGCGATCTGGAACTCCGGGGTCTCGCAGTTCGGTCTATTCCTGCGGTTGCTGCCGCTGGCCGCGGTGCTGGGCGCGCTGCAGTTCGCGGTCGACGACTTCGCCGTGCCGCCGGGTGTGGAGGGGCTGCGCGCCTGGGGCGTGGGCGAGTTCGAACGGCCGCAGGCGGCCGGCAACACCGATGGGGTCACCTGGATCCACGCCGGCCACGACATCGTGCGCATTCCGACCGACAACATCGCGGCCGACACCCTGAGGGACTTCACGATCTTCGAGCGCGACGAGCAGGGTGGCCTCCTGGCCCGGCTGGATGTCGGCGAGGCGCGCTATGACGGTGACTTCTGGGTGCTATCCGACATTACCAGGCGCGGCAGCGACGGCGGCCCGGCGGTGCGCGAAGAGACACGCGACTGGCGGATAGCCCTCGACCCCAAGAGCCTGGAGCACCTGGCTTCGCATCCGCGCCACCTGTCCTACGACCAGATCAGCCGCTTCGCCGGCGGCGATGGGCAAGGCACTTTCGCGCCCTATCTCTACCGGACCTGGCTCTACGAGAAGGTGACCACTTGTCTCGTGCCGCTCCTCATGCTGCTGCTCAGCGCTGCGCTGGCTCAGCAGTCCCACCGTGCCGGGCGGGTCGAGGTGCTGCTGCTGGGCGGCGTGGCCATCGGCTTTGCCTTCTTCATCTTCAACGGCGTCGCCCTGGCGATGGGCGAGGTCGGCCTGCTGCCACCCCTGGTCGCCAGCGGCGCGCCCCTGGCAGCCTTCACCGCCGTCGCCATGAGCGTGATCTATTGGCACGAACTGAAGTCCCGGCCCGGCTGAGGCCGGGCCGCCGGGCGGGGCGGCTTTCTTGACAAGCGCGGCCCCGTCCGATTAATGGAGCCACGGTTTCCGGGCGCCGCCGTGCCCCGGGAAGCCCTTGATCCCCTATCCGCAGCTGCCCGACAAAGAGAGATCATTTGCCCGCTGAGAAGGAGTCACGGCCATCCGCGCGGGAGGCGTCCGCAGAGGATGGACCCGCGCCCGAAGCGGCGCCGCTGCCCGAGGCGGCGGTGATCCTCGGGCGGCCGGATCTGGAGGTCTGGTGTATGACGCCGGCGGACCGCTTTCGCCGTCAGCTCGGCCGTGCCGGCCTTACGCAGTTGATCGATGACGCGGCTCTTGTGGGTCACGACGGGGCGCTGCTGCTGCTGCGCAGCGATGCCGTGATCGACGGACCGCTGTTGCAGGCCCTGCTGCGGGCACCGGGCGCCGTGCTGCTGTCCAACGGGGCGCCCGCAGGCGTGCCGCTCGCCGTTCATGCCCCGGCCGGCCTGGCTGCGGCAGCGGCCGAAGTGCTGCGGGGCGAGGCGCTGCCCGCCGCACTGCCGGAGGGCCTGCGCGGGGTCACCAGCGGCGACCTCGGCGCCTCTTACTGGCAGGCCTTGCGTAAGCGCGAGGAGCCCTACGCCCTGATGCTGCGGCCGGAGGCGCTGAAGGCCATCGAATGGCGCATGTTCATGGGTACCTACAAGGGGGCGACGGATTTCGTCACCAAGTGGTTCTGGCCGCGTCCGGCCTCCGTTGTGACCAGGCTCTGCGCGCGCCTGGGGATCACCCCCAACCAGGTCACCGCGCTCAGCGCTCTGCTCACCGTTGCCGCCTTCTACTGGTTCTGGGAGGGCAACTGGCTGCCCGGCCTGCTGGCGGCCTGGGGCATGACTTTTCTCGACACGGTGGACGGCAAGCTGGCGCGCATCACCTTGCAGTCCAGCAAGTGGGGCAACGTCTTCGACCACGGCATCGACCTGATCCATCCGCCCTTTTGGTATTGGGCCTGGGGCGTCGGCCTGCAGCAGGGTCCCTGGGCGGTCAGCGGCGAGCAGATCTGGCTGATGCTTGCGGTGATCGTCGGCGGCTACGTGCTGCAGCGGGTCATCGAGGGCATCGCCATCTGGCGGCTTGGCCTTGAGATTCACGTCTGGCGCAAGGTCGATACCTGGTTCCGGCTCTTCACCGCCCGGCGCAACCCCAATCTGGTGCTGCTGACGCTCTCCGTGCTGGCGGGCCGGCCCGATCTGGGCCTGGCCGCCGTGGCCGTCTGGACGGGGGTCTGCCTGGCGTTACACGTCCTGCAACTGGGCCAGGGCCTGGTGGCGGCGCGCCATGGCAAGCTGCGCTCCTGGATGGCGGGTCCGGCGTGAGCGCGCGGCGGCCCCGGATCGGCGTTATCAGCAATCCCGGCAGCCAGCGGAACAAGGCGGGACTGAGCGAAGTCACGCAACTGCTCGACGGTGCGCCGGACCTCGACCACGTGGTGCTGGAGCAGATCACCGATATCCCGGGGATTCTGGAGGGCTTCGCGCGGCGCGAGGTCGGCGTGCTGGCGGTCGCCGGCGGCGACGGCACGGTGCAGGCGGTGCTCACCGAGCTGTACAATCGGCGACCCTTCGAGACCCTGCCGCTGCTGGTGGTGGTGCCACGTGGCATGACCAACATGATCGCCGCCGATGTCGGCCTGAAGCGCCGCGGCCTGGAAGGCCTGAAGCGGCTGATCGCGGCGGAGGCCCAAGACCTGAATCGGGCCACCCTGACCCGGCGCATCCTGCGCCTGGAGAACGCTCTGACCCTGCCGCCGCAATACGGTATGTTCTTCGGCGGCGCCGGCATCCCCCGCGCCATCGATGTCTGCCGCAGCAAGGTCCACCCCTACAACATCAAGGCGGACACGGCGGCGGCGGTCACTCTGGCCGGCCTGCTGGGCGACTGGCTGCTGCGCCGCGGCCGGCGCGGCAAGGAGGAGGGCGGCATCCTCTACGGCGACAAGGTCGAAGCGACGATTGACGGTGGGCCGACCGAGACCTGGGAGAGCCTCATTCTCGTGGCGACCACCCTCGACAAGCTGATCCTGGGCAGCCGGCCCTTCTGGGGCCCCGAACCGGAAACTGACGAGGGACGTTTCCGATTCACCTCCATCGCCTATCCGCCCAAGGGGATGCTGCGCTATGCCTGGCGTATCCTCTACGGCGGCCCGCAGCGCAAGCTGCCGGAAGAGACCTACAAGAGCTTCAGCCCCCGTCATCTTACCTTGGCCATAGACTGTCCCTTCACGCTGGACGGCGAGATCTTCGACCCGACGCCGGGCGCGCCGGTCATCCTCACCGCGGCCGACGAAGCCCGCTTCGTGAGGCTCTAGGAGATGTCCGGCGACGCGCTGGAGGCCCGGCGGCTGGAAGAGACGACGCAACCGGTCGCGCCGTCCATCGCCGCCATCGTGGAGGCCGCCCGCGCGCGTCACGGCACTGCGGTGGCGGCGGTTCTCTTCTACGGCTCCTGCCTCAGGCTCGGCGAGGACGAGAGCCGGATCGTCGACCTCTACGTCCTGGTGGACAGCTACCGCAGCGTCTACGGCGGCGGGCCGCGGGCCTTGCTGAACTGGGTCCTGCCGCCCAACGTGTACTACCTGGAGGCGCCCTTCGAAGACCGCAAAGTGCGTGCCAAGGTCGCGCTCATATCGCTGGACGACTTCAGCAAGGGCGCTTCGGGCGGCTGGTTCCATCCCTACCTCTGGGCCCGCTTCGCGCAGCCCTGCCGGCTGCCCTTCTGCCGCGACGTGGCGCTGCGGGGCCGCCTGGCGGCGGTGCTGGCGGCATCACTGCGCAAGGTCGCGGGCGAGGGACTGGTTCTGGTCGGGGACCGCTTCAGCAGCCGCGATCTCTGGGTGTCGGTCTTCCGCCAAACCTACCGCACCGAACTGCGGGCCGAACCGCCTGAGCGGGCCGAGGAGATCTACCGGGCCAACGCCGCACACTATGACGCCATGGCCGAAGCCGTCCTCCCGTCCCTGGGCGCGCGTTGGGAGGGGGAGGGTTGGGTCGCGCCGGCGCCGGCCGGTCCCGGCCTCAAGTGGCCGCTGCGCCGTGTTCAGGGCAAGCTGCTGTCGGTGGCGCGCCTCGTGAAGGCGGCCTTCACTTTCCAGGACGGCGCGCAGTACCTGCTGTGGAAAATCGAGCGGCACTCAGGCGTCAGCATCACGCTGACGCCCTGGCAGCGCCGCCATCCGATCCTGGCGTCGAGCGTGCTGTTCTGGAAGCTCTACCGCAAAGGGGCGTTCAGGTAACCGGCCTTATTCGGCCGCCGACTGGGTGGCTTCCCACTCCTTGTAGGCCCGGCGGGCCGCGTCGAAGACCTCGCAGACCTTCCTCACCTGTGCGGGCGTGTGCGCCGCCGAGAGGCTGCAACGCAGCAGGCAAGAGCCGTCGGGCGTGCCCGGCGGCAGGGCGAGGTTCACGTAGACGCCGCCCTGGATCAGGGCGTTCCACATGAAGACCGCGGCTTCCTCGCTGGGCAGCCTCACAGCGATGATCGGGCTGGTCGCGGCGCAGATCTCGAAGCCGAGGTCCTTGAGGCCGTCGTAAAGCGCCCGCGCGTTGTCCCAGAGCTGCCGGCGCAGCTGCGGCTGCGATTGGATCTTCTTCAGTGTCGCCGAGGCGGTGGCGACGCTGGAGGGCGAGGAAGAGGCGGTGAACATGTAGGGCCGGCTGGTGAACCGCAGCTGCTCGAACTCCGGATTGCTCGAGGCGCCGAAGCCGCCGACCGCGCCCAGGCTCTTGGAGAAGGTGCCGACCACGTAGTCGACCTCGTCCTCGACGCCGTAGGCTTCGGCGATCCCCCGGCCGTTGTCCCCGAAGACCCCCAGGGAGTGCGCCTCGTCGACCAGCAGTTCGACCCCGTGGCGGCGCTTCACGTCGACGAACTCGTCGAGCGGCGCCTGGTCGCCCAGCATGGAGTAGATCCCCTCGACGATGACCAGCTTGCCCCCCTTGTCGTCCCCCAGGCGTGTCAGGCGCTTGTCGAGGTCGGCCGGCGAATTGTGCCGGAACCGGATCAGGGTCGCGCCGCTCAGGCGGCAGCCGTCGTAGATACTGGCGTGGGAGTCGGAGTCCAGCAGGATGGTGTCCTTGGGGCCCGCCAACCCGGCGATGATGCCGAGGTTGGCCTGATAGCCGGTCGGAAAGACCATGGCGGCCTTGCGGCCCAGGAAGGCCGCGATCTCCTGCTCCAGGGCACGGTGGCTGGAGTAGGTGCCGTTGGCGATGCGAGAGCCGGTGGTGCCGGTGCCTTCGTGGCGGATGGCCTCCACCGTTGCCTCGATGCAATCCGGGTCGAAAGTCAATCCCAGGTAGTTGTTGGTGCCGACCAGGATGACGTCGCGCCCGTCGATAATCGCTTCGGTGGCCGAGACGATACGGTCCATGCAGATGTTGAAGGGATCCCTGCCGGCTGCGAGAAGACGGTCGTGGCGAGCTGCCACTTGGTCGTACTTGTCGAACAGACTCATAGGGTTAGCCCTTGCTCTTTTGTGCAAGTACCACGTCAACCAGGTCCTGGAGGTTGTTCACGTCCGGAAGCAGGCTGATCGGGATGTCGATGTCGAAGCGGTCTTCGATTTCCATGACCAGGTTCATCGCGGCGACGGAATCCATGTAGAGGTCCGCCGAGAGATCGGTCTCAGGCGTCAACTCGATGCCCTTGGGATTGAAGGGCTGGAGGAGCGTGACGATCTCCTCTTGGACCTTGTCGTCCGTCCACTGCATATCTTTTCCTTATGACCGGGGCCCCTGCGTACAGGGCGGCTCCCCGCTACCTTTCGGCCCCCCAAAAACGCAACCGGACGGCGCGGCCACGAGCGTCAGAGCCAGCCAGCAGCCTTATACCATGCCAAAGTCCGGGAGAAACCCTCGTCCAGGCCTACCGCCGGGCGCCAGGAAAAGCAATCCTCGAGAGCCGTCTTGCGGCACACCCAGTCCGGATGGGCGATCTCGTTGACCTTGCCCTGGGACAGCATGGGCGCGCGGCCGGTGAAGAGGGCGCCGGCCGCGCTGAGGGCTGCGGCCAGGCGCTGGGCGGCGCGGGGTACCGTGAGCGTTCGGATCGGCCGCCCGATCTGGCGCTCCGCGGCCGCCAGGACGTCGGCCCAGCCGTAACCCTTTTCCCGGCCGTCGTCGGGCTCCAGCGTCGAGCCGGCGGGCAGCTCCGGTGCCAGGGCGGCGACGGTGGCCGCTGCCAGGTCTTCTACGTAGAGCATGGAAAAGCGCCCCGCGTCGGCGGGAAGCACCGCAAAGCCGCGGGAGAACTGGCGAAACAGGGGCAGGGTCGCCCGGTCGCCCGGCCCGTAGACCACTGGCGGCCGCAGGATGAGGCGGGAACTCTTGCCGACCTGGCGCTCCAGGATCTTCTCCGCCTCGCGTTTGCTGTGGGCGTAGGGTGAAAGCTGCGGCTCGCGGGCGGCGAGGGAGGACATCAGCACGATCCGGCGCGGGCCGCTCTCCGCGGGTAAGGCCCGCAACAGTTGTGCCGTGCCTTCTGCGTTCACCTGACTGAATTCCGCACTGCGCCGTGCGGCGACCAGCCCGGCGCAGTGGATCACCGAGCCGGCCCCGGCGACCAGTTCGGCGAGCGCGTCTTCCGAGGTCAGGTCCCCCTGCACCGGGGTCAGCCGCGCGGCAAGCGCGGCGTCGACCTTCGGCAGGCCGTCGGGGCGCCGGGTCAGGGCGCGCACCCGCCAGCCCTCGGCGAGCAGGCGTCTCAGGATATGGCCGCCGACGAAGCCGGTACCGCCGGTCAGGGCCACGCAGTCTTGTGCTGGAGCCTGCGCTGGGGCCTGTGCTGGGGGAGGTGTTGTCATCGCCGCCGGTCGCCCGGCCGTGCGTTGAGGCTAGCCGCGCTGCTCGGAGTAGGCCGGGCCGGGTTCGGCCGGACGGCTGTTGGCAAGGTTGAGATCGCTGATCTCTCCCGAAATGTAGTCGGCTTTCACCGCCGAGCGGCTGAGCTTGCCGGAAGACGTGAACTTTAGCGTCTTCGGCGGCACGAGCACCACACGGCAGTCGGCGCCACAGGTCTTGCGCACGGTGGCGGTCACCTTCTTGCGCAATTCCTCGCGCGCTCCGGCCTCCTGCTTGCGGCATTGCAGGACCACGATCATGCGCTCTGTCCCGTCGTTCTCGATGACGGAGAAGCAGGCGACGTCACTGCCGCGCACCTCTTCCAGTGCTTCCACGGCCCATTCGACGTCCTGCGGCCAGATGTTGAGGCCGTTTAGGATCACCAGGTCCTTACGCCGCCCGGTCACCACCAGCCTGCCGTCGATCATGTAGCCCAGGTCGCCGGTATCGAGCCAGCCGTCCTCGGTTGTCACCGCGGCGGTGGCAGCGGGATCGTTGTAATAGCCTTCCATGACGCTCGGCCCGCGCACCACGATGCGTCCGACATGATGGTCGGCCAGGGGCGCGTTGGTCTCGCTGCGCACCTCCACTTCATGGCCGGGCAGGGGTGTGCCGCAGATCACGAAGGAGCGCGCGGCGCGGGGGGGCTCGCCGTTGACCGCCTTGACGGCCTTGCCGTTCGCCCTGCTGTTCAGATGACCGTTCACCGGGGCGACGTTGCCACCGTGGGTGTAGTGTGTCTGCTCGGCCTGGTCGACCTCGACGCCCCGGCCAAGGGGCGCGAAGGCGACAGCCAGGGTGGACTCGGCAAGTCCGTAGCTCGGCAGGAAGGCCTTCGGCGAGAAGCCGGTCACGGCAAAGGTCTCGGCGAAGCGCTGCAGCGTCTCGGCGCGGACCATTTCGCCGCCGATGCCGGCCACGCGCCAGTGCTTGAGGTCGATCGTCTTGGCTGACCCGTTGAGCCCGCGCGTCGCGCAGAGATCGTAGCCGAAGGTCGGGCTGAAGGAGATCGTGCCGCCGTGCTGCGACAGCAGTTTCAGCCAGGTCAGGGGGCGCAGGGCGAAGCTCTTGGTCGACAGGTAGTCAAGAGAGACCTGGCTCAGCATGGGGGTCAGGCAGAAGCCGACCAGGCCCATGTCGTGATACAGGGGCAGCCAGGAGGTCGCGCGGTCCTCCGGGCGCAGCTGCAGACCGTGCCGGCCGATGCCGCGGGCATTGCTGGTGATGGCGTGCTGCGATACGAAGACCCCGCGCGGCAGGCTCGTGCTGCCTGAGGAGTACTGGATGTAGCAGGGGTCGCCGGCGCCAAAGGGGCGCAGTTCG
>ENA-ORCZ01000786-ORCZ01000786.1-marine-metagenome-genome-assembly--contig:-NODE-786-length-9855-cov-2.965944_pt1 | contig 9855 bp, 8 predicted proteins | sample MGYA00237785_ERZ508519 | MGnify/ENA primary metagenome ERZ508519 (study PRJEB26189, sample SAMN06268790) | marine metagenome | isolation source: Bioluminescent Bay, La Paraguera, Puerto Rico | place...
CCGGCCACTTCAAGCCGGACCACCACTTCGGCTTCGAGGCGGCGGCCTGGTACTGGCACTTCGTCGACGTAGTGTGGCTCTTCCTCTTCATCTGCGTCTACTGGTGGGGAGGCAACTGATCACCCGCCGGATCACCACCAGACCCCGCGGCGCCCTCAGCGCCGCGGGCGGGCTTGCAGGGGCGCCGTCTTGACGGCGCCCCATTCCAATCCGGGGGGTGGCCCCGAATCCCCGCCCGAGCTGCCGCCGGAGCTGCCCTCCGCGGTCTGGGCCGGCCTGATGTGCCGCTGCCCGCGCTGCGGCAAGGGAAAACTCTTCTCCGGCATCCTCACCATCGCCGACCGCTGCGACGTCTGCGGCCTGGACCTGCGCAAGCAGGACGCCGGCGACGGCCCGGCGGTCTTCGTCATCTTCTTCCTCGGCCTCATCTTCATGCCGCTGGTCTTCTGGGTGGAGTTCTCCCTGGAGCCGGCTTGGTGGGTCCACATCGTCCTCTGGCCGCTGCCGGTGGTGATCGTCGCGCTGGCGCTGCTGCGGCCCATGAAGGGCTTCCTGGTGGCCCAGCAGTTCCGCCACCACGCCAGCGACAGCGGCACGGTCGATTACAGCGATACAGAGTCCCAATGAGCGCGCCTGAACCTTCCCCGGGCGGCCGGCGGCGTTTCCGGCCGACCTTCTGGGCCACCGTCTTCACCCTTCCCGCCCTGGCCATCCTCATCGCGCTGGGCAGCTGGCAGGTGCAGCGCCTGGGCTGGAAGGAGGAGCAGATCGCGATCCGGCAGGAGCGCTCGCAGCCGCCGGGCATGGAGCTGCCGGCCAGCTTTCCCGATCCCGAGGGGATCGAGTTCACCCGCGTGACCCTCAGGGGCGAGTTCCTGCACGACCAGGAATTCTACCTCGGCTCGCGCACCGAAAGCGGCCGGGTCGGCATCGCCGTGGTGACACCCTTCCGCCTGCAGGACGGCCGCACGATCCTCATCAACCGCGGCTGGGTGCCGGAGGAGCGGCGCGACCCGGCGACCCGCGCCGAGGGGCAGCTTCAGGGCGAGGTTCAGATCGACGCGCTGCTGCGCACCGACGGCTGGAAGGGCTTCGACTTCGTGAAGCCGCCCAACAAGCCGGAGGAGCGCTTCTACTTCTGGCTCGACCTGCCGGCCATGGCCCGGACCTTGAAGGGGGGGGGCGTGGACGACCCGATCATCGAGGAGGTCTATGCCGACGCCGTCGCCACGGAGATCCCCGGCGGCCTGCCGATCGGCGGCCAGACCCGCATCCAGCTGAAGAACGACCACCTGGAATACGCCATCACCTGGTATTCCTTCGCCGTCATCCTGGCGGTGATCTACGTCCTCTTCCACTACCGCCGGGAAGAGGAATCCTCCCCGGACGCCTGAGCGCGGCACCTTGATGCCGGGGCGCGGGCGTGCCACCTAAGAGGGGATCCACCGAATGCTCCCGCGAAGGACCTCCGCATGACCGCTTACGAAGAACTCTCCAAGAAATTCAAGCGCCTGCATGCCCTGCAGGAGGCGGCGGGCATGCTGGGCTGGGACATGTCGGCGATGATGCCGGCCGGCGGCGCCGAGGCGCGGACCGAGCAGCTGGCGACCCTCAGCGTGGTCTGCCACGAGATCCTGACCGATCCCAACCTGGACGAGCTCTTCGACAAGGCCTCCGCCGAGACCAAGGGGCTGGATGCCTGGACCCAGGCGAACCTGGCCGAGATGCGGCGGCGCTGGCTGCACGCGACGGCGCTGGAGAGCGACCTGGTGGAGGCGCTTTCCAAGGCCTGCAAGCGCTGCGAGATGATCTGGCGCGAGGCGCGGCCCAAGTCCGACTTCGACGCCGTGCTGCCGGCCCTGAAGGAGGTCCTGAACCTGACGCGCCAGGCCGCCGCCGCCAAGGCCGAGCGTCTCGGCTGCTCGCTCTACGACGCCCTGCTGGACGAGTACGAGCCCGGCGGCAAGTCCGAACGCATCGACGCCGTCTTCGCCGACCTGGCCGCCTTCCTGCCCGGCTTCCTCTCCGACGTGCTGGAACGCCAGGCCGGCCGGCCGGCACCCCTGCCGCTGGAAGGGCCCTTTCCCATCGCCAAGCAGGAGGCCCTGGGCCGCAAGATGATGGCCGCCGTCGGCTTCGACTTCAGCCACGGCCGGCTCGACGTCTCGGCGCATCCCTTCTGCGGCGGGGTGCCCGACGACGTGCGCATCACCACGCGCTACGACGAGAACGACTTCATGACCGCCCTCATGGGCGTGCTGCACGAGACCGGCCATGCCATGTACGAGCGCGGCCTGCCCAAGGACTGGCGCCTGCAGCCGGTGGGCGAGGCGCGCGGCATGGCGATGCACGAGAGCCAGTCCCTCATGGTCGAGATGCAGGCCTGCCGCAGCCGCGAGTTCGTCGAATTCCTGACACCGCTGGCGCGTGAGGCCTTTGGCGGTTCGGGCCCGGCCTGGGAGGCGGAGAACCTGCTGCGCCACTACAACGAGGTGAAGCCGGACTTCATCCGCGTCGACGCCGACGAGGTGACCTATCCGGCCCACGTCATCCTGCGCTACCGCCTGGAAAAGGCGCTGATCGCCGGGGAGATGGAGCTGGAGGCCTTGCCCAGCGAATGGAACAAGGGCATGGAGGAACTGCTCGGCATCACCCCGCCGGAGGACCGCCTGGGCTGCCTGCAGGACATCCACTGGTACGACGGCGCCTGGGGCTACTTCCCGACCTACACCCTGGGCGCCATGACGGCGGCCCAACTCTTCGCCGCGGCCAAGCAGGCCCGCCCGGAGATCCCCGAGGCCCTGGGACGCGGCGACTTCTCGCCGCTGATGGGCTGGCTCGCCGAGCACGTCCACGCCCAGGCCTCCTCGGCCGGCTTCGAGCAGATCCTGGAGAAGGCCACCGGCAAGCCGTTGGACCCCAAGATCTTCGAGGCCCACCTGAAGGCCCGCTACCTGCCGTAGGCGGATTTGGCGAGACATCCCGACCGGACAAGGCCTTCGGTTAACCTCCCTTAACCAAAGGAAGTTGGCCTGCCGCCGTGGGTTGCGGCGCGCCCGCCCCGGCGTCTAGATTAGCTCTTCCGCGATTTGAGGCGCCTGGACGGCTGGTTATGAAGTATGTCTCGACCCGGGGCGAAGCCCCGGTGCTTTCCTTTGACGAGGTGCTGCTGGCCGGTCTGGCCCGGGACGGCGGCCTCTACCTGCCCGAGAGCTGGCCCGAGTTCTCGCCCGAGGAGATCCGCGGCCTGGCCGGCAAGCCCTACGCCGAGGTCGCTTTCCAGGTTATCCGGCCCTTCGTCGGCGAGGCCATCGCCGAGGCCGACCTGAGGCGCATCCTGGAGGAGACCTACGCCGGCTTCGACCACGCCGCCGTCGCGCCCCTGAAGCAGCTGGACGGGCGCACCTGGCTCCTGGAGCTGTTCCACGGGCCGACCCTGGCCTTCAAGGACTACGCCCTGCAGCTCTTGGGCCGCCTCTTCGACCATGTGCTGGCCCAGCGCGGCGAGCGCGTCACCATCGTCGGCGCGACTTCCGGCGACACCGGTTCGGCGGCCATCGAGGCCTGCCGCGACCGCGCGCAGATCGACGTCTTCATGCTGCACCCCAAGGGGCGCGTCTCCGAGGTGCAGCGCCGCCAGATGACCACGGTGCTGGCGCCCAATGTCTACAACATCGCCCTGGAAGGCACCTTCGACGACTGCCAGGACCAGGTGAAGGCCATGTTCAACGACCTGGCCTTCCGCGACGCCATGAACCTCTCGGCGGTCAACTCCATCAACTGGGCGCGCATCATGGCCCAGATCGTCTACTACTTCGTCGCCGGGGTGGCGCTGGGCGCGCCGGACCGGGCCGTCGCCTTTTCCGTGCCGACCGGCAACTTCGGCAACGTCTACGCCGCTTACGGCGCCGGGCGCATGGGCCTGCCGGTGGCGCAGCTCATCATCGGCTCCAACACCAACGACATCCTGACCCGCTTCTTCGAGAGCGGCAGCATGAAGATGGCGGGGGTGACGCCGACCATCTCGCCCTCGATGGACATCCAGATCTCCTCCAACTTCGAGCGCCTGCTGTTCGACGTGGTGGGGCGTGACGGCGCCCAGGTGCGCCGGGTCATGCAGGGCTTCCGCCAGTCGGGCGAATTCTCGGTGTCCGGGGACCAGCTGCAGCGCCTGCGCCGCCTCTTCGATGCGCAGCGCTACGACGACGCGGCAACGGGCCGGGAGATCGCGGCGCGCCTGGAGACGGCCGGCGAGCTGCTGGACCCGCACACGGCCATCGCCACCGCCGCGGCGCGCGACGAGGCGCGGCCGGAGATTTCCACCGTGGTCGCTCTCGCCACCGCCCACGCGGCCAAGTTCCCGGACGCGGTGGAGAAGGCTTCGGGCATTCGCCCCGCCCTGCCGCCGCGCCTCGCCGACCTCTACGAGCGCGAGGAGCGCTGCACGACCTTGCCCAACGACCTGGTCGCCCTGCAGGACTACATCCGCAGCCAGCGCCAGGATCCGCCTCAAAGCCAGAAGGGCGCGGCATGAGCGGGCCGGACCGCGCCGACGCGAGCGTTAAGGTCACGCGCCTGCCGACCGGCCTGACGGTCGCCACCGACAGCATGCCGGGTGTCGCCACGGTCTCCCTGGGGGCCTGGGTCGGCGCCGGCACGCGCCACGAGACGCCGGAGGTGAACGGCATCGCGCACCTGCTGGAGCATATGGCTTTCAAGGGCACCGAGCGCCGCTCGGCCCAGGACATCGCGGTGGAGATCGAGAACGTCGGCGGCCACCTGAACGCCTACACCAGCCGCGAGAACACCGCCTTCTACGCCAAGGTGCTGTCGGAGGACGCGCCGCTGGCGCTCGACATCATCGCCGACATCCTGCAGCACTCGACCTTCCTGGAGGACGAGCTGGAGCGCGAGCGCGCGGTGGTGCTGCAGGAGATCGGCCAGGCCTACGACACGCCCGACGACATCGTCTTCGATCACTTCCAGGAAACCGCCTACCCCGGCCAGGCGCTGGGCCGCCCGGTGCTGGGCGAGAGCCACACGGTCAGCGCGCTGCAGCGCGATTCGCTGTGGGACTACATGCACGGCCACTACGGCCCGCAGCAGACGGTGGTGGCGGCGGCCGGCGACATCGAGCACGATCGCTTCGTCGCCCTGGTGGCAGAGGCCTTCGTGCACGACGGCTTCCGCTGCAACGGGGCGACCGACCCGGCGGACTACCGCGGCGGCGACCGGCGCGAGGAGCGCGAGCTGGAACAGGTCCACCTGCTGCTCGGCTTCGACGGCGTCGGCTACCTGGACGACGACTACTACGCCATGAACCTGCTCTCCACGCTGTTCGGCGGCGGCATGTCCTCGCGGCTGTTCCAGGAAGTGCGGGAAAAGCGCGGCCTCGTCTATTCGGTCTATTCCTTCCACTCCGCCTTCGTCGACGGCGGGCTCTTCGGCCTCTACGCCGGCACCGGCAGCCGCGAGGTGGAGGAGCTGGTGCCGGTGGTCTGCGACGAACTCGGCAAGCTCACCGCCGGGATCACCGCCGAGGAGCTGGAGCGCGCCCGCGCCCAGGTGCGCGCCTCCCTGCTGATGAGTCGGGAGCGCAGCTCCTCGCGCGCCGAACAGCTCGCCCAGCAGCTGCTCATCTACGGCCGCGCCGTACCGCTCGACGAGGTGCTGGGGAAGGTCGCGGCGGTCACCACCGACGACGTGGAACGGGTGGCCGGGCGGCTGCTGGCCAGCCCGCCGACGCTCACCGCCATCGGACCGCTGGCGCACCTTGAAAGCGCCGGGCGGCTGGCGGCGCGCTTCGGCTGAGGGGAGGGGCGGGCATGCTCTTCACCGTGTTCCGCGGCGAGACCCCGCAAGCCATCCGCCTCGAAGGGCCACGCGTCTACCTGGTGCCGCCGCGCATGAGCGACTGGAAGAGCTGGGCCAGCCTGCGCGAGGAGAGCCGCGACTTCCTGACCCCCTGGGAGCCGACCTGGCCGCACGATGCCCTGGGCCGCCACGCCTTCCGCCGGCGCCTCAAGGCCTATAACCAGGAATGGCGCCAGGGCACCGGCTTCAGCTTCCTGGTCCACCGCCTGCACGACGACGTCCTGATGGGCGGCGTCACTCTCTCCAACGTGCGCCGCGGCGTGGCTCAGACCGCCAGCATGGGCTACTGGATCGGCGAGCGCTTCTGCCGCCAGGGCTTCATGACAGAGGCGGTCTGCGCCGTGGTCGAATTCGCCTTCGAGGAACTGGCCCTGCACCGGGTCGAGGCCGCCTGCCTGCCGCACAACGACGCCAGCCGCTCCCTGCTGCTGAAGGTCGGCTTCCGGCAGGAGGGCTACGCCCGCCAGTACCTGCGCATCAACGGCAAGTGGCAGGACCACCTGCTGTTCGAAATGCTGCGCGACGACCCGCGGTTATAGGAATTGGTCCCAGACGGGGTGGTTGCGCATCCTTCGAGACGCCTGCTGCGCAGGCACCTCAGGATGAGGCCTTGCTCAACCCTAATGCTCAGGAGGCCGCAGAGCGGCCGTCTCGAAGTATGACTGCCGGGTAAACCTCTCGCGTGCTCTCTGCCTCATACTCTCATTGTCACCCTCGGGCCCGCCTCCGCGAGGCCGTTTCGGCTTCGGCGGATAAACTTGACCCGAGGGTCCATGGCACCGCTTGGCGCCTGGCCCATCCATGGATCCCGGATCGCGCTCGCTTTGCTCGCTTGTCCGGGATGACGGTTTCAGTGGATTCGAGCGCGCTGTGACGACCCGACGCGGTATTCGGTGTCGCTTACGCGTGCCCGGCTTCGCCGGAGAGCATGGAGACGTCGACGCCCAGCTTGGCGATGGCGCGCTCCCACTTGCTGTCCAGGGCCTCGTCGAAGACCAGCTCCTCGTCGGGGGCGACGTGCAGCCAGCCGTTGGCCTGGATCTCCGAATCGAGCTGGCCCGGTCCCCAGCCGGCGTAGCCCAGCGCCAGCAGGCGGCGGCGCGGGCCCTGGCCGCTGGCGATATCGCGCAGGATATCGACCGTGGCCGTCAGGGCCATGCTGCCGTCGACCTGCAGCGTCGAGTCCTGTTGGTATTCGCCGGAGTGCAGCACGAAACCGCGGCCAGATTCGACCGGGCCGCCGAAGTGCACCCGGATCTCCTCCTCGATGGTCGGCGGCTCGATGCCCAGCTGGGACAGCAGGTCGGGAAAGGTGATGGCGCCGACCAGGCGGTTGATGACCAGCCCCATGGCGCCGTCGGGGTGATGGGCGCAGATGTAGATCACGCTGCGCGCGAAGCGGGAGTCGCGCATGCCGGGCATGGCGATCAGCAGTTGGCCGGTCAGGTATTCCTCGTCCCGCATGGTTAAGAATCTAGCGGCCCCCGCCGGCCGCTACAATGGGGGCTCTGGCTTTTTGGCGCGCAAATTCGGTGAGCGGGTTCGCAGGAGAGGGGCCTCGCGCGCCCGGCGGGCGGCGGAAGGCCCCAGACACGATCTTGTGAGACCCCCGGCCGCCGGACTGGATATTATGGCGCTGGCCGTCTATATGCCCTGGAACGGCGGCAGGCTGGAAGCGGGATGATCTTTAAGATATTGAATTTTAACAGATTTAGGGCGGGGATTCTGGCCGGAGTCCTGGCCTTGGGCGGTGCTGTTCCGGGCCCTCAGGACGCCCGGGCCGCGGCCGGCGGCTGGGCCGAGGAGGAGCAGTCCCGCCTGCGCCTCATCAGCGCCGCGCAGTCGGTCGCCGGCGAGGCGGTCGAACTGGGCCTGGAGTTCGACCTGCAGCCGGGCTGGAAGATCTACTGGCGCTCGCCGGGCGATGCGGGCCTGCCGCCGCGCGTGGACTGGAGCGGTTCACAGAATTTGAAGCAGGCGGAGATCCTCTGGCCGGTGCCGCACCGCTTCTCGCTCTTCGGCCTGGAGACCTTCGGCTACGGCGACCAGGTCGTGCTGCCGGTCGCCGCCACGGCCGAGCGGCCGGGCGAGCCGGTGGAGCTGCGCGCCAAGGTCGACTACCTGATCTGCGAAGAGATCTGCATTCCCTATACCGCCGACCTCAGCCTCGACCTGCCGGCCGGCGACGGCGCCCGCGCGCCCCAGGCCTTCCTCATCGAGAGCTTCCGCGCCCAGGTGCCGGGGCAGGGCGCCGAGCGCGGCCTGGAGATCACCGCCGTCGGCCTCAGCGGCAGCCTGGAGGCGCCCCTGGTCGAGGTGACGGCGCGCGCCGAGCGGCCCTTCGAGGCGCCCGACCTGCTGATCGAGGGCCCGCCGGGCTTCACCTTCGGCGTCCCCGAGGTGCGCTTCGGCGACGGCGGCCGGACGGCGACCCTCAGCGCCGCCGTGCAGCGCGCACTGCCTGACAAGGTGCTGGAGGGCAAGGCCATCACCGTCACCGTGACCGATGGGGCCCGCGGCATCGAATCCGAGGCCCTTGCCCGCTTCCTGGCGCCGCCGGCGCCGGCGGCGACCGACTGGGCGGGACTGGCCGGCATCCTGGGCCTGGCGCTGCTGGGCGGCCTGATCCTCAACCTCATGCCCTGCGTGCTGCCGGTGCTCTCCATCAAGCTGCTCTCGGTGGTGCAGCAGGGCGGGCGCGCCCAGGGGGCGGTGCGCGCCAGCTTCCTCGCCTCGGCGGCGGGGATCCTCTTCTCCTTCCTGGCGCTGGCCAGTCTGCTGGTCGGCCTCAAGGCCGCCGGCCTGGCGGTGGGCTGGGGCATCCAGTTCCAGCAGCCGCTGTTCCTCAGCGCCCTGGCCGTCATCATGGCGCTCTTCGCTTACAACCTCCTGGGCTTCTTCGAGGTGCCGCTGCCGGGCTTCGTCGGACGCCTCGCGGCGCCCCGGAGTGGAATGGGGGGTGGCACGGGGTCTGGCGAGGGCGCCTCGCAGTCCCTCCTCGGCAACTTCGCCACCGGCGCGCTGGCGACTCTGCTGGCGACGCCCTGCTCGGCGCCCTTTCTTGGCACCTCCGTGGGCTTCGCGCTGTCGCGCGGCGCCGTCGAGATCTACCTCATCTTCATCGCCCTCGGGATCGGGCTGGCGCTGCCCTACCTGCTGGTCGCCGCGGCGCCGCGCTTGGTCGCCTGGCTGCCGCGCCCCGGCGCCTGGATGGTCACCCTGCGGCGCATTCTCGGCCTGCTGCTGGCGGCGACGGCGGTCTGGCTGCTGACGGTGCTGGCCGCGCAGGTCGGCGTCACGGCGGCGGCGCTGACCGGCGGGCTGCTTATCGGCCTCGGCCTCGTGTTGTGGCGCGGCCCCGATCTCATGGCGCGCCATCGTCTGGCTACTTCGGCCCTGGCGACGCTGCTGGTGCTGGCCGCCTTCGCGCTGCCGGCCGGCCTGCGCGAGGACGCGCCGCAGAGGCTGGAGAGGCTGGAGGACGCCGCCTGGCGGCCGCTGGACGAGGCGGCCATCGCGTCCCTGGTCGCCGGGGGACAGGTCGTCTTCGTCGACGTCACCGCCGACTGGTGCATCACCTGCCAGGTGAACAAGAAGCTGGTGCTGGAAAGCGGCGACATCACCGCCCGGCTGGCCGACCCCGGGGTGGTGCGCATGCGCGGGGACTGGACCCTGCCGAGCGACGAAATCTCGGCCTATCTCGCCGCCTTCGGGCGCTACGGCATCCCCTTCAACGCCGTCTACGGCCCCGGCGCCCCCGAGGGCCTCGCCCTGCCGGAGCTGCTGAGCGAGGACGCCGTCCGCGCCGCCCTGGAACGTGCCGCCGGCGGCTGATTCCTGACGGCTCTTCCGGACCTTCGGGGGAGCGGCCTTGGAAAGGGCCCGCTGCCGCTCTATCTTCTTGGGCGGCGCCGGCCGGCCCGGCGCCCGCAATCAAGACGAGACAAGCGACTCCACCGGGCTCCCTGAACGGGTAGGGGG
>ENA-ORCZ01000788-ORCZ01000788.1-marine-metagenome-genome-assembly--contig:-NODE-788-length-9851-cov-4.601903_pt1 | contig 9851 bp, 9 predicted proteins | sample MGYA00237785_ERZ508519 | MGnify/ENA primary metagenome ERZ508519 (study PRJEB26189, sample SAMN06268790) | marine metagenome | isolation source: Bioluminescent Bay, La Paraguera, Puerto Rico | place...
CTGAGAGGCGGACCGCCAACTCCTTGAACCTGATCCGGCTGATACCGGCGGAGGGACTTGAGATCATGACGATTTTTGCCATTGCACCACTGCGGCGCCGCCGCCATATCGGCTCCATGTTTCTATTGGACAGGGGGCGTGCATGACACTGACCGTCGCCGCATCCACCAAGGCATTGTCACCGGAACCGGTGTTCGAGCGGCTGGAACGTGTTCGGGCGAACGCGCCGCGCGTGCACGCGATCACAAACGCCGTTGCGCAGAATTTCACGGCCAATGTGCTGCTCGCGCTCGGTGCCGTGCCGTCGATGACGCTGGCGCCCGAGGAGGTTGCCGGCTTTGCCGCCAGCGCCGGAGCGCTGCTTGTCAATCTCGGTACGCTCGACGACACCAGGCGGCAGGCGATCCCGCTTGCCATCGATGCTGCGCGCACTGCCGGTCGGCCGGTCTGCATCGACCCGGTCTTCGTCGACCGCTCGCCGCTCAGATGTGCTCATGCGCGCGAACTCATGGCACTGAAACCCGATCTCGTGCGCCTCAACGCGGCCGAGCTGGACGCGCTGTTTCCGGACCGGGAAAGGGCGGAGAAGCTGATCGCGTCGGGGACTGTCCTTGCGGTCACGGGCGCAGAGGACAGGATCGAAAGCAGGGGCGAGGACTTCCGTCTCCAGAACGGCCATCCGCTGATGGGCCGGGTGACGGCGACGGGCTGTGCCGGTGGAGCGGTTCTTGCCGCCTTTGCCTGTGTCGAGCGCGATATCGCACTTGCGGCAGCCTGCGGTCTATCCGTCTTCAACATAGCCGGCGAAATCGCTGCCGAGCGCGCCGGCGGACCAGGCAGTTTCGTTCCGGAACTTCTCGACGCTCTCTACGGCCTCAGCCTGTGCGACATCGATCTCCGGCTCAAGACGGCCTGACCGGAAAAAAACATCAAGGAGATTTCCATGACCGCGATCGCGGTGACCATTGCAGGATCGGATTCCGGCGGCGGTGCCGGCATCCAGGCTGATCTCAAGGCTTTTTCCGCCAACGGTGTCTATGGTGCCAGCGTTCTGACTGCGCTGACCGCCCAGAACACGCTTGGCGTCAATGCCATTCACGACGTGCCGGCGGAATTCGTCCGGGCCCAGATGGACGCGGTCTATTCGGATCTTGCCGTAAAGGCGACCAAGATCGGCATGCTGTCGCGTGTTGAAACCATCGAGGCGGTCGCCGCCGGCCTTGAAGCCAACGAAACCGGACCGGTGGTGCTCGATCCGGTCATGGTGGCGGCTTCGGGCGATCCGCTACTGGCGGAAAGCGCCGTCGACGGACTGATGTCGCTCCTGATGCCGCTTGCCGACGTCATCACGCCGAACCTGCACGAAGCCGCGCGCATGCTGAAGAGTGAGGTGGCGGACAGTGAAACGCAAATGCAGGGACAGGCTGAACGCCTCCTGGAACTCGGCGCGAAGGCGGTGCTTCTGAAGGGCGGGCACGGGGAGGGCTCCGAGAGCGCGGATCTTTTCCTCGACAGTTCCGGCAATGCCGTCTGGCTTCGGTCGCAGCGCCTTGCGACAGCCAACACCCATGGCACGGGCTGCACCCTTTCCTCCGCGATTGCCGCGGGCCTTTCGAAAGGCGAGGACATGGAAAGGGCGGTCCGCGATGCCAAGAGCTATATCCAGGCGGCGATCGCTGCCGCCGACGAACTGACGATCGGATCGGGCCACGGCCCGGTCCACCATTTTCATGCCTTCTGGAGCAGATGAGATGACCGACCTGCCATCCCGGGACAAGCGGCCGATCAGCCGCAGAAACCTTCTTGGCGCTTCTCTCGGCGTGGCCGGAGCTGCAACCCTTGCCGCCCCGGCTCTGGCTCAGGAGCAAGCGACGCTGGAATGGAAAATGGTGACTTCCTGGCCCAAGAACCTTCCGGGCCCGGGCGTCACGGCGCAGCGGATCGCCGACAGGATCGATCTGATGTCCGGCGGCCGCCTGCGCGTGCGCCTTTATGCGGCCGGCGAACTCGTCCCGGCGCTCGGCGTCTTCGAGGCCGTTTCCGCCGGCACCGCCCAGATGGGGCACACAGCCTCGTTCTTCTGGCAGGGCAAGATCCCGGCCGCGGTCTTCTTTACCGCCACCCCCTTCGGGCTGCTGCCGCACGAGCATATTGCCTGGATCGAACAGGGCGGCGGCCAGGCGCTGTGGGACGAGCTTTATGCCCCGTTCGGGCTGAAACCGGTCATGGCCGGCAACACCGGCGTGCAGATGGGCGGCTGGTTCAAGCGCGAGATCAACGGCCTCGACGATCTCAAGGGCCTGAAGATCCGCATGCCCGGCCTTGGCGGCGAGGTGATGCGGCGGCTCGGCGCCACGCCGGTCAGCCTGCCGCCCGGCGAGCTGTTCCAGGCGCTCGACAGCGGTGTCCTGGACGCGACGGAATTTCTGGGGCCCTGGTCCGACCGGGCAATGGGGTTCCAGAAGACGGCAAAATCCTACTACACGCCCGGATTTCACGAGCCCAACGGCACGGGCGAGGCGATCTTCAACCAGGTGGCGCTGGACGGGCTGCCGGAAGAGCTGCGCGCGATCGTTCTGGAGGCCTGCAGTGCAGAGAACGGCCGTGCGCTTGCCGAAAGCGACTGGGAGAATGCGGGCGCGCTGCAGTTGCTGCAGACAGAGGACGGTGTGACCGTGCGGCCCTATCCCGACGCGGTTCTTGCTGCACTGAGGGAAACCTCCGCGGCGGTTCTTGAGGACTTCGCCGCGCAGAACAGCCTCAGCAGGCGAATACTTGAAAGCCAGCAGGCCGCCAAGGCGCGCCTTGCACCGTGGAGCGACGTCGCCCTGCGCCGGTTTCTTGCCGCCCGCGACGGATAACAGGCTCCTCACCGGAGTTCCTGCAACAAGAAGTGCCCGGCTTGCGGGGGTTGGTCCATACAACCCCGATCCCGACGAAATCCGACTTCCTGACAGTCTGGCGTCTGACAGGAAGCCCGATCGCGCAACTCACCCCCCTTGGTTTCGTGTATTCCGTAACGGAAACTGATCCGTCTTTTTACCGAGTGGAATCAAGGGATTTGTCCAACATTTTCCCCATATTCCCTTAGGAGACGTGTGACAAAGCCGCAACGATCCAAGGTAAATTTACGTTATCGGAAACTGACATTCTGATTGCCTATTTTTTGTGCAATCGACTGAAAGTGTGTCAGTGGCATGACGATTTGCGACCGATTTCGACTTTTTGGAAGTGGAAGGCGCTCCGGCCCAGAAAAGCCGTGATGAAACTCGGCTCATATTGCGATGCAGCATGAATTGGAGGCGTCGAAACCAGCGTCATTATCAAGTTGAAACCGATCCCGTTCTCCGAAAACTCTGTAATCAGTTGTCATGAATCATCCGGTGGCTAGGGGATGGGAGAAAACTCAATGCCGTGGGCAAACAACAAAACGATACTATTCACGACTACCGCAATCGCTCTATCATTGGTTGCAAATGCTGCGCATGCAGGCGGCTTTGCCCTGCGTGAGCAGAGCGCCTATTATCAGGGTATGTCATTCGCGGGTAACGGCACGACCAGCGACAGCATTTCATCCATGTTCTGGAACCCGGCAACGTTGACGGCTGCGGGCCACGGGCTGATTTCAGAATCTCACAGTGCGTTCATCGTGCCGCAATCTGACATCAACGGCACTTTCACACCCTCCGGAACGGTGAGCACGCTCACGGGAGGTGCCAGCAGCACAGTCGGGAGCGGAGATATTGCCGCCGACGCCTGGATCCCGGCAACATATCTTGGCTACGGACTGAACGAGAACTGGTATTTCGGTCTGGCAATCAACACGCCATTCGGCTTGTCGACGAAGCCGGAATATACTTGGGCGGGACAATATTATTCTCGTTCGTCGGAAGTGTTTTCGGTCAATGCCAACCCGGTCGTTGCCTACAAGGTCAACGAGATGTTCTCCGTCGCGCTCGGTCTACAGGCGCAGTACCTGCAGGTGCGGCTGAAGTCTGCCTATCCGCTCGCTGCCTCGCCGACGGCTTTTGCTCCAAGCACAGAAGTAAAGGGCGGGAGTCTCGGCTTTGGTGCCACCGCTGGCCTTACAGTCAAGCCGTTCGAGGGAACCGAAATTGGCGTTGGCTTCCGGTCTGCCGTCTTCCACGAACTGGACGGGCATTTCATTAACCCCGACTCTGTCCCGGCCGTGAACGTCTCGGCAAGCCGGACAGGCATCAAGACCAATGTCATCATGCCGGAAATGGTGACCCTTTCGGCCAAGCAGCGCGTGACCGACAAGATCCGGGTTCTGGGTACGGTCGAATGGACCAACTGGAGCCGGCTGGGCACCGCAAAGCTGACAGCAACCGATGGCACCACCACTAATCCGACGGGCCTGCCGGATCTGCACTTCAACTACGAAGACGGATGGTTCTTCGCTCTTGGCGGCGAATATGACTGGAACGAACAGGTGACGCTCCGGGCCGGTGTCGGTTACGAGTTGTCGCCGATCGACGACGAAATTCGGTCGACGCGTCTTCCCGACAACGACCGTCTGTGGCTGTCTGCCGGCGCGAGTTGGAAGCCGACCGAGCATCTGGCTTTCGATGTCGGCTATTCGCATCTGATCCCGGCCGACACCGAGATCAACATCGTTCCCGGGCACCAGGATTATAATGCCAACATCGGCTCCTATACCGGTGAAGTCGACAGCCAGGTCAGCATCTTCTCCGCCTCGCTGCGCTACAAGTTCTGATAACGACACCTGGACAATGCAGACAGGAAAGGCCGGGCAACAACCCGGCCTTTCAGCTTTGAAGCACCAGGGTGTTCAGAAGGCAGCCGGATAGAGCCCGCCATCCATGAGGATATTCTGGCCGGTGATGTAGCCTGCATGACGGGAGCAAAGGAAGGCGCAGGTGTGGCCGAATTCTTCCGCCGTGCCGAAGCGCCGTGCCGGGATCTCGGCTGCCTGGGCCGTGCGGACGTCCTCGATGCTTCGGCCGGACTGGCTCGCGGTGCGTTCGAAGCCGCCTTTGAGCCGGTCGGTATCCATCTTGCCGGGCAGGATGTTGTTGATGGTGATGCCATGGGGCGCCAACTGGCGACTGACGCCGGCGAGAAAGGCTGTGAGGCCGGCGCGGGCGCCGCTGGAAAGGTCCAGTCCCTCGATCGGCATTTTCACCGACATGGACGTGATGTTGACGATCCGGCCGAAGCCGCGCGTCTTCATGAAGGGGGTCACCGCCTGAACCAGTTCGACCGGTGTCACGAGGTTCTGGACGATCCCTTCCAGAAGCGCTTCCCGGTCCAGTTCGCTGAAATCCCGGCGTGGCGGGCCGCCGTTGTTGTTGACGAGGATGTCCGGATCCGGACAGGCCTTCAGCAAGGCTTCCTGGCCGGCCTTCGTCGACACGTCGGCGGCGACCGCTGTGACCTTGACGCCGTAGCGGGCCTCAAGATCGGCCCTGGTCGCTTCCAGGACGGCCTCATTGCGGCCGTTGAGCACGATGTCGCAGCCGGCTTCCGCCAGTGCCTCCGCGCAGCCCCGGCCGAGGCCGCGGCTCGACGCGCAGATGATTGCCTTCCTGCCTTTGAGGCCGAGGTCCATGGACGATCTCCTTTGCTTTTCTGTCCGCGCCTATGTGGCCGCCCGCGGGTGCTCCTGTCAAACGCGCAAGCGGGTGAGGCGGCAGCGGTGAAGTTCTGGCGCTGACGTACCTGCGAAAGCAGAACGGGAGTGTTTCGGGTGCCCGATAAGGATGAACGGGGAAAACAACCTCAGATTAGGAAGACGGCTTATTTGTCATAATAATGATACCTGAATCGCGTCTATAGCGCTCCAATGAGACATTGGAGAAGTGCTATGTCTACCGCAGAGGCATCGCGGCATTATAGGGCCTTGTTCATTTCAGACGTTCACCTCGGCACCCGCGGATGCCAGGCCGACATACTGCTCGACTTTCTGAAGGACAATGATGCCGAAACGATCTACCTCGTCGGCGATATTGCCGACGGCTGGCGTCTGAAGCGTTCCTGGTACTGGCCGCAATTGCATAACGACGTGGTGCAGAAGATCCTGCGCAAGGGGCGCAAGGGAGCCCGGGTCATCTATATTCCGGGCAATCACGACGAATTCCTGCGCAACTTCCTCGGCACCCATTTCGGCGGCGTGGAGGTGACCGACAGCATCATCCACGAGGCCGCCAACGGCAAACGCTATCTGGTGATCCATGGAGATCAGTTCGATGTCGTCATCCGCCATGCCAAGTGGCTGGCCTTCTTCGGCGACAAGGCCTATGTAACCGCACTCAACGTAAACACCGTCCTCAATGCCGTGCGCCGCCGCCTGGGTCTCACCTACTGGTCCTTGTCCGCGTGGGCGAAGCTGAAGGTGAAGAACGCGGTCAGCTTCATCGGCCGCTTCGAGGAAGCGCTCTCCGACGAGGCGCGCCGCCAGGGGGTGGACGGGGTGATCTGCGGCCATATCCATCATGCCGCCGATCGCGATATGAATGGCATTCACTATATAAACACCGGTGACTGGGTGGAAAGCTGCACCGCCGTCGCCGAACATCACGATGGAACCTTTGAGGTGATCCGATGGGTGGACCGCACGCAGGAGAGAACCGTGCCGGCGAAAGCCAAGGAAACGCCGGTCGCCGCATGAGCTCCATCCTGATTGTCACGGATGCCTGGCATCCCCAGATCAACGGCGTCGTTCGCTCCCTGGAAAGAACCGCGGAAGAATTGCAGGCCATCGGCGTGCGTACGGAATTTCTGTCGCCACAGGAATTCCGCACGCTGCCGTGCCCGACCTATCCGGAAATCCGCCTTTCGCTGACCCATCGCGGCATCGTGCGCCGCAAGATCGAGGAGCATGCCTGCGAGCATCTGCATATCGCCACCGAAGGCCCGCTCGGCCTGCTGGCGGCAAGCGTTGCCAGGAAGGCGGACATGCCCTTCACCACCAGCTACCACACCCGCTTCCCCGAATATGTGTCGGCGCGCCTGCCGATTCCGGTCACCTGGTCCTACAGCTGGCTGCGACGTTTCCACAATGCCGGCAGCGGCTGCATGGTGGCGACGCGCTCGCTGGAACAGGACCTGCGCGCCCGCGGTTTCACCAATCTGATGCGCTGGTCGCGCGGCGTCGATGAAGGTCTCTTTCGGCCTTATGAGGGCTCCGTGCTGCCGGAGGACCTGCCGCGGCCGGTCTTCATGTATGTCGGCCGGGTGGCGATCGAAAAGAACATCAGGGCCTTTCTCGACCTTGATCTGCCCGGGTCAAAGGTCGTCGTCGGCGGCGGTCCACAGCTGGAAAGCCTGCGCCGGGAATATTCGAACGTTCTCTTCACCGGGTCCAAGGTCGGCGAGGAACTCGCCCGGCACTATTCGGCCGCCGATGTCTTCGTCTTCCCTTCGCTCACCGACACCTTCGGCAATGTGATTCTGGAAGCGCTTGCCAGCGGCGTGCCGGTAGCTGCCTTTCCGGTGATGGGGCCGCTCGACGTCATCGGCGACACGGGCGCGGGCGTCCTCTCCGAGGATCTGAGGGAAGCGGCCGAGGCGGCGCTCGACATCCCGCGCGATCATTGCCGCGCGATTGCCATGAACTACACCTGGGCGGCCAGCGCCCGCCAGTTCCTCGACAACTGCATCGCAGCGCGGGACATATTCAACACCAGATCAGGTGCGGCAAAAGCGGCGGAGTGATGCGGCCGCCATCGCCGGGTCATTCGTGAAAGCCCCGGTTCTTGCAAAAATTGACACCCGTACAAGTTCGCGCTGGAACCATCGGCGCTGGTGTGAAAACACTTTAGGCACGAACGTTTTCGTCCCGCGCCCGATTCAAACCTCACGGGAAGGGACTGTCCGAGTACCTGCGATCTGACCAATTGAGTGTTTGTTCATGACCGAATCCCAGCGTCAGCCCGTTCCGGCCGCAAAACCGGATCTTTCCGGTCTGGCCGTTCCTTTTGAGGACATCGAGGCGGCCGCAGAGCGGCTCCGTGGCGAGGCAGTCCTGACACCCGTTCTGCGCCATCCACTTCTCGACGAAGTCACCGGAGCAACCGTGCTGATCAAGCCGGAGAACCTGCAGCGCAGCGGTTCGTTCAAGTTCCGCGGCGCCTTCAACTGCATCAGCCGGATCCCGGAAGCTGCGCGGTTCAGGGGCGTCGTCGCCTGTTCGTCCGGCAACCACGCCCAAGGGGTTGCGGCGAGCGCGCAGTTGCTCGGCATGCCGGCGACCATCGTGATGCCGGCCGATGCGCCGAAGATCAAGCTGGAGCGCACCCGCGGCTACGGCGCGAGGGTCGTCACCTATGACCGCGAGACGGAAGACCGCGACGGCATTGCCGCCCGGATCTGCGCCGAGTCGGGCGCCACTTTCGTCCATCCCTATAACGATCCGGCAGTGATCGCCGGTCAGGGCACCGTCGGGCTCGAGCTTGCCCGACAGGCTGCGGATCTCGGCCTTCACCTGGACGATGTGCTTGGATGCACCGGCGGCGGCGGGCTTTCCAGCGGCATTGCCCTGGCCCTGTCGGCGCTGTCGCCCGGCACCGTCTTTCACACCTGCGAACCCGCGCTTTTCGACGATTACAAGCGCTCTCTGGAAGCCGGCAGACCGCTCGCCAATGCGGCAAAGTCCGGCTCGATCTGCGATGCGCTTCTCTCCGAATCCCCCGGCGAGATCGGCTTTTCCATCCTCAGCCGCCTGGCCGGAGAGGGCGCGACCGTGACGGACGAGGAAGCCCTTGCCGCCGTTGCCTTCGCCTTTACCGAACTGAAGCTGGTGGTGGAGCCCGGCGGCGCGGCTGCCCTGGCGGCGCTTCTGTCGGCAAAGCTGCCGTTGAAGGGCCGCACGGTCGGCGTCGTGCTCACCGGCGGGAACATCGACCCGCAGATGCTGATGACCGCTCTCGACCATTAACGCCACTTTCGGACTCAACTGCCGGATCGGAGGCTTGGTGCGCAGCGTCCGCAAGGCTGCCTTTGACGGCGTTGACGTGGCGCGGCGCAACGGCCCTTAGGTGAATATCGGAACCCTTGATCCTTGATCTACGATGCCGCTGTACCGGCGCCTCACGGGAGTATTCTTGCCACGGTCGCCTGAAAAGCGAAGCTCCCGAGGAACAAGCCTCGCTTACACCGCCGGAACCATAATCAACCGGTGCCTGGCCCGCTTATCTTGCAACCGGCATGAACCGGCATGCTGGTGGTGCTGGTCGAGGGAGACAGTGTACTCCAGGCGGACTACCCTGACTTCCACATGCCTCCGGGCGTCATCAGCCTGATTTGCTGTTTGCCCATCTATCTGTTTTCAAGCCGCAGGCTGTCGATTATCCGGGCGATGGACTGGCATATGCTGCTGATTTTGGGCGACTGAATCGGATTCTTACCGGTGAACCAAATACCCAGCGGCCGCATTCAGATAGTGTTCCCCAAGGCAGGCGAAGGACTGCCAAGTGGCCAGAGACCTCGGCGTGTGCAATACAAAAAAGGCGCCGAAGCCGACGCCTTTTTCAATAACTGATTCAAGAGACCTCAGTTGAAGAGGGCCTGGCGCTCTGCCTCGGACAGCCGTTCCAGCGGATCGTTGCCGTCCTCGGCGGCTTCTTCCGTCAGTTCCCACTCGGCATCGGCGTCGGCCTCGGCTTCGTCCGCACCGCCGCCGACTTCGCTGTCGAACAGGCGTTCGATGGCGGCCTCGTCGAGGGTCGCGTCCGGGTCGATGCCGTCAAAATCGTCTTCCTCGGCGCTCAACTCGTCGTCAGCGGCCGGGACGGACGCAAACATGTCGTCGATGGCGGCTGCGTCCATCGGCTCGTCGCCGCCGGCCATGATGGCATCGACGTCGACTT
>ENA-ORCZ01000789-ORCZ01000789.1-marine-metagenome-genome-assembly--contig:-NODE-789-length-9843-cov-2.773807_pt1 | contig 9843 bp, 5 predicted proteins | sample MGYA00237785_ERZ508519 | MGnify/ENA primary metagenome ERZ508519 (study PRJEB26189, sample SAMN06268790) | marine metagenome | isolation source: Bioluminescent Bay, La Paraguera, Puerto Rico | place...
CCCAGCCGTAGATCGACTGCCAGTCGTCACCGATGGCCATCAGACTCGGGCCGACCTTCTGTCGCGCCAGCCGGCGATGCAAGGCCTGCAGCCACTGGACGATCTGCGGGGAGATGTCCTGAAATTCGTCGATCAGCAGGTGCTCGAACGGGGCAAGGCTGGCCTGTGGCATGTCCGAGCCTGAGCCCAGGCGCTCGGTGAGCTGCTGAAAGGCCTCGTTGAAGGTCAGCAGCCCCTGCTCACGCAGCGCGGCCCTGAAGTAGCCATGGAAGCTCACCAGCGCCTCGATGAAATCCTTTTCGCGCGCCGCGCACTGCAATTTGCCCGCTTGCAGCTGGTCGATGCGAATGCCGATGCTCTCGATAAACCCAGCCTGGGCGTAGAAGGCCTCGTACAGCGGCAGTGGCGTGAACTCGCCGGCCAGGGTGAAGGCATCCCCTGGCGCTTTTGGTGCGGCGCGTTTGCCCTGCTCGGCTTCGTCGGCAGGCTCAGGCAGCTCGAGCAGGCGGTGCACCCGTTCGCGGAATGGCGCCTGTTCAGCGTAGCACTGCTGATAGGCCTGCTTGAGCAGGCGAACTTGCGCCGGCCGCAGGCGTGCGGTGGCCAGCGGGTTGTCCGGTTCGTCCGCCGCGGCGGCCTTGTCGTCCAGCTGCTCGAACCACACCGGCCGGGCCAGCACTTCACGCGCCAGCTGCGCCGTGGCCGAATGGAAGGTGCGTACGCACTGACGCGCCTGCTGCGCATCGAACGGCACCTGCCAGAAGCCGAGCACCCGCACCAGCTGTTCGCGCAGCTGCGCGCAGGAGGCATTGGTAAAGGAAATGACTGTCAGCCGCCCAGGCTCGACGCCCATGTGGCAGAGCATGAACACCACCCGCAGCAGCAAGGTGGTGGATTTGCCGGAGCCGGCGCCGGCGAAGATTCGCGTCACCGGGCTGCGGCTGAGGATCATCGCCCATTGCTCCTGCGACGGTGCGCTGATGATCCCGGCAGCTACCGCCTGCTCGACGCGGTCACGCATCGCCTGGACCTGCGCATCCTCAACCTTTAGTTGCGCAGCCGCATAGATGCCCTGAGCGGCGGCCTTGCGCGGCTTGGCGGCAGCACGCGGCGGTCCTTCCGGCTTGCTCTTTGACTTGGTGGCAGGTTTGACCCTGCGTTTGCTGGCCGTGGCCTTGTTCGCCTTGCCGGGCGCACCGCCCCAGCGACGAAACAACAGCTCGTCCTCATCACGCAGATGGGCCGAGGTACGTGGAAAACAGCGCTGCAGCACCCCGGCGACCAGAGCCCTGTAACGCTTGACGGCAGAAAACATCGGAAATCACCGTGGGCATTGCATATCGTTGATATGGTACGGGTTTTTCCCTGTACGCTGGCCGCTGCAAGGACGAACTGCAGCGAATGGCGCCAGCAATCGCCTGCCTCGCCGGCACGACTTCCCGGGCAATCGGCTGTCCGAGCTGAACCAGCTCTCGCCTGTACAGCCCTGGCCTGTCTTCATACCGGATACGGATCGCTACTGATGGACCCAGCAGCAAACCTCGCGCCTGACGACTCGAGCCTCGCATTTCTCCCCGCCGGCGGCGCGCTCGGCGCACTGATTCGCCGCTTCGACTGGTCGCAGACGGCGCTGGGACCGCTGGCGGAATGGCCGTCGAGCCTGAAGACCGTCACGGCCATGCTGCTGCTTTCGCCGACGCCCATCGCGCTGCTCTGGGGCGAGCGCGGCGTCATGATCTACAACGACGCCTATTCAGAGCTCGCCGGCAGCCGACATCCGCAGTTGCTCGGTTCTGAAGTACGCGAGGGCTGGCCGGAAGTCGCCGAGTTCAACGACAACGTGATGAAGGTCGTCCTGGCTGGCGGCGCGCTGTCGTACAAGGACCAGGAACTGCTGCTGTACCGCAGCGGCCGCCCCGAGCGCGCCTGGATGAATCTGGACTATTCGCCGGTGTTCGATGATCAGGCCCGGCCGGCCGGCGTGATCGCACTGGTGGTAGAAACCACCGAGCGGGTAATGGCCGAGCGTGAGCTGCAGCGCCAGCAGGCACGCCTGCAACAGATGTTCGAACAGGCACCGGGACTGATGGCGATGCTGCGCGGCCCGGAACATGTCTTCGAGATGACCAACCCGGCCTATCTGCGGGTAGTGGGTGAACGCGACGTCATCGGCAGGCCGGTACGCGAAGCGCTGCCGGAGGTCGAGCGGCAGGGCTTCATCGACATTCTCGACCAGGTCTATCGCAGCGGCACGGCCTTTGTCGGCTCCGGTATCCGCGTTGGCCTGCAGCGCATCCAGGGAGAGGCGGAAGAAGAGCGCCTGCTGGATTTCGTCTTCCAGCCGGTGACCGATGCAAATGGCGATGTCTGCGGCATTTTCGTCGAGGGTCATGACGTCACCGAGCGCGCCGAGGCCGAACAGGCCCTGCGCGAAAACGAACAACGCCTGCGTTTCCTCGACGCACTGGCCAAGGAAACCGCCCGCAGCGTCGACGCAGACGCCATCCTGAATATCACCACACGCATGCTCGGCGAGCATCTGGGCCTGTCCAGCTGCGCCTACGCCGACATGGAGCCCGACCAGGACAGCTTCACCATCCGCGGCGACTGGTCGGCGCCGGGCTGCATGAGCATCGTCGGCCACTACCGGCTCGCCGCGTTCGGCGGCCTCGCGGTCCAGAAGCTGCGCGCTGGCGAAGCCTTCATCGTCGACGATCACCTCGCCCGCCTGCCCGCCGCCGACGCGGCGACCTTCCAGCAACTGGATATCGCCGCCACCATCTGCCTGCCGCTGGTCAAGGAGGGCCGACTGACCGCACTGATGGCCATTCATGACCGCGTGCCTCGCGTATGGAGCGCCTGCGAGCTCGCCCTGCTCAGAGAAGTCACCGATCGCTCCTGGGCGCACATCGAGCGTGTGCGCTCTGCTGCGGCAGTCAGGCAACGCGAGCAGTGCTTTCTGGAACAGCTGGAAGCCAAGGTTGCCGAGCGCACCGCGGCGTTGGCCCGCAGCGAAGCGAACATTCGTGCGGTGCTGGAAACCTCGCACCTGTACATGGCGATGCTCGCGCCGGACGGCGCGATTCTCTATGTGAACGCCACGGCGCTGGCGGGCATCGGCGCCCGCTTCAACGAACTGGCCTACCTGCCATTCTGGGAATCACCCTGGTTCGCCGCGACACCCGGCATGCCAGAGAGGGTCCGCGAGATGACGCGGCGGGTGGCGGCCGGTGCCACCGAGCGCGTGACCATGACCCTGAACATGCCGCAGGGCGTGCGCGTCTTCGATTTCTCCGTGCGCCCGGTCACGGGCGAGGACGGCAGCATCTTCGCCCTGGTACCCGAGGCGCTGGACATCAGCGAACGGGTGAATGCCGAACAGGCACTGCAGCAGCTGCACAAGATGGAGGCGCTGGGCAATCTCACCGGCGGTATCGCCCATGACTTCAACAACCTGCTGATGGCCGTGCTCGGCAGCCTCGACCTGCTGCGTCGGCGCATGCCCGCCGACCCCGCGCTGCTGCGCCTGGTGGACAATGCCAGGGCCGGTGCCGAGCGCGGCGCTTCGCTCACCGCGCGCATGCTCACCTTCGCCCGCAAACAGGAACTGCACAAGACGCCGATCGACCTGGCGCAACTGATCGCAGGCATGAAGGAACTGCTGCACAGCTCACTCGGCCCGACCATCCAGCTGCAGGTCGAGCTGCCGACCCGGCTGGCGTGGGTGAAGACCGATCCCAACCAGCTGGAAACCGCCCTGCTCAACCTCGCCGCCAATGCGCGTGACGCCATGGCCGGCGTCGGCCATATCCGCATCGCCGCCGAAGAACTGAGCCTGGCCGAGGAGCAGAACGGCTTGCCCGCCGCACGCTACGTGCGCCTGGAGCTCAGCGACAGCGGCACTGGCATGGATGAAGCGACCCTCAAGCGCGCGGTCGAGCCCTTCTTCACCACCAAGGGTGTCGGCAAGGGCACCGGGCTCGGGCTGTCCATGGTCCATGGGCTGGCCGAGCAATCCGGCGGCCGCCTGGTGCTGCGCAGTTCGCCCGGCGCGGGCACCACCGCCGAGATCTGGCTACCAGCCTTGCAAGCGGAATACGGGCCGCCGTCGGCACCTGCCACACCGGCGCACGAGGAAACTCCGCGGCGCGTGCCGAAGCCGCTGACGCTGCTGGCGGTGGACGATGATGAGCTGGTGTTGTTCAGCACCGTCGGCATCCTGGAAGCAGCCGGGCATCGAGTGCTCAGCGCACGTTCGGCCGGCGAAGCGCTGGACCTGCTGCGGGTCAACCAGGTCGACATCCTGATCACCGACCACGCCATGCCGCTGATGAGCGGCGCGCAGCTGGCGGCCGTGGTGCGGGAAACGCGCCCGCAGCTGCCGGTTCTGCTGGTGTCCGGTTACGCCGAACTGCCCTCCACCACACCGGCGCTAGCGTTGCACCGGCTGGCCAAGCCCTTCACCCCGGACCAGCTGCTCGACGCCATCGAGCAGCTGCGTGGCGGCTCCTGAACCAGATGACGACGGCGTGATCGTCAGCTGCCGATCACGCCGCCATCGTCCTTGGTGATCAGCACCGTTGAAGACCGCGGGCGTGACTGGCCGTCGCTGGCCGGGAAGCTCAGCCCCGGGTGCTGCACGTTGATCCACATGGCGCGGTAGTCCGGGCTCCAGGTGATGCCGGTGATCTCGCAACCCCGCGGCCCGACCAGGAAGCGCCGCACCTCGCGCGTTTTCGGATCTGCGCAAAGCAGCTGATTGGTGCCCATGGCCTGCATCACCGACTCGTCATCATCGAAATCGGTTTCGACCCACAAACGCCCATCACGATCGAAGGCCAGCCCGTCCGGCGAGGAAAAGCAGTCGCCGTCGATGGTGCCGATCAGGTTGGCGGCAACCGGCCGGCCCTGGGCATCTCGCGCACCACGGCGTTCGCCGGCGAGCAGGAAGACTTCCCACTGGAAACGCGTCGCCGTCGGGTCGCCTCCGTCCTCCTGCCAGCGCAGGATCTGCCCGTGCAGGTTGTTCGGTCGCGGGTTGGCCTTGTCCAGCGGCTGCTTGGTGCCACGCCCGTCATTATTGGTCAGGGTGACGTAGACCTCGCGGGTATCGGGATGCACTGCGACCCACTCCGGCCGGTCCATCGGCGTCGCGCCAGCACGGTCGGCGGCGGCGCGGGCGTTGAGCAGCACCTCGGCCTGGCTGGGGAAGCCGTTTTCCGCGGTCAGGCCATGCTCGCCGTGCACCAGCGCCAGCCACTGGCCACTGCCGTCGGCATCGAAACGCGCGACATACAAGGTGCCCTCATCCAGCAAGCGGCGGTTGGCCGCGTCCGCACCGGGCACGTAGCGGCCGCTGGGAACGAACTTGTAGACGTACTCGCCCTTGGTGTCGTCGCCCGAGTAGAACGCCATGCGCCCATCCTCGCCCAGCGACAGCACCGAGCACTCGCGGCAGTAGCGGCCGAAGGCGGTGCGCTTGACCGGCGTGCTCTGCGGGTCGAACGGATCGACCTCCACCACCCAGCCGAACCGGTGCGGCTCGTTGACGAAGCCGCCATGGGGTTGGCCTGCCTTCGGCGTGGCATCGAAACGCGGATCGACCGTGCCCCAGCCGTAGAGCTTGCTCATGCCGCTGCCAGCGATGCCGTAGCGGTTGTGCGAGACGCGCGCGGCAAGGTCGTCGGCGTCGTGGTTGACGAAGTAGTTGTGCCAGTTCTCCTCGCAGACCAGATAGGTGCCCCAGGGCGTGAAGCCGCTGGAGCAGTTGTTCAGCGTACCGAGCACCGTCCTTCCTTCCGGGTCGTCCATGGTCTGCATCGCTGCATGACCAGCCAGCGGCCCGGCAATGGCCATCGGCGTCATGCCGGAAATGCGGCGGTTGTACGGTGAATCCATTACTCGCTGCCATTGGCCCTGAGCATCCTTGCGCACCTCGATGACGCTCAACCCGTGGGCCGCCTGCTCCTTGCGCACCTGCTCCAGCGGGCGCCGGCCGTCGACCACGCTGATGCCCTCGGGATGCAGCGTCGGGTTGACGTACTCGTGGTTGATGGCCAAGAGACCACGGCTGTCGGGCGCGTCGGGGAACGGGAAGAAATGCATGCCGTCGTGGTTGTCGCCGGCCTGCTTGAGCTGGGCGTGCCAATCGTCGCTGGCATCCGGCTGCCACTCGGGTGCGTCGGCATGCACCGGATCGCCCCAGGAGAAGAACACCCGGGCGCTGTAGCCCGGCGCCACCTCGACCCGGTCGAAATGCGGGTCGAGCTGGGTCGGAATGCCCTCGAAGCCGAGCAGCGAGTCGCCCCGGGTTGCGGCTCGCGCGCCGGCCATCCCGCCGCCGAGAAAGGCGATGCCGGCCAGGCCGAGCCCACCCTTGAGCAGCCCGCGCCGGCGTTGATCGATCGCCTGCTGCAGCGGCACGTTGCCGCTCGGATTGACCCGCTGGTCGTCATGAGCGCCCACGCTCGCGTGAAAATCGGTGAAATCCTGTTTCATCGAAAACGGTTCCTGAGTTCGTAACGGCATCACTCGATGCGGTAATGGAAAGTGTTCTTTACGTCGGGCACGGCAACCGCGCGACCGTCGACGATGCGCGGCTGGTAGCGAAAGCTCTTGGCGGCGGTGAGTGATGGGCGGATGAACAGCGGATGGCAGTCGCCGACCACTTCGGGCGAGCGCACGCGCCCGTCGACGCCCACGGTGTAGCTGACCGTGCAGGAACCCTGCAGCCCGGCGTCCAGCGCCCGTTGCGGGTAGACCGGCGGCTTCTTGGCGATCGGCAGGTACTGCCGGCTGGCAGCCTCGGCCGCTGCAGCCTGTCGTGCGCGCTCAGCCGCTTCGGCGCGCGCCGCTGCCTCGGCCTGGCGGCGCTGCGCGTCCAGTCGTGCCTGCTCAGCCTGACGCTCGCGCTCCTGCTCCCGACGCTGCTGCTCCTCCCGGCGACGCTGCTCCTCGCGCCGGCGTTCCAGCTGCTGCTGGCGCTGCTGCTCGGCCTCGCGCTCCCGTTCGGCGCGCTTGAAGGCCAGGTCGGCTTGCTCCACCTGCGGGGGCGCTTCGACCTCGACGGGGGGCGGCGGCGCTGCAACCGGCTCTGCGACCGGCGGTTCGGGCAGCACCGGCGCCGGTGGCGGCAGGCTGATCAGCTGGGCCTGCATCACCTGGGTGGCGACCGGCATTTCCAGCGCTGGCGACCAGCTGCCGAGCAACAGCGCGAACAGTCCGGCATGCATCCCGAGGGTCAGCAATGCAGCCCCGGCCGGACCGATCCACTGGCGCGGGACAACTTCGCTGCCATGCACGGCGGGCGTGCTGAAGGTCATCATCACGGCTGCTCGACTCCGGCCGGCGCCTCGGTGATCAGGCCCAGGTTGACCACGCCGCCGCGCTGCAGCTCGGCGATACCGGCGACCACGCGACCGTAGTCCGCCGCCTCGTCGGCACGGACATAGACCTGGGTGTCGCCGCGCTCGGCGATGATCGCGCCGACCTTGGCCTGCAGCTCGGCCAGGTCGACGGCACTGTCGGTCTGGTTGTCGATGTCCAGCTCGCTGCCCAGATTCCAGTAGAAGCCGCCATCGGCCTTCACCGAGAGCGTGAGGATATGCCGCTCGTTCTCCACCGGCAGCGCTTCGGCTGCGACCTTGGGCAGCTCGATCTTGACGCCCTGCACCAGCATCGGCGCGGTGACCATGAAGATCACCAGCAGCACCAGCATCACGTCGATGTAGGGCACCACGTTCATTTCCGCCTTGGGCCCGTGTTTGTGCTGTGGCCTGACTAGCATGGCTGTCCTCCTCAGGCGGCTGCGGCGACGTTGGGTGAAGCGGCGTGCAGGCGCCGATGCAGGCGCGCCTGCAGCTCGTTGCCGAAGGCGTAGTAACGGCCGACCAGCGTCTGCCCACGGGCAGCGAAGCGGTTGTAGGCCATCACCGCGGGAATCGCCGCGAACAGGCCGATGGCCGTTGCGATCAGCGCTTCGGCGATGCCCGGCGCGACGGTCGAGAGCGTCGCCTGCTGCACCTGCGACAGGCCGAGGAAGGAGTTCATGATTCCCCACACGGTGCCGAACAGGCCGATATAGGGGCTCACCGAACCCACGGTCGCGAGAAACTGCAGGCCCTTTTCCAGACGCTCCTCCTGCTCGGCGACGGCCACGTAGAGGCTGCGCTCGACACCCTGCGCCACTACATCCGGCGCGATCCCCGGCTGGCGTTGCAGCTGGGCGAATTCGCCGTAACCGGCGAGGAAGATGCGCTGCAGCGCGGCCTCGTCCGGCAACGGCTGCGCCTGGCCTTCGCGATAGAGCTGGGCGAGATCGCCGCCCTGTCGGAAGCGCTGCAGGAAGCCCCGCTGCAGTCGTTCGGCGCTGCGCAACGCCACACTGCGACGGATGATCAGGTACCAGCTCGAAACCGAGGCCAGGACCAGAATCATCATCACCGCCTGCACCACCAGGCTGGCTTCGCTGATCAGGCCCCAGACGGACATGTGCTCGAGAGTCGTTTGCATGAATCGTTTCCTCCTGCCCCGACTGGGGCAGCTGCTATTGGATGGCGGGTCGGTTACCGGGCGATGACGTCAATCCAGCCCCAGCGCATCGGCGACCGCCGACCAGGGCAGGTACTTGTAGTTCTGCGTACCCTCGGGCATGCGCTTGCGGCCGTCCTGCACCACCAGCATTCCGCGGTTCCAGATGCCGCCGAGGTCTGCCGAGGTGACTTCCAGCCCATCGGTCTCGGACGCGCCGTCGATGCCGCGCTCGGCGTTCAGGCCGATGCGGAAGGCGCCGCGCACGGCGTAGGGCGCCTGGGCATCGAGCACCACGTAGCTGTCGTTGCCCTGGCTGGAAATCACCAGGTAGTCGCCGCGCTCGCCGTGGTAGATGGCCAGTCCTTCGATGTCGTCGTAGACCGGCCCGCCGACACCGATGACCTGCTCCGGCATCGCCGGCACTTCGGCGCGGGCATCGACCACCCATACCGCGACGTCTTCCTCGCCGACGAACAGCCGCTCGCTGCGGTCGTCGGCCACGCAACCCTCGGGCTGGCTGTCCAGCTTGAAGCGCCGCACCAGCTCGCCACGCGGCTGGCCGGAGCGGCCATCGAGGCGGTACTGCAGGAAGGTGCCGTCCTTGTCGTTGGCGATGGCGTAGGTAGTGCCCTGGCGATCCTGGAACATGCACAGGCCATAGATTTCGCTCAGCGGCGTGGCGACCTCGCCGACATCGCGGAGCACCCCGCTCGCCCGGTCGATGGCGAACAGGTGCAGGCTGTTGTGATCGCGATTGCTGGCCACGGCCAGGTCCACGCGCGTGCTGCCAAGGCGGAAGCCGCTGCGCACATCGACGTTGTTCAGCCGCCCGACGCGCAGATCCTGCACCTGACGGCCGTCCAGGTCGTACACCACCAGGCCGCCCTTCTTGTCGGTGCCAAGCACGCGGCTCGCAGCCGGATCGCGCGGATGGACCCAGATCGCCGGATCATCGGCGGCATCACCCAGGCTCGGCACCGGGCCGGTCTCCACCGCGGCCGGCAGGCTTACGATCGGCTCGGCTTGCGACAGCGCGGTCGGCTGCCAGTCCAGACGGGCCGACTGCAAGCCGCGTTCGTCCGCCAGCAGCAGCTCGACGCCCTCGGCACCGCGGCGCGCGCTGATGCGTTCCGGTTCGTCGAAGCCGTCCAGTGCGATGACTTCATCGGCTTGCCAGCCGGCTTCGTTCTGCCGGTACAGATGCAGCACCGAGGCTTCGGGATCGAGCGCCAGCAGTCCACCCGGCACCAGGCTCATGCCCGCTGCGGCATGGGTCAGGCTGCCGAACGGCTGGCGCAGATCGACCGTCTC
>ENA-ORCZ01000790-ORCZ01000790.1-marine-metagenome-genome-assembly--contig:-NODE-790-length-9832-cov-2.672168_pt1 | contig 9832 bp, 7 predicted proteins | sample MGYA00237785_ERZ508519 | MGnify/ENA primary metagenome ERZ508519 (study PRJEB26189, sample SAMN06268790) | marine metagenome | isolation source: Bioluminescent Bay, La Paraguera, Puerto Rico | place...
CCCAAAGCCACTGCGGATGGAAGCGCACCATGAAGGCCTCCATGACCGGCACCTTGCCGTCGATTTGGCGCAGCCGCTTGGCCTCGGCGGCGTTCAGGGCGATGGGCTTCTCGCAGAGCACCGGCTTGCCGGCAGCCGCGGCTTCCAGCGTCAGGTCGACGTGCAGGTTGTTCGGCAGCGGATTGTAGATGGCGTCGATCTCGGGATCGGCCAGCAACTCGGTATAGGAGCCGTAGGCCTTTTCGATGCCCAGCTCGCGCGCCACGGCCTCGGCCCGAGCCTTGTCGCGCGAGGCGATGGCGGTCACCTTACCGTGCTGTGAACGCTGGATGGCAGGGATGACCAGGGTGCGCCCGATCCTGGCGGTGCTGAGAACGCCCCAACGAATCTTCTCCATGCACGTTTCTCCAGCGGTTCATCGAGCTTGCGCAGCGAGACTATAGGAACCCGCATTCCACGGTCGAGCTTACCCCGAATTGTGGCCGCGCGGCGCTGACAAGTTGGGCCGATTCCGCATATTATGGTCTGCTTCCGCCGCACCCGGGAAAAGTGCCGCTGGCCTGCGGGCCATCGAGGCGCAGCGGGTGCCCCTGCAATGGAGAGACTGCTGGCCCTGTCCGAGACTGCACCGCCTTCATTTCGCCGGCTGATCACCCATCCCCAGCTCCGCGTGCTTTATGACCATTGGCTGGCACACAGCGCCGAGGGCGGCGTCATGCCGCGCGATGCCTTCGATCCCTCGGACATGCCTGGCCTGCTGAGCAACCTGCTGCTCGCCGATGTCGGCGATGGCGGGCACGACATCTGCTATCGCGTCGTCGGCACCGAGATCGTCGCGGCGCACGGCTTCGATTTCACCGGCTGGGCCGTCGAGCGCCTGACCAGCGGTTCCACCCTCGACTTCACCCGGCGGCTCTACGGGCAGGTTGTGGCGGGCGCCGTGCCGGTGTTCTCGGAGGGGCACTTTCGCTGGGAGGACAAGAGTTTTCACTGGACCACGCGCCTGCACCTGCCGCTGTCGCGCCGGGGCGATGGACAGGTGGACATGGTCCTGGTGGGGCAGTTCTTCGAGGCCGGGCAGGGGCGCGCTGAACAGTTGCGGCCGGCCGAGCCCGCCGAACTGTCCGCCGACCGGGCATCGCTGGCGCACCGGAAGTAGCGGACCGCGGCGTTTCCCGGCTTGACGATGGCAGCCACGTCGCTTCCTAATTGGCCGGTCGCGTCACAAGGACGTGTTAAGCCGTGCTGGCACCACGGCGCCACGTTTTCGAGATCGCGGATCGCTGGGGGGATTGTGCTTGAAGATCAGCGGTTTTGAGGTCTTTGTCGTTGGTACACCGCCACCGCATTTCGGCGGGCGCTACTGGGTCTTCGTGAAGCTGATCAGCGACAGCGGGGTTACGGGGATCGGCGAGGTCTATTCCCTCCCGTTCCATCCCCGTGTGGTCGAGGCCATCGTCGCCGACGTCTGCGAGCGCTGTGTGCTCGGCGCCGATCCCTTCCGCATAGAGAGTCTGTGGCGGCGCATCTACAGCAGCGGCTACAGCCAGCGTCCCGACCCCTCCCTGCTCGGCGTGTTGAGCGGGATCGAAATGGCCTGCTGGGACATCGTCGGCAAGGAACTGGACAAGCCTGTCTACGAACTGCTCGGTGGCCGGGTGCACGAACGCCTGCGCAGCTATACCTATCTCTACCCGGAGCCCGGCGAGGACGAGCGGGTCTACAGCGACCCGGACCTGGCGGCTGAGCGGGCCGCCAGCTACGTAAAGCAGGGCTTCACCGCGGTGAAGTTCGATCCCGCCGGGCCCTACAGCGCTTTCGACCCGCGCCAGCTCTCGTTGGAGGCGCTGGACCGTTGCGGGCTGTTCATGAAGCGGCTGCGCGAGGCCGTCGGGTCGTCCTGCGACCTGTTGTTCGGGACCCATGGCCAGATGACGCCGGCCGGCGCCATCCGCCTCGCGCGCCGGCTGGAGCCCTATGACCCGCTGTGGTTCGAGGAACCGACGCCGCCGGAGATGCCGGCAGCCATGGGGCAGGTCGCCCGCGCTACTTCGATCCCGGTGGCCAGCGGCGAGCGGCTGACCACCAAGTATGAGTTCGCCGCCCTGCTGCAGGCCCAAGCGGCTGCCATCCTGCAGATGAATCTGGGCCGGGTCGGTGGCCTGTTGGAAGCCAAGAAGATTGCCGGCATGGCGGAAACCTTCTACGCGCAGATCGCGCCGCACCTCTATTGCGGCCCCGTGGTGGGCGCGGCGAACATTCAGATCAGCGCCTGCAGCCCCAACTTCCTGATCCTGGAGTCCATCCAGACTTGGGGCGGGTTCCACGCCGAGCTGCTGAAGCGGCCGATCGAATGGGAAGACGGCTACGTCATTCCGCCGGAGGATCCCGGGCTGGGTGTGGAACTGGACGAGGCGGTTGCCCGCGCCCATCCCTACGAGGGTACGGCCCTGCATCTCGAGATGAGCGGCCGGCCCGAATAATGACTCTCTCCTCTGATCCGGAGTGCTTCAGCCCATGAAGGCAGCGGTCCTCGAGGCCTACAACGCCCCCCTGGTGGTGCGGCAGGTGGCCGACCCCGAGCCGGCGAAGGCCGGCGCCGTCATCAAGGTGGCCGCTAACGGCATCTGCCGCAGCGACTGGCATGCCTGGGCCGAGCACTGGCCGGGCTTCCTGACGCTGCCCCATGTGCTGGGTCATGAGATGTGCGGCACCGTCGAAGCGGTCGGCCCGGAGGTCACCCGCTTCCGCCCCGGCGAGCGCGTCATCGTGCCCTTCAGCGGCGGCGACGGCGTCTGCCCGCAATGCCACGGCGGCCGGCCGCACCTCTGCGACAACCCGGTCATGCCGGGCTTCCGCTCCTGGGGCGGCTTTGCCGAGTACGTCGCGGTGGACAAGGCCGATTTCAACCTGGTGGCCCTGCTGGAGGCGGTGAGCTTCCTGGCCGGCGCCGGCCTGGGATGCCGATTCATGACGGCCTTCCACGGGCTGACCGACAGGGTGCGCCTCGCGCCGGGCGAATGGGTCGTGGTCTACGGCAGCGGCGGTGTGGGCCTGTCGGCAATCGAGATCGCCGCCAGCCTCGGCGCCCGGCCGATCGCCGTGGACATCGGCGCCGACAAGCTCGCCCTCGCCAGCGAGCTCGGCGCGGTCGCCACGGTGAATGCCGCCGAGGTGGCGGATGTGTCCGCGGCGGTGCGCGAGCTGACGGGCGGCGGCGCCCAGGTGTCGGTCGACGCTCTCGGCATCCAGCAGACCTGCGAGAATGCCATTCGCAGCCTCGCCAAGCGCGGGCGCCACCTGCAGATCGGCATGACCACCGGCCAGGACGGTGGCAGGCTTCAGCTGCCGGTCGACGATGTGGTCGGCGGCGAGCTGCAGCTCTTCGGCAGCAAGGGAATGCCGGCCTTCGATTTTCCGGCCATGCTGCGGCTGGTGGCGGACGGGCGCCTCGACCCCGGGCGACTGGTGACGCGCACCGTGACCCTGGAGCAGGCCGGCGAGGTGCTGGCCGGCATGGGCGGATTCGACACCCTGGGCTTCACCGTGATCGACCGGTTTTAGAGCGCAACCCGCCGCCCGCTCGAGAGTACCCGGCGCGGCTTAGGCGGCGCGGATCATCTGGGCGATTTCGTCCTTCAGCGCCAGGCGACGCTTCTTGAGGTCTTCGGCGCGGGCGTCGGAGGCCGCCTCCACGTCCGCCTCGATCCGATGAATTTCCCGGTTGATCTCGTGATATTCGTCGGCCAGCTTGGCGAAGTGGGCGTTTTCCACCTTCAGCTTGTGCAGGGCCTCTCCGGCCTCGGGGAATTCTTCGTGCAGCTCGTGGGGAACGTGGGTCATGGAGTAAGGCTCTTCCTTGATTGCCGTGTCGGCCATGGATTTAGTCGAGAAGACCCTGTTTTTCCAGCCTTGGCTTTGATTTCGCTCAATGCCCGCCGTCGCGGCCGGGTTCCTGGCGCGCGGGGTGTTCTCCGTCCCCGTGCTCCCCTCTTGCGTCTTTTTCCTGCAATGTGATTTCGATGTGATTTCCCCCACGGTGGCAGCGCCGGATTTGCGCTCTTTGGTATGCTCTGGCCCGAGTGGTGGCGTGGGTGGCCTGCCGCCCGCGGGGCAACAGGAGACGGCGAGGGGAGGGCAGTATGAGTGGCGGAATCGAGGGACTGGACCGGGCGCCGGTCACCCTGGCGGCCGGCAAGGGGCGGCCCGACAGCAGCCTGCGGCGGCTCACGCTGGACGGCCAGCCCTTCTTCGTGCTGAAGCAGCGGGGCAGCTTCCCCGACATCGCCTACGACCACGCGCGCCTGCTGGCCCCGGAGATCGAGGCCGGCGCCTTTCCGGAGATCATCTCCACCATCGCCCGCGGTGTGAACCTGGAGAGCGAGCGGTTGAGCCGGGTCGCCTCGGCGCTCTACCGCGCCTGTAGCGACCGGGTGCTGGCGAGCTCGAGCGATGAGTTCCGTGCCGCCGTGGACGGCCTCGCCGCCGGCTACCGCGACGGTGTCGGCAACCCTGCCTTCAGCGACCTGGAAGTGCATGACGCCATCATCGCCATCGAGGTGGGCAACCTGATCGACGGCATCATGCGGGTCTTCGGCATCCCGATCGTACGGGCCCTGCGCGCACCCGGCATCCTTGGCCTCATCGCCTCCGCTGCCGGCGATCCGGAGACGCGCAACTATCTGGACTCGGCGAAGCAGGACGAGAAGAAGCAGCGAGAGGTCGGTGCCGCGCTGCGTGCCCTGGCGGGGACCAACAACCGCATCGACTTCGCCTGCACCGGCTTTGCCGTGCCGGCGGCGCTGGCAGCCGACGGCCTGCATCTGCATGCGCGCAATCTGGACGCCGACCTCTACAACTGGAACAAGGCGCCGGTGCTGTCGCTGATCGATGAGACCGAGGGCCACGCGGGCTGGCACAAATACGCCGCCTTCGGCACAGCCGGGCTGATCTATCCGGGCGGTATCAGCGGGCTCAATGACGCCGGCCTTGCCGTCGCGCTGCACCAGATGTCGACCACCGAGTACGAGGTCGACTTTCCCGCCGGCGACGGCAACATCGCGCCCTTCACCGAGCAGCGTATGCTGCGCGAGGCCGGCAGCGTCGACGACGCCGTCGACCTGGCCAAGGAGGCGCGCCACTTCGCCGCCTGGACCTTCTTCGTCTCCGAGGCGAAGACCGGCAAGTCGCGCCGCATCGAGGTGAACGGCGAGCGCGTGCGTGTCACCAAGCACGAAGGCGAAGCGGTCCCCCAGACCAACCACTTCCTGCATCCCGACATGGTGGAGCGCCACTTCGACGAGGACGACAACCATTTCACGCCGACCTTCGGCAAGTGGTTGGAAACCCATGCCCGCTTTTCCTCGATCACCGAGGCGTTGGAGCAGGATGCCGGCAAGGGACGCGTCGACGTCGATTGGGCGATCGACTGGCTGGCCTCCAGCCGCGACGGCGTGCTGGAGCCGATCCGCAGGTCCTTCGCCACGCCGCCAGATCCCATGACGGCAGAGCGTGCCTACGGCCGGGTGCCGCGCAAGGTCTACGGACAGCTCGGCAGCATCGTGCGTGCCGACCCGCAGCGCCGGCCGTTTCGCGACGAGGTCTGGATGACGACCGGCGACCGGCTGCCCAGCCCGCACAGCAGCTACATCGGGTGGGTCGTCGACTGGGAGGGTTTTGAGCTGAACCCACCGGCCGACCGCCCGCTGCGCCGCGTGCGCCACTACGAAACCGAGGGGCGGCGCAACTGGGAAGAATCGCTGACCAGTTACCTCTGGGCGCGCCTCGCCATGGCGCGGCCGCGCGACAGCCAGGGCGCGCTGCTGCGCGGTCGGCCCAGCGACGCCTATAAGCGCGAGGCCGTGAAGCGCGCCATCCACCTCCTGGGCTCGGCGATCAAACTGGCGGCACTCGACCGCCTGGTGGAGGTGCCCTACCACTACATGCGTGCCCGCCTGCGGCACGCGGACGGCGACTACGCGGCGGCTGAGAAGGACTGGAACCTGCTGCGTGCCATCTGGGCCTGGCAGAACGACGCGCCGGCCGTGCCGGCCGACTGGCCGGTCTCGGTGCCGCGGGTCATGCCGCTGATGCACCCCTACGAGGCGGCGCTGGTGCAGCTGCTCTCCACGGCAACGCGGGACTGTCTTGCAGGGAACATGGCCTGGGACGGCCGGCAGGAGCGCCTCGACGCCGCCGCCGCGCTCTTCAAGCAGGTCAAGCAGGATTACTTCGCCGGCAAGCGGGCTCACTTCGATCTGGAGGACTGGATCGATCTGGTGGAAGAAGTCGCCGACAAGGGCGGCGCGGCCGTCGACCTGCCCGAGCCTAACTTCGTCACCGCGGAATAGGGTGGTTCCGAGCCCGTTGTATTGACTTGGCGCAATGATCCCACTGGGGCAGGAAGGTAGTCTCCAGACCTGGAAGGATCATCGCATGTTGCTGAGTTTCTGCGGGGCGGCCGGCACGGTCACCGGCTCCTGTTATTGGATGCAAACCGAACGTTGCCAGTTCCTGGTGGACTGTGGCATGTTCCAGGGATCCAAGACCCTGAAGGAGCTGAACTACGGCGCCTTCCCCTTCGACCCCGCCGAGATCGATTTCGTCCTGCTGACCCACGCCCACATCGACCACTCGGGGCTGATTCCAAAGCTGGTGAAGCAGGGCTTCAAGGGCCCGATCTTCGCCACTGAGGGCACCTTCGATCTTCTGAACTATATGCTGCCCGACAGCGCCTACATTCAGGAAACCGAGGTCGATCGCCTGAACCGGCGCAACGCGCAGCGCGGCAAGCCACCCGTCGAGCCGATCTACCGACGCGACGACGTGGACGCTGCCTTGAAGGCTTTCTCCAATGTCGCCTACGAAAGCTGGCGCGAGGTCGGCGAGGGGGTGCGGGCGCGCTTCTGGAACGCCGGCCATATTCTCGGCGCCGCGTCCATCGAGGTGGAGATCGCTACTGGCCAGCGCAATCCCCGGGTCAGCCGCCTTCTCTTCTCCGGCGATATCGGGCCGGAACACAAGCTGTTCCACCCCGCTCCGGACGCGCCGGACAACTTCGATTTCGTGTGCTGCGAGTCGACCTACGGCGGGCGCCGGCGCGGCGACGTCTCGCCGGAGAAGCGCCGCCGCATTCTGGCGCAGGAGGTGAAAAGGGCGCTGGAAAGGGGCGGCAACCTGCTGATCCCCGTCTTCGCCATCGAGCGCACCCAGGAACTGCTTCTGGACCTCACGATCCTCTTCGACAGCGGCGAACTACCCAAGGTGCCCGTGTTCCTCGACTCGCCGCTCGCCATCAAGGCGACGGCGGCCTTCGAGAAGAACGCCGACCAGCTGGAGGACATCGCCAGGGTGCCGGAACTCTTTCACCGACCCAACATCCGCTTCACGGAGTCGGTGGAGGAGAGCAAAATGATCGGCCGCATTCACGGCGGCGCCATCATCATGGCGGGGAGCGGCATGTGCGATGCGGGCCGCATCCGTCATCACCTGAAGCAGAACCTCTGGCGTGCCGATGCCACCGTCCTGCTGGTCGGCTATCAGGCGCCGGGGACCCTCGGCAACCTGCTCGCCTCGGGCGCCTCGCTGGTGAAGATCCAGGGCGAGGACCTGCGGGTGAAAGCCGCCATTCGCGAGATCGACGTCTACTCGGGCCACGCCGACGGCGATCAGCTTCTCGCCTGGATGAAGGAGCGTCTGCCGGTCAAGGCTGCCATCTTCCTGACCCACGGCGAAGAAGAGTCCCTGGAGGCCTTGCGCGAGGGCCTGGCCGGTCTGGGCGTGCCTGAAGAACGCGTCATCGTGCCGCAGCTCGACGACGTGGTGGACCTACTGGCCGGTGAGAGCAAGGTGAAATTCCGACCGGTGCCGCACCGCCTGCCGCGGGAGTCACTGCGCGGCCGGGACTGGCACAACGACCTGGCGGAGTTCTCCCTCGACCTGCGCGAATGCCTGGAGCAGGCTGGCGACGACAAGGCGCGCGGCGTAATCCTGCGCCGTGTCGCCCGGGCTCTGAAGAGCGAGAAACCGCGCTGACCCCTCGCCAGGAAGGCTTCAGGTTGGCGCGCCTTCCGCATCGTTGTGTGTGATTTTCGGCGCGGCGGAGTCGCCTTCCGGCCCCCGTGTATCGGTTTCCGCATGCAGCATGAGAGAGGCCTTGATCACCTGTTCCACCATGCGTCGGGTGCTGCTCATGGCATCCAGCAAGTTGTCGGCGTTTTCGATGGACATGCGCTGAGTGGCAGCAGCACGCAAGACGACGGCCTTGGCTTCCTGGTAGTGGCCCTCGAAGTCGATGCGATCGGTTTCCAGGCGCGCCGACCAGTCGTTCTCGTAACCTTCCTCGCCACAGACCGTAAGGCAGCTCTGGGCGGCTGCCAGTACCGTCAGCACGCTGGCCTGCGCTGCATCGTCGGCGATGCGGTGGCTTTCGACACTGAGGACGTGGGTCCGTGACAGGAGGCCCGCCGCCTCGTCGAGATAGCGGCCGATGCGCAGCAGCCGGGCCATCTGCTCAGCGACGCTGCGCGACATGCCTTCCATCCTTACCTCGACAGAAAAAGCTGCGACCGCCTGGGCCAATTGGCCTATGGCCTCGGCCCGGCGCTCGATTGGTGCAGCGCGATCCTTCCGGCCGGCGATGGCCGCCAGGGCGGTGCCACAGACCAGATCTTGCATGCGCCGCAGCTCCTGCTCCAGGGCCGGCACTGCGAATGCCGGTGTGGCTGCCACTGTTCGATCCAGGTGGCGGGGCCGGCTGATGTCTTCCTCTGCGGTGGTGAAGCGACGTTCCAGGAAGCGGCCGAGGCGGCCGGCAAGTGGCAGCATCAGCGCCACGCCCAAAAGGTTGAAGACCGTGTGAAACAACGCCAGCACGATGGCCGGCTGCTGCGACAGACCGAGCAGCTCGCCCAGGGCGGAGACGGCCCACAGGAGGACGGGCAGGATGGCCAGGGCGATGATCCCCGTCCCGGCGTTGAAGAGGATATGGCCGGCGGCGACCCGCTTGGCGTTGGGTGTCGCGCCGATCACGGCGAAAGCCGCGGTCGAGGTGGTGCCCAGGTTGGCGCCGATCACTGCGGCGGCGGCGGCACCAAGGCCCACGGCCGACTGGCTGGCCGCGGTGATGATCAGGGCGATGGCGGCGCTTGACGACTGGGTCAGGATCGTCGCGATCAGGCCGACCAGGGCGAAGAGGGCTATGCCGCCCGCCCCTGTGCCGGTATCGGCCAGCGTTGCCGTGCCAAAGGTCGTCCCGACCTCCCCGAAGGCCTCCTTCAGGATCGACAGCGCGAGGAAGAACAGGCCGAAGCCGGTCAGAGCCTCCCCCAGTCCGCGCAGACGCTTTTCCCGCAAAAGGACGCGCAGGGCGACGCCGATCGCGATGATCGGCAGGGCGAAAGCCTCGATCTTGAAGCCGAAGCCGACGATGCTGACCAGCCAGCCGGTCATCGTGGTGCCGACATTGGCGCCGAAGATCAGGCCCAGGGAATGCTTCAGCGACAGCACACCGGCATTCACGAAGCCGATGGTGGCGATGGTGACGGCGCTGGAGGACTGGACCAGGGCTGTGACCAGTGCCCCGACGGCGGCGCCGCGCAGAGGTGTCGAGGTCCAGCGCTCCAGCGAGCGCTTCAGGCCTTCGCCGCCGAAGACCTTGAGACCGTCGGTCATCATGGACATGGCGAGCAGAAAAAGGCCGAGGCCGCCGGCGGCGGTGAGGGCGAGGCCCATGATGTTCTTATCCGGTCATAGCTTGGACCACCATGGTCGCGCAGTGTGGTCGGGCGAGTCTAGTGCGCCGGCGGCACCGCGACGTTGTCGATCAGGCGTA
>ENA-ORCZ01000793-ORCZ01000793.1-marine-metagenome-genome-assembly--contig:-NODE-793-length-9809-cov-2.411118_pt1 | contig 9809 bp, 8 predicted proteins | sample MGYA00237785_ERZ508519 | MGnify/ENA primary metagenome ERZ508519 (study PRJEB26189, sample SAMN06268790) | marine metagenome | isolation source: Bioluminescent Bay, La Paraguera, Puerto Rico | place...
TGCGGATGAACAGCATCTGGAAGGCATGCATTTCGCCGGTCAACTCGCGCACCGACACCGCCATGGCCGTGAAAGACAGCAACGACCCGGTCATCCAGGCGATGGCCTTCAGGAAATGAGCGGAAGACTGCATGAAGAAGGGTCCAGGAGGCAGGCTGCACCGTGCCGGGCACGGCCGGTGACTTGGCAGGATGTTGTTGAATGGCCGGGAAAGATGCCACGGTCCGGAAGGGAAAGGCCAGTGCAATAAGCTCAGCCCTCTGTCGTGGTCTATGCAACCCTCGGCCCCTCTTGTTACGATAGTGCCTTGCTACGATCGGGCCTTGCTGCGATCACGCCAAATTGCGCCGGGCAGCGACAAGCCCGGGAAGACTGCCGGGAGAAGGCCTGATGAGCGGATTCGCGTTCAGCACAACGAAGAGCCTCGTCTGCGAGGTGGGCGCGGCGTCGCGCCTGGGCGAACTTTGTGACGGCCTGATGGAAGCGCCGGTCCTGCTTGTCACAGATCCCGGCATCATGAAGCTGGGCCTGGCCGAGGAGGCCCTCGCTTCCCTGGAGGCCGCGGGCCTGGCGCCCGTGGTGTTTCAGGAGGTCATGGCGGATCCGGAGGAAAGGGCCGTGCTGGCCGCCGCGGCGCTGGGCCGCGCGCACAAGGCAGGCGGTGTGATCGGTTTCGGCGGCGGCAGCTCGATGGACGTCGCCAAGCTGGCAGCCCTGCTGCTCGCCAGCGACCAGCCGCTGGCGGAGATCTACGGAGTTGGGTTGGTCAAAGGCGGACGCCTGCCCCTGGTGCAGGTGCCGACCACGGCGGGCACCGGCTCGGAGGTGACGCCGATCTCCATCGTCACCACCGGCGCGCAGGAAAAGAAGGGGGTGGTGGCACCGCAGCTGCTGCCCGACCTGGCGGTCCTCGACGCGCAGCTCACCCTCGGCCTGCCGTCGGCGGTGACGGCCGCGACCGGCGTCGATGCCATGGTCCACGCCATCGAGGCCTTTACCTCAAAGCACCGGAAGAACCCGCTGTCGGACATGCTGGCGCGCGAGGCGCTGCGGCTGCTGGCCGGTGCCATTGAAAGGGCGGTGCACGACGGCAAGGACGCGGCCGCGCGCCAGGACATGCTGCTGGGGGCCATGCTGGCGGGCCAGGCCTTCGCCAACGCCCCCGTCGCGGCCGTGCACGCGCTGGCCTATCCCATCGGCGGCCACTTCCACGTCTCGCACGGGCTCTCCAACTCGCTGGTGCTGCCGCACGTGATGCGCTTCAACCTGCCGGCCGCCGACAGGCTCTATGCGGAACTGGCGCCCATCGTCTTTCCGCAGATCTCGCCCTCGGCGCCGCAGGCCATGGCGGCGGCGATGATCGAGGGTTTCGAGAAGCTGATCCCCAGCCTGGGACTGGAAACCCGCCTGACGCAGGTCGGCATCGAAGCGGCCCACGTGCCGATGATGGCCGAGGATGCGATGAAGCAGACCCGCCTGCTGGTGAACAATCCGCGCGAGGTCACCTACGACGATGCCGCGGCGATCTACAGCGGCGCGCTGTAACGGGCGGTTACGCGCGGTAAGACCTGCGCAAGGGGGCCTGCGCAAGGGGGTTAATCTGCAATCCCCTGTTGTAGTGCAAGGGTGTCGCGTCTAGCCTGCGGTGAGTCAGTCTGTTTTGGGCGGTTTTCCCGAGGGGTGCCATGCTCAAACGACCAGCCTCCGCAACAGAGCCGACCGCGCCGAGGGTAACCTGCTCGCGGCCTGTCCCGCCGGCGGCAAGGCTTTGCCCTGAAATCCGGTCCCCCCGCGAAAGCGACCATCGGCCCACGTCTCGGCGGCCGAGGGTGCCGCCGCACGGCAGAGGCATCGGAACGCTCGCGGCCGTCGCTCTGCTGATCGGTGTCAGCGCTTGCGACGTGACCCGGCCGCCCGGGGCTGTCGGCTGCCAGCGCTACGTGGATCCCTTGACGACCGAATTCGCCGCGGTGCCGGAGCGTCCTCTGTCCGGCGCATTCGGCGAGGTCCTGACGCTCTCACCTCAGATGACCTTCACGGGGGCGCTGCAGAGGGCGTTGACGGCGCCCGAGCGGCAAGGCGACCGCAGCATCGACATTCTCGCGCTGTCCGGTGGAGGGCAGTGGGGAGCCTTCGGTGCAGGGTTTCTCAACGGCTGGTCGCGTGCCGATGCGGCGGCCCGCAGCCGGGTCGAGCGTAACGAGATCGACATCGTCACCGGGATCAGCACCGGCGCCATCATGTCGTCCTACGCTTTTCTGGGCAGCGCCTGGGACGAACGCCTATCGGAAGTCTATCTCGGCTCCGGCCCGGAAGGCCCCGACGGCATCCGGGAGAATCCCGTATCCGACGCAGTTCTCTTTGAACGGCATGGCCTGCTGACGACCTTCTTCTCGAACGCCGCAACGGATCCACGCGGGGGGCTGGACACGCGGGTCAGGCAGGCGGTCGCCGAGCTGGTTGCCGACATCGCCGCGACCGGGGAAGCGCGGCAGCTCTTTGTCGGGGCGGTCAGCTTGAACGACGGGGCTTTCAAGATCTTCAGCCTGAAACCTTTGGCGCAGGACATCGCGAGGGCCCGGCAGCAGGGCCGCGTGGAGGAAGCCGACAGTCTCGAGGCGTGCTACGCCGAGATGCTGCTCGCCTCCGCGGCGGTGCCTTTCCTGTTTCCGCCACGCTTCATCGACAGCCAGGCCTACGTCGACGGCGGGGCACGGTTCGGCGCCTTCATCCGCTCGGTGGACCTGCTTTCAGCGCGTCTGACCGAGGTGCAGCGGCCGACCGAGGGCAACATCTTCGTCGTGGTGAACGGCGACTTGAGCGTCAGGGGGGTGTCGGAGATCGACAACAGCACCCTCGGTGTGTCGCTGCGCTCGGTCGAGGCCATCATCGACCAGATCAACCGCGATTCGATCTTTCGGATCGAGAACGATGCCGCCAACGGAGAGACGATCTCGTGGAAGACCCAGTACGTCTTCGCCACCGATCGCACCTGCCGCGAGGCGCATCTCGACGCGGCAGAAGCCGGTGACAATGAATTCGATCCGCACTTCATGAAGTGTCTCTATGACCTTGGTCTGTCGGCGGGCGAAGAACAGCGCTGGCGGCCGTACCTTTATGTGCCGCACTTCCAGGAGTGAAGGCGGACCAGTCGAGTAGTTGGTGAAAGCAACTGATGTTGTGGTGACATTCTTCCTCAGGAAGAGAGGTTTCTCCCAGCACTAGGGCGGTGTCGCTGCGGCGTTGAGCCAAACGGGAGCTACCCATGCAGATCGCTCGCAGTCTCCTTTGCCAGATCGCCACCGCCGCAATGCTGACGGCAATGTCGCTTGCGGCCCCTTCACCCAGCCTGTCGCAGCCGCAGATCGAAGGGCTGTCACAGGTCCGCAGTCTTGTGCAGCAACAGGGTACGACCCGGGTCATCGTCCAGATCGCGCCGCCGGCCGTGCCTGAAGGTGTCACCTTGTCGAGGGCGGCGCTTCTGGAAGCGCAGTCGGAGGTCGGTCGGGTCTTCGCGCAAGCCGGCGCCAAGGAGACCGAGGCCATTCCCGGCCAGCCCTATCTGGTCATGGAGATCGACCCGGAACAGATCGCCGTGCTGGAGGCCAGCGATCAGGTCGTGGCGGTGCAGCCCGACAGGATCGAGCGGGCCTACCTGGCTGACAGCGTGCCGCTCGTGCGGGCGCCGGATGCCTGGAGTCAGGGAGCCCGGGGCGGTGGACAGGTCGTCGCGGTTCTCGACAGCGGCGTTGATGCGGCGCATGGCTTTCTGGGCAACCGCGTTGTCTCGGAGGCCTGCTTTTCTTCGAACTCCCCCTCTTTTGGCGCCACAACGCTCTGCCCCAACGGCCTGACGAGCCAATTCGGACCGGGAGCCGCGGCGCCCTGCGCGACGGCCGGCTGCGATCACGGCACCCACGTGGCCGGGATCATCGGGGGAGACGGGCCGACCTTCTCCGGCGTGGCACCTGATGTCAGCTTTCTCGCGGTACAGGTCTTCTCGCTCTTCACCGACCAGCCCGGTGGCCCCCAGACCTGCGCCAGCCTCGGCCTCTCGTCGCCCTGCATCCTGACCTTCCTGTCGGATCAGCTCCGTGGCCTGCAGCGGGTCATCGACCTCTCTCCGACTCTCGATATCTCCTCTGTGAACATGAGCCTCGGCGGCGGCCGTGAGCAGAATCCCTGTGACAGCGACCTGCGCAAGCCGTTGATCGATCAGCTGCGTGGACTGGGCACCAGCACGGTCATCGCCTCCGGCAACGACGGTTTTGCCGACGCGGTGGGCGCGCCGGGGTGTATCTCCACGGCGGTCACCGTGGGGTCCACCACCAAGGCCGATACGATCTCCGGCTTCTCCAACAGCGCCGCAATGGTGGACCTGCTGGCGCCCGGTTCCTCGATCAACGCCTCGGTGACCGGCGGCGGCTTCGGTCTGAAGAGCGGCACCTCCATGGCGACCCCTCATGTCGCCGGGGCGATCGCCGTGGCGCATTCGGACGATCCGACCCGGACGATTGACGATATCGAAGCGGCCTTGGCCAACACCGGCGCGCAGATCGTCGATCCCCGCAACAACCTCAGCCGGCCGCGCATCGACGTGGCCGCAGCCATCGGCGGGCCCGCTCCCCCTCCGACGCTCCAACTCGCTCTCGCGGATCCGGGCCGGCGTCTCGGCAATGGGGACAGCATGGGCGTGACGGCGAGCGTGAACTCGGGCGGCAGTCCGCTTCCGGGGGCGACGGTGAACTTCAGCACTGACGACCCCGGCAGCCTGAGCGTCGCGCCCGCGACCGCGACGACCAACGTGGCGGGCCAGGCGCAGGCGACAGTCACCGGCGAGACCTCAAGTTCCGGCACAGCCAGAGTGGAGGCCCAACTGGCCAACGGCCTGGCCACCGATGCGCGGACCGTTCTGGTCCCGGATCTCTCGGTCCTTCACGTCCTTCTGATGCTGGTCGGTGCCGTTGTTTTCCTGCGCTGGGCCCGGGCGGGACGGGGATAGCGGCATGCGGCGGCCCGTCCTGCATGTCCGAGAGCAGAGACGCCTGGTCTGGGCGCTGGGCGTCTTTGCCTGCCTTGCGTTTCTGGTCTACCGGGCACCTCTTCTGGATCCGCTCTTTGCCGGGCCGGCCGCGGCCGTCGCCGATTTCACGGTTCTGCTGTTGACGCAGGCCGGCTTCGTCGCGGCCTCCGAGGGGAACAGGGTCATCCTCTCCTCCGGCGTGATCTACGAGGTCTCCTATCGCTGCCTCGGCATCCTGCCCGTTTCCTTTCTGGCCATCTGCATCCTGGTCCTGAACGGGCGCCTGTCCGAAAAGCTTGTCGGGGTCTGCGGCGGCGCCGCCGTGCTGCTGGGTCTGAACCAGGTCAGGATCGTCCACCTGATCGTTCTGAACGAAGCCTCGCCGCAAGCCTTTGCGCTGATGCATGACGTCGTGTGGGGCACCGCGCCGGTACTGGGTGTGCTGCTGCTGCTCGTTGGCTGGCGGTCCTGGGCGGAGCGGGCCGCGGACAGGGCGCCGCTGTTTAGCGGCCCGTAGAGACCGCTTCTCCCGGAGCGGTCCGTTGTTGACTCGGCGTGGCGCAGGAACCACATGCGAATGAGACCCCGGGAGCTCTTTGGGCGCGCCTCTGGGCGGCCTTGCTGACTGAACCAGGGAGGTGTGGCATGGGAATCAATTCGCTGAGGGCGGCTTCCTCCCGCCTTGGCCGTTTCTGCGGCTGGACCGCCGGGGCCCTCTTCCTGTCAGCATCTCTGGTCGCGGGCTGTTCAGCGCAGGGATCGTCACAGGGACAGCAGGCGCCCCAAGAAGAGGCGGTTCAGCCGGAGCCGCGACCGACCTTGGAACAGAGGGCCTCTCCGGAGATGAGTCTTACGGACAGCATATCGCGACTCAAGGAGAAGGCCGCTGACGGCCCGGTGCGCGTGGTCGTCGAACTGGAGGAACCGGCCAGCAGGGATGCCGCGGCAATGCAGGCGGCAAAGGCGCAGCTTGAATCCGTCATGCAGGCGGCAGGTGTTTCGCAGATTGACCCGATCGCGGGTCTGCCCATGCTGGTCATGGAGGTGAACGCGGAACAGCTCGACGAACTGGAGGCGAGTGGGCTCGTCCGTTCCGTGCAGGAAGACCGGCCCGTCGGCCTCTACTGAGGTTGCAGGCGCTCGCGCTCAGTCCAGCCTGTCGCCGCACCAGAAGCCGCCCTGGAAGCGGCTCTCGACGTCGTTCGCGCCGGGCTTCTCGTGGCGTGAGTCGACCAGGTCGCGGAACTGCTCGGAGCTGTCCTGCGGCTGCCAGCCGAGGAAGCCGGCGTGGCTGTTGTCCCACCACTTCTCCAGGTTGTCGGAGACGCCGTAGAGCGTGGTGTAGGCGACGCGCTGGGCCAGGAAGACGCGCTCGATCAGGCGGATCAGGTCATCCTCGGAAAGCCAGCTCACCATCATGCGGTGGTCCTTGGGCTCGGGAAAGCAGGAGCCGATGCGCACCGCGACGGTCTCGATCCCGTACTTGTCGTAGTAGTAGCGCGCGAGCGCCTCTCCGAAGCATTTGGAGACGCCGTAGAGGCTGTCGGGGCGGACCGGGGCGTTCACGTCGATGCGGGTCTCACGCGAGTAGAAGCCGGTGGCGTGGTTGGAACTGGGGTAGAGGATGCGCGGCACCCCGGCCTGCCGCGCGGCCTCGTAGATATTGTAGGTGCCCACGATGTTGGCGGGCAGGATCTGCTCCCAGGGCTTCTCCACCGAGATGCCGCCGTAGTGGATGATGCCGTCGCAGCCCTCGACCAGTTCGCGCACTGCGGCGAAGTCGGAGAGCTCGCAAGGCATGATCTCTTCCTGCGCACCGGCCTCGCCCAGGTCGGCGATGTCGGAAAGGCGCAGCGTCTCGGCCAGGTGCGTCAGGCGGCGCCGGGAGATGGCGCCAAGGCCGCCGGCCGCGCCGGTGATGAGAAGGCGTTTCAGAGCGTGAGCCAAGGTGAGTACTCCAACTGAATATTTCTCGCTGTCGGGCGGCTGTGCCGCCGGCATTCTCGAATGAGCGCTACTGTATCAGACTGGGCAGCAGCAGCGAGGCCGAGGGGACGAAGGTGACGATCATCAGCGCCAGCAGGATGGCCAGATAGAAGGGCCAGATGGTTTTGACCGCCTTGTCGATGGGGACGTTGCCGATGGCGCAGCCGACGAAGAGGCAGGCGCCGACCGGCGGGGTGCAGAGGCCGAGGCCGAGGTTCATCATCAGGATCACGCCGAACTGCACTGGGTCCATGCCGAAGGAGGCGACCACCGGCAGGAAGATCGGCGTGCAGATCAGGATCAGCGCCGCCATGTCCATGATCATGCCCAGCACCAGCAGCATGACGTTGAGGATCAGCAGGATGATGATCGGATCGTCGGAGATGGCGGTGAGCAGCGCGGTCAGCTGCTCGGGCACGCGGTACAGTGCCAGCAGGTAGGCGAAGGCCGTGGCGCTGCCCACCAGGATCATCACCATTGCCGTGGTGCGCACCGACTGGGCGACGGCGGCGCAGAAATCGGCAAAGGAGAGGCTGCGGTAGGCCAGGGCGGTGATGACGAAGGCATAGATCACGCCGATGGCGCCGGACTCGGTGACCGTGAAGATGCCGGAGAGCGCGCCGCCGACGATGATGACCGCGGTGAAGAGGCCGGGAATGGCGGCCACCGCGGCGACGAGCAGGGCGGTCAGACCGGGGAAGGCCTCGGCGGGGTAGTTCTTGCGCAGGGCCACCCAGTAGGCGGCGACCGCCAGGCAGAGGCACATGACGATGCCGGGGATGATCCCGGCGATGAACATCTTGGCGACCGAGATGCCGCCACCGGCCGCCACCACGTAGAGGATCATGTTGTGGCTGGGCGGGATCATGATGCCAGCGATGGAGGAGGTGACGGTGACGTTCACCGCGTAGTCGGCGCCGAAACCCTTCTTTTTCATCACCGGGATGAGCAGCGAGCCCAAGGCCGAGACGTCGGCCACGGCCGAGCCCGAGATGCCCCCGAACAGCATGGAGGAGAAGACGTTGACCATGCCCAGGCCGCCGCGCATCCAGCCGACGGCGGCGGCGGCGAGGTTGATGAGCCGCGTGGCGATGCCGCCGCGCAACATCAGCTCGCCGGCGAAGATGAAGAAGGGGATGGCGAGCAGCGAAAAGACCGAAATGCCGGAGACGATGCGCTTGAAGCCGATCAGCAGCGGCAGGCCTTCGTAGGCGAAGGTGGCGATGGCGGAGATCGCGAGCGCGAAAGCGACGGGCACGCCGACGACGACGCAGACCGCGAAGATCCCGAGAAGCAGCAAGAGACCCATGGAGAGCTATTCAACTCCCCGGGTATTGGGCTGGGTGTCGGCCTCGGTGTCGGCCGGCGGCGAGGGCTCGCCCTCGGTGAAGCGCCTTACCGCGTTGGTGGCGCAGAACAGCACCAGCAGGCTGCCGCAGATCACCAGTGGCAGGGAGCGCAAGCCCTCCGGCACGTTGATCATGGGCACCTTGGTCGACCAGGCGAAGACGGCGAGGTCGGCGCCCTTCAGCGCCATCAGCAGGCCGAAGCCGCCGAGCAGGGCGTCGATCAGCGCTAGCAGCCAGCGCCGCCAGCGCCAGGGCAGCAGCAGCGGCAGGACGTCGACGCTGAGGTTGGCGCCCTCGCGCACGTTGGCCGCGGTGGAGAAGAAGGTGATGACGACGATGAGCAGCAGCGCCACCTGCTCGACCCAGGTGGGCGTGGCGTTCAGCACGTAGCGGCCGAAAACCAGCCAGCCGAAGGAGGCAACCAGAAACACGAGACTGGCGCCGGAGAGGATCGTAACCGCCCGGGAAACCAGCCCGAGGAGACGGTCGACGGTCCGGACAGCGGCTGAAAAAGACGGCATGGCGGGATTAATCCGGGCCGGGGAAAGAGCCACCGGCCCGGCGGGAAAGCCGGGCCGGTGTACAGGGTGGCTGGGCTCAGTCGACCGCTTGGATGGCGGCGACCAGCCCGGTCGCGGTCTCGTCCGATTGTCCCTTCGCCGTCATGCCTGTCCCCCGTCTCCCAGAACGTACGGTCGCCAGTGTATGGCCTCACGCGCTGGTTTCAAAAGTGCGGTTCGAGATCCGAATAGAGCCGCGTGAAGCGCCGGTACCGGTCCTCGTAGGCCGCCCCATGGGGCAGCGGTTCCAGCAGGCGCTGGTCGCGGGGCGCGATCGCAACCTCGTCTTCCGGAATCCCGGTGCCGATCATGGCGAGCCGCGCCGCGCCCATCGCCGCCCCTTCGACCAGTCCCTCGTAACGGGCGACCGGCCTGCCGAGCAGCGTCGCGATGATCCGGCCCCAGAGCGCGCTCCTGGCGCCGCCGCCGACCATCCCGGGATGGGGGCAGGTCACCCCCGACTGGGCGATGCAGTCGTCGGCCAGGCGGATCGAGCAGGCGACGCCTTCCAGCACCGCCTGGATCAGGTCGAGGCGATCGGTGGCGGAATCGAGTCCGAAGAAGACCCCGCGCGCCGACGGATTGTTGTGCGGCGTGCGCTCCCCATTGAGATAGGGCAGGAACGTCACCCGCGACGGCCCGGCGTACCGCGCCTCCACCTCGCCCAATGCCGCGCCGACGTCGTCCAGACCGACCAGCTTCGCCCCCCACGCGAGGGCGCTGGCGCCGTTCAGCATGCCAGCCATCTGGTACCATCGCCCGGGAATGCTGTGGGCGAAGCTGTGGAGCATCAGCTCCGGCTTCGGGCTGTAGACGTCCTGCACCACCGCGTAGACGGCGGCCGTGCCGAGCGAGATGAATCCTTCTCCATTGGCGACGCAGCCGAGCCCG
>ENA-ORCZ01000795-ORCZ01000795.1-marine-metagenome-genome-assembly--contig:-NODE-795-length-9785-cov-2.992068_pt1 | contig 9785 bp, 12 predicted proteins | sample MGYA00237785_ERZ508519 | MGnify/ENA primary metagenome ERZ508519 (study PRJEB26189, sample SAMN06268790) | marine metagenome | isolation source: Bioluminescent Bay, La Paraguera, Puerto Rico | place...
CCCCCGCCTGTCGGCCATCGTCCGGCTGCTGGAGCGGGCGCAAGCGGACAAACCGAAACTGGCAGAGCTGGCCGATCGGGTTGCACAGTGGTTCCTGCTGGTGGTCCTGGTCGTGGCTACCGTTGTCGGTCTGGTCTGGTGGCAGATCGACCCGCAACGGGCGTTCTGGATCGTCCTCGCGCTGTTGGTGGCGACCTGCCCGTGCGCGCTGTCGCTGGCGACCCCTACCGCCCTCACCACGGCTACCGGAACCCTGCACAAGCTCGGCCTGCTATTGACTCGCGGGCACGTCCTGGAGGGGCTCAATCAGATCGACACAGTGGTGTTCGACAAAACCGGCACCCTGACCGAGGGGCGCCTCACGCTCAGCGCCATACACCCCCTCGGCGCCCTCGATGCCGATGCATGCCTGGCACTGGCTGCCGCCCTCGAGAACCGCTCCGAGCATCCGATCGCCCGCGCCTTCGGACGTGCGCCGTTGCCGGCGGAGTCGGTCGAGACCGTGCCAGGCCTTGGCCTTGTGGGCAGCGTCGACGGACGCGTGCTGCGTATCGGCCAGCCGAGTTTCGTGGCAGAAGGCTACGGTAATCCACCCCCATCGATTCCCGGAGACATGGGGCAATGGCTGTTGCTCGGTGATGACCACGGGCCACTCGCCTGGCTGGTTCTGGACGACCGGCTGCGTGACGACGCACCAGCGCTGCTCGATGCCTGCCGGGGTCGTGGCTGGAAGACGCTCCTGCTTTCTGGCGACAGCTCACCGATGGTCGGTCAGATCGCTGCCGAACTGGGCATCGACCAGGCCGAGGGCGGTATGACCCCCGCGGCAAAGCTTGCCAGACTGCAAGCACTGCAGGCACAAGGACATCGGGTGCTGATGCTCGGTGATGGCGTCAACGACGTCCCGGTTCTGGCCGCTGCCGATATCAGCGTTGCCATGGGCTCGGCTACCGATCTGGCGAAGACCAGCGCTGACGCGGTGCTGCTCTCGAACCGTCTTGGCAGCCTGGCGCAGTCGTTCGAGGTTGCACGCCGCAGCCGGCGCATCATCATCGAAAACCTCGTCTGGGCGAGTCTGTACAATGGCCTGATCCTGCCGTTCGCCGCGATAGGCTGGGTCACTCCCCTTTGGGCGGCACTGGGCATGTCGGCAAGCTCGCTGCTGGTGGTATTGAACGCACTTCGGCTGACCCGCCTACCCAAGGCGCTCGGCTGACACATGCGGCTCAGGCGCCTCGATGCACGCGAGGTACTGGTCACGCATTTTTTCCGCGCTGAAGGCTTTCGCTTCAGCGCATGGAGGTCCCGATGGCGGCTTTGTATATCCTGATCCCTGTCGCAGTGGTCTTGGTGGCTCTGGCAATCTGGGTGTTCTTCTGGGCGGTGGACAGCGGCCAGTTCGACGATCTGGACGGACCGGCACACAGCATCCTGTTCGATGATGAAGAGCCGCAACGGCCGTCCAGCGGAGGCCCTCAGGAAACCGACGAGCAGCAGCAGGAGCAACGCAAAGGTGAATGAGCTGGCGCCCTTGCTGCTATCCGCCTGGGTGCTTGGGTTGCTCGGCGGAGGCCACTGTCTCGGCATGTGCGGCGGCCTGATGGGTGCCCTGACCATGGCTATCCCGCCGGAGCAGCGCGCTCGGCGTCTGCGTCTGCTGTTCGCCTATAACCTGGGCCGCGTATTGAGCTATGCGCTTGCCGGCTTCCTCATCGGCCTGGCCGGCTGGGCCGTGGCAAAGAGCCCCGCGGCAATGACGCTGCGGGTCATCGCTGCCCTTTTGCTGATCAGCATGGGGTTGTACTTGGCCGGCTGGTGGAGCGGGCTGACTCGCGTCGAGGCCCTCGGCCGCGGCCTCTGGCGGCATATCCAGCCCGTTGCCAGTCGCCTGATGCCTGTGACCAGCGTTTCCAGAGCCCTGATTCTGGGCGCGCTTTGGGGGTGGCTGCCGTGCGGGCTGGTCTATAGCACATTGTTGTGGTCGGCCAGCCAGGGTGATGCGCTGGACAGTGCCATGCTGATGCTGGCGTTCGGCATCGGCACCTGGCCGGTACTGCTTGCCACCGGCCTCGCCGCAGAACGCTTGACGACGCTGCTGCGCAAGCGCGGAGTACGTGTCGCCGGGGGCATCATGGTCATTCTGTTCGGCATCTGGACCATGCCCGGCCCGCATCAGCAGTGGCTGATGGGGCATGGCTCGGCTGCGTCGAATGGCAGCCACTCGCATTAGTCAATCGCCAGTGCGCCTCAAGGCTCCTTGGGTAGCTGACGCTTGTGCGCCGTCTTGTCGTAGGTCTGGACGATGATGCGCGCCGCGTCCTCCGGCACTGGCTTGCCCTGCAGAAAGTCGTCGATATGGCGGTAGGTCACGCCGTGTGCCGCTTCGTCAGGCTTGCCGGGCGACAGCTCCTCGAGATCAGCGGTGGGCACCTTGTGAACCAGCTGCTCCGGCGCACCTAGAGCCCCGGCCAGCTGGCGCACCTGATCCTTCACCAACCCCGCCAACGGCGTCAGATCACAAGCCCCATCGCCAAACTTGGTGAAGAAGCCCATCACCGCTTCCGCAGCATGATCAGTCCCGATGACCAGCCCCTGCCGGGCATTGGCAATGGTGTACTGCGCGACCATACGCATGCGCGCCTTGGTGTTGCCCAGCACGAAGTCGCGCTGCTCGGGACTCAACGGTTCGAGGGCCTCGGTCGCTGCAGCCAGACCAAGCACAGCTGTACCGATGTTGACGGTGTGGCATTCATCCGGCTTGATCGTGTCCACGGCGAGCTGCGCCTCATGTTCATCATGCTGGACCTGGTAAGGCAGACGAACCGCAATAAATCGGTAATCTCCTTCGCCAGCCGCCCGCATGCGCTCGACCGCGCGCTGGGCCAGCAACCCGGCAGTAGAGGAGTCGACCCCGCCACTGATGCCCAGCACCAGCGTCTTCATTCCAGACTCACGCAAACAGCGCTGGATGAATGCCACGCGCCGTTCGATTTCGGTCTGAATCGCGTCGGGCCCGCTAAACGGTGCGCAGACGTTGAGCGCAGCTGCAATTTCTTGCTGGCGGCTGTGCATGAAACTCTCCTTGGCCTTGTGAGGCTCTGCTGATCAATACGATTCGATGTAATGTCCGACCACGGCTGCGGCGGAATCTTCGCGCCCTGAGGCATCGATTTGGTACCGCTGGCTAGGGTCAGACCAAGTTTGATACAGGTCAAGTCCGGTGCCAGGCGCTCCCCCTAGAATCCAGCGACCGCTGTCATGACCGGAAACACCACATGCTCGACTCCATTCGCTGGGATGCCGACCTGATCCGTCGTTACGATCAGATTGGCCCGCGTTATACGTCGTATCCGACAGCGGCCCAGTTCAACGACAAGATCGGATCCTTCGACCTCCTTCACGCGCTGCGCAGCAGCCGTCTGGCCGTGCATCCGCTGTCGCTGTACGTGCATCTGCCATTCTGTGCCAACGCCTGCTACTACTGCGGTCGCAACAAGGTCATCACCAAGGACCGGGGCCGCGCCCTCCCCTACCTGGAGCGCCTCGAAAAGGAGATCGAGCTGATCGCCTGCCACCTGAGCGCGGAACAGGTCGTCGAGCAGCTGCACGTCGGAGGCGGTACCCCCACGTTTCTCAGTCATGACGAACTGCGAAGGCTGATGCGCCACCTGCGCCAGCATTTCCATCTGCAGGACGATGATCACGGGGATTTCAGCATCGAAATCGATCCCCGCGAAGCGGACTGGCCAACCATCGGTCTGCTCAGAGAACTTGGCTTCAATCGCCTCAGTATCGGCGTCCAGGATCTGGACCCTGACGTGCAGCGCGCGATTAACCGCATGCAGACCCTCGAACAGACCCGCACCATCATCGATGCGGCCCGCACGTTACAGTACCGCTCACTGAACATCGATCTGATCTACGGCCTGCCATTGCAGAGCCCGGACCGCTTTGCCAGGACCGTCGACGCCGTAATCGAGCTGCAGCCGGATCGCCTGTCCCTGTTCAACTACGTGCACCAGCCCGAGCGATTCACCCCACAGCGACGTATCAACCAGTCCGACCTGCCGTCTGTGGCCGATAAACTGACCATACTCGAGCGCAGCATCGAGCAGCTCACCGATGCGGGATACCGCTACATCGGAGCGGATCACTTCGCACTGCCTGACGACGAGCTGGCAATGGCACAGGAAGATGGCAGCCTGCAGCGCAACTTCCAGGGCTACACCACCCATGGCCACTGCGATCTGATTGGTCTCGGCGTATCGGCAATCAGCCAGATCGGCGACCTGTACTGCCAGAACAGCGCGGATATCGCCGACTATCAGCATCAACTGGATCTCGGCCAGTTAGCGACAGCCAGAGGTTTGCGCTGCAACCAGGATGACCGCATCCGCCGCGCCGTCATTCAGTCACTGATCTGCGACTTCGAACTGTCCTTCGCCACTATTGAGCATGCCTATGGCATCGACTTCCGCGCGTATTTCGCCGAAATCTGGCCGATCCTCGAGCACATGGCGGCGGACGGGCTGCTCGAACTGACGCACAGTCACCTGATCATCCAACCTGCCGGGCGCTTGCTGGTTCGCTCCATCTGCATGCTGTTCGATCACTACCTGCCGGAAGACGCCGCCCGCGGCCAATTCCATGTGATCTAACCTTCCCCAAGGACGGCCTGTCTCGAAGCCCCTGCGACCCTCGCGCCGATTGGCTATGGTCGACAAGCTGAGTTAACCTTGCGCGCTATAACCCGGTTTTCCAGGAAGCCCTCTATGTCCGAGTCGATCAAGGTCCGTGCGCAGCGGCAAGCTCACTGCAAGGATTGCAGCCTTTCCGGGCTCTGCCTGCCCCTGTCCCTGAACATGCAGGACATGGACGCGTTGGACGACATCGTCAAGCGCGGACGCCCGTTGAAGAAAGGCGAGACACTGTTCCGCCAGGGCGACGTGTTCAGCTCGGTGTTCGCGGTGCGCTCCGGGGCGCTGCGTACCTTCAGCGTGACCGATGGCGGCGAGGAGCAGATCACCGGCTTCCACCTGCCCAGCGAGCTGGTCGGCCTGTCGGGTATGGACACCGAAAGCTACCCGGTCACGGCCCAGGCGCTGGAAACCACATCGGTATGCGAAATTCCTTTCGAGCGACTCGATGAACTGAGCGTGCTGCTGCCGCAACTGCGCCGCCAGCTGATGCGCATCATGAGCCGCGAGATCCGCGACGATCAGCAGATGATGCTCTTGCTGTCGAAGAAGACCGCCGATGAGCGCATCGCCACCTTCCTGATCAACCTCTCGGCGCGCTTCAGTGCGCGGGGCTTCTCGGCCAACCAGTTCCGCCTGCCCATGTCGCGCAACGAGATCGGCAATTACCTCGGCCTCGCGGTCGAAACCGTATCCCGCGTATTCACCCGCTTCCAGCAGAACGGCCTGCTCGAAGCCGAGGGCAAGGAGGTGCGCATTCTGGATTCCATCGGACTGTGCGCCCTCGCCGGCGGTGCCATGGACGTCTGAGTCACCGAGTTTTTGGAGTAGTAACCCGATGATCTTCGACGAATTCAGCATCAAGACCCTGATCCGCCCGGTGCCGGATTTTCCGCAGCCGGGCGTGATCTTTCGCGATATCACCCCTCTGTTCCAGTCGCCGAAAGCGCTGCGCATGGTGGCTGACAGTCTTATCCAGCGTTATGTGGAAGCCGACTTCACCCATATCGGCGCGCTCGACGCCCGCGGTTTTCTGATCGGCTCGATCCTCGCATATGAGCTGAACAAGCCACTGGTACTGTTCCGCAAGCAGGGCAAACTGCCCGCAGACGTGCTGTCGCAGGCCTATTGCACCGAGTACGGCGAAGCGCACCTGGAGATCCATGCCGACAGCCTGTGCGAAGGCGATTCGGTACTGCTGTTCGATGATCTGATCGCCACCGGCGGCACCCTCCTCGCCGCTGCCCAGCTGGTGCGACGCATGCGCGCCAGCATCCATGAAGCCGCTGCGATCATCGACCTGCCCGAGCTCGGCGGATCGCAGAAGCTGCAGGACATTGGCATTCCGACCTTTACCCTGACCGCTTTCGCGCTGAGCGACGCTGATCAGTTACGGCCTCGACGCGATCTAGAGGAGCCGCTGTGCCAATGATCCTCTGGCGCTGCCTGCTGATTCTTGCGCTTGCCTGGACCACACCAGCACTGGCACTGAACCGTGACGCCCTGCTGGATGAGGCGAATGTTCTGCTGCTGCCGCGTGAGCGTGTGATACCTCCGCTAACGCTGATCGACCAGGATGGCCAGCCGTTCGACACGCGGTCATTGCAGGGACGCTGGCATATTCTTTTCTTCGGATTCACCGCCTGCCCGGACATCTGTCCGACAACGCTGAGCGACATGCGCCGACTGTTCGGCCAGCTACCGAGCGATACCCGCGAGCGGTTGCAGCTGGTATTGATCACTGCCGATCCTGCGCGCGATACACCGCAGCAGCTGAAGACCTATCTCGATTACTACCGCGCGGGCTTCAGCGGCCTCACCGGCGAAATGGAGCAACTACAGCGGCTGTCCAGGGCGCTCGGCCTGCCGTTCGTGCCGGCGAACGAGACTCAGGACGACTACAGCGTCAGCCACAGCGGCAATCTGGCGCTGGTGGGCCCCGACGGCACCCTGCGTGGACACATTCGCGCCCCACTCATGCTCGATGGATTGCAGCGAGCACTGCCGCGGATCGTCGATACCGAGCACTGAACAAGCCGCTGATGTTGGCTGCGAGGCGATCAGTGGCAATCCAGAGTGTCGGCCAGCACATAGGCCTGAAAGGCGACCTCATCGATCCACTGCCGCGTCAGTTCCGCCAGGCTGCCGTCCGCGGACCAGCGAGCGATGAGCGCGTCGAGCTCCTGCTGTAGCTTGGTGTCCTCGGCAACCAGGCGAAGCTGCCGCTCGGCGTTGTCCAGCGCAGGCAGTCGCATGTAGCGGCGCCATTCCGGCAAGGTGGCCAGCTCCGTCAGTAAGCCTTCATCCTCGACCACCGCCACGCATTCGCCGAGCTTGAGGCCGATAAGTGCGTGCGCTGTGCTGGGATACTGCCGCGGAGATGCCGCAAAGCGTTGGCGCAGCAGTGGCGCATAGGGGCTTGCATTGCTGACGCAGACCGGCTGATCGTGAAGATCGGCCCAGCCGGCGGGCCCCGCCTCGGTCGCGACGAGCGCGGCAGGCACGGCGCGATAGTAGGCACTCACGCCACGCGGCAGGCTGGCATCCATGCGCACGGCGGCCTCTCCTTCCGACACCACGAGCTGCACCGGGCGGCCGAGTTCGGCGCCGAGCTGCTCGGCCAGCGCCGACTCGAAACTCTCCGTCTCGCTACTCGAAAGCACACGGTGTTCGGGCAGCGCTATAGGCAGCGGCTCGGCCAAGGACGCAGCTGGCGCCAACAAGGCGAGCCAAAGAACGATGCGCGACGAAGCAGGCACGGGCCAATCCTAGACGTACTGGTAGCGCAGCATTCGCTGCTTGAACTTCTCCAGCACCACCTGATCGATCAGGGTCGCGAGAATGGCGATCACCAGGATGTTCATCATGACCCCCACCATATCGGCGATCTCCCCGGAATAAGCCAAAGAGCGACCCAGGCCCTGACCGAACCCGATCAGCATCTCGGCGGAGATGAGTGCACGCCAGGCATTACCGAAGGCCAGCTGGGCACCAGTGATCAGCTCTGGCATCACCGCCGGCAGGTACACGCGGCGCAGCAGCTGCCAACGCGAAGCGCCCATCACCCGTGCGGCCGAGACATGCACTGGCTGCACGCTCTCGGTGGCGTTCATCACCGAAAGCGCCATCGGGAAGAACGCCGCCAGCGCCACCACGACGATGATCGGCAGGTTGCCGAAGCCCATCACGATGAGGAACAGCGGCACCCAGGCGATCGACGGAATCGACTGCAGGATGACAATGGCCGAGCGCAGGATCTCGCGGAAGAAGAACAGTACGCCACCAACCAGACCGAAACCGATGCCGAACAGCAAGGCGAAACCATAACCACTGCCCAGGCGGCTCATGCTGCCGTACAGGCCTTCGCGGAACTCCGCTTGCTGGATCGTGGTGATCAGACGCTCAACGACGGTCGGGATACCCGGCATGAGGAACGCAGGCAGGCTCCAGGCCGCCACCTGCCAGATCAGCAGAATGAACAGGATGGCCAGAACGACGGCGAGGTATTTCTTCGGGCCGGTTAGACGACGAGCCTGACTCATGGGTGCGCTACCTCCGTCTTGATGCCCAGCAGGCTGAGGATTTCCTTACGCTCGGCAGCGAAGTCCGACAGGTCGTGGCTTTTTTCGCAATGGGTGAAATTGAACGTCTTGAGCACCCGAGTCGGCCGCGCACTGAAAACCAGCACATGATCGGCCAGATACAGGGCTTCATCGACGTCATGGGTAACCAGCAGCACGGTCGGCTGATGCTCCTCGATCAGCTCGCGCAGCTCCTCTTCGGAGAGATCTTCGCTTTCTTCCTCCGCAAGCCCGTCATGGGCGTGGGTATCGCTCAGCGAATCGCTGTCGAATTCGATCTCGCCGTCGTGTCCGTCCTCCAGGCTTTCATCGACGCCGGAATAGGCGCTGCGCGCCTTGCTGATCAGCATACGCACCGTTTCCGGTGAAAGGGACAGCTCGACCGCCATGGCCACACTCCTCATTCGAGACGGCAATCATCTCGTATCGGTGAAAATTGCGCAATCGCCGGCATGTCCCGGCAACAACGCCACGCCGGAACCTGCATAAGGCAAGGAGGGTATAAAGCCTTGATCAAGCGCAAGGAGCGGGCGGGCCGGACCGTTATCCCCAGAACCTCGATCCGGCGGCCGGGCGGGCTGGAAAACAAGATCCCGAAGGGGCGCTACTGGAGGAAACCGAGGCGTTGATAGTCGAGATTTGCGCTGGCGGAGTCTGAGGCCTGCCTGCGGGCCGCCTCGCGGATGACCGGATGACGGCGCTGGGATTTCTCGACCGGTGCCGTTTGCGCTTCGGCCCTGGGTGCGATCCTGGGCGCGATCGATGAAGCGGATGGTTCTTTCGCTGCTCCCGAAACGGCGTGCCCGGCAGGTGCCTGTGTCTCAGGCTGCGCGCTTGTGGCACCGGCGCCGGACAGCGGCTTGCCGAACAGCGCAATGGCGAGCGCAAGGCCGAGGCCAAGCGCAATTGCGATGGAAAGATGGCGGGCCGTGCGCATGCCGTCGACGCCGGCCTGAAACTCGTTTCGATGTGTCTTTGGTTGCATGGGTTCTTGTGATGCTGTCTCAGCGAAAGCGATCCTGACTGCGGCGGGCAGCCGCGCGCAGGTTTTTCGTCAGATGGCGGGCCAGCACGGCACTCAACGTCAGCATTGCCGAAAAGGCGATGCTGATGACGCCGATGGCCCAGTCTTCGCCAAGGCTCAGAGGCCCTGCGCGGGCGCTTGATGCCAAAAGGGCCGGCGGCAGTGCGGCGGCGGCGGCGAAAGCGGAATAGCGCAGTATGGCGCTGAGTTTTCGCAAGGCGTTCCGATTACGTTTTTCAACCATCACCGCTACTCCCCACTGGTCGGCACTGGCTTCCAAGCGGCGCACAGTCGCTCCCGAAAAGGACGGTTCGATGCCCGCAATCGGGCGCGGGCGGTGTCATTTCGTGGAGAGTTTGTGGCGAACTCACGCAGCGGAAAATGCTCCGGATGCGAGCGGCGGAAGAGAAATGCAACCGAAGCTCTTTACCGCTTTTTCATCGCTTCCATGCACTCTAGGCGCAAAATCGCCCGAACTGGAGA
>ENA-ORCZ01000796-ORCZ01000796.1-marine-metagenome-genome-assembly--contig:-NODE-796-length-9762-cov-4.563862_pt1 | contig 9762 bp, 9 predicted proteins | sample MGYA00237785_ERZ508519 | MGnify/ENA primary metagenome ERZ508519 (study PRJEB26189, sample SAMN06268790) | marine metagenome | isolation source: Bioluminescent Bay, La Paraguera, Puerto Rico | place...
GCTCAGCCTGGTAGAGCACTGTCTTCGGGAGGCAGGGGTCGGAGGTTCGAATCCTCTCGCTCCGACCATCAGTCGGGTGGTCTTTCATTGAAAGGCCGCCCGTTTTCGTTTTCAAACGATTTCCTCCCCTGTCTTACGTTGAAAATGACGCCATCTGTTGCATTTGCAATATCGCAAGACAGCATCGTCCGCTTGGATTGCAGCAATAATCGTCCCGACATCCCCCTGGCGTCACACAGAATCCCGGATACGAATCCCCCCACAGTAATTAGGGTGATAAAACCAAAATCCCCTAAGCCGCGACGATCATACAGCTTTTTGACCCGGTATTTTCAAACGGCATGAATGAACGCCAAATGCGCATTCCCGTGCGGAATTCCTGCTTTCCACGCCTGACACGAAGTTTTCTTTTCGCACTGCAAAAGGATATTTTCTTTCGCAAACGGTGAAACAAACTTGCTCATCCTTGCGAAATACGCTTATGCTTCGCCCTGCAACATAAAAATCGGGGAGAATACCACCCAATAATAAAAGCAAAAGGTGGTGGTCGGCCTCACGTGGTATTACCAATTTCGGACTTCTTAGGGAGGAAGACGAATGACTTTTTCTAAAATGCTTAAATCCGCAACTTGTGCGGCCGTTCTTGCTGCGGTCGCGGTTGCGGCGGTGCCTTCTGATGCGGATGCCCAGGATCGCGTTCGCTGGAAAATGGGCTCGACCTATCCGGGCAGCCTGACCCAGCTTGGTACGCTTGGCAAACGCGTCGACGAGAAGATCGACCAAGTTTCTGGCGGCAATATCAACATCAAATTCTATGAGCCGGGCGCACTTGTGCCGGCACTGGAAGTTTTCGATGCGGTTTCGACCGGCTCGATTGATGCGGCCTTCTCCACCCCGGGCTACTGGGCAGGTAAGGTTCCGGCCCTTCAGCTTTTCGGTGCCGTTCCGTTCGGCCCGCAGGCAGGTGAATATCTGGCATGGGTCAAGTTTGGCGGTGGCCAGGAAATCTTTGACAAGCTTTATGCCGAACATGGCATCAAATCGCTGTTCTGCGGCCTGATCGCACCGGAAGCATCTGGTTGGTTCTCCAAAGAAATCAATTCGCCGGAAGACCTCAAAGGTCTTAAAATGCGTTTCTTCGGTCTTGGCGCGAAAGTGATGGAAAAACTTGGTGTTTCCACCCAGCTTCTGGCCGGTGGCGACATCTATCCGGCACTTGAACTTGGCACGATTGACGCGACCGAGTTCTCCATGCCGGCGATTGACTTGAAACTCGGCTTCCACCAGGTCGCGAAATACTACTACTTCCCGGGCTGGCATCAGCAGTCGACCCTGTTCGATCTGATGATGAACAAGGAAAAATGGGATGCGCTTTCCGATACCCAGCGTGCCCAGATCGAGTCCGTCTGTAACGACAACCTTGCATATGGCTTTGCAGAAGGTGAAGCGATCCAGTTCGACGCCCTGAAAGAACTTCAGGAAAAAGGCGTGAACATCAAAAAATGGTCGCCGGAAATGCTTGATGCCATGCGTGGTGCCTGGGAAGAAGTCGCAGCCGAACTTTCAGCTGAAGATGCGAACTTCAAAATGGCTTATGAAAGCCTCCAGAGCTTCCGCGAAAACTACAAGATCTGGAAAGACATCGGTTATCTCGATTAATCCAACAGGTCTGAACGACTGTTAAGTCAGTCGACAAAAACAAGTCTCGGCAAGGCCGGGTGCTCCGTGCCCCGGCCTTGACCGCGATAAGAAGACCCGGGAGACCTTCTATGGAAGCGCTACTGAAATTTAGTGACATCATCGATGCCATCGTGACCCGCGTGGGAAAGTGGGCAAGCCTGCTTGCAATACCATTGATGATCGTCATCCTGTACGACGTGATCCAACGTAAATTCGGCGGTCAGGGATCCATCAAGCTCCAGGAGCTTGAATGGCACCTGCATACCGGCCTGTTTATGCTGTGCTTTGGCTTCGCCTATATTCGCGATGCCCATGTTCGTATTGAACTTATCCGCGACAACCTTCGCCCCCGTACCCGCGCGATTGTCGAGATGATCGGCGGCATCATTTGCGTGCTGCCATTCTGTGCTTTGGTGCTGTATTTCGGGTTTGATTTTGTCGCCCGTTCCTTTGAAAGCGGCGAAGTATCGGCTTCAACAACGGGTCTTACCCATCGTTGGATCATCAAATCAACCATTCCCATCGGCTTTGGCCTTCTCGCCATGGCGGGGCTTTCGATCTTCCTGAAATGCTTCGTCTATGTCTTTGGCCCGACCAACCTGCACAAGCGCGCAGGATACTATGTCGGGACCCACCATCTTGAAGAACTTGGCACTGCCAAGATCAAAGACTGAGCGGAACGGGGATAATTCCAAATGGATAACTTCTATATCGAAGACTGGTTTCCGCTGTTCATGTTTGCCTCGCTCGGCATTCTTGTCTTCACGGGACTTCCGGTTGCTTTCGTCATTTCCGGCATCGGGATCGGCTTTGGCTTCCTGGGCATGGCCTATGACGTTTTCTCGTTTATTGAATTTTTCAATATCGTTTCACGTATCTGGGGCGGCATCTCCGAAAACATGGTGATGGTTGCCGTGCCGATGTTCATTTACATGGGCACGATGCTTGAAAAAAGTGGTGTTGCAGAAGACCTTCTGGAATGCCTCAACATGCTGCTGCGCAAAGTGCCGGGTGGGCTTGCCCTTTCCGTGACCCTGATGGGCACCATCATGGCGGCAACCACCGGTATTATTGGCGCATCGGTTGTGATGATGACCTTGCTCGCCCTGCCGGTGATGATGCGCCGTAACTATGATCCCTCGCTCGCGACGGGGACAATTGCGGCATCGGGTACGCTCGGCATTCTGATTCCGCCATCGATCATGCTGGTTCTGATGTCCGACCTTCTGTCGGTATCGGTTGGTAACCTGTTCCTGGCGGCGATCCTTCCGGGTCTGATCCTCGCGGGTCTTTATACCGTCTACATCTTTGTACGTTGCCAGTTAAATCCGTCGCTTGCCCCGCCGCTTCCCGAAGGCGAAGCAATCCATGGCAAGGATCTGGCGATGATGGTGATCCGAAGCTTCGTGCCGCCAGTATTCCTGATCGTTCTGGTTCTGGGCTCGATCTTTGCCGGTTTTGCCACCCCGACCGAGGCCGCAGGTGTTGGTGCGGTTGGTGCGACCTTCCTGGCACTGGTCAAGGGGCGCCTGAAATGGCCGGTGCTTAAGGATGTTTGCGAACGGTCTGCACTGACTGGTGCGATGCTGTTCTTCCTGTTTGCCGGTGCGACGGTGTTTTCCTATGTGTTCCGTTCGCTGGGCGGTGATGATCTGGTAATTGACCTTGTCGAAGGTGCCGGACTGGGATCGTGGGGCATCTTGCTTTTGCTGATGCTCATCGTCTTTATCCTTGGCTTCTTCTTTGACTGGGTCGAGATCACCCTGATTGTACTGCCGATCTTTGCACCGGTCATTGCCCAGCTTGATTTTGGGCATCACCTTGATATCGGAGGCCTCGAAGCCACCGAGGCACAGGTTCTGACCTGGTTTGCAGTCCTTGTGGCGGTGAACCTGCAAACAAGCTTCTTAACGCCACCGTTTGGGTTTGCCCTATTCTATCTCAAGGGCGTGGCGCCGAAATCAATCACCATCCAGCAGATTTACAAAGGCATCATTCCCTTTGTACTTCTGCAGGTTCTGGGTCTTATCCTTGTGATGTACTTCCCGGAACTGGCCCTGTGGATGCCCAATACGCTGCTTGAATAGCGTGGCGTTTGGATAAGAACTGACAAAGGGCGCTGTCTTATCGACAGCGCCCTTTTTATTTTGGTGGTTCAGGTCCCAAAGAAAACCGCCCGGACTAAATGTCGGACGGTTTTGATATCAAGTCATCAGACAGGCCTGTTCGGTCATTGATGTACTGCCCGTTCGCCCGGAAGCTGCAGCATGCGGCCCATCAGGTAATCGACATCGTCTGAATCGAACTCTACCCCAAGATCACCATACTGGGTCAGAACCCGTTCTATCATCCGGCGCGAATAGCGTTCCTTATCGTGTTCTTCACCGTCAAAGGAGGTCTCGCGGGCAACTTCGATAGCCGCACGAACACCCGGGAAGAAATGTTCTGGCATGCCGGCCTTGTTATAGATCGCTTCAAGGCCGAACGGACCACTGTCATGAATAAGAATACGGGTATTGATCAACGAGACACCGGCGCGTTTCGCCAATGCGGCCTCGAAGAAGGATACATCTCCCATGCAAAGTGCGCGCAGGATCAAACCGCTGGTCAGACGCTTGTTGTTATAAAGATGTTCGACAAGCAGCTCGACATCGCGTTCTTCAACCCCATCACCAAGAAGTCCAATGGTCGCGCTTTCCTGCGACTGGGTCATGACGGCGTTAACGATCCCTTCCGGGATGTGACCACGTGAAATCAGTTGCGCCCGCATCCGCTCAGATACCAGCGTCACCATGCGTTCGGCAATCGTGATCGGCAAATGATTGCGTTCGATCATCGGTTTCTGAATGCGTTCATTGTCGCCGAAATCATCAACAACCTTTTGCAGGGAAACCTCGCTGATTTCGGCACCCTGGTTTGACATCAGGTCGACCATCACGTCTTCATGGCCGATATCGACCAGCGTTGCCGAAACGACTTCGGAAACATATGACCGCGAGGCGATCGCACGCTGCTTTTCGACACTATCAGCGTTATCGCCAATGATGTCGACAAGGTCGTCGTCATTGAGAACTTCGGAAAATTCAAGAACCGGAAGCGCGACCTCGTCCACATCGCGGGCCAGCGTCGCAGCCACGTCGTGGGGCACCAAAGGCGTCTGGGCAAGGTTTTTGGCAAGGGCCTTGCGTACGCGGACTTCCGCGTCACGAATCATCAGACGGAAAATATCTTCGGCCAGAACACGTTCGCTGTCAGTCAGGGTCTCGGTCGTGAATTCACGACTGATCTTGTCGGCCGTGTCCGCGCGATTTTCCCCTGACGGGTCCTGAACCAGCTTGCTCAGATCTTCTTTGGTGATACGTGGCAATAGATATCTCCTGGCACGCTTCTCATATGGCTGCCAAATTTCTGCGCAACATTATACTTCTGGCAGGAATTCGACAAACATATTTTCCTTAGTTGGGGCACAAGGTCCTGATTTTCAACCATCCTGTTGATCAATTGTCCAACCTGGATATTCCCCGTACCTGATGGATTTCATCAATCCTTCTGCCACAATGGCTAAAACACACTATTTCAGTCTTAAGCCTTGCACCAGCAATCAGAAGCATCTGAAATCTGGCAAATTTCGACAGCTCAGCCGAAAAATTGACTAAACTCAAATTTTTCACCATCACACTATGATAGATCTGGTTACCAGTTTTTGAAGATCAAGCGATCTTGTACTTGTCCGACGCACAACAATATTCCGCGTTGACCTTGCGTTTACCCACAGATGCGCCAGAAAGTGGTGCATTGTCCCGATCACCGGGAACATCGAACTAAGAGAGAGGCTCAATAATGACGTTTTCGCGCAAACTGGTTCTCCTTGCCAGCTCCATCGCCTTCCTGTCTGCCGCCCCTGCGATTGCTGGTGATGCGGAGAAAGGTGAAAAACTTTTCAAGCGCTGTGCGGCTTGCCACAGCCTTGATGCTGGTGTGAACAAGGTCGGCCCAAGCCTTGCGGGTTCGTTCGGTCGTGAATGCGGCACGGTTGAAGGTTTTAAATACGGCAAGGGTTACCTTGCAGCCTGCGAAAAAGGCTTTGTTGCTGACGAAGCGTTCCTGACCGACTACCTCAAGGATCCGTCCGCGAAACTGAGCGAAATCGCGGGCTCCAAGGAACGTTCCAAAATGGCGTTCAAACTCAACAAAGATGAAGATATTGCCGACATCATCGAGTTCCTGAAAGCTCAGTAACACTTCCATTATCTCGCAATACGAAATGGCCGGAGCAACATGCCCCGGCCATTTTTGTTATTTGTGACCTCTTTACAATCTCTGGCAATACGTCCTGGGTATTGCAGATACCTGTTTCGCAAACGCGCTATGCCGCCTCGCGCCGACGCAAAAGTTCTTCGCCAACCGAACGCATCTGCTCCACCGTCGCGACATCCAGGGTCGCGGTGACTTCAAGGTCACGATCTTCATAGACGTCACGATCAGGATGTTTTTGCGCCCAGTCGGCCACCGCCTGATCGCGTTCGCGGATCAGTTGTTCAATCTGCGGCCGGAAAAGCACCATCATACCTGATACCCAGCGATTGACCGGCCAGGACGGCTGGGCATGGTCGATGACAAAACCATCAAGCATGCCAATGACGTCTTCGGCGTCATACCAGACTTCACCGGTAACCCACCGATTGGTGGTAAACAATCGCTGGCAAAAGCCAAACTCATCCATCGAAAACGCGATCAAGTGCGAAAGCGCGTCGTTCGGTCCCTCGGGATAGGCGAACCCTTCGATCTGTTTGGGCTTGCAGCCATCGGGCATCCCGCGCGGACGCATGAAGGTATGGAAATGTCCGTGCTCGTCCCAGTCCCGGCGTTCTTCCTTGGGATGGGCATGATAATAGAACTGCGCATGTGACTGGCGATCATAGACATCGCCTTCGGGGTAGTGGTTCCATTCATAGAACGTCCCCGACCCCTTGATCAGTTCACCGACGATGTTATCGCCCGTCGCCGTCAAAACGCGGTGACATTCCATAACATCGCGTCCCGCGGCCAACATCTTTTCAAGCTGATCTGTCGGAATAGACGCCAAATCGAGTTTGTCTTCAGTCATTTCTTTACCAACATCGTTGCGATCCACCCGTTATTCCTTTTGCAAAGAATAAGGCGGTTTGCGACCGATCACGCCAATAAACCCCTTTCAACAGTTAGTGATTTGATGGCGGTTTGCAACAATCGTCTCGGGCGGTCAGTGATCGCGCATCACCCGGAAACCAATCAGGATGTGCTTGAGATATTCCGGGCGGGCGTGACGGGCTGCCGGGCGACAAACCCCGCACCCGCGATCATCCCATGATCCGCCCTTAACTGTGCGATAGCCTGGCTGGGAAGACGAAGACGTCCATTCAAACACCTGCCCGACACCGTCAAGCACACCATATGGTCCGGCCTCGAACTGGCCGACCGGCATGGTATCAAACGGTCCGCTGTCGGCACTGTTCAGGCGGCTTGCATCGAAAATATTTCCCCAAGGATAGAACGTGCCATCCGGGCCGCGCGTCGCCTTTTCCCAATAAAGCTCATCGGGCAAGTGCCAGCTTTCACCCGTCTTTTCGCTCAGCCAGCGGGTATAGGCGTTGGCATCCTGCCACGACACCAGAACGACCGGATGATTGCCACGCCCGCGCGGCGGGCGACCATCGTTCCAAAGAAATGGCACGATGGTGTCATAGTTATAAATCAGCCCCTGACGTTCCCAGTCTTCCTGGCTGATCGTCGGTGCGGGATGGCCGGTCTCTTCAACGAAAACTGCATACTGGTCATTGGTTACCGGTGTTTTGCCGATATCATAACCCAAAAGATGGACGCGCCATTTATCGGCTTCGAGATCATACCAACGGTTGCGACGGCTGATATCATGGCCATAGACCTGCTCGTCAATCTGATAGGCATATTGCCGTTCGATTGAATCGGATCCCTGCCAGAACCAGCCAGACGGAATGTCGACCGTCTCGGGGATTCCATTACCTGCCGCCTCTGCGTTTCCCGCAAGGCCAACAACGCACGCAACAGCGCAGAACTTCCAGATTTCTGCGATACGATCCCCGACTATCATACAAACTTCCGTCCTGATGGGCGGTGCGGCTCACGCTTTATTCAAACGAAACCCCAACTTATGCCCCCTTTATAACTGACCCCAAGATGCTGAACTTTTGTCGCACTTTCAATCGGTTTGACAGTTTTCAACCGGCATTTCTGACATGCATTTTATCTAATGGGCTTCTAATCAATTGTAGGCAAACACCTTTTTGAACACGATGGTCTCACACAACAGTGAAACCATGTGACGCCGCTTCGGTGAAGAATTGGATCATAGTGCGCTTACCGATGGGCGATGGAACGCCCCGGATTGAACTTACCGGATCTTCAGAGAGGCACGACATGACCAAGAAATCCATGACTTTCGCACAAAAGGCACTCATCCCGGCGATGGCAATCGGCACCAGCCTTGCCATGGCAACACCGATGGCGATGGCGGCCCCGCTTCTGGCACCGACCGCCGAAGTGGCAAGTTGCGCACCGTGCAGCCCATGTGCAGCCAACCCTTGCGCAGCGAACCCCTGTGCCGCCAAAAAAGTGGTTAACCCGTGCAGCCCGTGCGCTGCTAATCCATGTGCGGCGAAAAACCCTTGTGCGGCCAATCCGTGTGCTGCCAACCCGTGTGCAGCAAAGTGATGATTTGATCCGTCCTAACGGCAACGGGGGCGATGCAGTTGCATCGCCCCCGTTTTCTATTCAGGCAAAATGCCATCAAATCCTACTCGCGAACGACCATCACCGAACAATCTGCATGGCGCACAACGCGCGCTGCGTTCGGCCCCAGAAGGTAATCCTTCAGTTCCGGGCGGTGGGATCCGATCACGATCAGGTCGCAATTGGTTTTCTTCGCGATCTGAAGGATGACCTCGTAAACCGTTCCCTGGCCCACGATGTGCTGCACCTTGATGTCTGACGGAATATGTTCAGCCACAAATTGGTGGAGACGTTCGTTATAGGCTTCAAGAACCTTGGTTTCGTAGCCCTTCGGGAAGAATTGACCAACCATCGACATTCCAACCGTGGGCACCACGGTCAGAACATGAAGGCGCGCGCCAAAGCTTTGCGCCTGCTTGATTGCAACCGGCACGGCCTTCTTCCAGGAAGACTCATGATCAAGATCTACTGTGACCAGAATATCCTTGTACATGTTCAATCTCCCAGTCAGGCCGTACCAAGCGCGTCTTCACTGCGCTTGCGTCGGCGTTGAAGAACAATGATCCCACCCAGCAACAGGAAGGCCGGGATAAAGAAGACTTCCTTGGCCGGACGATCAGCCTCGACCTTTACCGCGGTGATTTCAAAGTCGAAATCAAGCCCGGCTTTCTCGGCCGGACCAGCAAAGACCAGATCGTCGATATAGATACGACCATCTTCATTCCGGATACCGATACCGGCGTGATAAAGGCGATCCTCACCCGCGCCTGCCGGACCAAGCGGCAGCATCACAGATTTGGAGACCTCATCCCCTTCGATGCTGATGCCTTCGACATCCAGAAGGATGTTGGATTCAGGCGGCATGTTGGCGGCATCTTCGACAATGGTTGTCGCCGGCAGGTTTTCATAAGGCGGCGCAATCATATCGAGCCAGAAACCCGGCCGGAACAGGGTGAACGCGATCAACAGCAGTGCCGCACTTTCCCACAGCTTGGACCGGGCAAAGAAATACCCCTGCGTCGCTGCGGCAAAGACCAGCATGGCGATTGTCGAAACAATGATCACCATCACCACATCCAGCGGATGATCCAGACCGATCATCAGAAGTTGCGTGTTGAACAGGAAAAGGAACGGCAGAACAGCGGTGCGCATTGAATAGAAGAATGCGACGAAGCCTGTCTTCATCGGATCAGAACCCGAAACAGCAGCCGCCGCAAAGGATGCCAAACCAACAGGCGGCGTCACATCGGCCATGATGCCGAAATAGAAGACGAACAGATGAACCGCGATCAGTGGCACGCTCAGACCGTTCGCCGCCCCCAGTTCAACGATCAC
>ENA-ORCZ01000797-ORCZ01000797.1-marine-metagenome-genome-assembly--contig:-NODE-797-length-9760-cov-2.957348_pt1 | contig 9760 bp, 10 predicted proteins | sample MGYA00237785_ERZ508519 | MGnify/ENA primary metagenome ERZ508519 (study PRJEB26189, sample SAMN06268790) | marine metagenome | isolation source: Bioluminescent Bay, La Paraguera, Puerto Rico | place...
GTGCACCGGCGGGCTCGGCGTAAAGGTCCGAGAGTTTATAGAGATCATGGACGTGGCGCAGCAGAACCATGATCACCGCAGCCACTGGCAATGCCAGCAACACGCCGGTGAACCCGAACAGCTGGCCGCCAGCGAGCACGGCGAAGATCACCGCGACCGGATGCAGCCCGATGCGATCGCCTACCAGCAGCGGCGTCAGCAGCATGCCTTCGAGCATCTGCCCGACCGTGAACACGGCGGCCACTCCCAGCAGCGGATAGGGCGCCAGGCCGAACTGGAACAGCACGGCCACCACGGCCGCACCAATGCCGACAACGAATCCCATGTAGGGAACGATGCTGGCAAGCCCGGCCAACACGCCGATGAGCAGCCCCAGCTCCAGCCCCACCAGCATCAGGCCGGAAGCATAGATGACCGCCAACGCCAGCATCACCAGCAGCTGGCCACGCAGGAAAGCACCGATGACTTCATGGCATTCGCTCATCAGGCCAACGATCATCCCTTCACGCCGGCGCGGCAGCAAACTGCGCAACTTGCGCATGATCAGGTCCCAGTCACGCAGCAGGTAGAAGCTGACCACCGGGATGAGCAGCAGGTTGCCCAGCCATGCCAGCAGCGCCAGGCTGGAAGCGGTGGCCTGGCTCAGGATCACGCCGAGCACATCGGTGGTGTTGCCCAGATGAGCGCTGAATGCAGCCTTGAGCTGATCCAGGCGCCAGAAGTTTTCTTCCAGCCCGAACTGCGCCTGCGCCCAAGGCAGCGCCTGGTGCTGCAGCCAGTCGAGCGCCAGCGGAGCCAGCTGATACAACCGCATCAGCTGCTTACCCAGCATCGGCACCAGCACCAGCAACATCAACAGCATCAACAGGCTGAAGAGGGTGAACACCGCGATCACGCCCCAGGTCCGCGACAGCCCCCAGCGCTCCAGTCGATCGACCAGCGGATCACCCAGATAGGCCAGCAGGATGCCGATCAGAAACGGCGTGAGAATAGGCGTCAGCAGGTACACCAGCCAGGCACACAGCAACAGTGCCGCCAGCCAGAGCCAGCGGTTCGAATCATTCACGGACATGCTCTTTGCCTTCCTTGCACATACTTGGCGCGCCGGACACGGCGGCATCACCAGCGGAAACGCAGCACCGGGCCACTGTCGGCCGGCATGGTCGGCGCACCGACCGGCTCACTGGTGTCCCCCCGCTCTTGATTCATCGGCTGCTGCGCATCCAGCGGCGACTGATCGCCACTGACCTCCTGCAAGCGCGCCAGCGACAACTGCGCACGCAATTGTTCCGGACTGGCCTTGACGCGGTAGACCAGACGATCGCTCTCGACTCGCAGAAGCGTGCCGGCGAACGGCTCGAGCAGGCGCTCGAGTTCGGCGAAACGCGCCACGTCGGCACCCATGATCTCCAACGTGATCTCCGATGCGGCACCGGGCTCGACCACATAGCGGGGCGCGAGATACTGACTGACCGCCAGCATCACCGCATCGGCAAGCATCGCCGGATTTTCGCCCTCGGCCTTGCCGGCGCGCTGCTGGCCATCGACCCATACCTTCCACTGGGCACTGTCCCCACTCGCATGCACGGCGAGCACCACATCGGCGTCGTAGCGCTCGGACGGCTCGCCAAGCAGCTCGGGACGCGCCTCGGCCAGACTCTCAGGAGTCGCCAGCAATTGTTCCGACAGATCAGCCAGCGGCAGACGCAACGGCAGGCCTCGGTGCTGCGCGGCGCGGCGAAGGATATCGGCACTGTCCTGGCCGTCTCCGACCAGCTGCGTGCCGTCCACGCTTTCATTCAGCCACCATGCCAGCACCGTCGGGCGATTCACTCCCCACAGGGCGACACCGGCACGCCGCAGGCTGCGTTCGGTAGTAGCCGGATCGAAATCGACGACGATGTGATCGCCTTCGTAGCCATACTTGCTGATCAGCTGCTGGGGGTCGGCACGCAGCGCGGCAACCGCCTCGCGCTTGACCACCTCGGCATCACCGGTCAGGCGCAGCACCAGCGTATCGAAAGCCCGCTGCAGCGCCGCGGCGCGCTCCTCGGTCTGTTGACCGGAAACGGGTTCGCGCACTTCATATAGGGTTCGAAGCGGCTCGGCATGGCCAGGCAGAGCCACCCCGAACGCGATGCACAGGGCGAGTAAGCGGAAGATGAGGCGCATGGTCGTTCTCGCAGACCACCAGTGGCTGGCGGCGTGAAGGGGGATGTGGAGCGCTACACCTTAAACAGCCCGCCCCGAGGCGGCAACCGCCTGCCTCACAGTTGGCATGCAGGAATCACGACGCCAGCGCCGGCGACCGCCGGCGGGATGGCCGCTAAGCAGCAAGCCTGATAAAATCGCGCGCTTTCCGCAGACCGGTCCGACGCTTGTTCGAGCCCTGCAATCGGACACCAGGCAAACGCGGCGCCGAACAGGGCAAGCGTATTGCTGAGGCCGAACGCAGCGACTGACCGATCGCCACCCGCACTCCTTCCACAGGCCCGGATTCTATGAGCAAGCAACCCTCCCTCAGCTACAAGGACGCAGGCGTCGATATCGATGCAGGCGAAGCGCTGGTCGAACGCATCAAGGGCGTGGCCAAACGCACCGCACGACCTGAGGTGATGGGTGGCCTGGGCGGCTTCGGCGCCCTGTGCGAAATCCCGGCGGGCTACAAGCAGCCGGTGCTGGTATCCGGCACCGACGGCGTCGGCACCAAGCTGCGTCTGGCGCTGAACCTGAACAAGCACGACAGCATCGGCCAGGATCTGGTCGCCATGTGCGTCAATGATCTGGTTGTCTGTGGCGCCGAGCCGCTGTTCTTCCTCGACTACTACGCCACCGGCAAGCTCAACGTCGACGTGGCCGCCACCGTGGTCACCGGCATCGGCGCCGGTTGCGAACTGGCCGGCTGCTCCCTGGTGGGTGGCGAAACCGCCGAGATGCCGGGCATGTACGAAGGCGAAGACTACGATCTGGCCGGCTTCTGCGTCGGCGTGGTGGAAAAGAGCGAGATCATCGACGGTACCAAGGTGCAGACCGGCGATGCACTGATTGCCCTGCCCTCTTCCGGCCCGCACTCCAACGGCTACTCGCTGATCCGCAAGATCATCGAGGTGGCCGGTGCCGACATCGAGAACATCCAGCTCGACGGCAGGCCGCTCACTGAGCTGCTAATGGCGCCGACCCGCATCTATGTTAAACCGCTGCTCAAGCTGATCAAGGACACCGGCGCGGTCAAGGCCATGGCCCACATCACCGGTGGCGGCCTGCTCGACAACATCCCACGTGTGCTGCCCGAAGGCGCCCAGGCGGTGATCGACGTTGCCAGCTGGTCCCGCCCGGCGGTGTTCGACTGGCTGCAGGAGAAAGGCAACGTCGACGAACACGAGATGCACCGCGTGCTCAACTGCGGCGTCGGCATGGTCATCTGCGTCGCCCAGGATCAGGTCGAATCCGCCCTGGCCAACCTGCGAGCATCCGGTGAAGCGCCTTGGGTCATCGGCCGGATCGACGCTGCAGCGCAAGGTGCGGAGCGCGTCGTGCTGAACAACCTGAAACAGCACTGATGGCTGCAACCTGCAATGTGGTGGTGCTGATCTCCGGCTCCGGCAGCAACCTGCAGGCGCTGATCGATAGCCAGGCTGAGGGGAATCCGGCACGCATTTGCGCGGTGATCGCCAACCGCGCCGACGCCTTCGGCCTGATCCGCGCCCAGGGCGCGGGCATCCCCACCACCGTACTGGATCACAAGGCGTTCGACGGCCGGGAGGCCTTCGATGCCGCGCTGATGCAGGCCATCGATGCCTATATGCCCGATCTGGTAGTACTGGCTGGCTTCATGCGTATCCTGACGCCCGGTTTCGTGCGTCACTACCAGGGCCGGCTGCTGAACATCCACCCTTCCCTGCTGCCGAAGTACAAGGGGCTCGATACCCATCGACGCGCCCTCGACGCGGGAGATGCGGAGCACGGCTGCAGCGTCCACTTCGTTACCGAGGAGCTAGACGGTGGGCCGGTGGCGATCCAGGCGAGCCTGCCTGTTCAGCCAGGCGAGAGCATCGACGGGCTGACCCAACGGGTGCATGTCGCCGAACACCAGATCTACCCGCTGGCGGTGCGCTGGTTCGCCGAGGGGCGCTTGCGCCTCGCCGAACAAGGCGCGATGCTGGACGGCGCCATCCTGCCGGCTTCCGGCTATCAGATCAGAATCTAGGAGACACCATGCGTCGCGCCTTGCTGCTCGCTCTTGCCGTACTGGCCCTTCCGGTCCAGGCCCTGGAGCTCAAGCCCTTCTCCGCCAGCTATACCGCCGACTGGAAACAAGTGCCGATGAGCGGCACCGCCCAGCGCAATCTGGAGCAACTTGACGACGGCAGCTGGCGCCTGGATTTCGAGGCCTCGATGCTGGTCGCCAGCTTCAACGAGCGCAGCACCTTTCGCACCGAGGGCGATACGTTTCTGCCGCAGAGCTATCGACTCAAGCGCAGCGGGCTGGGCAAGGGCAAGCGCGTGGAACACCGCTTCGACTGGGCCAACAAGCAGGTCGAGGGCAGTGACCGCGGTGACCCGGTGAAATTGCCGCTGCATCGCGGCCTGCTGGACAAGTCCACCTACCAGCTGGCGTTGCAACATGAAGTGGCCGCCGGCAAGCAGAGCATGAGCTACCAGGTAGTCGACGGCGACGAGATCGAAACCTACGACTTCCGTGTACTCGGCGAGGAAAAGGTCAGCACCAAGGCCGGCCAGGTCGATGCGATCAAGGTCGAGCGCGTGCGTGACCCGACCCAGAGTAAGCGCGAAACCATCCTCTGGTTCGCCAAGGACTGGGACTACCTGCTGGTCCGCCTGCATCAGGTAGAGAAGGACGGCAAGGAATACCAGATCATGCTCGAAGAGGGCAGCGTTGGCGGCAAGGCCGTCAAAGGCAACTGATCCATCGCGGCGGCCATCGATGCCGCCGCACCTCCCCTAGCTGCGAGTTCACCGATGGCCCTTTCACGTTCCCTGCTGATCGCGCTGCTGCTGTCGCTGGCTGGCTGCCAAACCTTCTTTGCTGACCGGGCCCCTTCGCGAGTGGCGACCGAGCGCCTGCAGGGCGAGGTACGACTGGTAGACGGCCAGTTGCAGTTCCAGACCTGCCAGGGACAGCGGACACTGACGCTGCTGGAGCAGAACAGCGGACTGGCGGAAGATGCCCAGGCGCTGATGGCCGGCCAGCCGGGCCACCTGTTCGCCGACCTGCGCGGCACACTCCACCAGTCCAGGCCGGACGAAGTCGGGCAGTTTGCGCTGACCCGCGTCTACCGCCTGCAGCGCGAAGGCCACGGCTGCGGTGAGGAAAACTTCGAGCACCTGATCCTGCGTGCCAGTGGCCACGAGCCGGACTGGACCGTCAGCGTGACCGCACGTGGCATGCTGCTCACCCGTCCCGGACAGCCACCGATTGCTCTGCCTTATCTGGAAGAGCAACTGCCCGGCGGCCAACTCAGCCTCACCAGCGAAGCCAACGCGCAGCGGCTGGATCTCTGGGTTGCGCCGCAGCGCTGTATCAATAGTGCCAGCGGAGCTGTCAGCCACCTCAGCGCCGAGCTTCGCCTGGACGGCCAGACCCTGCGCGGCTGCGCCTATTACGGCGGCGGTCGCGACGACTGAAATCACGAATGCGGGGCGTTCGCCGCGCTCATCCTGAAAGAACAGCACTCATGAACAACGCCCTGAATCTGCTGCATCCCTACCCCTTCGAGAAACTGCGTGCCCTGCTTGCTGGCGTCCAGCCACCTGCGGACAAACGTGCCATCGCGCTGTCAATCGGCGAGCCCAAGCACCGTTCACCGGATTTCGTAGCCCAGACACTTGCGGACAACCTCGATCAGCTGGCGGTCTATCCGACCACCCTCGGCATCCCTGCGCTGCGCGAAGCCATCGCGCGCTGGTGCGAGGGGCGTTTCGGCCTGGCTGCCGAAGCGCTGGACCCGGCGCGCCACGTGCTGCCGGTGAACGGGACGCGCGAAGCACTGTTCGCCTTCACCCAGGCGGTGGTCGATCGCGATGCCGATGGACTGGTGGTCAGCCCCAACCCGTTCTACCAGATCTACGAAGGCGCGGCACTGCTGGCCGGGGCGACGCCACACTACCTGCCGTGCCTCGAGCAGAACGGCTTCAACCCCGATTTCGATGCCGTGCCGGCAGAAATCTGGCAGCGGTGCCAGATTCTCTTTCTCTGCTCGCCGGGCAATCCGACCGGTGCGCTGGTGCCGCTGGAAACCCTGAAGAAGCTGATCGCCCTGGCCGACGAGCATGACTTCGTCATTGCCGCCGACGAGTGCTACAGCGAGCTGTACTTCGACGAAGCCAACCCACCGGCCGGCCTGCTCAGCGCATGCGCCGCGCTGGGCCGCGACGACTACAAGCGCTGCGTGGTCTTCCACAGCCTGTCCAAGCGCTCGAATCTGCCCGGACTGCGCTCGGGTTTCGTCGCCGGTGATGCCGAGATTCTCAAGGCGTTCCTGCTCTACCGCACCTATCACGGCTGCGCCATGCCGGTGCAGACCCAGCTCGCAAGCATCGCCGCCTGGAACGACGAGATACATGTGTGCGCCAATCGCGAGCTGTATCGGGCCAAGTTCGACGCCGTGCTGGACATCCTCGCGCCGGTGCTGGACGTGCAACGTCCGGATGGCGGCTTCTACCTCTGGCCGCGCACACCGATCGACGATCAACAGTTCACTCGCGAACTGTTCGCACGTGAGCACGTCACCGTGGTGCCCGGCTCCTACCTGTCCCGTGAAGTGAACGGCGCCTCCCCGGGCGCGAACCGGGTGCGCATGGCGCTGGTGGCGCCACTTGCCGAATGCATCGAGGCCGCCCAGCGCATCCGCCACTACATCGAAACGCTCTGACAGCGCACCGGGCGGTCCGGCCGCCCGGCTTCGCGACTTTCAAGCCACGCCAGGCGGGATCATATCCTTGCCGTAGTCGCGCAGTTTTTCCAGATTTTCCGGCTTCATGTGCTCGGGAATATCCGCCTTCGGATGCTCCTCATGCAGGTCAGCGTCCGCTGGCTCGCGCGCATGCTCGGTACGCTCGTCGTGATCATTCATACAACGCCTCCTGTTCAGATTGCGTGTTCTTCCCAGATCAGCTGACCCTCGTCGCTGACCTCTATAACCTTAGTCAAGGCGGCCTCGGCGATGGCGTCCGCTTCCGATGCCAGGTCGTAGCGACGACCGTCGGCGACCTTGAATACATGCACGTCTTCATCGCTGTCGCGCCGTTTGATGGCGATCACTGCCTCGAATGCATCCTCGGCAGGCACGGCCGAAGAAATCGCCTCGAACTTCTCGAAATGCTTGCGTGCCATTATTTGTCACCTCACCGTTGCGATTGTCATCAATGGACAACAGCACCCGCGTAAAAGGTCGAGAGCGCCGGCTGAACGACGTTGCCGCGGCAGGCTCGAACCTTTACGCGCAATCCGGAGGGCTGCCCAAGTGGAAATGACCGAACACTACGCGAACATTGAACCGAGCCGCGCCGAGGTGGACGCGCTGGAAGGCCCCGTGCTGCTGGAATTCGGCACAGCCTGGTGTGGCCACTGCCGCGCCGCCCAGCCGCTGATTGGCAAGGCGCTGACCGACCGCTCGGGCATCCGCCATCTGAAGATAGAAGACGGCCCGGGCCGACCGCTCGGACGCTCATTCCGGGTCAAGTTGTGGCCTACGCTGATTCTGCTGGACAGAGGCCAGGAGCTGGGGCGCGTGGTGCGGCCTCAGGATGTGCAGGCGATCCAGCATGCCCTGGGCGCAACGGGACGAGACTGAGCTACGAACACCCAGGCGCCGCCCCGAGGACGTTGCGGGCAACAACGCCACGCTCCGCCTCCATCGGCAGACGAGGCGTGGCATAATCCGCCGTCCAGTTTTGCAGGAGTCTTGGAGAGTTGCCCTATGTCCGAAGCTGATCAGCGGTTGCGCCTATACGGAATCAAAGCCTGTGACACCATGAAAAAGGCCCGTACCTGGCTCGACGAACATGGGCAGAACTACGAGTTCCACGACTACAAGAGCGCCGGCATCGACCGCGCCCATCTGGAAGCCTGGTGCAACGAACACGGCTGGCAGACCGTTCTCAACCGTGCCGGCACCACCTTCCGCAAGCTGGACGACGCCGCCAAGGCCGATCTTGACCAGGCCCGGGCCATCGAGCTGATGTTGGCCCAACCGTCGATGATCAAGCGCCCGGTACTCGACCTGGGCGATAGAACGCTGATCGGCTTCAAGCCCGATCTTTACGCTGCCGCACTGGCAGCGCCGAACTGACAGCAGCCCCGCCTCAAGGCGCGGCCATCGAAAAAGGATAATCCCATGTCTGCAACGCTCTTCAGCCTAGCCTTTGGCGTCGGCACCCAGAACCGCCAGGGTGACTGGCTGGAAGTCTTCTACGCGCAGCCCCTGCTGCAACCGGCCGGCGAACTGGTCGCCGCCATCGCCCCGCTGCTCGGCTACGCCGGTGGCAATCAGGCGATCGCCATCACCACCACCCAGGCGGCGCAACTGGCCGACGCGCTCAAGCCGCTGGACTCCGCCCAGCATGCGCTGCTGACCCGCCTGGCCGAAAGCCAGCGCCCGCTGGTCGTCACCCTGCTCGCCGAAGACGCCGCTCTGAGCTCCACGCCCGAGGCCTATCTCAAGCTGCATCTGATCTCCCATCGCCTGGTCAAGCCGCACGGCCTGAACCTGACCGGCATCTTCCCGCTGCTGCCCAACGTCGCCTGGACCAACCAGGGCGCCGTCGATCTCGGGGAGCTGGCCGAGCGCCAGCTGGAAGCGCGCCTGAAGGGCGAGCTGCTGGAAGTCTTCTCGGTGGACAAGTTCCCGAAGATGACCGACTACGTGGTGCCGGCCGGCGTGCGCATCGCCGATACCGCGCGCGTGCGCCTCGGCGCCTATGTGGGTGAAGGCACCACGGTGATGCACGAAGGCCGTCTCCGCCAGACAGGCGTAGGCGATACCGCGGGGTAAGCCAATATCCTTCATGCGAACGTTTCCGGGTAGCTGGATTTCCCCGGATTCGATTACCAGCACATCTGGCCGCTTGGCCACATCCTCCGCCGGGATATCCAATGGCCGGGCCACATCGGTGATCACACAGCCTGGCTTAACCTGCATGATGTCCAGGATGCGTTTACCGGCCCCGGACGTAGCGGTGACCACCATATCCATTTCTGAAAGATCCCGATCCGTGGTGGCAGAGACGTGAACGATGGCCCCAGGAGTTTCCAGTTCGATACTTTCCTTCAGCGCCAGCAACTTGGCTGCCTCCGGGGCCACCATGTAGATTTCATCCACGGCTTTTGCCAGCAGGCGCGCGCACACGGAACCAATGGCGCCTGTGGCCCCGACCACCATCGCCTTACCCGCCATTTTGCCGCTCTTGCCAATACTCACGCGGCCGACTTTTTTGGCGGCGTCGTGGGCGGCCCAGAGCGCGCCGGAGGCACTGTAGCTGTTACCCGTGGTGATTGGTAACGGTGCTCGTTTGGCCACGGTGATGCCGGCGTCACCCACCACTTTGGTGAAGGCACCCAGTCCCATAATCTGGGCCCCGAGTTTTTTAGCCAGTTTTGCCGCCGCCAACAACCGGCTGTAGGTAAACTCCGGGCCGTGGGCCATGATTTCCCTGGGGGTGCCACCTACGGTGATGAGCCACCCCTCCGCTTCGTCTCCGGTGGGGGATGTGATGCCGCTTACCTTGGAGTAAATGAAAG
>ENA-ORCZ01000798-ORCZ01000798.1-marine-metagenome-genome-assembly--contig:-NODE-798-length-9751-cov-3.065847_pt1 | contig 9751 bp, 6 predicted proteins | sample MGYA00237785_ERZ508519 | MGnify/ENA primary metagenome ERZ508519 (study PRJEB26189, sample SAMN06268790) | marine metagenome | isolation source: Bioluminescent Bay, La Paraguera, Puerto Rico | place...
CCCGCCGCGGCACCGCCGGCGATCGCCGCCTCGGTCGCGTACTGGCCGGCGGCGGCACCGGCCAGCGTGATCGGCTCGCGGCCCGTGTCCTCGGCCAGGAAGGCCGACATCGCCGTGTTCCAGACCGGCCGGATGCCCCTGTGAGAAGCGAGGTTGATCACCGGCGTCCAGCCACCCGAAACGCAGACCAGGTCGCAGCGGAGGCGGTCCTCGGCCAGATCGCGGCGCAGCGCCAAGAGATCACGGGCAGGCTGGGTGACATCGACATAGATCGGATCGAGCTGCTGAATGGTCGCCAGCTCCTGCGCCTGGCCATTGCTGACCAGCGCACCCTCGGTGACGGCGGAACGGCCGATGCGGCCGGAGATGGGCGCCAGCACCTTGGTGTAGCGCAGGTCGATGCGCGCGCGCTCCAGCTCCGCTTCGGCTTGCAGGCTGGCTGCGCGGGCCTCGTCATAGGCCTGCTTGCTGACAGCCTGATCCTTGACCAGCTCGGCATAGCGGTCAGCCAGCGACTTGCTGGAAGCCAGGCTGGCCTGAGCGCTTTTCAGGGTAGCTTCATAGACTGAGGCATCGATCTGGTACAGCTGCTGCCCGGCCTTGACGTCACTGCCTTCGGTGAACAGACGCTTCTGGATGATGCCATTGACCTGGGGCCGTACTTCGGCAATGCGGTAGGCGCGTGTGCGGCCAGGCAGATCGGTGGTCACGGCGAACGGTTCCGTCTGCACGGTGACGATGCCTACCTTGGGCTTCTGCTGCGCCGGTGGCGCGGCTTCCTCCTGGCATCCGGCCAGGAAAACAGCCACGGCGAGAATGGACATCAGGGCAGCACTGGCTGACTTGATCGACATGGATAGACCTCTTGAAAACCGGCAGGCGGGAATGAGCAAAGCACGCCGCAGATGCGGATAGCAGAATGGACCGGAATATACTTACATCCATCACTGTCTGTAAACCGCCAAAACCTCCCGCTGACCCGGTTAAATGTTGCGAAACGTGCATTCCAGACATTGCGGTGCGTCCTGTCCAGTCAGCGGCGAGCGACCTTCGCAAAGCAGAACGCCGGCGTGGTGCCGGCGTTCGTCAACCCGAAACAGGGCTTACTTGCGCACACCTTCGACGGAGATGATCAGGTCGACCGTCTGCGAGGCCGGGCCGAGATCCATCTTGATGTCGAAGTCCTTGAGGGTAAGCGTTGTGCTGCCTTCGAAGCCGGCACGATAGCCACCCCACGGATCCTTGCCTTCGCCAATGAACCTGGCGGCGATCACCACCGGCTTGGTCACGCCGTTGAGGGTCAGGTTGCCGGTGATGTCAGCGGTGCCCTCGCCGGTGGACTTCACCGACGTCGACTCGAAGGTGGCCGTCGGGTGCTTGGCGACATTGAGGAAGTCATCGCTGCGCAGATGCTTGTCACGCTCGGCATGATTGGTGTCGACGCTGGCGGTCTTCAGCGTGACGTTGACCTTGCTCTCCTCCGGCTTGGCCGCATCGAAGCTGAAGTCGCCGTCGAAATCGTTGAAGGTGCCCCACAGCCAGCTGTAACCGAGGTGGCTGATTTTGAAGTTGACGAAGGCGTGCTGGCCTTCCTTGTCGATGGCGTAATCGGCCGCGAATGCCTGGCCGCCGACCAGTGCGGAGCCAAGGATCAGTGCCGCGAGGGTTTTCTTGAGCATCAGTGATTCTCCTGTCTTTGATGATTAATCGGCATTGAAACCGAGCATGCGCCTGAGCGTCGCATCGCGGTCGATGAAATGGTGCTTGAGCGCGGCCAGGGCATGTACGACGGCAAAGATCACCAGCGCCCAGGCGGCATACTCGTGAACCAGCCCGGCGCGATCGGCCTGGTCCGGAATGGAGGTGATGAGCGCCGGCACGTCGAACAGGCCGAACACACCGATTGGCCGGCCGTCGGCAGTGGAAATCAGGTAGCCGGAGATCATGACGACGAACAGGCCGAGGTAGAGCAGCCCATGCCCAAGCTTGGCGGCCCTCTGAGTTAGCCGGCCCTGGCTTGCCAACGGCCCCGGTGCCGGACTGATGAAGCGCCAGAGCACCCGCAGCAGCATGATCAGAAACAACACGATGCCAATGCTCTTGTGCAGGTCCGGCGCGGTGCGGTACCAGCTGCTGTAGTAGTTAAGCCCGACCATCCAGAAGCCCAGGGCGAATAATCCGAAGACCGCGACGGCCACCAGCCAGTGCAACGCGATACTGGCCAGCCCGTAGTGCGTGGAAGAGTTGCGCCAGCGCATCGAATCCATCCTTCAATTTCGAGGGTTAGAAGCCTAGCCGGTTACCTATCGGAATAGAGCGCATTTTTTCGCTTTGAAACATCGAGTAAATCGATAACTGATCGCATCGAGTGTCACTTGCAAGTTCTGCTAGGCTTCGCGACTCACTGCGGAGGACCAACCATGAGCCTGAACGACAGCTGGATGCAACGCGACCTCGCCGTGCTCTGGCATCCCTGCACCCAGATGAAGGACCACGAGCAGTTACCGCTGATCCCCATCCGCCGCGGCGACGGCGTGTGGCTGGAGGATTTCGACGGCAAGCGTTACCTGGACGCGGTGAGTTCCTGGTGGGTCAACGTGTTCGGCCATGCCAACCCGCGCATCAACCAACGCATCAAGGATCAGGTCGACCAGCTCGAGCACGTGATGCTCGCCGGCTTCAGCCACCAGCCGGTGGTGGAACTGTCGGAGCGGCTGGTCGCCTTGACGCCGGCCGGGCTGGAGCGCGTGTTCTACACCGACAACGGCTCCACCGGCATCGAGGTGGCGCTGAAGATGAGCTTCCACTACTGGCGCAACAGTGGCCGCGAGCGCAAACAGCGCTTCGTCACGCTGACCAACAGCTATCACGGCGAAACCGTTGCCGCCATGTCGGTGGGCGACGTCGCGCTCTTCACCGACACTTACAAGCCACTGCTGCTGGACACCTTCAAGGTGCCGAGCCCGGACTGCTACCTGCGACCCGAGGGCGTGAGCTGGGAAGAGCATTCGCGGCAGATGTTCGCGCACATGGAGCAGACCCTGGCCGAGCATCACCAGGACATCGCCGCGGTCATCGTCGAACCGCTGATCCAAGGCGCCGGCGGCATGCGCATGTATCACCCGGTCTACCTCAAGCTGCTGCGCGAAGCCTGCGACCGCTACGAGGTGCACCTCATCCATGACGAGATCGCCGTCGGCTTCGGTCGCACCGGCACCATGTTCGCCTGCGAGCAGGCCGGCATCACACCGGATTTCCTCTGTCTGTCCAAGGCGCTGACCGGCGGCTACCTGCCAATGGCCGCGGTGCTCACCACAGACAAGCTGTACCAGGCGTTCTACGACGACTACTCGACCCTGCGCGCCTTCCTCCATTCGCACACCTACACCGGCAACCCGCTGGCCTGCGCCGCCGCGCTGGCGACGCTGGACATTTTTGCCGAGGACAATGTCATCGAAGCGAACAGGGCCCTGGCCACGCGCATGGCCAGCGCCACCGCACACCTGGCCGATCACCCGCATGTGGCCGAGGTGCGCCAGACCGGCATGGCACTGGCCATTGAAATGGTGCAGGACAAGGCCACTCGCGTGGCCTATCCGTGGCAGGAGCGTCGCGGCCTCAAGGTCTATGAGCACGCACTGCAGCGCGGCGCCCTGCTGCGGCCGCTCGGTAGCGTGGTGTATTTCCTGCCGCCGTATTGCATTACTGAAGAACAGATCGATTTTCTCGCCACCGTGGCCAGCGAGGGTATCGACATCGCCACGCGCGACAGTGCGCAGGTTTCGGTGCCGGCGGGGCCGTATCCGGATTTCCGCGATCCGGGCTGAAGTCACGCAAGTGTGCGGCGGTCTGCTGACCGGACCGCCGATGCTTTAGACTTGCAGCCTCATCCACCTCGCCCTGCCGTTGCCCTATGCGCCTATCCCGCTTCTTCGTCGACGCCCCCCTTTCCCTCGGCCAGCATGCACTCCCCGAGGCGGCGGCCCACTACATCGGGCGAGTCCTGCGCCTGTCGGCCGGCAGCGCGGTGCAGCTGTTTGATGGCAGCGGCCAGGAGTATCGCGGTGAGCTGACGGAGGTCGGCAAGAAGCGCGTTAGCGTCGAATTGCACGAACGCCTGGCAGGAATGACGGAATCACCGCTGCAGATACACCTCGGGCAGGGCCTGTCGCGCGGCGAGCGCATGGACTGGGCGATCCAGAAGGCCACCGAGCTAGGCGTCAGCGAGATCACGCCGCTGATCAGCGAGCGGTGTGAAGTGCGCCTCAACGATGAGCGGGCCGACAAGCGCCTGGCTCACTGGCGGCAGATCGCCATCAGCGCCTGCGAGCAGTGTGGCCGTTCGGTCCTGCCGATCATCCATTCACCGGTTGCGATGCGCGACTGGCTGGCCGTCGAGGCCGACCTCAAGCTCGTGCTGCACCCGGTGGCCGAGCCGCTGGCGAGCCATGCCAAGCCGCAAAGCCTGGCGTTTCTGATCGGTCCGGAGGGTGGCCTGAGCCAGAGCGAAGTCGAACAGGCTGCCGGGCAGCGCTTTCTTCCGGCGCGGCTGGGGCCGCGGGTTCTGCGCACCGAAACGGCGCCGGTGGTGGCGCTGAGCGTGGCGCAGCAGCTATGGGGAGACTTCTAGCACCCAGGCGTGCTCAGATCAGCCCGGCATCCGCCAGCTGCTGCTCCAGGCCGACCAGATCGGGAATGCGCGCCTGCATATCGCCCAGGTCGACAGCGTCCAGCTCCAGCGGAGCAAGCGCCGCATCCGCTCGAGCCAGACTGGTATCCACCTTTATCGAATGCGGAATACCCTGCACCAGCAATGCGATGAACTTGACGTGTTCGCGCCCACCCACCGCGTTGAGCACAGCTACCCGGGCAGTCTGGCCAACCGCTGGCGGCTGGCCGGTAGACGCTGCCTCGAACGACAGCAGCGGCAGGCTCAGGTCGCGCCACTGCACCTGACCGAGAAACCAGGCCGGCATGCCCTCGGCAGCCTGCGGCGCGCGGTACGGAATCAGCTCGGCCACCGCGACGTTGGGTACCAGCAACATGCGGTCGGCAAGCGGCATCAGCAGCCCGGTGAGGCTTTCCGCGTCCTGAGAAACGACCATCTGACTCATGAGTTATTCCGTAGTAAAGACGTGGTGGTCGTACCGACCTGATTCACCAAATGATTGACCAGCGCCTGGGCCAATTCGCGAGGATCGCCACTGTAGGAGCTGTAGCCACCCTCGCGAAGATTGTCCGGCATGCTCGAGCAGGCGCAGGAGTCGGCCCGCTGCGTCCAGACCCTGGCGCCCTGGCGCAGGACATAGGCGGCGGCCGCGCTGCCGTCGCTGCCCATGCCACTGAAGGCGATGACGCCGCAACGTTCGCCGAATTGCTGCGCCAGGTTCAGCATCATCTGATCGATCGACGGGCTATACGGCTCCGGCCAGCAGCGACCGGTCAGCCGCGTGCGGCCGTCGGCCTCGAACCCCAGCTCCTCGCCGATCGGCGCGATGATCACTTCGCCGCAGCGAACCCGCTCGCCCGGACGGACCTGGCGCACCTGCCACTGGCTGTGCCGGCCCACGGCCTGGGACAGCGCCGATTCGAAGCTGGCTTCGATGTGCTGGGCATAGATGAAACCCACCGGCAGCCCGCCCGGCAAAGCGTCGAGAAACGCCTTCACTGCCTCAGGCCCACCAAGCGAGGCAGCCAGCAACCAGACCTGAGCTGCTGGCTCGCCTACATGCAGCGCCGAATCGGCGAGCACCGCCGGCAGCGTCAGTCGCTCGAGCCCCTGCCCGTCGCCCTGCAACACATCCAGGCGTGGTCCCACTGCATGCGACGGATCCCCCACCAGGCGCTTGAGCTTGCTGAACAGGCTGCGCTCCCAGCGCGGGTAGAACTCGGAGTGCCGTTCCGGTGCATGCCCTTCGCCGAACAGCACGCGCGTGGTTTCTCGCTCCAGGAGCGCATCCACCAGCGGCGAATCCTCGGTCTGCGCCAGGTCTACCAGCCAAAGATCGGCCTCGGTACCGTCCAGGTCAGACGGCTCCAGGCGTGCCGGGTCGTTGTTCAGCACCACCTGATAGCCACTGCCGGTCAGCGCCTGCTGCAGCACGTGGCGCTGCAGCGAGGTGTCGGCTAGTACCGCTATGCGTGCAGAGAGAACGTCAGACATCGGCGTGAACCAGGCGCTGAATGGCTTCGAGCAGGACAGACTCCTGATACGGCTTACCCAGATATTCGTTGACCCCGATGCCGAGCGCCCGATCGCGGTGTTTTTCGCCTGTACGCGAGGTGATCATGATGATCGGCAGGTCCTTCAGACGCTCGTCGTGACGCACCAGCGTGGCCACCTCGAAACCGTCCATGCGCGGCATTTCGATATCGAGCAGCATGATGTCCGGCTTGCGCTCCTGCAGCTGGGTGATGGCGTCCACCCCGTCCTTGGCGGTCAGCACGTTCATGCCGTTGCGCTCCAGCAGACGGCTGGTCACCTTGCGCACGGTGACCGAGTCGTCGACGACCATGACCAGGGTTGGCCGCTCGCTCTCCGTCTCGATGGACTCCTGCGGCTGCTCGAGCAGGCGAGGCTGATGCAGTTGAGTGAGCTGGTGGGCATGCAGCACGCGAATGGTAGCCAGCAGGTCGAGAATCACCACCACGCGGCCGTCCCCAAGGATGGTCGCGCCGGAGATGCCATGTACACCAGCAAACTGCGGGCCGAGGCTCTTCACCACGATCTCGCGGGAGCCGGCCAGGCTGTCGACCTGCACCGCGACGCTGTGCTCTTTCGAGCGCACCAGGATCACCGGCAGCGGCAGACTCTGTCCGACCAGCTTCGGCTTCTGCCCGTTGTTCAGCAGATCTCCGAGGTAGCGCAGTTCGTACGCCTGCCCGGCGTACTCGAAACGCGGTGCATCCGGCTGGTAGTAGGCCTCCAGCTCGTAAGGCGAGACCCGTACGATACCCTCAATGGTATTCAGCGGAATCGCATAGAGATCCTCACCCGAATAGACCATCAGTGCCCGGTTGACCGACACCGTGAATGGCAGGCGAATCAGGAAGCGTGTGCCCTGACCGAGGGTCGATTCGATGCTCATGGAGCCGCCGAGCTGCTTGACCTCCGAGTGCACCACGTCCATGCCGACGCCGCGGCCGGAGATCTGCGTGACCCGCTCGGCGGTGGAGAAGCCGGCTTCGAGAATGAACTGCAGAATCTCATGCTCGGACAGATCGCTACCAGTGGACATCAGGCCGCGCTCGATCGCCTTGCGCCGCACCGCCTCCAGGTTGATTCCGCCACCGTCATCCGCCAGGGTCAGCAGGATATCGCCACCTTCACGCGCCAGGTCCAGACGGATCGTGCCCTGCTCGGGCTTGCCGGCGGCCCGGCGCCGCTCGACGGACTCGATGCCGTGGTCGACGGCGTTGCGAAGCATGTGTTCGAGAGGCGCGACGATGCGCTCAAGAACGCTACGATCCATCTCCCCGGTGGCATTGCCGACCATGAACTCGACCTGTTTTCCGAGCTCGCCAGCGACCTGCCGAACGATCCGGCGCAGACGCGGCACCAGGCGCTCGAAGGGCACCATGCGGGTGCGCATGAGGCCCTCCTGAAGCTCGGTATTGACCCGCGCCTGCTGCAGCAGCAGCGTTTCAGCGTCTCGGTTGCGCGCCGCCAGGGTTTCCTTCAGGTCGAGCAAGTCGGAGGCCGACTCAAACAGCGCACGGGAAAGCTGCTGCAGCTGCGAATGGCGGTCCATCTCCAGCGGATCGAAATCGTCATAGCCAGCACGCTCGGCTTCGGCCTGATAGCGGCTGAGAATCTGCGCCTGGGTTTCAGTGTCCAGACGGCGAAGTTGGTCGCGGACACGCTCGATGGTCGCTTCCATCTCGCCAAGCGTGAACCCGACGTCGCTGACCTGCTGCTCCACCCGGCCACGGAAGATCGAGGTTTCCCCGGCCAGATTGACCAGCCCTTCCAGCAACTCCGCCGGTACCTTCACCAGCTCCTGTGGTGCGCGCCGTGCGGCAGCTTCCTGAGCCGCCTGCTGCGCGCGACGAATGAACGGCAGCACCTTCGCCGGAGCGGGGTTTGCAGCCGGCTGGACGCTGGCAGCGACAATCGGCTGTAGCAATGCCGCCGGCTGGCCGAGCGGTTGATCAACCTCGACCGGCTCCTCCTGTGGTTGCTCGGCGCCATCGTCCGCTAGGCCGGCGCGCAGCTGCTCGACATCCCTCAGCAGTGCGTCATATCCCTGTTGTACATCGAGAAACAGGCTGTCCGGCCAGGGCGCCCCCGACTGCTGAGCCTCGCTCAGGCGCTGTTCCAGATCGTGCGCCAGGTTGCCCAGCGCACCCTGCCCGGCAAGGCGCGCACCGCCCTTGAGGGTATGCAGTACGCGAAGAATGTCCGCCAGCGGTGCAGCATCGTCGCGACACGCATCCCAGCGACCAAGGGCCGCCTCCATGTCCTCAAGCAGATCATCGGCCTCCTCGACGAAAATATCGAGAATTTCGGCCTCAGCAGTCTGTGGAGCATCGTCTTGCGCGGCCTTCAGCGACACGCTGCTGGGCATACTCAGCTGTTCGGCGGGGCTGTCGCGAAAAGCCTTGATGGTTTCGATCAACCCATCGCCTTTCGGCAACGGTTGGTGAGCACGCACGGCCTCGAGCATCTCGGCCAGTCGGTCCTGACAGGCTTGCAGCAGCCCGAACAGCTCGGGGCTGGCCCGATAGCGGCCGGCACAAAGCCCCTCGTACAGGTATTCAAGTTCGTGCGCCAGGTCGCCGACCTCACCGATATCGGCCATCCGCGCACCGCCCTTGAGGGTGTGCAGGTCACGCTGTAGCGCTTCGAGCTCGAAACTGTTGTCGACATCGGTCATCCAGCGCTGCAGGCCACCAGCAGCACTCTCCAGCAGGTCGAAGCCTTCCTCCAGGAAAATCTCGACCAGCTCCGGATCGCGCTCATTGGCCGGCGTGCTTGCCTCGGTCGCCGCCGGGTCGATAGGGGCAGAACGATCATCAGTTTCAGGCTGGTCCAGCTCGACCTCCTCGACGAACGCCAACGGATCCGGCATCGGTTCCGTGCTAGCTGCATCCTCATCGCTCTGCTCTACCGTAAGCTCATCGAGCTCCGGCAATGGCAGCTCCGCAGTATCGGAAAGCTCGCCCTGCTCCGGCAGGGCGGACAGCTCATCGGTTGCGCTCGGGCATACGTCGGGACCGCGATCGAGATCGCCGTTGTCAGGCCGAGCCTCGGATGTCATTTCCTCGACGGGAAAGCTGCCTCCCTGGCGAAAACCCCGCATCGCATCAATTAGCGCCTCGGCACCGCTCATTGGCTGCTGGCGCTGCAGCTGCTCGAGCTGCAGCGCCAGATGGTCGTGACTGCGCTGGAGCAGCGCGGCCAGCTCGGCCGAATGGACGTAACGTCCATCGGATAGCCCTTCGTAAAGCGACTCGAGCTCGTGCGCCAGATCACCAATCGGGCGAATGGCCGCCATCCGGGCGCCACCCTTGAGGGTATGCAAATCGCGCAGCAGCGCCGACAGCGCCATCTGGTTGGACGGATCGGCAAGCCAGCGATCCAGCGCCTGCCCAGCGCTTTCCATCAGGTCCACAGCCTCGTCGAGGAAGATGTCCACCATCTCCGGATCGAAATCTTCCTGCGCTTGTGGCTGCGTCGAATCATCTGCAGGCCAAGCTTCGGCTTCGGCTTCGGCTTCGGCTTCGGCTTCGGCTTCGGCTTCGGCTTCGG
>ENA-ORCZ01000799-ORCZ01000799.1-marine-metagenome-genome-assembly--contig:-NODE-799-length-9751-cov-2.301840_pt1 | contig 9751 bp, 6 predicted proteins | sample MGYA00237785_ERZ508519 | MGnify/ENA primary metagenome ERZ508519 (study PRJEB26189, sample SAMN06268790) | marine metagenome | isolation source: Bioluminescent Bay, La Paraguera, Puerto Rico | place...
GGCATGCAGGATGGACTCGTCGATACCGGCATCGGGGGTGGCGGGCAGGACCAGTGCCCTCTTGCGGCGCCGGGTAATGGCGACGATCAGCCGCTCAATCAATATAGTGTTGTGAATGCTGTCGTGGCCGGCGGTGACGACGGCGACCAGGTTGGTCTTGCCGCCGATCAGGGAGCGGGCGATAGCATTCGGCCGGTATCCGAGCTTCTCGGCGGCGGCCAGGACACGCTCACGGACGTTCTCCGAAACCTGGCCCCCGCCGAAGGTGCGCGAGACCGCTGCCCGCGATACGCCGGCAAGTTCGGCTACATCTTTGGCGCTGGTCCGTGATCGCATCTGTTCGGTCGAAAGGTATAACTCGTCGCGCAGGGCCGGGATCGGGCCAGCGGTGACCTCTGAAGAAGCATCCGGTCCGGAGACACAGTGGCCGGCAACGGAAGCCGCCACCCAGAATGCTTGCGGCCAGACTAGCTTACCAAGCTTCAATCACAGAGCGTTCATTTACTCAAGCGGATTTGCGTCGCAGCCCTGGGCGCCGAGGCTCTCATTCCCGGTTTTCCGCGAGGCGAAGCGATAGAGCCTCAGCGGCCATGGCCAGCCCGAAAAAGGGGGTTCACCCCCGCCGCCCTTAACCAAGACTGGGTCTGGCCCCGGCGGGGCCGTCGGTGTAGATAGAGACCATGACCGGCCGCCTTTCCCGCAAGCTCTCCGTCGCGCCGATGATGGACTGGACCGACCGCCACGAGCGGGCCTTTCTGCGCACCATCTCGCGGCGCACGCTGCTCTACACCGAAATGGTGACCACCGGAGCCATCCTGCACGGCGATCGGGACCGTTTCCTCGGCTTCGAGGAAATGGAGCATCCGGTGGCGCTGCAGCTCGGCGGTTCGGAGCCGGCCGATCTCGCTTTTTCCGCCAGGGAGGGCGAGGCGCGCGGCTACGACGAGATAAACCTGAACCTCGGCTGTCCCAGCGACCGGGTGCAGCGCGGCCGTTTCGGTGCCTGCCTGATGACGGAGCCGGGCCTGGTGGTCGACTGCGTTGCCGCCATGATCGAGGCGGTCGAGATTCCGGTCACTGTGAAGACGCGTATCGGGGTGGATGACCGGGACTCCTACGAAGAACTGACGGCCTTCGTGGAGAAGATCGCCGCGACCGGCTGCCGCTCCTTCACCATCCATGCGCGCAAGGCCTGGCTCAGCGGGCTCTCTCCCAAGGAGAACCGCGAGGTGCCGCCGCTGCGCTACGATGTGGTCTATGCCCTGAAACGGGACTTTCCGAACCTGGAGATCGTGCTGAACGGCGGCGTGCAGAACCTTGCGGAGGCCGAGGACCACCTGACCCGGGTCGACGGCGTGATGATCGGCCGTGCCGCCTATCAGTCACCCTACATTCTGGCGGAGGCCGACCAGCGGTTCTTCAGTGAGGACACCGCGCCGAAGAGCCGCGATCAGATCGTTGATGACTTCCTGCCCTACGTCGAACGGCAGCTCACGCGGGGCGTGCCTTTGAAGTCGATCACGCGGCACATGCTGGGACTCTTCAATGGGCTGGCGGGGGCGCGTGCCTGGCGCCGCTGCCTCGCCGAAGAGGCGCACAAGCCGGGCGCCGGGCCGGAGACTATCGAGGCGGCCCTGGCACGCTGGCGGGACACACAGGCGCGCCAGCGGGCCGCGTAACCGCTCCCGCGTCAGCCGGCTGACAGAAAGTCTACGCCCAGACGGCGCAGTTGCGCCCGCTCGCGCTCGTTGGTGATGCCGAAGACCATCAGGCGTGTCTTCTGCAGGCGCAGCTTCTTCAGGAAGCCAGCCAGAGCTTCGCCGCTGCGCTGGGCCGCCTTGAAGAGGTCACGCGAGCGGCAGGTGAGAATCGGCGTCCGCAGCATCTGGGGGTCAATGTTGGCGAGCGCCGGCGGCTGCGTCTGCGCCATCATCGCACGGCAGAAGTGGCGGATGCCATGAAACTGCTCCGACACCTTGGCGGGCAGCAGGGCGGAGGGGATCTCGACGACGTTGAAGATCAGCGCGGCGCGCGCCGGTTCGGTCAGCGCGCCGCAGAGCTGCTTGAACTTCTCGAGGTTCTGCCTGTTGTCAATGGTCGAGAAGTGAATGTTGACCACCAGAACGACATTCTTGCCCGGCGGGCGCCGCAGGATTTCCTCGGCGACTTTCGACAGCAAGAGTAGGTCCAGGTCCCGGTTCAAGTCGTGCGAGGAGGGGCGATAGCTCCGCAGCCCGTCGATCTTGGTTTCGGTGTCAGCGTCGAAGACCGCAAACTGGAAGGGCGTGAGTTCGCCCCTTTGGTCTTCGAAAGGCTGCAGCTCCAGGCGGGACTGGTTGGCGACCTCCATCAGCGTTGCCCGCTCGGCCTTCTTGCTCGCTTCTGCTGCCGCCTCCAGGCGCGAGGTGAGGAGGCCGATCAGGTCGTCGCACTCCTGGACTTCCTCGACGCCCAGTTCCACCGCGTGGGCCTCACCCTCTACCGAGAGAGCGGATCCCTTGCCGTCGGCGCCGGAGATGTCCTCGACGAGATCCTTAACCTCCGCCGAAAAGGCCTCGTCGTCGTCGCCGAATTCCTTGCCCAGGATGACAGCGCGGATTTCCTCGGCGATACCGCGCGCCTTAAAGGCGGCGGCGGACTCGTCTGCTTCCGTGAAGCAGATCGTAAAGTTGCCGTTGGCGCCGCGCTGGCAGACGTCTTTGGGACCGATGCGCTTCTTGATGATACGTTCGGCGAGGCTGAAGATCACCTCGCTGCGACGCTCCCAGCGGTCGCCGAGAGCCGCCTTGATTTCGTCCAGACCCAGCAGCTGGACACGCCCGGCGACCAGTCGCGTCGGTGTTGCCGTCACCACATCCTGCAGATGGGCGGCGACGTCCTCGCCGCCCGGTGTGTGCGCGGCTTGAGGCTTCTTTTCTGCCGCTGCCGTGGCGTCGGCGCGGGTCGCCGGAGTAGCCGCTGCTGCGACCGGGGCTGCCGAGGGGGCGGAAGGGGGCGGCGCCATTTGGGTGGCCTTTTCGGTGGCCGCCTTGTAGACCTTAACCAACTGCTCTTCCTGGCGGGCCGCAACCTGCTTGACGCGGGCCAAGCGGGACTCGACGGCGGCGAGGAGCAGCTCGTAGTCGACCGGCTTTGTGAGATAGTCGTCCGCGCCGAGTTTCTTTCCCTTCACCAGGTGGTCACGCTCGGCCAGCGCGGAGAGAAACAGGAACGGCATGTCGCACCTGTCCGGATGGTTTGCGCGCAGCTCCTCAAGCAGGGCGTGGCCGTCCATTTCCGGCATGGTAATGTCGCTGATTACCAGATCCGGCTGGCTCTTCAGAATGGCGTCGAGGGCGATTCTCCCGTTCTCCGCCTCGATGGTCTGGTATCCGGCGTCGCGCAGTTCCTCGACGATATCCTTGCGCAGATCTTCTTCGTCCTCGACGCAGAGAATTACCGCTGCCATGTCACTCGCTTCCGGTTAGGCGGCACTCGGCCGCCGGGTTGTCGTTGGTCCTGCCGGTCTGCGTCTCCTGTGCGGAAAGCGTGTCGCGTAAGAGTGCCAGCAAGGTGTCGTGGTCGACCGGCTTGGTCAGGTAGTGTTGAGCCCCGGTGCTGATTCCTTCTTCGACGTGGGCCTTCTGGGCGTGGGCAGAGAGGAAGACGATGGGCGTCGAAGAAAACTGAGGATGCCGCTGACGGATCTCCGTCAGCATCTCAATGCCGTTCATCACGGGCATCATGCAATCGCTCAGGATCAGATCGGGAAGGAATCGGAGGAGTTCGCTCAGTCCCTCTTTCCCGTTCGAAGCCGTGGCAACGTCATATCCCTCCTCCTCGAGGATCTCGACCAGGTCTTCGCGGAGGTCGGCTTCATCCTCCACGTAGAGAATCTTAGGCATTGTGGACGGTTTTCCTTCTTGCTCGTGGTTTTGGTCGCTCAGGCGGAGAGCGCGGCGGGGCGGCTGTCGGCGTCGGTCGTCGTCGCCTCATGGGCGCTTTGTCTGATGGGGAAGGTGACCGAGAAGGTTGTGCCCTGCCCCTCAATGCTGTCCACCTTGATGCTGCCCTGGTGCAGTTCGATGAGATGTTTGACGAGATGCAGGCCGATACCGGTTCCCGGGATGCCGGTCGAGGTGCTGGCGCGGAAAAACTTCTCGAACAACTTGGGAAGCTCTTCCTTGGGAATGCCGAGACCAGAATCCCGCACCGAGACGACGACGTTCTCGCCGATGATGCCAGCCTTCACATCGATTTTCGGATCGTCAGGTGCGTACTTGACGGCGTTCGACAGCAGGTTGGTGAAGACCTGGTCCATCCGTTTGGCATCGATCACTATGGATTGCGGCATATCAGCAACGGTGACGCTGATCTTGTGGTGCTTGGAAATTTCCTGCTGGCGCTGGCAGATGTCTTTCAACAGGGCGGCGAAGTCGCATTCCCCGAGTTCGAGTTCGATGGTGCCGGCTTCGATGCGTGAAACGCTGAGGGTGCTGTCGATCAGCTCGATCATGCGGTTCACGGCGTTGCGGATCTTGCCGGTCCTTTCCATCAGCTGATCCGGGGTATCCTTGCCGATCCGGCGGTCGATCCGTTGCGCCGCGCCATCGATGATGGCGACTGGTGTACGGAATTCGTGGGACACCATGGTGACGAATTCGCGGTGCAGGCCGTTGTACTCGCGCTCCTTTTCCAGGGCATTGGCGAGGCGCTGGGTCTGCTGCTGCTGCTCGGCCGTCAGGCGATCGATCAGGGCGACGTTCTCCTGGAAGGTGACAAGGGAGCGCGCCATGTCGCCGATCTCGTCCTTGCGGCCTGTCCAAGGTACCTCCAGACCCTTGTCGCCGTTGGCGATCCTGTTTGTCGCCGCGGCTATCTGTGCCAGCGGCTGGCTGAGGTAGCGGTGGACAATGAGCAGTGAGAGGGTGATGAAAGCGGCCAGGAGCCCAAAGGTCACCGTGATGGCCTGCACCATCATGTCGTGCGACATCCTGTCTAGGCTGGAGAGATCCCAGGCAAGGGCGATGGTGCCCGCACGATCCAGCCCGTCGCGCGACATTACGGGTGCGATGACCACAAAGTGGTTATGCAGGGTGGTTGTCGCATGGCCGGTGTTTGCAGGATCGGCGTTCTCGTCGTCAAGAAACCCGGAAATGTCGATCGGATTCGAGGCGTTCTTCTGATAGACCGTCAACAAGGCGTCGTGGCGGTCCAGGGTGATCGCGGCGACCACTCCCAGGTCGCTGTTTGCAATGACAGAGTCGTAGACCTGCTGAACGATCGCCGGCTTGCGCCAGCGTACGGGCCCATAAAGTTGATCTGCTATCAGTTCCGTCGTGTGCGTGTTGCGATGCAGAGCGACCTCATAGAGTTGCGCGCGCGCGCGGTCGGTCTGGATCCATATGACGAAGACGAACCCAACGCTGATGCATAGAGCCCCCAGGGCCGCCAGCTTGTTGCTGACGGTCAGAAATCGCCGGGACCCTGGTTTGGGTGCCGACTTGGGTGTTGTTCCGCCGGAGCCCGGGGCAGCCATGGGCGTTGTCCTTTGTCGGAATCGTTCAGCATTCGTCTCTCAGCGACGGGCAGAACCGCGCTTGCACGCCGCTTCGGCCTTGCAGGTGATCCTTGCTGTCGCCCGTGGATAGTCGAAATTTACCATCCGGTCTGTTAATGATCGGATAATCAAAACGTGCGTTCTTTCTGTATTTTCTCAATCAACTCTTGCGGTGATGCCGGGGGGCGGGCGAAGGCCCGCGGTCGTAGGCCCGGTCCAGGCTCGCGCGGTGCTTCTCGCCGTGCGCCGCTTCCCGCGGGCAGCTAGACTGCTGCGCGAAAAGCGATGTGCCCATTCGGGCCTTGGCACCAACAAGCAGATGTTACAGGGGGAACTCGGGAATGGCCGACAACAAGAAGCGCGGGCTGCTGAACGGGCTGACACACTATGGCGACCCCGACTTCGCGGCCTACCTGCGGCGGTCTTTTGCCCGCTCCATGGGCTACTCCGAGGCGATGCTGGACCGGCCCATCGTCGGCATCACCTGGACGGCCAGCGGCTTCAACAATTGCCACCGCGGCGTGCCGGAACTGGTTGCCGCGGCCAAGCGCGGCGTGCTGGCGGCTGGCGCCCTGCCGCTGGAGTTTCCCGTCACCTCCCTGGGGGAGGTCTTCCTTAACCCCACCAGCCTGCTGTACCGCAATCTCATGGCCATGGACGTCGAGGAGATGATCCGCGCCCAGCCGATGGACGCGGTGCTGCTGGTTGGCGGCTGCGACAAGACCTTGCCGGCCCTGGTCATGGGGGGGATCTCCGCCGGCAAGCCCGCCGTTGTGCTGGCCACCGGCCCGATGTCCACCGGTCGCTACAAGGGCGAGCGCCTCGGCGCCTGCACCGATTGCCGGCGTTTCTGGGCGCAGTATCGCGCCGGCGGGCTGAATGACAGGGAGATCAACGAGATAGAGGGCAACCTCGCGACCACCCAGGGCACCTGCGCGGTGATGGGCACGGCCAGCACCATGGCGATCCTCTGCGAGGCGCTGGGCCTCATGCTGCCCGGCGGCGCGGCGGAGGCCGCGGGGCTGGCGCCCGGCGACCTGCTGCTGGCGGTGGACGGCCGCCGGGTCACCAAGGTGCCCGAGGCCATCGCCGCCATCCAGATGAAGCGCCCCGGCGAGACCCTGGCGTTAACCCTCCTGCGCGCCGGCGAGGCGGAGGAAGGGGTGTCCGAAGACCTCGCGACGGAGGAAGTCGGCCTCACCCTGCCGCCGCTTTAGGGGGCAAAACGACCCGCCGCCCCCTGGATGGGGGAGGGTCGGGATGGGGGTGGGGCCGTCGCCCGCGAGGCCCGCCGGCCTGCCGGGACAGCCCGCCGGGAAAATCCCCGGAAAATCTGGAAAATCTCGCCAAGAATCCGCCCCGGGGGGCTGGACAGAGCCCCGCCCAGGGCCTATAAGCCTGCGTCGCTGCTCAACGCAGCGCCAGGACGGGCCCACTTAAGTCCAATGGCGGCACTCAGGCCGCCCATACCAACATCGGCCCGCTCCCCAGTGCCCGGGTAGCTCAGTTGGTAGAGCACATGACTGAAAATCATGGTGTCGGTGGTTCGATTCCGCCCCCGGGCACCACTCCTACCGTCTGGAATACTTCGGCATGTTTAGTGATCGTTGTTGTCGCCCTCGGCGGCTTCGGCCTGACGCCGGTGATCAGCCAGGCGTAAAAGCAGGCAGATTCCTGCTGGTGCGCCGGCTCTCGGTCCATTCAAGAAACTGGTGGATCTCCGCGTCGCTGTATCCGAGTAGCCGGCCAATTTCGCGCTCGGTGTCGGGCCTCGTAGGTTCCCTGGATACGTGAAGCCGTTTCTGAATCCGGTGCATAGCCTCGACACGCCATTCTTCTTCCTTTCGGGCGAAGTAGACGCAACGCAAAGCCGCACTGGTGTCGGCTGCCCTGTAAATCTCCTCGCGACGGACAAACGTCCCCTTCGCGACGTGAGGAGCAAAATCGGCCTCTGGCGGCAAACAAGTCGAACCGACAGCATCGGCAAACATCGCGAGCGGCTTCATTCCCGAGAGCATCAGCTGAAGTTCCCGGCCTTCATGAGGGCCCACCCCCTCTGGGGCTTCTCGGGTATCGGCCAAGGAAATCGCCTCGTCATCGCGAACTGAGTCATTTCAGTCTAAAGCAGGTGACAACGGAAGTGGCGATCAAAACTCCTGAGGCAGGTCAAGACCATCTCAGTCCCGAATTCCTGGCCGAGCTTACTTACCCCCAACCCTCTCCACAAACGCCACGGCCGCCGCCGGGTTCTTCACCTTGGCGCCGGAGATGAAGTAGGCGTAAACGTCGCCGCGCTTGGCCCAGGTCTTTGCCTGTTTGGCCCAGCTGGCCAGCTCCATCTCGCTGTAGCCGGTTTCCTCTTCCTCGCGCGACTGCATGAGGCGGGCGTAGGTGAAGTCGGCGGTGGGCTCGTCGATCTTCGGGAAGCGCTCGTGGTCGGCGAAGACGATGGCGGCGTTGTGCTTGCGCGCCAGGTCGTAGAAGGCCGGGTCCTGGAAGCTCGCGTGGCGCACCTCCAGGGCGTGGCGCAGCGGCACGCCCTCGATCTCCTTGGGCAGCAGCTTGAAGAAGTCGGCGATGTCCTCGGCGTCGAACTTCTTGGTCTCCATGAACTGCCAATTGATAGGCCCGAGACGCGCGCCCAGCAGGTGCAGGCCCTGGCCGAGGAAGCGCTGGATGGACTCCGCGGCGGCGGCGAGCTGCTTGCGGTTGGTGCAGTAGCGCGAGGCCTTCACCGAGAAGACGAAACCCTCCGGCGTCTCGGCGTGCCACTTCATCCAGCTCGGCTCCTTGAAGCTGGAGTAGTAGGTGCCGTTGATCTCGATGGAGCTGAGGGCGCGGCTGGCGTATTCCAGCTCGCGGCGCTGCACCAGCCCCTTGGGGTAGAAGCTGCCGCGCCACGGCTCGAAGGTCCAGCCGCCGATGCCGACGTAGATTTTTCCTTTGGCCACTGCCGTTCCTCTTTTCCTGGTCGCGCTTGCGGGCGGCCAGCCTCGGGCCAACGCCGGGGGATTGCAACTGACAAGACCCCGACATCAGGTGCGAGGTTGCGGGTGACTTCCTCTAGAAAGCCTGCATCAGCGGCAGCCCCAGGAAGGTCTTGATCACCAGGGCGTTCAGTAGGTCGAGGAAGAAGGCGCCGACCAGGGGCACCACCAGGAAGGCCTTGGGCGAGGGCCCGTACTTGGCCGTCACCGCGTTCATGTTGGCGATGCCCACCGGGGTGGCGCCCATGCCGAGCCCGGCAAAGCCGGCGGCGATGACGGCCGCGTCGTAGTCGCGCCCCATCAGGCGGAAGACGATGAGGGAGGTGAAGAGCGCGATCACCGTCATCTGGGCGAAGAGGACCAGCAGGATCGCGCCCACCGCGCCGGCCAGCACCCAGAGCTGCATGCTCATCAGGCTGATGGCGAGGAAGAGCTGCAGGCTGATCTCCGCGGCGCGGTCGCGGGTCGCCGGGTCGAGCTTGATCTTGAAGGCCGCGGCGCCGTTGGCGATGACGATGCCGACCATCATCGCGGTCAGGAAGCCGGGCAGGGTCACGCCCTGGGCGAAGAGGTAGCGGTTGACGACATCGCCGATCTGGATACAGAGGGCGAGCAGCATCAGGGTGCCGAGGGCCGACGACAGTGGCGGCAGTGCCTGCGCCGGCGTGGCCTCTGGCAGCGGAGCCTCTGCCGGCGAGATCTCTGTAGGTGCGGCCGCTGTTGGCGCGGCTCCTGTTGGCGCCGCCAGGGCGCCCGACGGGCTGGGCGCGCAGCTGTTGCGCAGGCCGTTGCGGGCGATGAGCCGCTCGGCAATCGGCCCGCCGACGAGGCCGCCGGCGATGAGCCCGAAGGTGGCGAAGGCGATGCCGAGTTCGCGGGCCCCGTCGAGCCCGGCCTCCTCGGCGACAGCGCCCCAGGCGATGGCCGTGCCGTGGCCGCCGGCCAGGGAGACGCTGCCGGCGAAGAGGCCGTAGCCGGGGTGCGCGCCCAGGCCCAGGGCCAGCAGCACGCCTGTGGCGTTCTGCAGGACCAGCAGGACTCCCGCGGCGGCCAGCAGGATCGCCAGGCTCTTGCCGCCTTCCTTCAGCAGGCTCATCCGGGCGGAAAGGCCGATGGTGGAGAAGAAGGCCAGCAGCAGCAGGTCGCGCAGGCGGGTGTCGAAGGTGATGGTGAGGTCGAAGGCGTAGTGGATCGCCGTCACGATCAGGCTGCAGAGCAGCCCGCC